>Ga0209091_10002966_pt1 | contig 13864 bp, 16 predicted proteins | sample ArcticOcean_MG_C_6_FD_187438 | JGI IMG/M metagenome (GOLD analysis project Ga0209091, IMG submission 187438) | Marine microbial communities from western Arctic Ocean - ArcticOcean_MG_CB8_128 (SPAdes) (version 2) | ecosystem: Environmental > Aquatic > Marine > Oceanic | place: Arctic Ocean...
CTGTCTGGTTGAGGCAGAACCTGATGTCTTTAAATTAGATGGAAAACCTGTCCCTACTATTGTTGCCAAAGTCAATGGAGTCTCAATATACTCCATCCAATTGGAAAGCGAATTCATCTCTTTTAAATTGCGTGCCCAGTTTCAAGGGGAAAAAATTTCTCCCTCGGAAGAACCTATAATAGCCCGTGAAGTTCTTAAATCAGAGATCATGAAGGAAATAATCACTCAGAAAGCAAAATCCCTCGATATCGAAATATCACCTGAGCAAATTGACTCGCAAATTCAAGGTATTGAAGACAAGTTTCCTAATCATACCGCATTCATCACGGCACTAGCTTTTCAACGTATGAATATAAAGTCTCTCAAAAAAAAGATTGAAAGTACCCTCTTGGAAGACGAATTGATTCGCCATGAAATAGCTCCAAAGGTAAAATTAAAAGATGATACTGTCAAAAATTTCTACAACACCAATAAATCTCAATTTATGAAACCTGCATTGTACCGAATAAGACATATTCTTATTTCCACAATTCCATCTCCCCAAAAATCCGCCGATGAAGCCAGTCATAAAAAAGCCCTGCACATGACCCGAATGATCAATGAAGAAGCTAAAGCCAAAGCAGAAGAAGTATTGCAAAAAGTTAAGACTGGAGATAATTTTGAACAACTCGCGAAAGAGTTCTCAGAAGATGAGGTTTCAAAGCAAAAGGGTGGAATGTTGGGAGATTTGCATCCAGGAAGCACGATCCCCGAAATCGCAGAATCTATGGTAAAACTAAATGAAGGAGAAACCAGTAACATCGTCAGTAGCTCGTTTGGACACCATATCTTGAAGCTGGACGAAATTGTTCCAAGTGTATTGATCCCTTTTAAAGAAGCACAAAGCGACATTTTGAATGTATTAATGAAAAGGGAAACAAAAAAACTGTTCAAAGAATATGTAGTCGATCTAGAAAAAACAGCCAAAATAGAAATTTTTATCTAATCAAACATTATTGACGGCATTATCAAATTCCCCTCACCAAAACCCTCTCCCTAGTCTGGGAGTTGTAGTAAACCGAACAACCTCTTCTCCGCTGAAAGAGGAAGATTAGTATGATAGGGATAAAATGTTTTTTCAATCTTCTCCTCTAAAAAAATTATGACCACCTTAGTTACAGGTGCCACAGGTTTTTTGGGTTCAGCCGTTGCACGAGAACTACTTAAAGACGGGCGAAAGATAAAGCTGTTGGTCCGAAAAGATTCAGACCTGAGTAATACTTCAGGCTTGCAGGTAGAAGTGGTGAAAGGCGATATCCGTGATCGCTCCTCTTTAAAATCTGCCATGACAGGGTGCTCGACCCTCTACCATGTAGCTGCCTATTACAGTTTATGGGATCGCGATAAAAAGCTCATTTACGATATCAATGTCGAGGGCACTCGCAATATTCTTGAAACGGCTTTGGAACTTGGGCTGGAACGAGTTGTCTATACCAGCACCGTCGGCTGCATGGGCTTGCGTAACGATGGCACACCTGCCAACGAAGACCAGCCTATGGATCCTACTACCTTGAGCAACGATTACAAAACATCTAAATTTCAGGCAGAAAAAATCGCACTTGAAATACAGGGCAGAGGACTTCCTGTTATCATTGTCAACCCCAGCACACCTGTCGGACCTCGTGATATCAAACCAACTCCTACCGGAAAAATTGTTGTGGATTTTTTAAATGGTAAAATGCCCGCATATCTAGATACGGGACTGAACCTAATCGATGTATCCGACTGCGCCCGTGGCCATATTCTTGCCGAAGAAAAGGGCAAGCCCGGTGAGCGATATATTCTTGGAAACAAAAATATGTCTTTAAAAGAAATTCTTCTAGCATTGGAAAAGATAACAGGCATCCCGGCGCCATCTATCAAGATGCCCTATTGGGTGGCTTATACGGCCGGTCTGGCCTGTGAGGCTATGTCTAACCTAATCACTCAAAAGCCACCCGCTGTACCTCTTGCAGGGGTGAAGATGGCCAAATACTTTATGTATTTTGATTCATCCAAAGCTATCCGCGAATTGGGACTGCCACAAAACCCGGTCGAAAACGCATTGAGCCAGTCTGTTCAATGGTTCCAAGAAAACCACCGCTAATTCATGGAAACTCTTTCTCTGCTTTGGGGCACGGTATTACTTCGCCCTTATGTTTTCGTTTTTCTAGCTGTATTCCTGACAATTGCCATTTTAAATATGGGCGTGTTGCGCTCCTTGCTATTCACAGTTCTGGCTTACACTGTCGCATTTATCTGTGAATATTCTTCCACAAGAAATGGTTTCCCTTTTGGATTTTACACTTATATCGACACAACTCGAGAACAGGAACTGTGGATCAGCAATGTGCCTTTTATGGACTCGCTTTCTTTTTCATTTCTCATTTATGTGAGTTATACGTTGAGTCTGTTCTTGTGGGCACCTCTAGATAAAAAGGCATGGGACATCCGTCTAGGCGATATCACCCCCATCAAACATTCTTTTAAAGTGATCGCTTCGGCATCCGTTCTGTGTATGTTGATGGACGTTATTATTGATCCTATCGCATTCCTGGGAGATCGATGGTTTCTTGGTAAAATTTATTTCTATATTGAACCGGGAGAATATTTCCACATCCCTTTAACCAATTTTGCCGGTTGGGTTTTTGTAGCGGCTGCAACCCTCACTTGCTTTGCAGCTTTAAATTCCTGGATAGATCGCAAAACCCCTGCCCGAACAAAGCAAATACCGGGACAGGCTCTTTTGGGACCTGGCTTATATTTTGGGGTATTGGTTTTTAACCTTGGCGTTACTTTTTATATAGGAGAGTTTCTGCTTGGCGCTTCGGGGACTTTAATTTCTTTAGGGATTTTTGCTCTGGTTATTCTTAAAATGAGAAAAATATAGGCTACATAGTCTTGGAACCTATATAGATCCCGTAACCAATGGCTGCGGCGATGAGACTCATTAAGAGGTTGTCAGTTGCTATTGCTTTCCAATCTGGAATACGGCTCCAATTGGCCCAAGGAATTATTATGATAAACAGGGATAGAAAGCCCAATATCAGTAGGCTTGTCAGAATTATTATCAGTTTTTTTTCATCCATATGGATACTCTAATGCATTCGAGTATTCATATAGAAGCCATATACAAAAAGAACTATGGCAACCATTACGATCCCACTATCCAATAAAGTATTTTCCCAGTCGGGCAATGCGTAATTTATAAGCCACGGCACGGCAACAAAAAGTACAGCAACAAAGCCGATTCCCAGCAGGCTTAATATGGAAATGATTAATACTTTATCATTCATAATTGAAATCCTTTACAAATTAAGCCCCCCTATGTGCGGGACAAGTTTTCTAGAGTGATTGTAGCAACTTAATTGAGACTTTGAAAATATTTGCTCATATAATGAATTTTAATAAAAATGACCCCATCTCCCCAGGATATCCCGGCATTTATCCGTAAGCTTCCCAAAAATTGTGGTGACGAGTCTCTATTCGAAGAAATTCTAATCACTCTTTTGCTAATGGGGGGGATAGAACATAATGATCGAGGGGACTATAAACTCATTAATCAAGCCCTTAAGGAACTGAGATCTTCATTTAAAATTTTCAAACCTTATCGAGAAATACGGGAAGTAGCCTTATTTAGCTCGGTCAGAGTTGTTGAATCAGACCTTAATTACGAGTTGGCGAAAAGCCTCGTTGAAAATGGCTTCATGATTAACTCCGGCGCAGGTGGAGGAATTATGAAAGCCGCGAACCGTGGAGCCTTTGTCGACAATAGTTTCGGATTGAATATAAAACTACCTCACGAACAAGCGACAAACTCTTTTATTTACGATTCTGCTAACCTCATGTAGTTAAAATATTTTTTTACTCAAAACTGGTATTTATAAAAGAGTCGCACTCCACAGTAATTATTCCAGCTGGATTGGGCACTATAGACGAAGGCTTTAAAAACCTGACCTTATTCCAAACGGGAAAGTGCATGCCAGATCCATTGCCTTGCTCGACCATAAGGAGGATGATTATTTCGATGGTTGTCTCGATTTACTGGACTCTCTTTTGCTAGAAAACGGCTTTGCATCTACTGAAGACCGCCTACTTATAAAAAGAACCCCTAACGCTGAAGAAGCTCTGAATCATATAAAATCGTTTAATCGTATCTTTCACTCTCAGCACAATGTGAGATCAAAAAACCGTATTAAGGTTAAACAAACCCCCTTCTTTCGTCGGAACTCCTCTAAAAAATAAACAGTGAGTTTCGAAATATCCTCCTCAAAGGTAAAATTGAATCTATCAGACCGTTAAAAGAGGAATTAAAAAATCAATAGTATCCCTCCTTAACTCACATTTTCCTCTATTTTAATAAAAATAACTTTAGCAGACTCAATCTGATTATCACTAGAATCAAACAAATCTAATCTGCTTCTCACAAAAATAAAAATTTATAAAAATTAATACATATAAATTATATTTTTACTATTTAATTACATTTAAATATATTAATACAAATTAAGATTTAATATTTATCTATGAATACGCTTTTTGAACAGTATTACGCTGTTATTTTAACTTTTTTATTATAATTGGCTTAAATTTTGCTTGTATCACTAATAAGTACAAAATTAAAACAATTTATTGGTGACTAAGATGAATCACAGGAGAAATTTAACAAAAGGCGAAACCGTGTTTAGTCAGGGTAACCCCAGTGATTGCGCATTTATCATTATTTCCGGATCCGTTGGGATAATAGAAAACACTCTTGAAGGTCAGAAGCTAATTAAGCGGTTAAATGAAAATGAAATTTTTGGCGAAATGGGTTTGATCCATGGGAGGCCTCGTTCCGCAACAGCCCGAGCGCTTGAAGATTCAGTTGTATTTAGAATGACTCAAATTAATTTTGACAAGCTTTCCAAAGAAAAACCGGAAGTCTTACTGCCAATATTAAAAGTTTTAACCAGCCGTTTGCGAGAAACAATGAAGGGTACCTCACAAAATAGGTTCAACAGGTGGTGAGTAAATTAGAAAGGTAGCCATCACGGAAAATGACTATAGAAAAAGGATTCTCGTCCGAATTCTAGGAAAGTCTGATTTCTTTTGGAAAATGGAGCTGATCGATGACAATTCCCGCTCTACAACGGTTAAATTTTTGAGTAGAAGTAAGGTCCGCTTTTAACTCAAGAGTGCTTCAGTTCACTTAGGACAGTCTTAATGCCATTATGAAGGTAATGACAGCCCGTGTACGAGAAGCATTTCGTCTTGCAAATTTGCAAAACCTGTACTCAATTTATAAAAATCCACGCCGGGCTTCCATTCGAGCTATAACCCTATTATTTACAATAGCTTATATTTCCTATACAATAGGTTTCGATTAAGGGTCAAGTTTATTCAAACAAATACCGTTTTATTACCTGTAGCTCCAAAAATTTAAATATTCGCCTTATCTCAAATCATAAATTTTAAACTTAGGATACAATTTTGGTTTAAAAATTTTGATACCTCTTTAAAGTGATTTTTAATGCTTTAGAATTGAAAGATCCTGTTTGAATGAAAGTACTCAGTTATCAGGTACCACAATCATCATTGAAGCAAACCGTTATCCTGGAAAATGATGAATTTGAAAACACTTTCATCAAGAAACCCTTGAAAAGCTATCCCAAAACCTTAATAATCATTCCCGCTTATAACGAAGAAAAAAATATAGGCGCTGTTCTGGAAATGATCCAGCAAAAAGTCCCGGGAATTCCCATTCTGGTTATTAATGATGGCTCCTCGGACACTACCGAAAGCGTTGCCCGCAGCCACGGTGCTAATGTCATTTCCCTACCCTATAATTCAGGCTATGGAGTGGCACTGCAAACAGGGTTCATATTTGCCGCCCGAAAAAATTTTGCCATTGTTATCCAGATGGACTCCGATGGACAACACGACCCTAAAAGTGTAAAAAACCTCATCGAAGAAGTACAAAAGGACGGGGTGGATGTTGTGATCGGTTCTCGGTTTCTAGAGAGCGGTTCTTATAAATCATCCTTTGCCAGACGTGCAGGTATTTTTATTTTTGCTAAGATCGCCTCTATAATTTGTGGCCAGAAAGTAACTGACCCGACTTCAGGATTTCAAGCTCTTAAAGGTAGAGCTATCCATTTTGCCGCAAGCGATCATTATCCCCCTGACTATCCTGATGCTGACTTTATTATCCTGATGCATCGTCATGGCTTGAAAGTCAAAGAAATTCCCGTTACCATGCATGCTAGTCCTGACAAAGAGTCCATGCACCATGGTCACAAAACCATTTATTATATTTTCAAAATGTTTCTATCCATTTTTGTTACCGTACTAAGAAACGTGTCCAAAAGGTAAAACCATGCCACCTAAAATTCAAATCATATCCATATTAATCTGTATTTTTCTTGTTGCTTACGTTTTCGAACTCGTCAGAAGAAAGCATCTGAGCGAAGAATATTCCATGGGTTGGCTCGTAACAGGAACTAGCATGTTAGCCCTATCGGTTTCTGAGGGACTACTAAAGTGGGTTTCCGAATTAGTCGGAGCCACTTTATTCACATCCACTTTATTCTTTTTTGGGTTGTTATTCCTCATGGTCATCTGTCTACACTTCTCCATTCGAATTTCTGCCTTGACCAACCAAGTCCGCAAACTGACTCAGAGCATAGGGATTTTGGACCTCGAAAAGAAAACATTGGAAAGACAAATTAGACAATCCAACTGGCAAATCGATTCTTCAAATCTGGAGCAACTTTGAAGGTTTTACGTACCATAGAAACTTTTTTGCCTTATATTTGCGGTCCCGTTAATCAGGCATTTCAAATATCTAATCGTCTTGAGGAGAAAGGCGTTTCATCTCCGGTTTATACGACCTATTCCGATGTTTCCCACACTCTCCCTAAATTGGAAACAATTGGCAGGGTTACTGTCCATCGATTCAAATCGCAATTAAAAATCATGCGCTATCTTGTCAGCGCGCGAATGTTGTCCCACTTGAAAAACTTTGATATCTTACACAGCCACAATTACCGTAATTTTCAAACCGATAGTGGTTTTTTTTTGCTCGCACCAAAAGCAAGCCCTTCGTCTTAAATACCCACGGCTCACTTCTCGGTTTTAAAAACTATCTTCCTTCTTTCGCGCAAAGATTGCCCTATCATCTTTACGATATTGCCACGTTAAAGACTTCGGCAAAAAGAGCACAGGCTATAATCGTTTCCTCAAAATTTGAATACGAAGATGCTCTTGAGTTTGGAATCGCAAAAGATAAAATCCATATTATTCCTATGGGCATTGAGGTAGAAAGAATTAAGAAGGATCAAAGCGTATTCGAACAGATGCAAATCCTATTTGTTGGCCGCATAGCCCGTGTCAGGCGAATTGAGTTACTCCTTCAAGCTGCAAGTCAGTTGAACTTTCCTTTTCATCTAACCATAGCTGGCGGGGAAGAAAAAACCAGCAGTGTCACACGCACGGGTTATCTAAACGAACTAACACAACTTACAAAGCAATTGAACCTGGAAAACAAGGTGACGTTTGTTGGAAAGAAAACACCGCTAGAATTAAAAACTATTTACCAATCGGCTGACATTTTTGTTTATCCATCTCTATACGAAAATTTTGGGCAGCCTCTACTTGAAGCTGCCGCACATGGCCTGCCCTTGATTTCTACGTCTGTAGGCATTGCACGGGACATAATTATTGAAGGGGAAACCGGTTTCCAGATATCTGGAAAGCCTGAAGAAATAAAAGAGCGCATTGAATCTTTAAGAAATAGCAATTTAAGACTACAAATGGGGCGTCGGATCCAGAATGAAGTCAAAAACAGATTTGACTGGGGAAATATCATGAATCAATATACGAACCTGTATCGTTCTCTTTGACTAAGTTCTCACTCCCGAATCGGTTGAAAAACTTATCTTAGTTGCAACCCATTTTTACGGCAATTTGAACTATGATTCAAGCCAACCGCTTTAAAAACGTATCATAATCTTCAAGAAAGATTTATTTTCATAGGGGTAACTGAATAACCGGAATTTAAAATATTATTTTTTAGGTGATGAGACCAGATTTGTGTTTTTTATTATGTTCTCGTCTATTTTTTCCGATACAAATATATATAGATAAAAAACTCATTAGGAATTAAAACGAATCTTCATCATGGCACTTGAAATAGTCGATTCAACTTCACAGGGAATACAGCAGCTAAACAGCACTCCTACTATGGGGTATCCCGTTGCAAGTGGGTGTAACGTCCAAATTTTTGACTCTTATTCTAACAACTACAATGAAATGGTCAATAATGTCATTCGCCAGACTGGTTACGATGCAGATAATTTTGTCTCTGCCAAGCTTCATAAGTTACGAAGTCTTTTTCCATCTTTATCAGAAAAACCGTTTCGTTTATTGGACTTTGGTTGCGGAGTCGGAAATCTTTACGGGCAAGTTGCAAATTTTTTTCCAACCGTTGTTTACACAGGAGTAGACCTTTCAAAGGATTCGATTCTAAAAGCTCGTTCTCGTTATCCTGGTGATGTAGATTTTCAAGAACACGATTCAAAGGAGTGGGAAGCAAATGGATATGACCTTATATTTTCTGCCGGGGTATTCCACCATATCCCCCATGTTCGACATATGGGGCTTATCAACAAGCTATCTTCCCTCCTAAATCAGGGAGGAAGACTGGTGATCTGGGAGCATAATCCACTCAACCCTATCACACAAAAACTCGTCAAAGATTGCCCTATTGATGAAGATGTAGTACTCCTCTACTCAAAAAACCTCAAAAACTACTTCACCCAAGTTTCTTTATCAAACATTCAAGTAATCTACACGACCTTCTTTCCTAAATTTTTATCTGCACTTAATTTTATGGATCCTTATTTGGGTTGGCTACCTCTTGGCGGGCAATATCTGGTGACGGGTCAAAAAGACTAAGCCTCTTTTGATTGAAAAAACAACAAACCCTTCTCAATTTTTATCGGGTTATAAGGAATGATCGCTTGGGTTTTATCAATCGAATGATTCTTCCTGCATAAAAGTCGCGGAATCTGATCAGAAAAGGCGATGCTTGATTTAAAAATTGACAAAATCCCAATACTTACCCTGACAAACCAAATTGGTAAAAATATTTTTTTTATCTTCACCTTTTGAATCTGAGCAAGTCGGTCTATCAATTCATTCATAGTCATTTTTTCCGGTCCGCATAAATTAAGGTTTTCTTTTTTAATCGAATCATTCCTCAATATCTCCACCATTACCTGAACCACATCATCCACACTTACTGGACTCAGAAAATACGACCCATCACCAATAATAGGAATTATTGGAAACTTTTCTACCCAGGCAACCAGTTTACCAATGCCCTCTTCCATCTTTACCCCATAAACTTCCGAGGGCCTAAGGATCACCCAGTCAAGACCTGATTTTCCAACCAACTCTTCACATCTCAGTTTACTCACTCCATAATCGCCACCCTCCTCCGAAGCTGCTACCGAGCTGACAAAGATAAATCGCTTGACATTATTTTCCTTGCAGGCAGAAATTAAGTTTTTTGTGCCCTCTTCATTGATTTTAAAATATGCTTTTCCGGAAGAGGAATGGGTCAAGGCGGCTAAATGAACTACGGTGGCGACCTCAGAACAAGCCTTATCCAAGCCATCTATATCATGAAGACTGCCCTGAAAGATTTCACAATCTTCCTTGCGCACCGGTGACCGATGCTCAAGGAGCCGAATCGAAAACTGTTCCGTTTTCAATAATTCTGAAGTCAGATTTTTACCCAGGGTACTTGATGCCCCCGTGATGAGAATTTTCATACGGACACTAAACGGTTATTTTTGGGTATAAAATTCTTTCACTCTATACCAAAACAGATTACCTAAAAACTCAAGAATAGAACTTGGTTTTACAAAAGAAGGGCGAGAATCTATGCTGTGGAACACGGTTTCAATTTCTCCGATTTTGGCGTGCAACCGCCTGGCAAAAATCATAATTTCTGCATCGATGAACCATCCGTTAGACTCCAGATGCACTTTTTCATAAAATTCACGGGTCATAATTTTAGGTTTGGAATTCATATCCCAAGCATTGATTCCTGGGAATAGAAGTTTGAATAAAATATTATAGACAATGGAAATCAACCTTCTATAAGAACCATCATTCCTTTTTGCTCGGTAGGTTTTAGCGAAATCCAATCCATTTGTTTTCATTAACTGGTATACGCGAATCACATCGCTACTGGGCATTTGCCCATCCCCATCTATTACCGCCAAAGTTCTTCCTGTAGCTGCCTGCAAGCCAGATTTCATATCCCACCCCATCATGCCTTTTTTTATTTCGGCCACCGCTTTTATTCGTGAATCCTTGGCGGCAATACCCCTAACTACCTCGGGAGTTTGATCTCCAACGCCTTCAAAGTAATTTCCTACCAGAACAATTTCCCACAATAATTTTTCATTTTCTAAGGAATCAACAAGGGAATCAACAAAACTTGTTATCGTTGCTGCGCTTCGATAGGCTAATACCACTACAGATATTTCAGGAGTTTCCATTATTTCAATTTTTAGCTAACATCAGAGATTTTTAAAGCCGATATATCAAAATAAGCGATGATACCATAGGCTAATATATTACATTAACGTTTAATCCCTTTTCTTAAGGACAGTGCAGATCCAATTTTCGCCCCAAGCAAGGCAGACTCTTGGGTATAATAACGGGGTTTTAAACGACCTGATTATAGGGTATCTAGTGACATCTATCCGATTATTTTTCAAGTCTCATCTGGCCTTAACTCTCCTTCTTCCCATTGCATTTTTAACTATATTCACCGGTCTGGATGACAGTGTAATGCAAGTCGATGAGGGAGGAGACACTTTTGTTTCGACAACAATCTTGAAGCATGGATTGCCTATGCATTCAGATGGGTTGAACCACACCATGCCCTATGCTGACATCTTCGAAGGTCTGTTTATTTATCGAACCTGGGTTCCCTATTATCTCCAGGCTATTTCATTAAATTTTTTAGGAAACAATACTTTTGCTGCCAGACTACCTTTCGCCCTAGCTGGTTTTTTTTCCATCTGGTGCCTTTATCATTTAGCAATTCGCATCACTCAGGATAAATCTGCATCCGTTTTGGCTGCAACATTTTTAGCCACGTGTGTTCCCGCGCTTCTTTATTTCAGAACCTCTCGTTACGTTGCCATTCCTATATTACTGACTCCCATTCTGCTCTCTTTTTATATCGATATTTTTGAAAAGAAAAAATGGAATCCTGTTCCCTTTACCGTTACATCAATTATTTTTTTTCATACAATGTATGTCGAGTTTGCCGGCCTTATAACAGGAATGCTAATTCATTTATTTATTTATAGAAACGAAGTTGATCGAAATAATCTAAGAAAGATTAAAATTCCTGCTGCCGTTACCGCTCTATTGTGTTTACCCTGGCTATTTTTCCTTCCTGCTCTATCAAAAAAAATAGCCGAATTTTACACTTCCACCAGTCCATATATAGACACCTCTTCATTAGGCTATTTAAAACATTTTGCGGGATTCCTTTTCCAAATAAACAACTACATTTTCCCTCTTATATTGGTTCCCTTGATATTTTTATTACCTATAAAAAAATTCAATCGTTCTATTTCGCTTTTACTCATTTGCATTTTTTTTATTTTGCTAACTGCTTCGTTACATTCCATTCCACAATTGCATTACATCGCCGCCAGCATTCCCATATTCTTTACCCTGTTAGGGTGGATAAACGTACATTTATTTAGAAGCTCCATAATTCAGAAAATCCTCTTTGCAGCCATTCTTATTTTTTCGAACCTGATTCACGTGGGCCCCTTGGTTCCAGTTAAGCAATTACTCCAATCCCCGCAACCTGACGCCCAACCCAGTTTGTACTTTAAAGGCGTTTACCAGACTTTTATGCGGGAAGTGAAATTCAAGTCCATTTTTTTTCAATACTGGGGAGAGCTTGCCAACCCCTATCGAGGCCCCTTAAATGGAATTGTTGCATTTTTTGAAATACATGGGAAAAAGGGGGAAACATGCTATATTGACAACGAAGTTGAATCTCTTGCTTTTTACACAGGGTTCAAGATGATTCATAACAGCGAGCTAACTAACAAAAGCATACCAGATTGGATCGTTTTACGAGGCGATCAATGGGCTCTTCATTCAGAGGAAAAAACTAGCCCTTTAAAGAAAAAAATTAGATTCATTTTGAAAAACAATCAATATGAACAATTTGAATTGAATGCCCCGGTAAAAAGGGTCAATAATTCCTACGAAATTCAAATACACCTTTTCAAATCTCCTATTTCCGCCGATAAAGTCTATATATTCCAACGCTCCGATAAAATCTGAATAACCATACGACTGATCCTGTGAAACTAATCATACAAATTCCCTGCTTAAACGAAGAACTCTCTCTCCCCAAAACCCTGGAAGACCTGCCAAAGCAAATTGAGGGGATTGATACAATCGAAATTCTGATCATTGACGATGGTAGTTCAGACAAGACAGTTGAAGTGGCCAAAAAACTGGGGGTGCATCATGTGCTTCAATTCACTAACAATAAGGGGCTGGCTAAAGCATTCATCTCTGGAATCAATCAATCATTGAAACTGGGTGCGGATATCATAGTCAATACAGATGGCGACAATCAATATTTTGGTGGCGACATAGTCAAACTGATTCAACCTATTCTAAAAAAAGATGCGGATATCGTTGTCGGAGACCGGCAAGTGGAAACCATCCGCCACTTTTCCCCGATAAAAATATTTCTTCAAAAATTCGGAAGTTGGGTTGTGCGGCAATTATCAGGCACTGAAGTTCCAGATGCGACAAGTGGATTTCGCGCTTATAGTCGGGACGCGGCTCTGCAACTGAATGTAGTTTCAGATTTCACCTATACTATTGAAACAATAATCAGTGCCGGGAAAAAAAATCTGGCCATTGCGCACGTTCCGGTAAAAACCAATACAAAATTACGCGAATCTAGGCTGTTTCCCAGCATTCGAGTTTATTTGCAGCGGTCTCTGGTTACCATGCTCAAAGTTTATTCCATGTACCGCCCTTTAAGGCTTTTCACTCTCGCTGGGGGCACCACATTCTTACTTGGATTTGCAATTGGCTGTCGATACCTATTCTTCTTTTTCATGGGACAGACTGAGGGCCATATCCAATCTCTGATTTTATCCGCTATCCTCCTTATTGTTGGCTTTCAAATTATTATGATGGGAATAGCCGCAGAACTCATCTCGGTAAACAGACAACTTTTAGAAGATATTCAGGTGAGAATAAAAAAGGATGAGCTGGGAAAAAGGAAGTAACCCCATTTATCTCAACATAACCAAAATCGCTTTAAAATGCCAAAACCAAGTAAACCATTAAGTCACTTGCGCGTTTTAGTTTTAGCGACGACCTATCCAAGATGGGAAAAAGATTCAACACCCCATTTCGTCTTTGATCTCAACCAGCAACTCGCTCCAAAAGTAGAAACATGGGTGCTGGTACCCCATTTTGAGGGGGCAAAATACTCAGAAGAAATGGAAGGTGTTCGAATAACCCGCTTCCCCTATTTTTTGCCTACTCGGCTACAACGCCTTTGCTATGAAGGGGGAATACTGCCGAATCTCAAGTCCAGCTGGCTGGCTCGTTTTCAGTTGCCTTTTTTTCTGATTTTCCAATTCCTTGCTATATTAAAAGCCGTGCGCAAACATAAAATCAATTTCATCCATTGCAACTGGCTAATCCCCCAGGGCTTTTTTTCTCTTATCATTCATAAGCTTTACAATATTCCCTATATCTTGACGGCCTTGGGTGGCGATGTTTT
>Ga0209091_10002970_pt1 | contig 13856 bp, 13 predicted proteins | sample ArcticOcean_MG_C_6_FD_187438 | JGI IMG/M metagenome (GOLD analysis project Ga0209091, IMG submission 187438) | Marine microbial communities from western Arctic Ocean - ArcticOcean_MG_CB8_128 (SPAdes) (version 2) | ecosystem: Environmental > Aquatic > Marine > Oceanic | place: Arctic Ocean...
TGCTACGACTCCTACCATTCCGAAAACAAAACCCATTACTGCCAAACCTTCCATAATATTTCCTTTTTAAAGCACTGTTCGAAATTACTCCACCGTGACTGACTTCGCTAAGTTTCTTGGCTGGTCAATGTCTGTTCCTTTGAGTATTGCTACGTGATAAGCAAGCAACTGAAGGGGGATGGAATAAATTATGGGAGCTATTAGATCGGGTATTTCTGGCAATTCTATGAACTTAGTTATCGACGAATCGTGATGATGGGCTTCTGAATGGCCAAACACATAAAGTTTTCCACCTCTTGCCCTAACCTCTTCTAGATTGGATTGTAGTTTCTCCAAAAGATCGTCGTTTGGCGCCACGGCAACCACTGGCATGTCCCCGTCCACAAGAGCTAATGGCCCGTGTTTTAATTCTCCAGCCGGATAGGCCTCTGCGTGAATGTAGGAAATCTCTTTGAGCTTTAAAGCCCCCTCCATTGCAATTGGGTAATGAATGCCCCTGCCTAAAAATAAGGCATTCTCTTTGTTATCAAAATCCTCTGCCATCTCAATGATTTGGCCTTCAAGCAACATCACGGCATCCAAAGATTCTGGGAGCGCCCTCAGGGATTTATTAATTGTTTGCTCTGCAACTGCGGACAATCCGTGATACCTCCCCAGAATTAAGGTTAGCATTAAAAGGCCAACAAGCTGTGTTGTGAAAGCTTTTGTGGAAGCAACTCCAATTTCCGGACCGGCTTTTGTCAGAAAAACTAAGTCAGACTCTCTTGCTAACGAGCTTGAGGGCACGTTGCATATTCCTAGACGAGCCAAGTACCCCAAATCCTTTGCAAACCTAAGGCAAGCCAGTGTGTCGGCCGTCTCGCCTGATTGCGAAATGGTAACGAATAGGGTGTTCGGTGCTACGACTTTATTTCTGTATCTAAATTCACTGGCAACTTCAACACTGCAAGGAAGCCCTGCAAGACCTTCCAGCCAATACTTAGCTACCGTTCCTGCATGATAGCTGGTTCCGCAAGCGACTATTTGCACTGCCTCTACATTTTTAAATATGTCTTTGGCTCCTGGTCCAAAAATTTCTTCTTGTACTCCGGATTCAGTTAACTGACCGTCAAGCAGTCCTTTTATCTTTTCAGGCTGCTCGTAAATTTCTTTTAGCATGAAATGTCTGTGTTCGCCTTTATCAACGGTTTCACCTAATGATTTTGCTACAACTATCGGCCTGTCCACCTCTTCATCTTTGGTGTTCCAAAATTTTGTTGAAGTTGGTGTAATCTCAGCCAGGTCGCCGTCTTCTAAGAAAATAAAGTCTTCAGCGAAATCCGCTAAAGCCAGCTGATCTGAGGCTATAAAATTCTCTCCGGTTCCATGGGCAACAACAAGAGGGCTGCCTTTTCTTGCAGCTGCTATGACAGAAGGCTCTTTAGAATGAACCGCCCCTATGGCATAGGCACCTTTTAGGTCTTTTACCGCAGCCCTTAGCGCTTCAATCAAAGTTGTCGCTGTCTCTAATTTTGCGTGTATAAGGTGGCCTATAACTTCTGAGTCTGTGTCTGATTCAAAACTGTATCCAAGGGCTTTTAACGTTGTTTTTATCTCTTGGTGGTTCTCAATAATGCCGTTATGAACTACATAAACTTCATTGTTTGAATGGTGAGGATGAGCATTTTTTTCTGACGGTATTCCGTGCGTTGCCCATCTTGTGTGCGCTATTCCCGTGCTTCCGCCTAAAGGGGTTTGCGAAACTACGCTTTGTAGCTCAGCCACCTTACCCAACCTTCTGTGGACATGAATGCTGTTGTTGTCTTCGTTAAATACAGCCAATCCTGCTGAATCGTACCCCCTGTATTCTTGGCGAGCCAAACCCGTGATGAGTTTATCTACTACCGGCCTGTTTGAAGCCACTCCTATAATTCCGCACATATCTATTTCTTCTTTTTGTAGTTCATTTGCCTGCCCCTTCCTATGGCGAGCTCCCCGTCTTTTACGTTCTTTGTGATTACCGATCCCGCTCCGGTGTAAGATTCTTTCCCCAATTTTACAGGCGCCACCAACGAGGAGTTAGAGCCTATGAAGGAACCGTCACCCATTATCGTTTTGTTTTTATTTTTGCCATCGTAATTGCAGGTTATTGTTCCCGCTCCTACATTCACCTTTCTTCCCAATTCAGCATCGCCAAGATAGGTCAGGTGTTTCGCTTTGGATGCAGGGCCAATATGACTTCTGTTGGCTTCCACAAAGTTGCCTAATTCAGAACCAGTTTCCATTTTTGTTCCGCCTCGTATTCTTGAAAAAGGACCCAAAGCACAGCCAACACCAACAACAGAGTCTTCTATGACTGTGTTAGCAAAAACTTTTACGCCTTCTCCAAGGGTGGAATTTTTAATGTAACAGTTGGGCCCTATCGAAACGCCCTTGCCCAAATTGTTTGTTCCTTCAAAGACTGCATTTATATCAATAAAAGAGCCCTTCCCTACAACTAAATCTCCTCTAATGTCGATACGTGATATATCCGCTAAACGAGCTCCTTTAGAAATTAGCTGCCTTGCTAGGTCTTCTTGATACAGTCGCTCAAGATCGTGTAGTTCCTGCGGACTGTTCACTCCTAGAACTTGCTTGTGATCGCTTACTATTGTTGCCTTTACCGGAATACCGGCTTTGTTTGCAAGCTCCACTATGTCGGTTAAATAATATTCTTTGGCTGCATTTTTATTGGTTATTTTACCCACTAGCTCTTTAAGGTGTTTTGTCTTTATTGCTAAAATTCCTGAATTAACTTCTTCGATTTTTTTTTCTTCTGAGGATGCATCTTTTTCTTCAACTATTCTCTCCACAAGACCTCTTCTTCCTCTTACCACCCTGCCATAGCCGTGAGGCTCTTTCTGCTTGTAAGTTAAGATTGATAGGTTATTTTTTTCTGCTGAAGATATGAGTTTTGATAAGGTCTGCTTTTTTACCAACGGTCCGTCGCCGTACAAAACCAAAGAAATAGAATTGGACCGAAGGTTTTTTAAGGCTTGCTTTACTGCATGACCGGTTCCTAATTGTTTCTTTTGGAGAACAAAGTCAGTTTTTTTATTTGTGTCTAAACTATTTTTTACAAGATCCGGCTTGTGTCCCAACACCAATTGAACTCTGGAGCCCTTAATGTCCGACACAGTGTCCAGCAAGTGCTGAACCAAAGGTTTTCCTCCCAGTAAGTTAAGGACTTTTGGTAGGTCGCTGCCCATTCGGGTACCTTTTCCAGCAGCCAAGATTATAAAATCAGTGTTCATAGGATGTGTATATTAGAGTAAAAGGGCTTGATACCCAAAAAAGAGAGCAGGAAAGGTTATTTCTTTCGGAGTTTTTGTATTGATTTGAGTCTGGCTGCCGCTTCAGCAAGCCGAGCTGCTGCTAAGGAATAATCCAAGTCAGCTTTTTGACCTTCAAGTTCTTTTTCAGCCAATTCTTTTGCTCTTTCGGCCTCTGCTTCATCGATGTCTGTGGCCCTTTCTGCTACATCGGTTAATACAGTAATGGAACCGGGCTGCACTTCCAAGAAACCACCCGAGGCATAGAAGACTTCTTCTTCCCCGCCTTCCATTGTGAGCCTTAACGGCCCTGGTTTTAATGTTGCAAGCAAGGGGGCGTGCCTTGGGTTAATGGCTACTTCACCAGCCCCCCCTTCTGCTATAAGCATTTTCACCTCGCCAGAGAACAGCTCTCCTTCAGGGCTAACAATGCTGCAACTGATAACTGCCATTTTATGCCTCTTTGGCCTTCTCGATGACTTCGTCTATGCCGCCTGCCATGAAAAAGGCTTGCTCAGGTAGATCGTCGTATTCTCCATCTACAATTCCCTTAAAACCTCTTATTGTTTCTGCAAGAGAAACGTACTTTCCTGGAGCGTTCGTAAATATCTCTGCCACAAAGAAAGGTTGAGATAAGAATCTTTCAATTTTTCTTGCCCTTGACACAACCAGCTTATCTTCTTCAGACAGCTCATCCATTCCTAAAATTGCAATGATGTCTTTAAGTTCTTTGTATCGGTTTAAAACCATTTTTACTGAGTTGGCAACGTCGTAATGTTCTTGGCCAACCACTTCTGGCTCAAGCTGTCTGCTTGACGAATCCAAGGGGTCTACCGCAGGATAAATGCCTAAAGAAGCTATCTGCCTTGAAAGTACTACCGTTGAGTCCAGGTGAGCAAACGTTGTAGCTGGAGACGGGTCGGTATTGTCATCAGCCGGAACGTAAATAGCTTGCACCGATGTTATAGAACCTGTTTTTGTTGAGGTTATTCTTTCTTGAAGAACTCCCATCTCTTCGGCCAGAGTAGGCTGATAACCAACTGCAGATGGCATTCTTCCTAAAAGAGCAGAACATTCTGTTCCTGCTAAAGTGTATCTGTATATATTGTCTATAAACATGAGAACGTCGTTTCCTTCGTCCCTGAATTCCTCTGCCATTGTCAATCCTGAGAGCGCGACTCTTAATCTGTTTCCTGGAGGCTCATTCATTTGACCGTAGACAAGGGCAACTTTGTCTAAAACACCGCCCTCGATCATTTCGTGATACATGTCATTTCCTTCACGAGTTCTTTCGCCCACTCCTGCAAAAACAGAATACCCTTCATGCTCGTAAGCTATGTTTCTGATGAGCTCTTGGATGTTTACGGTTTTACCAACACCGGCTCCGCCAAACAACCCAACCTTTCCACCTTTTGCAAAAGGGCACATTAAGTCAATGACTTTAATTCCCGTTTCTAGCAATTCTTTTGTTTCGGCTTGATCTTCATAAGAAGGAGGAGCCCTGTGTATTGGCATTGTCTTGTCTGCTTTTATTTCACCTTTCTCATCAATTGGCTCTCCCAAAACATTCATGATTCTTCCAAGGGTTCCCTTTCCTACGGGTACTGAAATGGGGTTGTTGGTGTTCTTAACGGCTACGCCTCTTTTCAAGCCTTCCGATGCGCCCATGGCAATCGTTCTTACGATACCGTCGCCCAGTTGCTGCTGAACTTCTAAAACCAAGCCATTTTCTTCTACCTCTAAAGCGTCATAAATTCTAGGCAAGTTGTCCTTAGGGAATTCGACGTCAATTACCGCGCCGATTATTTGTATTACTGTTCCTGTACTCATAATGTTAAATCCAAAATTTAATTAATAATTAAAGTGCCGCCGCACCCGCTACAATTTCTGAAAGTTCTTGTGTTATCGCTGCCTGTCTGGTCTTGTTATAAACCAGCTTTAACTCGTCTATCAAGTCGCCTGCGTTGTCGGTCGCGCTCTTCATGGCCACCATTTTAGCTGCCTGTTCACAGGCAATATTTTCCACCACTCCTTGATAAACCAAAGACTCTATGTACCTGGACATCAGTCCGTCCAATATCTCTCTCGAGTCATCGGGTTCATACAGGTAGTCCCAGTGTAGTGGCTTTTGTTCAGTCTCTTCTCTCACCAAAGGCACCAACTGTTCTACGGCCGGGTGTTGTGACATTGTGTTTACAAACTTGTTGCTTGCTAGATAAATTTTATCCACCTCTCCTTCAACAAAAGAGTCTAGAAGCACTTTTACAGCTCCAAGCAGCTCCTCGATAGAGGGGTCGTCTCCAAGCTTCTCGGTTGCTGAAATAATTTTTCCACCGTAAGACTTAAAAAAAGCTCTTCCCTTTGTGCCTATCAGGCAAAAGCTTACTTGCTTTCCTTCTTCTGAGAGTTCTTTTGTGAACCGTGTCACTTGTCTAAGCAAATTAGCATTAAGCCCACCACAAAGTCCTTTGTCAGAAGTTACGACAATAATGGCAACACTTTTAACTTCTCTTTCGTCCATGTAGGTAGGCTTGTATTCGGGCTGTCCGTTTGCCAAATGAGATATGACTTCTAGCATTCTTTCCCTGTAAGGCCTGCCTTTTGCCATTCTTAATTCGGTCTTTTTCATTTTACTAGCAGCGACCTTTTCCATGGCGCTAGTTATCTTTTGGGTATTCCCAATGCTGGCGATCTGGTTTCTTACTTCCTTACTATTTGCCATTTTTTAGTACGTCTGCGTGCTCACAAAATTATCTAGAGCTTCCTTAAATTCGGCGGCAACTGCATCGCCGTAGTCACCGGTCTCGGCTACAGTTTTCATAAGCTCAGTGTGCTCAGAGTGCAAATAAGATAGCAAAGCTTTTTCAAAATCTTTGATTTTCTCTACCTCTACTTCTTTTAGATACCCTTCGTTGGCCGCAAAAAGAACAGCTCCCATTTCAGACACACTCATGGGTGAGTTTTGACCTTGCTTCATTAGCTCGGTTACACGCGTTCCATGTTCTAGCTGCTCTCTTGATGCATCATCGAGATCAGATGCAAACTGAGAGAAGGCTTCTAACTCTCTATACTGCGCTAGAGCCGTCCTAATTCCGCCACCTAGTTTTTTTATGATAGGAAGTTGTGCTGCTCCTCCAACCCTTGATACAGAGATACCCGGATCCATTGCCGGCTTTAGTCCTGCACTAAAAAGAGAAGTCTCTAAGAAAATTTGTCCGTCGGTTATGGAGATGACGTTGGTAGGCACAAAAGCCGAAATGTCACCTTCTTGCGTTTCAACAATGGGCAGTGCCGTTAAAGAGCCTGTTTTACCTTTTACTTTACCCTCTGTAAATTTTTCTACGTAGTCCGCACTTACTCTTGCTGCTCTTTCCAGAAGCCTTGAGTGAAGGTAGAAAACATCACCCGGATAAGCTTCCCTGCCTGGAGGTCTTTTCAACAGAAGGGACATTTGTCTATAGGCCCAGGCTTGCTTAGTTAAATCATCATAGACGATCAACGCATCTTCTCCGCGATCTCTAAAATACTCTCCCATCGAACAGCCAGAAAATGCCGCTATGTATTGCATAGGGGCCGGGTCTGCCGCTCCTGCTGCCACAACTATGGTATTGTCCATTGCGCCATATTTTTCCAGCGTTCTTACAACTCCGGCGATGGTTGATTGTTTTTGTCCTATTGCCACGTACACGCATTTAACGCCCGTGTCTTTTTGATTGATGATTGCGTCAATGGCAATGGCAGTTTTTCCTGTTTGTCTGTCACCAATGATCAGTTCTCGCTGCCCCCTTCCTACTGGCACCATGCTATCAATAGCTTTTAAACCTATTTGAACTGGCTGATCAACTCCCTGCCTAGAAATAACACCAGGAGCAATTTTTTCTACCGGGGATCTAAGCTCTGTGTCTATAGCGCCTTTGCCATCTATAGGCTCTCCAAGAGCATTAACAACCCTACCTAAAAGAGCTTCTCCTACGGGCACTTCTAAAATAGTCCCTGTGCATTTTGCCGTTTCTCCTTCTGCAAGGAGTCTGTAATCTCCAAGAATAACGGCTCCAACAAAATCTCTTTCGAGGTTTAGGGCCATTCCCTGAACGCCGTGCTCGAACTGAATCAGTTCGCCATTCATGACTTCGCCTAGTCCGTGTATTCTGGCTATGCCGTCTGCTAAAAAGACAATTGTGCCTTCGTTACTCGGCTTTGGTTCTGAGTCCAAAGCGTCAATTTTTTGTCTTATTATTTGACTTATTTCAGATGGGTTTAGTTCTTCCATTTTTAACCTTTGATGTTTATGTTAATTGATTGCTTAGTTTTTCTAGCTTTCCTTTGATCGATGCATCAAGAACATCGTCTCCGCTTCTCGCTAAAAAACCACCTATTAGTGATTCATCCACACCGGCTTCTATTGTTAAATTTTCGCCGAAACGCCTCTTCAGGGATGTTGTAACTTTTTCTTGCTGATCCGCTGAAAGTGCAAAGGGCGATAACAGCTCAACGGTTTTCTGCCCTTCCTTGCGTGCCATTAATGCCTTGTACTCTTTTTCTATGTCCGGTATCAATGAAAGTCTTTTGGACTCGCCCAGAACTTTTAAAAAACTTACAGACTTAGACTCAATCTCTCCTTCGAACAGGGCCAAAAACTGCTTGACCTTGTCTTGGTAAGAAAGATGAGGCGAGTCAATTAAGTTAGCGACGTTGGAATCTCTAACTGCTAACGAAATTTTTTCTAAATCACTCGACCAATCATCCGAATGCTCAAACAAAGCCTGCGCGTACGGTCTAGAGAGTGTTGGGTTATTTGCCATTATTAAAGCTCACTGGCTATTTCATCTATTAATGTGGCATTGGCTTCTTGGTCTATTTCAGCCTTAAGTAGCTTTTCTGCACCTGCCACGGCCAAAACTGCAACCTCAGACCTGAGACCTTCTCTGGCCTTATTCATGCTCTGAACCACGTCCTTTTCAGCAGACTCTTTGATTCTATCTGCCTCTTCTTGGGCCTTGGATTTAGCGTCTTCAACCATTTGGTTGGCCCTAAGGTTGGCCTGGCTGATTAGTTCTGCTGCTTCTTTTTTTGCTAAGCCCATAACTTCAGCTTTTTTTGACTCCGCCTCTTCAAGAGCCCTTTCTCCTCTGCTGGCCGCCTCCAGTCCATCGCTTATTTCCTTCTCTCTGGTTTCAAGAATGTCTAGAAGCTGAGGCCATATAAACCTCATGCAAAACCACACAAAAAGAATAAAGGCTAAAAGCTGCCCGATTAGTGTGTAATTAAAATTCATATTTATTCTTACAGTTGATTAAGCAAATAACTGAAGCAAACCAAGTCCTAACGAAATGATGGGCAGGGCGTCTACGACCGCCATCATAAAAAAGAACTGACCCAACAAATAGCCTTGAAGCTCTGGTTGCCTGGCAATTCCTTCCATGTATTTTGACCCAACAATGCCTACGCCGATGGCGCCACCTATTGCTCCAAAGCCCACCATTAGGGCTCCTGCTATTAATTCCATTCCTTCCATTTTTTTCTCCTTTATATAGTTAAAAATTAGTGTGTTTCATGAGCTTGGTTTAGAAATACAACCGTTAAAATCATAAAAACATAAGCCTGTAAGGCTATTATCAAAACGTGAAAAATTGCCCACGCTACGTATAGTAAAACTCCAAATACTCCCAAAGCAAATCCATATAGGCTCTCGAAAATCCCTCCAAAAAAGAGTGCTATTAGAATAAAAATCATCTCTCCGGCAAAAAGGTTTCCATAAAGCCTTAAGCCCAAAGCTATTTGCTTTGCATAAAATCCGGGTATCTCTATTAGCATATTAAAAGGCATCGCCCACTTTCCAAGGGGTTGAAGTGTTAATTCTCCTAAAAAACCGCCAAGTCCTTTCTTCTTTATACTGTAATAATGAATCAAAATTGCTATGCCAAGCGCCATCCCCATGGGTGCATTTACATCTGCAACAGGTAAAACCTTAAAATAATGTATGGGTCCATAAACAGTTGAAGACTGAAAGCCGTTAGCAACCCAGGGAATAAGATCCACTGGTAACAGGTCCATTAAATTCATTAAAAACACCCAGCACACAATAGTTAAAGACAGTGGGCCCACCAGCTTGTTGTTCTTGTCTTGGAAATTATCATTCACCACTCCCTTCACAAAATCAAACATGTACTCTATTGCATTTTGGGTTTTAGAAGGCTTGTCTACGGAGGCGTTTTTGGCAACCCTCCAAAAGAAGAAACAAAATAATCCACCCAACAAAAGTGACATCCCCATTGTGTCTACGTGAACAGCATTGAAGCCCATCTCATTAACGTCGCAAGTGTAATCTTGTTGCTCAACGTGGGCCTCGTGATCTTTTCCAAAATTTATGTGGCCGTCTGCAAATCTCCATTTTCCATCAGAGCACTCTCCAAAAGTTAAGTTTTGAAGGTGGTGTTGTATGTAGTCTGTAGAGTTTAGTTCTTTATCTGCCATTCTGATTCCGTTAGGCGCGGCAATTATAGAGATGTGTGCTCAGGAGTCCAAGCAGAAATGTGTTTTTTTTTAATTTTTTAAGATTTAATTTTTTCCAAGATACCTTGCAACGCATCGAGTGTTTTAAAATTGACGATCACCTTGCCCTTACCCTTCTTGTTATGCCTTATTTCGGTTGTTGCACCGAGGATCTCAGAAACCTCCCTCTCAAGAATGATTGTGTTTGGGTCTCTGGTTTTTTGTGGGTCTTTAGAAGGTGTTTTATCTTTTTTTTCAGAAACGTATCTTTCCGTTTCTCTTACTGAAAAACCTTTTTTTATTATTTCAAGGGCCAGGGTGTTTTGTTTTGCCTCATCTAAAGAAAGCAGTGCCCTTGCGTGCCCCATTTCCAACCTTCCTTGCTCTAAAAACTCTTGTACCTCTGAAGACAGCTTCAGAAGTCTTAATAAATTAGTTACTGCTGGCCTGGACTTGCCCACAGCTTCACCGAGAGACTCTTGAGATAAATTAAATTCCTTTTGAAGGCGCTGTAAGCCTCTGGCCTGATCCATGGCATTTAAATCTTCTCTTTGTAAATTTTCTATTAAAGCAATTTTTGCTGTTTCGCTGTTGTTCAAATCCCTTACTACCGTAGGAACGGTGCTGAGACCAGCCATCTGTGCCGCCCTCCACCTTCTCTCTCCTACAACAATCTCATAACGTCCAGAGGCCAGCCTTCTTGCTACTAACGGCTGCAACACTCCTTGTTGTTTTATGCTTTTAGCTAGCTCTTCCAAGGTGTCTCTGTACATTTTTTTTCTTGGTTGATATTGTCCCGGTGTTAAATCTTCAGTCGCGATTTCTGTTAGGCCTGAAACTAGTTGCTTTGGCCTGTCGCCTAAGAGTGAGCCCAAACCCTTTCCAAGGGGGGAGTTTTCTTTTGTCATACTGTGCTCTCCTGGTACTGGTCTTCCATTCTTGCTATTAACTCGCCGGCCATGGCCAAATAAGCCAAAGTCCCCTTTGCGTTGGGTTCGTAAGCCAGGGCTGGTTTTCCAAAACTTGGTGCTTCTGCTAGTTTTATGTTTCTTGGAATAACGGTTGAAAAAAGCTCGTCCTTAAAGTGAGTAGTAAGCTCCTCAGTTACCTGCTTGCCCAGCTTGTTTCTGGGGTCAAACATTGTTCTAACTATTGCCCTAAGCCTGAGGTTATGGCCTGTGCTGGCATTTAGTTGGTCCATGGTCTCTATAAGGCCAGCCAAACCCTCTAATGCGAAATACTCACACTGCATTGGGACCAGGAGGTTTTTTGAGGCCCTTAGTCCATTTATTGTTAGGAGGTTTAAGGAAGGGGGGCAATCTATTATCACGTAGTCGTATTTATCTTGAAGGGGTTCTAGGCTTTTTAATAGCGCAAGCTCCCTTTCTTCCATGGTTCTTAGTTGAGATTCGGCTGCCACCAAAGAGGGTCCTGACGGCATGACGTCATACCCAAGTTCTTCTGTTTTAAAAATTCTTTTCCCTTCTAAATTTAGCAGCGCCGAAGAAGTTCCTTCAGTTTCATCCACCTTCTCTAGGCCAGAGCCTGTTGTTGCGTTTGCCTGGGGGTCTGCATCAACTAACAAAACCCTTCTTTTCATGGCGGCCAGCGAAGCACATAAATTTACAGCGGTTGTTGTTTTTCCAACACCCCCTTTCTGATTGGCTATTACTAGAGTTTTCAAATTTAATTTTTTGTTGATTCTATTGTAACCAAGATGCGTCCCTTGTCTTTTCCTTTTAACAAAATCTTTTCCTGTTTTGTTTCTTTGTATCCTTCTGGTAGTTCTTCTTCCTTGTATTGTTGGGCTGTTTTCATTAGTTTTAGTGAGTTATTAACACAAGACAAGAAGTGTTCAGAAGATTTTATTGTTTTGGCGGCTGAGCCAAAAGCACGTGTGATAATTTCTAGGTTGTTAGGAAATCTCTCAGGCAACAACTCTTCTATTCTTTTGTTGTAAACTTTGACGTTCTTTAGCTCAAGTTGATTTGATGTGTTTAGAAGAAAGGCTGATTTTTTTTCGTTGCTTTCAACAAGGTAGAATTTTTTTGTTGGGTTTTTTATCGCAAGAGCTATCCCGGGGAACCCTCCCCCGCTTCCGAGGTCCAAAACCTCTGGTCCCAAAAGATCAGAAACAGAAAGGGAGTCTTCTATGTGCTCGTCTAAATTGCGTGCCTGGCTTTTAGATACCAGGTTGTGTGTTTTATTCCACTTGAGTAATAATTCTTTGTACTTTTCTAGTTGGTTCAATATTTAACCTGCTAGTTTTCTTTCTTTTTTTATGTGCACCATTAAAAGAGAGATGGCCGCTGGGGTAATGCCCGGGAGCCTGGATGCTCTGGCAAGGCTTTCTGGTTTTGAAGAAATCAGTTTTTGCCTGACTTCGTTTGATAGACCTATGACATTTTCATAGTTTAAGGTTTTAGGGATTTTAGTGTTTTCGTTTTTTTGAAGCCTAGTTATTTCTGTTTTTTGCCTCTCCACGTATCCGGCGTATTTTATTTCTGCCTCTATTTCATCAATTACGTTTTTTGTTAGGTTTGAGTTGTGTTCTGGGAGGTGGTTGTATTTTATGGCTGGTCTTTTTAAAAGTTCGTGGTGTGTTTTTGTTGCTCCCACCCTCTCGCCCGTCATTAGCTCAAGTGTTTCGGCTTCTTTTGACTTGGGTTTAATTTTTCTATTTTTTAATGCTTTAAGCTCCTCTTTGCTTTGTTTTTCTTTATCCAAATGTTTCTGCCAAAGTTTGTCGTCTACCAAGCCAAGCTCTCTCCCTTTTTTTGTCAACCTCATGTCTGCGTTGTCTTCTCTTAAAATTAGCCTGTATTCGGCTCTACTAGTAAACATTCTGTAGGGTTCTTTTGTTCCAAGCGTAACAAGGTCGTCAATCAAAACACCCACATACGCTTCATGCCTGCCTGGCGTCCACTCTTTCTTGTTTTGAATTTTTAGTGCAGCGTTTATTCCTGCCATCAAGCCCTGCGCTGCGGCCTCCTCATATCCTGTTGTACCATTTATTTGTCCTGCAAAATAAAGCCCTTTAATGTGTTTTGTTTCCAAAGAGTGAAATAAATCTCTTGGGTCAAAGAAATCATACTCTATGGCGTAGCCTTGTTTTGTTATGTTGGTTTCTTCGAAACCCACTATTGACCTTATCATTTTTAGCTGGGCTTCTGGTGGTAGGCTTGTTGATATGCCGTTTGGATAGATTTCGTTTGTGCTCAGACCTTCGGGTTCTACAAATATTTGATGGGAGTTTCTTTCCGCATACCTAACAACCTTGTCTTCGATCGAAGGGCAGTATCGAGGACCCACTCCCTCTATTGCTCCGCTGTATAAGGGAGATTTATCTAAAGAGTCTCTAATTATTTTGTGTGTGTCTGTGTTTGTCCGCGTTATGTGGCAATTAATTTGCTTTTGGTGGTTTCTCTTGTCGCCAGTGTATGACATCAAGGGGGTGGGGGTGTCACCGGGTTGCTCTGATAACTTAGACCAATTAATGCTTTCACCGTCCAGTCTTGGTGGTGTTCCTGTTTTCAACCTGCCCACCCTAAATGGCATGGCCCGCAGTCTTTGTGCAAGAATGTTGCTTGGTGGGTCCCCTATTCTTCCACCGGGTTTTTGTTCCAACCCTGTGTGCATGATTCCACCAAGAAAAGTTCCAGTTGTCAGAACAACTTTCTTTGCTTTTACTTCTCCGGTGTTTGATGTGATGACTGCTTTAGCAACTTTGTTCTCTACAACAATATCTTCAACCGAGTCTTCAAGTATGGATAGGTTTTGTTCTGCTTTCAAAAGATCTTGTATGGCTTTCCTGTAAAGCTGCCTGTCGGTTTGTGCTCTGGTTGCCCTTACGGCCTGGCCTTTTGTTGAGTTTAAAACCCTGTAGTGGATGGCTGATAGGTCCGTCGCTTTAGCCATAAGACCCCCCAGTGCATCAACCTCTTTTGCCAGGTGACTCTTCCCTATTCCACCTATTGCAGGGTTGCAAGACATCTGACCAATAGTGTCTTTTTTATGACTAATTAAAAGAGTTTTTACTCCCATACGGGCAGCAGCAGAAGCTGCCTCCACGCC
>Ga0209091_10002978_pt1 | contig 13823 bp, 9 predicted proteins | sample ArcticOcean_MG_C_6_FD_187438 | JGI IMG/M metagenome (GOLD analysis project Ga0209091, IMG submission 187438) | Marine microbial communities from western Arctic Ocean - ArcticOcean_MG_CB8_128 (SPAdes) (version 2) | ecosystem: Environmental > Aquatic > Marine > Oceanic | place: Arctic Ocean...
CCCCTTTGGTCATCGCCTTGAGAGCGACATTCTGGAAAATATCCTCGGCTGTGTGCGCATTTCGGACCACCAGCCAGGCCGCAGCCGACACGCGGTCGCGCTGGCTCATCAGCCTCTTCAAAATGTCCTGTTCAGAAAGCACCACTATAGTTGGTTAGGTCACATTCTTAACTGCAATCAATCGATAATAGCTTCTCTTACTATTGCACCAATTTTATTTGGCAGATCAGACGGCTCTTGAACCATGTACACAACTGTCAGTTTTTCAGACGGTGTTGTCCACGAAATAGTGCCTGCAGCACCTCCCCAGCTATATGTGCCCGCTATTTGACCATTTCTTGATTTCTCTTGGTCCAGAGTGATGGCAGTCGTATAGCCATAACCTTGGCCAGGGCCTCCTTTTGTTGTTTGACTAAAAAGATTGCCTACCTGATTGGTTGTCATCATAGCGACAGTTTCGGGTTTGAGGATTTGATGGCCAAACAAGGTTCCTCCGTTCACCAGCATCTGTTGAAAATGCAGATAGTCACGTGTCGTGCTAAATAGTCCCCCGGCGTTTGAGACATAAGCGCTTAAGTCTTCACCAATAACTCTACCGTTGCCTTTAGCTTTGTTGTGGAATTTATAGGGCATTCGGTAGAGTTGGTCTTCGGGCACATCCCAGTAGGTATCTTTCATGCCCAGTGGATCAAGAATCCGTGACTGTATAAACTCATGCAGGGAAATACCTGAGGCTATTTCGATGATTCGCCCCACCACCTTTAGCCCGCTCCCCGGACTGTATGCCCAGCGAGTCCCTGGCTGAAAGTCCAGAGGTCTGGCTGCCATTCTGGGCACCCAAGTAGCAAGTGTGTCTGACGGTGCGGCTCTGTCTTTTGCAATGATTGATCCCAATCCTCCTTTGGTTCCCAGTCCGGCAGTGTGAGTCAACAGATCATTAATAGTCAGAGGTCTGTTAACCTTCTCAAGTCGATATCCAGGCACCTCCCTCTTGCTTTTTGTATACGAGCTTTTTTTGCTCTTAGCCTTAGTCCTGGACTTGTTGATTGATTTGTCTTTTCTATTGGGATTAAAGCCTTTGCCTGCGGACTTCAGCGGAATGGCAACCTGCAGTCCTTTGTATTCAGGAATATATTTGGATACGGGGTCCTCAGGACTAATCAGGCCGTCGTCAATCAGGATCATTGTTGCCACACCGATCACCGGCTTGGTGGAGGATGCCATAAGGAAAATCGAGTCTTCGAGCATGGGTTTCGGGGTCTTCCCTTCAAGAATTCCATGAGCCTCTAAGTAGACCACCTTGCTTTGTCGAACAATACCGATAACGGCGCCCTCTATGCGGCCAGCATCTATATATTGTTTCACCAATTCATCTATCTTTTTTAGTCCCTCAGATGACATGTCCACTTCTTCCGGCTTCCCGCGAGGTAGTTCGTGAATAGTAATGTCTGGGGTTTCGGCTGTAGAAGCCCCTGATTTCGCTTCTAGTGACGGAGCCGACTGCAGTGACTCACCGCCCCCCACCAGCGCCACGGCTGCGATTGTTGTGATTAGGAGGTGTTTCATTTGCCTTCAGCTTTCAATTCTTCACCCGTCTTGCCGCCGTGTTTGCGGAGGAGGTCGGCTATTTTAGTTTTATCCATTACGATGGCCCGATCTAGCGGTGTTCTGCCCGCATCTGTCTTCGCATTCACATCCGCACCTTTGGCGATTAGTCGTTCGACGATTTCCTTGCGACCATGATAAGTCGCCCTATGCAAAGAAAAGAACGGTTGACGACGCCGAATCCTGACATCGCCTTTTACCCGCTGATTGACTTGGGCGATTTCAGCAAGTTTACTCCGTGCATGCAATTGCGTTTTTTCTCTGTTGGATTATCGCTGGTGGTCGGATTGGGTGCCGCCCGGGCGGAACTCCCCAAGGTAGGGCTGAAGCCGGTTTGGGAGGGGCTCGAATCGACTCGGCCGCTTTGGCTTGAGCCGGCTCCGGACGGTTCCGGACGGTTATTCTGCCTTGAGCAAGGCGGGGCCATCATCATTTTACCGAAGGACAAAAACGTGGCCAAGCCCAAGCGCGAAGTATTTTTTGACATCAGCGAGCGCAAGCCTTGGCGCGAAAACGAGGAGGGGCTGCTGGGCATGGCGTTCCATCCCCAGTTTGCGGTCAACGGGAAGTTTTATGTTTACTACTCGCAGCAGGAGCCCAAGCGCAGTGTCGTCAGCGAGTTCACCGTGGCCAAGGCGCACCCGAACCGGGCCGACATGGAGTCGGAGCGCGTCCTACTCGAGTTCCCACAGCCGTACTGGAACCACAATGGAGGCGTGATTTTGTTTGGGCCGGACGGCAAGCTTTACATCGCCTCGGGCGACGGCGGCAAGGCCAACGACCCACATGACAACGCGCAAAATCTGAGCACGCTGCTGGGCAAGATTTTCCGCATCGATGTCGATGCCCGCACCGGCAAGCTGGCGTACAGCATCCCTGCGGACAACCCGTTTGTCGGGCGTAAGGACGACACGCGCGGGGAGATTTGGGCGTACGGTCTGCGCAACGTCTGGCGCATGAGTTTCGACCGCGAGACCGGCGAACTTTGGGCGGCGGACGTCGGGCAGAACAAGTGGGAGGAGGTTAACCTCATCACGCGCGGCGGCAACTACGGCTGGAACATCCGGGAGTCGTTTCACAAGTTTAAGGAGGACGGCCCGGCCAAGGGAGACTGGATCGACCCGGTGATCGAGTACGCGCACCACTCTGGCGTGGAGAAGGAGAGCAAGTTTCCCGGGCACGGCTACGGTGTGAGCATCACCGGCGGCTACGTCTATCGCGGCAAGGCGATTCCGGCGCTGCGGGGGGCGTACGTTTACGGCGACTTCGTCACCGGCCTGATTTTTGCCGTCCGGCAAAAAGACGGCAAGGCGACCGAGCACGGCACTATCCACCAGCAGAAGGGCAAAGTTTACCAGATCGCCAGTTTTGGTGAGGATGCCGAGGGCGAACTGTACCTGCTGCCGCTGGCGTCAACCCCCCCGACAAAGCGCGACCCGCTGGGGGGCATACTGCAACTTGTCGCCGAGTAACTTGGCCAGGCGGAAAAAAAGTTACCAGAGAGAAAATCACCGAGGTCAACTATCAAGGAACCACCGATGCTGCCATGTAGAATCTCGGTAGTAGTTACACGGTGACGACCGACATTGCCGGTGAGAACACTGAAAATACCGGCTCGATTGGGTTGATGAAGAATTCCAGTACGGGCGGCAAGCTGTTCGGTAACCTAATTTCCCTGCGTGCCAATCTTTTGGCCAACGATAAGGAGCCCATATTCGAGCGGGACATCCCGAATTGTGAAGGGATGCCGAGCACTGGATTCAGTACTTAGGCGAAGTGTCCGCCAACCAGATAACACTCGATACTGTCCAGGCTCTGGGTGCTGATATCGAGGGCGAAGACGGCAAATCCATGAGTACCGTCGACAAGCTGGGCAACATTCAATACGCCTTTAACCTGGCGTTGGATGATAACCGCAGCTTCATCCAGCAAGATTTGTTCAAGGCCGTTGACTGAGCTCCGACCGGCACCACTTCGCAGCTTGGCCAAGGAGGGGGGGCAACCTGCTTGAACTTCAGCTTGGCCAAGCGTAGAACAGACGGAGTTCATTCGTAATGTCACAGGTAGTCACCAGAGCAGGGAAGGCACGAGTGTTGGCCGTCGTGATGGGCGGCGGACAGGGAGCACGCCTGTTCCCGTTGACCCAGGAGCGCTCCAAGCCGGCAGTGCCGCTGGCCGGGAAGTATCGCTTGGTGGACATCCCCATATCCAACTGCATCAACTCACGGCTGACTCAGATTTATCTGCTGACCCAGTTCAACTCCGCCTCGCTGCACCGCCACGTTTCGCACTCGTACAAGTTTGACCACTTTTCGCGCGGGTTTGTGGAGATATTGGCGGCCGAGCAGACGCCTACCAGCGCCACGTGGTATCAAGGCACGGCCGACGCCGTCCGAAAAAACCTGATTCACTTGCTGAACAACGACTTCGAGCACCTGCTGATCCTGAGCGGGGATCAACTGTATCGGATGGACTTCCGTGAGATCATCGCGGCGCACATCGAGAAGGAGGCGGAACTGACCGTGGCCACCATCCCGGTAGGACGGGAACTGGCCAAGGCGTTCGGCATCATGCACAACGATGAGGCCGGCCGGATTAGCCGGTTCGTCGAGAAACCCGGTACGCAGGAGTTGCTCGATTCTCTCCGACTCTCCGATGCGCAGGTTGCCGAGCAGGGGCTCGAGGCGGGCGGTGACCATTACCTCGCGTCGATGGGTATCTATATTTTCAAGCGGGCAACGCTGACCGAGCTGCTCGACAACGAGATGACCGACTTTGGCAAGCACATCATCCCCCGCGCCATCGAGACGCACCAGGTTTTCTCTTACGTCTATCAGGGATACTGGGAGGACATCGGAACAATCCGATCCTTTTTCGAGGCAAACCTGGACATGGTCAGCACGGTTCCCAAGTTTGATTTCTTCCAGATGGAGACGCCGATCTACACCCGGCCACGCTTCATGCCTGCTTCCAAGATCAATGGCGCAGCCATCGACCAAGCGGTGATTTCCGACGGGTGCATCATCGATCGATCGCGAATCAGCCAAAGCCTGATCGGCGTTCGCTGTCTCATCTCGCCTGGTTGCCGGGTACACCGCTCGGTGTTGATGGGGTCGGACTTTTACGAGACGAACGTCTCTAAGCTAGAGAGTGACGAAAAAGGCATTCCGCGCATCGGGGTTGGGGAGAACACCCGCATCGAGCAAGCCATCATAGACAAAAACGCCCGCATCGGCGCCAACTGTGTCATCACGCCCGACGACAAGCCGGAACATTTCGACGGCGAAAACTATTACATTCGCGAGGGGATAGTGATCATCCCTAAAAACGCCGTCATTCAGAACGACACAGTGATTTAAACCGATGGCGGCTTGGCCAAGCGGAGAACGGCGGGGCTCAAAAATAATACGTGTAGGTATTATTTTGTTGCATGGAGGGCCCATCCAGCTACGCTTTTGGGCTGTTTAGGTCTTCGTCAATTCGACTTGAGTTGGCTTGGCTAAGCGTGACCTTATTAAGGATTTTCAGATGAAAAACCTAACAATAGCCTTATTGATCCTCACAGCGGCGACGGCGACGGCTGCGCCAGTCGAGGGTTGGCTCCACATGCGCGGGCCGCTACAGACCGGGGTTTCTCTGGAGAAACAGCTGCCGGACCAGATCCTAACCGAGGATGCGCTTTGGACGGTGGATCTGCCCGGGCGCTCCACGCCGACGGTGGCCAACGGCCGGATTTTTGTCGTCGGCCATCTCGGCGAAGGCGCGAATCTGCAGGAGGGCGTGTTTTGTTTTGACAGCGACACGGGCGAGAAAATTTGGGAGCGTAAGTTCAACGATTTTCTGAGCGACATCATCTACACGCGCTACTCAGCCTCGAGCCCGACGATCGATCCTGAGACCGGCAACCTGTTTTATCAGGGGACACAGGGACTCTTCGCCTCGTTCACACAGGACGGTGAGATGCTCTGGCAACATTCTCTAATGGAGGCGTTGGGCCGGATGACGTTCCCGAATGGCCGCACCGCCACGCCAATCGTCGATCGAGACCTGGTGATCACTCGCGGCATCATGGCCAACTGGGGGGCACAAGGCCCGCCGTGGGATCGCTTTTACGGTTTCGACAAAAAAACCGGCGAGCTCGTCTGGGCGGCTAAGCCTGGAGGGAGGCCCAAGGACAGTTGCTTCTCCTCGCCGGCACTCGGCTGGCTTGACGGCAAGCGAGTTTTTTACGCGACTACCGGTGACGGCAGCGTGGTCTGCGCCAACGCCCGCACCGGAGAGGCGATCTGGCAGGTGCCGCTCTTCAAGGCCGGCATCAATGCCTCGGTTGTAGTTTACAAAAACGACATCGCTGCCGCGATTTATGGGACGCCGTATGAACCGGGCCAGATGGTCGGCCTGAAGATTCCGCACGTTCAGCCGACGGATGCCAACCCGGTCGTCGTCGAGCGCAAACAGGTCGAGCTTTGGACCGTAAACATCTCGACCTCCACCAGTTCGCCGATACTTGTCGGTGACACCATTTACGTCGTCGCCGAAAAGGGCGAGCTACATAGCATCAACATCCGGACCGGCAAAGAGAACTGGAAGATCAAGCTCGGCATCGAGCAGCGCAACGCCTCGCCGCTTTTCGCGGACGGCAAGATTTACCTACCGATGCTCGAAAACCCCGGGGGCGGCGGCGAGGCCACTGGCTCCCACGGCGCATTTTACGTAATAAAACCGGGGAAAAATGAGGCCAAGATTCTCTCACACGCCGTGCTCGACGGGCGCTGTTTCGGCACGCCGTCAGTTTACAACGGCAAGATTTACGTGCAGACGACCAAGAAACTTTACTGCTTCGGAAAGGCCGGAAAGAGCCGCGGCTTGGCCAAGACTCCCAAGGCCAAGCGCTGGCCCAAGGCGGGGAAAGCCACACGGCTGCAAATCGTCCCGTCGGAAATTCTACTCGCTCCCGGCCAAGCGATTTCCTTCCGCACACGCAAACTCGACGCAAACGGTTTTCTCGTCGAGGAGGTGAACGGCTCAACGCTCAAGTGGGAATCGTACATCCCGCCAACAGCCAAGGTGAAGGCCCGCATGAATGCCTCGTTCAACGAGCGCGGCCAGATCGTCGCCGACAAAAAAATGATCAGTTCCGCTGGGGCGTTCAAGGCGACGCTTGGTGGGTTGACCGGCGTGATACGAGGCCGCGTGTTGCCGGCGCCGCCGCTGAGCGAAAACTTCGAAGGGTTCGACTTGACTGAGGATAGCCTAGCCGACCCCGGTGTAAAGTTCGCCTACCCGCCGCTGCCGTGGATTGGTGCGAGGTTCAAGTTTGAGGTGCGCGAGAAGGACGGCTCAAACGTGCTACGCAAGACGATCGAGAACAAGCGGCTCCAACGCGCCACGGTGTTCATCGGTGAACAAAGCATGAGCAACTACACCGTCCAGGCCGATGTGCTCACCGACGGTCGCCGACGGAAGATGTCCGATGTCGGCATCATCAACCAGCGCTACTACATCGTGCTGAAAGGCAACGAGCAAAAAATCGAGATTAACTCGAACCTCGACCGCATCCGCGTGCCGGAACGCGGCTCACCTCCGAACTACCGATGGAAGGCCAACACGTGGCACACTCTTAAGGCGCGTATCGACGTGGCCGACGATGGCTCCGGGATGATCCGGGCCAAGGCTTGGCCAAGGGGCGAGGCGGAGCCGGAAGGCTGGACGCTGGAGTTCAAGCACGACAACGCTCACAAAAGGGGTTCGCCCGGATTGTTCGGGTTTTCCCCGCAGGTGCCGGTGTATATCGACAACGTGACAGTCACCCCCAACGAGTAACAAAAAACTTTTAGTCAGATGATGAAAAACCTGAAAAACGCGATCGTAACCGGATTGGCCGCCGGCATTTTGGGAAACGCTGCCGCGGTGGCAGTGGATTGGCCGCAATGGGGCGGCAACACACTGGGCCGCAACATGTTCGCTCCAGGAGCCACTGGCCTTCCGGACAAGGTTGAGCCGGGCGATTTCAAGCAGGGCACCGAGGACGTGGACTTGTCGACCGCCAAAAACGTCAAGTGGGCGGCCAAGCTCGGCACGCAAAGTTACGGCAACACCACCATCTCCAACGGCAGAATTTTCGTCGGCACCAACAACGACTCGATGCGTGACCCGAAGCATCCCGGCGACCGAAGCATCCTGTTGTGTCTTGATGAAAAGAGCGGCGACTTTCTCTGGCAACTGGTCATCCCCAAGCTCAAATCCGGCAAAGTGAACGATTGGGAAAGTCTCGGCTTACTCTCGTCGCCGACGGTGGTCGACAACCGGCTTTACGTCGTCAGCAGCCGTTGCGAAGTGCTCTGCGTCGATGTGGCCGGCTTGTCCAACGGCAACGACGGCCCGTACAAAGACGAGGCTGTTTACGTGCATCTCGACACCGGCAAGCCGCCAGCCAAGCTTGGCCCGAAAGACGGCGACATCATTTGGCGTTACGACATGATGGACGAGTTGGGCGTGTTCCCCCACAACGCCTCGAACTGCTCGATCATCGTGGTGGGAGACATGGTTTACGCCTGCACATCCAACGGCCAGGACTGGACGCACTCGAACGTGCCGTCGCCACTCTCGCCAAGTTTCATCGCGCTTGACGCCAAAACTGGTGAGTTGAAGGGCGAGGACGACGCCGGCATTGGCCCGAATATTTTTCACGGCCAATGGAGTTCGCCTTCGTACGGCGTGGTGAACGGGCAGGGCCAACTGTTCTTCGGCGGCGGCGATGGTATTTGTTACGCCTTCAACCCCAAGCCGGTTTACGACGAGGATGAGGATCTCGATTTTCTGCGCAAGGTTTGGTGGTTCGACGCCAATCCGCCCGAGTACAAAAAAGACGAGGATGGCAAGGCGATCAAGTACCCGGCTGCCGAGGGGCCGAGCGAGATCAACGCCACGCCGGTTTTTTACAACAACCGCGTTTATATTGCGACGGGGCAGGATCCCGAACACGGCGAGGGCGTCGGCCATCTCGTTTGCCTCGACCCCACGAAGAAGGGCGACATCACAAAGAGCGGCACGATCTGGTCGTACAAGGGCATTAAGCGCAGTATTTCCACCGTATCTATCGACCCCGGGAATGGGCTTTTGTTCGTCAGTGATTTCTCCGGATACGTGCATTGCCTCGACGCCGACACCGGCAAATTGCACTGGATTTACGATATGAAAGCGCACATGTGGGGCTCGACTTTTGTGGCAGACGGCAAGGTTTACGTCGGCGACGAGGACGGCGATTTTGTCGTGCTGGCTTCCGACAAAAAAATGACGTTGCTGAGCGAGACCTACTTCCCGGCACCGATCTATTCCACGCCGATCGTGGCCAACGGCGTGTTGTACGTCGCAACGCAATCACACCTTTACGCGCTGTACGACGAGGCCCGTGCCAAGGCTGCCACGGATCAAAAGAAGGCCAAGTAACAAGCACTTGGCCAATCGCATCTCATGAAAAAAGTTGTTTACGGTTTGCTCATTTTGTTGGCCGTCATCCATCAGGACGTTTGGTGGTGGGACAACGGCGAATTGGTGTTTGGCTTCATGCCACTTGGCCTTTTTTATCACTCGCTGTATTCGTGCATGGCAGCTGCCGTGTGGGCAATGGCCGTCAAGTGGGCTTGGCCAGGCGACATCGAGCAGTGGGCCGAGTCTGGTGACGAGGCGGGAGGGGAGCAATGAGCAGTATCACCCCGTTGATCGCGCTTGGCCAGGCGGCCGAGCCCGTATCGCGCACGCCGCTGGTGATCATCGGTATTTACATGTGCGTGTTGTTTGGGCTGGGCTGGATTTCTAGCCGGCTATTTCGCGGTTCGAGCAAGGACTTCTTCGTCGCGAGCCATTCGATCGGGCCGTTCATGCTGCTGATGAGCGTGTTTGGCACGACGATGACCGCCTTCGCGTTGGTCGGTTCAACCGGCAAGGCGTTCAGCCTGGGCATCGGCGTGTACGGATTGATGGCCTCGAGTTCGGGGTTGATCCACGCCGCTTGTTTTTTTCTCGTCGGCATTCGCATGTGGAGCTTCGGAAAAAAATACGGCTACGTGACACAGATCCAGTTTTTCCGCGACCGTTTCGAGTCGAAGGGTCTCGGCTATTTGCTGTTCCCGATTTTGGCCGGGCTGATTATTCCTTATCTGCTGGTTGGCTTGATCGGAGCGGGGACGTACATCGGCGGTGTGACGCGCGGAATGTTCCCGGGGACGTTCGCTGATGGAGCGGTGCCGGGCTGGCTGACCGGCTTGGTTATCTGCTCGGTCGTCCTGTTTTACGTCTTCTCCGGCGGGGTTCGATCCGCCGTCTGGGCGAACACGTTCCAGACAATTGTCTTCATGATCATGGGCCTCGTCGGCTTCATCGTGATCGCCAAGGGCATCGGTGGCTTGGCCGAGGCGTCCGAACTGACCAGGCAACACGCCCCGGAGAAACTCGCCCGTGAGGGGTTGATGACGCCGGCGCATTTCATGAGCTACATGCTGGTGCCGTTGAGCGTTGGGATGTTCCCGCACCTGTTCCAGCATTGGCTGACGGCCAAGAGCGCGAAGGCATTCCGGTTGACGGTCATCGCCCATCCGCTCTGCATCATGATCGTCTGGGTGCCGTGCATCCTGATCGGCATCTGGGGCGCGGGACTGTTCGCCGACGGCAGTTTGTTCGTGCCGAAGCTGCCCAACGGCGAGCCCAATGCCAATGCAGTATTGAGCATGATGGTGAAGAAATTCATCGCCGACCCGGTATTGATTGGGCTGTTCTCTGCCGGCGTTCTGGCGGCGATCATGAGTTCGCTCGACTCGCAGTTCGTCTGCGTCGGCAGCATGTTCACCAACGACTTTGTCCTGCCGCTGTTCGGCAGGGAGCGGTTCAGTGACACGCAAAAAGTCTGGCTCGGTCGCGGCTTCATCGTGTTCATCGTTGTGATCACTTACGTGATTTCGATCTTCAAGCCGATGAGCGTTTTCAATCTTGGCATCTGGTGTTTCAGCGGGTTCTCGGCATTGTTTCCGATAGCGTTTGCCGCTGTTTACTGGAAGCGAGTGACTCGGGCCGGGGTCGTCGCCAGTGTCTTGGCCACGGTGGTGACATGGTCGCTGTTCATTCACGACGCGCTTGGCCGCGCCGCCGGCGAGCAGTTGTTTGGCGTGAAGGAACACGGCGAGTACCTCATCGCGGGCGTAATGCCGGTGGCATTCATTTGTCTCGCATCGGTGGTGGCACTGGTCGGCGTGTCGCTGGCAACCAAGCCGCCCACCGGCGAGACAATCGACAAGTTTTTCCCGGTCAAGGGCTGAACCGACTACCGCGCTTGGCTAAGCCCCACACTGACGTAACATTTTTTTATGGCTGATTTGGACATACAAATTCAGGAGGCACGTGCCGCGCTCGATGCGCATGTGGCGGAGATTGTGCAGTGGCATTTCTCGCCGGAAACGGGCTGCCCGTTCTGGCTGGATTGGGCCAGGGACGCAGATTGGGACCCAACGGAGGAGGTGAAGTGCCTCGACGATTTACTGGCTAAGTTTCCGCATTTCCAGGACGAATGGCTGCGCGACCAGCAGCCCGAAGTGTGGGTGCCCGCCAAATTCAAGGGGAAGCCGTTCAACATTTTTGAAACCGGCGGCACCACCGGCATGCCCAAGCAACGCATCGGCTGGGAGGATTACAAAATCGACTACAGCGAGTTTTCCGACACGCTGGATGATGCCGCCTTCCCGCGCGATCACTACTGGCTGATGGTCGGCCCGACGGGGCCGCGCCGGCTGCGGTTGTCCATTGAGCATCTTGCCAATGTGCGCGGCTGCTCGTGTTATTTTGTCGATCTCGATCCGCGCTGGGTCAAGCGGCTCATCAAAGAAAAACAATTCGACCAAGCCAAGGCGTACATGGAACACGTCGTCGACCAAGCCACGACGATTATGAAAAACCGCAGCGTGAGCGCGCTGTTCACCACACCGAAATTGCTCGAGAGCATCGCCGAGCGTTACGAGAGCGAAGGCAGCAGCTTGTACGATGCGGGCATTCGCGGCGTGTTCTGCGGCGGCACCACGATGGATCCGCAGTACACGCGCTTCCTGTGCGAGGAGTTGTTGGAAAATAAAATCGGCTTCGTGCCAACGTACGGCAACACGCTGATGGGCTTGGCCAAGCACAAGCCGCTCACGACCGAGGACAAATATTCCATCACCTATTACGCGCCGCAACCGCGCGCGCTGATGCGTGTTTTGAATCCGGACACCAACGCGCCGGTCGAGTACGGCGAATGGGGCCGCGTGGAGTTGACCACGCTCACCAAGGAATTTTTTATGCCGCGCTTCTTCGAGCGCGACGAAGCCATCCGCCGGGAACCCATTGAGCTTTACCCATGGGACGGCGTCGCCGAAGTGCGCCCCTTCGGCGCGTTGACGAAAAAAATTGTCGAGGGGGTTTACTAGAAAACTATATTTTAAATTATGATTAATATTCCCGTTATACGCTGGGGCGAACCTTACGAGAGCCTCGACACCGAAGAAGTCATCCATCACCGCACCGGCGAAGTCTTGGCCAAGGTCGGCCAAGCCAATCCTGGCCTGCTCGCGCGCGACATGCGCCAGGCCGCCCGCGCGCGGGAAGTACTGCGCGAGATTCCCATAAAGGACCTCGTCGAGATGATGAAAAAGGCCGGCGACCTTTACCTCAATGCCACGCTGCCGCTCGGCGATGGCGTGCAAACGCCCGACGATTTCGCTCGGCAACAATCCGCCTCCACCGGTTTGCCGGAGCACATGTGCAAGTTCAACATGGAGAAAAACCATTTCGTACTGAACCACATGGATCAAATCCTCGACTCCCTCACGCGCGGGTTGGATATCTCCATCCTCGAGCGCGGCTTCGGCGTGGAGGATCGCGGCGTGCCCATCAGCTACCAAGCGCAGTCGCCCGTGCTGGGCATGGTGCTGCCCAGCAACTCCCCCGGCGTTCACACGCTGTGGATGCCGGTCATCCCCATGCAAATCGGCCTCATCCTCAAGCCCGGCCCGCAAGAGCCGTGGACGCCTTACCGCATGTTCGCCGCCTTCACAGAGGCCGGTGTGCCCAAGGAAGCCATCGGCATTTATCCAGGCGGTGGCGAGATGGGCGCAGAGACGGTTTCGCGCTGCGGCCGCGTTATGATTTTTGGCAGCACACAAACGGTCAAAAATTATTCCGGCAACGAACAAGTCCAAGTGCACGGCCCCGGCTACAGCAAAATTTTACTGGGCGACGACGTGGTCGATCAATGGGAGGACTACCTCGATTTGATGGCCGATAGCATTTACAAAAACAGTGGGCGTGGCTGCATCAACTGCTCCGGCGTGTGGGCCTCGCGCCACACAGAGGAAATCGCCGAAGCCCTCGCCGAGCGCCTTGGCCCGTTTGAAGTCAAAGACCCCACCGACCCCGAGGCTGGCCTCGCCGCCTTCACCGTGCCCGGCCAAGCCGAGGCTGTTTGGGGCATGATCGAAGATGGCTGCGAAGAGACCGGCACCACGCACGTCACCGCCAAGCACGGCGCGCGCCTCGAGCAAATGGAGCGCTGCGATTACATCCGCACCACCATTTTACATTGCGATTCGCCCGACCTTAAAATGGCTAACACCGAATATATGTTCCCCTTCACCAGCGTCGTGAAATGTCCGCAGGAAAAGATGATTGAAAAAATCGGCGGCACCCTCGTCGCCTCTGCCATCACCAATGACGAAACCTGGGCCGCGCAGCTTACAGATGCGACCAACATCGACCGCCTCAACATCGGTGCGATGCCCACCATCGCCCTCAACTGGCTCCAACCCCACGAAGGCAGCATCGTCGATTTCCTCTTCCGCACCCGCGCCTACCAAACCCCCGACGAACGTCTAAAAGAGCTCTGCGCTCAGTAGCCAAAGGCTTGGCAAAGCATAAAAATTTATAAATATAAATTTTATTATCCATGCTTCAAGTCAGTTCTCTGACCAAAGTTTTCCGTCTAGCCTCCAGCAAACGAGGGAGGGAGGGGCATGATCCTCGTGAAAGGGGTCGGCGCTTTCACGCAATTGACGGCATTGATTTTGAAGTGAGGCGTGGACAGGTGCTTGGGCTGCTTGGGCAAAATGGGGCGGGTAAAACAACGTTGCTGCGCATTCTCTCCACCTCGCTGAAGCCCACCTCGGGTGTCGTTTTGTGTGATGGTGAAGACCTCACGA
>Ga0209091_10002985_pt1 | contig 13800 bp, 6 predicted proteins | sample ArcticOcean_MG_C_6_FD_187438 | JGI IMG/M metagenome (GOLD analysis project Ga0209091, IMG submission 187438) | Marine microbial communities from western Arctic Ocean - ArcticOcean_MG_CB8_128 (SPAdes) (version 2) | ecosystem: Environmental > Aquatic > Marine > Oceanic | place: Arctic Ocean...
GACCTCTATTAATTAATCAAAAGAGAGAGAGAGAGAGATTTAAGAATGTTCGTTAAAATGGCGCTTTTTCAAAACTTTTGGGGAAATCGAAGATCGCTTGGCTCAGAGTTGCCCTTTTTTTATCGAGAGAATGTGGTGCCTAGATCAAAAAGCACTCTTTCTTCACGAACTTGATGAACTTACGCGACAAACAACCCTTCCCCCCCACCCGCAACTTATACTAAGGTCCGCAACTTCGGGAACTTTTCGCGACTTCGGGAAAAACGACGACGAAAAAAATCGGTTTCTATTTCTTTACTTACGAGTGAAGCCGAAGGCGACTTTCGTTGATTAAGATGATTAACGGGGTAGAGGAAGTGTTGATCCTTCTTTTTACCGCGTTTGGGTACGAGTACTTGTTTTGAAGTGTCGTCGTACGCGCTTGAATAGTGAGGTTATTTATTCGGGAAAAGATTTTATTTGTCGAAAGACAACGACAAAAAGAAGGAGGAGGTCAAACCAAAAACATCTGGCGAGAAAAATGTTTCAACAAAAGTATTTAGGGTTTGTCGGGTTTAAGGTATGAGAGTACCCCCTTCCTACTAAGGCAGTACTAAGGCAGTACCCTTTGTTTTGTAGGTCAAAATATATTCCGGCACAGACAACTTCCAGACAACTTTAAGACAACTTGAAAGATATATATACGAGTATAAAGACCACTCATTGGTGATGATGATTGCGACTAAATACAAGGACCCGGCGACGAACACGTCGACGCGTTTCCGGCACAGACAACTTTCAGACAAGTTTAAGACAAGTCGGACTACATATATATATATCGCAACAACGAAAAGGAACAACTTTTATGATGTGAGATGATGCACTTTGTTCGCACTTTGTACTTTTTATGGTGGTGCGAATGACGATACGTTTCTCTCTCTCTCGCTCGTTCCTTCCCTCTTTTTGGTGAGAAAAGTGGTGCATTGAAAATCTCTCCAAGAAGGCACCTGAGGGAGAAAACGGTACACGTAGTGTAACAAAAACAAATATCAAATGGAACCATTGATTGAAAACCTGGTCATCTTTGGCATCGTCGGCGCGATCCGGACAACCCAGTGGCTGTATTCCACGCACGAAGAACGAATCAATCGTGAGGTGGAACACATCCGGATGTATTTGAAACGATGCGGGAATAAGATGAAAGGATTGAAAGGATTTGATTTATCCTTCGAGGAAGTGTTAGGGGACGTCTCAACTGCGAACAGATGTTTAGAAAGCGACGGGTTGAGAAACTTACTCGAAGAAGACAAGTTCAGGTACCGAGTGACGCCGGTGTTTCGAGGGAACGGGAACGTGTTCGTGAAGCTGCTGAAATATAACAGCTCGTTCGCGTACGCGTTCGGGAGCGTGGAATTTGATTTCGAGGTGGTCAAGAGAAGGAAGGAAAAAGAGGAAAAGGAGGAGGAGCGGAGAGAGTGGGAGAAGCGAGAGGAAGGCGGATTTGTTCGATCAGCTGCCGCCACGAGAGAGGGGGAGAGCGATGTAGACAACGACGATGATGTAGACGACGACGTGGATGGAAACGACGAGTTTGAACACGTGCACGTCGTCCGCCGATGTTCGATTGAGACGTTTTATCGCGTGGTCGTTCCGGCGTTGCGACAAATCTCCGAAAAGTACGAGAACAGAGAAAACGAGGAAACGAGAAGACAATTAGAAGTAGAAGGCGAAGATGTTACCGTAACCACCACTCGCACGGACCGAGGCGTCACCGGCGAAGAGTGCTCGATATGCCTCGACGCAAGTTTAGAAGTCATCGCGAGGTGCGGCCACGGGTTTTGTCAGGAATGTTACGCGCGGTGGTTAAGACGATCTGGAACGTGCGCGTTGTGTCGCGAACGATTACCGACCACCGACCACGGCGGCGCGTTCAGTTTAGTCTCGTTCAGCGAAATTTCCACAGAAGTTCCTTTGTCCGCTTCTTTTTCGCAAACATCCAATCGTGGCGACGCAGAAGACGAAGAAGAACCAGAAGAGCGAGAGAATTTCCAAATCTGTTTCGGCAACGAAGCTTCGTTGGAGTGGTTGAAACACCGGTTGAGTACGTTCGACGTCGTGTGTGAACAAGACGTGAGTGCGTTTCGGAAGTTTAAACAGACTCTTTTCATGAAAATCAGATAGACTTAGATAGAGAGATAGATTATAGTTGTATTGTTTGCTCGTAAATGTGATTTTATTAAATTTGAGCACCCTTTCCCTCAAACAAAGTCCTTTTTTCACTCTTTTTTTTCTTCACAAAAAGCGAAGAAGCAGACGAAGATGAAAATTTGAAAAACAATTTAAGATGAGAGATGAGAGATGAGATGACTCTTACGATGCAAAACGAACAACAACAGCAACAACAACAACAACAACGCGGTTTACCGGCTTCGGGGGTTCCTTCTTCGGTTGTTCCTTCTTTTTCTCGTCAGCCGCCGCAGAATTATTTCCAACACGAACAGCAAAATCAGTTGAAGAAACTTTTTTCCGACCCAATCGTGCAACTGGAATTCATCTCCGACGAGGACGTGATTTTGACGTGCACGTCGGAACCGAGAGTCCCTTCCATCGTGAAAGCGTTGCAAAGCGCGAAACCGCCGGGGCTTCCGTACCAGTTTGTGCCGAAAGTGTCCACGAATAACGACCGAAACTGCGCGTTTTGGATGTTTCCGAGAGAAGTGGCAGGGAAAGTCCAGTCTGTGTTGTACGAGAAGAACGTGTTACCTCCTCGGGAGAAGAGCTGTAACCGAGGGGAGATTCCGGCGACGACGCTGAAGGTGTTCGGAAGAACCACGGAAGTGGGGAAAGAGCATCATCACCCGGGGTACGAGGACGAGTTGGCGAGGAATTTTGAGGTAGGTTTGAGTCGGATACCGAAAGAAACGTTGTCGAAAATGTACAAGTTTCAAATCGAAGGCGTGAAGTACGGTTTGTCTCGAGGCGGGAGAGTGATGATTGCGGACCAGATGGGCGTCGGAAAGACGTTGCAAGCGATTGCGCTGATGTGTTGTTACGAGGTAAAGGAAGGTCCGGTATTGATTGTCGCTCCGGCGAGCATGAGGACGGTGTGGGCGAACGAATTGGAGAGATGGATACCGGATATTGGACCGGAAGACGTGGTCGTCGTGGAAGGTTCCACGGCGAAGTGGGATTTAGAATCTTTAGGAGAGGCGTATAAGAAGAACGAGAGAGAAGGGAGAGAGTATAAAGGAAAGAGAAAAATAGCGGTGAGCTCGTATCACATGCTGAGTAATTTACGAACGTCGTTTTTAAACATAAACTGGGGTACGATTATATGCGACGAATCGCACGTGTTGAGCACGTCGGTGTATGGAAGCGAGGCTGCGTACACGGCAATCGCGACGCAGTTGTTAAAGACACGATCGAGGCGGGCGATTTTATGCACCGGGACACCGTCGTTGGTGAAGCCCTTCGATATTTTCAACCAGCTGGATAGCTTACGACCAAACATGTTCGGCACGAAGCAAGAGTTTGGGGTGAATTATTGTCGATTAGTTTTAGCGCAAGCCTCGAGGTCGGGGAATAAGTTTTGGAAATCTTTAGGCGGTCGACGATTGAACGAGTTGCACACGCTGTTAAAGTACGCGGTGATGATCCGTCGATTGAAGTGCGAGGTGATGGATCAGTTACCCCCGAAGCGAAGACAGGTGATTTACTTGGACATCTCGAGCGAGTTTACGCACTGGATGAAGGAACGCGCGAAGAAGTTCGCGCTGTTGCGGAAGCAACTTGGTGTCGGCGAAGGCGGTGATGACGAACGAGAGCACAGATACGTAGTGTCCGCCGATGACGACGATGACGAGGAACCGATTGTCGTTTCGCAACGAAATACGTTCGAGGAAATAGACGAAGAGAAAGACGATTTGAACATCGTAACAGATACCGATGGCGAAGCGCAAGCGATCGGGAAACTGAAAGTGAAGAAAGCGGTGAAATTTCTCGAAGAGTCTATTTTAATCGACAAATCGCAACAAGTCGTCGTATTTGGTCATCACCATTCCGTATTGGATGAAATTTACGCCGGATTGCAAAAAGTTCTTTCGCCGGAGGAGATTGTCTGCGTGGATGGACGAACAGATGCAGTCGAGCGCCGCGAGCGCGTGGATAAATTTTACGGGGGCAAATCGCAAGGCTTCGAGGAGGACGGGAAGACGCCTTCGCCGGCGAAAGTTCGCGTGGCTGTTTTTGGCATCACTTTAGCTGTCGGGATTGATTTGTCGTCGGCATCGACTGTATGTTTCGTCGAGTTACCGCAAAAACCCGCCGATTTGCTCCAAGCCGAAGACCGAGCCTGGCGAAGAGAACGGAACGGGAAAAACTCAAAGACGTGCGTCAACATTTACTATTGCATCGCGAAGGCGGAAGGATGCGCTTTCGATACCGATCGTTGGCAAAGATTAGGTAGGAAGATTGAACAAAACACAATGATGACGGATGGGTCCGACGACCGTGACGGTCGCGAAAATTTAGACTGCGACGAACACGGCTCGCAAGTCATGCTCGAGGCGCCGCAGGTTTTGTTCTCCGAGACGGAACAGCAGCAACAACATGAACACCTGGAAACAGAGGCCACGCAAGTATGCGGCTTGACCCAAACTCAAACACATCCAACGCCAAACGAATCGGGCATCAAATCCTTAGTCAAACGCAAAAAGTCCTTGGAAACGAAAATTCGGAAGAAATCCTTCTTTACTGAACCGGAACGCGTGCCTATTTGGTTCGTCGTTTCCGAGCACACCGATCGCGTACATTTACACGACATGCGCTTGCTGCCGAACGAAACCCGATTGAACTGCTCGGTGAAGCAAGTGGACGTGTTCGTTGCTTGGGATAAGCTGACAAAGTTTCTTGAAAGATATAGACGCGACCAAGAAGAAGACGAAGTCAAAGACGTTACGTGTAAAACCATGTCTCCTGCTTTGCGCGAAAAAACGCGAGAGCTTTTGCGCAACTTTGTTTTACCGGATGCTTTAATCGACGACTGCGACGCGCTCAACTGTTGTAAATTTTTTATCGAAGAATGGAACTGCTTGTTGTCGCGAGATAAAAACATCGTCATTCAATCGCGAACGCCAGTTCAATGCGGCGGCGTCGCGCAGTTGCTTCGAGATTTGACGATAAAGAAAGAGGAAGAGAGTACGCTTATTAAAACGAAGAAACAAAAGAGCACGACGAGACACGGCACTGGGATAAAACTGGGCACGCTTCCAAAAGACGCCGTTTCGCGAACAGTTCTAGTGCGTAAAAGCAATTTCGGATTCGAAGCGCGCGAACAGTTTATAATACTTCATTCTGTTGATGAGGAATCAACGATGCAGTTTCAAGTGCTGTGCGATTGCTGCTGCAAACCGTACGCGTTCAATGACGACGTAAAGTTGAAGAAGAAGAAGATGGTTCTCGCCGATGGTTCCAATTCTCAACAGCAAGAGCAACATCCGCTTTCTTTACACGATCTCTTCTGTTCGAAGGATTGTTTCGAGTACCACGTGCAGTCGAGATCGGGGAAGACGTTACGCATGGCTGTTTTTGAACGCGACCGAGGCGTGTGTGAAAAATGCAATCTCGATTGCCACGCGTTGGTCTCTCGCATTAAATGTTTGAAGCCGCACCAGCGCTTGCCAATTATTGAAAGTTTGGCGCCACAATTTACGCGCGCGCAAAAAGACAAGTTAGCGAGAGACGCGTACGAAGGGTCCGCGTGGGAGGCAGACCATATTCTTGCTGTGAAAGACGGGGGCGGCGAGTGCACGGTGGACAACATGCGCACTTTGTGTCGCCGATGCCACGCGCAAAATACGAAAGAGCAACAAAAACGATGGGCGTGGGAAAACAAAGCGAAGAAGGATAAGAACCAACGGACGCTGTTGGAGGTATTAGCGAACCGCATTGTCAAAGGCGACGGCACGAGTGGAAGACGCTTAACTTCTATCAAAGACGACGAGAACGACAACGACGTTAAAACCAATACGAAAAAAAGCCGCGCGAAGGACACGCCTTCGAACAGCGCGAGCTCCTTCCCGATATCCGAGGATTCGGAAGAGGACGACCCGGTATCAAAATCTTTCCGCAAATACCACCTCTCGGCTATTCGAGACATCGACAACCTCGTCTCCAACTGCGAAAAAGATGACTTTAACGTTCAACTCGACGACGATACCGATGTCGACGACATCGTCCTACCTCTCGCCTCTTCTCAAGAAGAGGACGAAGACGAGTTTGAAAACGCCGCGCCGTGGCGCAAAAGAAGAAGAAACGCCAAAGACGACGACCCGTTGAGGTTACGCATTTTAAAACAACTCGAAGACACGCAAGAGGATTCTCCGAGCGCTTGGTAACGAAAGATTACGATGGCAACGAAGGGAGAAACGCGAATATAACATTAGTAGTATGCGAGATTTTAGACGACTGAAAAGTTTGTATTTCATTCATTTAAAGCGAGCCTTGAAAAAGGCTCTCACCCTTTCACTCATCATCAAGACAAATTTTACGCGCGACGAGTACACAAGATTCTGAAAAAAAGAAGTTTCATCAAACTTTCGATTTTCATCAAACTTTCGATTAACATTTTTTCAAGCGAACTTCAGACTTTGTTTGTTGCTCTCGTGTTGTTCTTTTTATCCATTTATTAGAACAAACGAAGAAGACAACAACAACACCAACAAAGAAGAAGAAGATGGCATTATTCGAGGACGAACAACCGGAGTCCGAGTACGGCGCGGTGAAAAAAGTCTCCGGCCCAGTCGTTGTCGCGGAGAACATGTACGGCGCGGCCATGTACGAGCTCGTCAGGGTCGGAGCGGATCAACTCATCGGGGAGATCATTCGGCTCGAGGGCGACACGGCGACGATTCAGTGTTACGAAGAAACGGCGGGTTTGACCGTTGGGGATCCGGTGCAACGGACGAGACAACCGCTGTCGGTGTCCTTAGGTCCGGGCGTGATGGGGAACATCTTTGATGGGATTCAGCGGCCGTTGGAAACGATTGCGCAATTGAGCGGCGACTGCTTCATTCCGAGAGGGGTGAACGTGCCGGCGTTGGACATCGCGAAGACGTGGGAGTTCCAACATCCAAAAGGCGGAGATAATAAGAGGTATAAGGTTGGCGACCACATTTCTGCCGGGGATATTTTCGCGGTCGTTCCGGAAAACGTGTTGATTAGTCACAAAATCATGTTACCGCCGAACGCGAAAGGGAAAATCACGTACTTGGCGGAGGAAGGCGAGTACGATTTGAAAGAGAAAGTTATCGAAGTCGAGTTTAATGGCGAGAAGAAGGAGTTTACGATGTTGCAACAGTGGCCAGTGAGAGCGCCAAGACCGACGGCGGAGAAATTAGCCGCGAATCATCCGTTGTTAACCGGTCAGAGAGTGTTGGATATTATGTTCCCTTCGGTGCAAGGCGGAACGTGCGCGATTCCAGGCGCGTTTGGGTGCGGAAAGACGGTCATTTCGCAAGCGCTGTCGAAGTATAGTAACTCTGACGGGATTATTTACGTCGGTTGTGGTGAACGTGGGAACGAGATGGCGGAAGTGTTGTACGAGTTCCCGGAGCTGACGATGACGTTGCCGGACGGTTCGGAAGAAAGCATCATGAAGCGAACGACGCTGGTGGCGAACACGTCGAACATGCCAGTCGCGGCGAGAGAGGCTTCGATTTATACCGGGATTACCTTAGCAGAGTATTTTAGAGACCAAGGGTATAACATCTCTATGATGGCAGATTCCACGTCTCGATGGGCCGAGGCGTTGAGAGAGATTTCAGGGAGATTAGCGGAAATGCCGGCGGATTCTGGTTATCCGGCGTATTTAGGCGCCAGATTGGCATCGTTCTACGAGAGAGCAGGGAGAGTGAAGTGTTTAGGTTCGCCGTCGAGAGAAGGTTCCGTGACCATCGTCGGCGCGGTTTCTCCTCCGGGCGGGGATTTCTCCGATCCAGTCACCTCCGCAACCTTAGGTATCGTCCAAGTCTTTTGGGGTTTGGATAAAAAGTTGGCGCAGAGAAAACACTTTCCTTCCGTCAACTGGTTGATTTCGTACTCGAAATACAACAACGCGTTAGAACCGTTTTATGAGAAGACGGATCCGACGTTTTTGAAGACGCGCGCGAAAGCTCGGGACGTTTTACAAAAAGAAGACGAATTGAACGAAATCGTTCAATTAGTCGGTAAGGATTCGTTAGCAGAGAGCGATAAAATCACGTTGGAAACTGCCAAGTTTTTGAAGGAGGATTTTCTTCAACAAAACTCGTTCACGCCGTACGATAAGTACTGCCCGTTTTACAAGTCCATCGCGATGTTGAAAAACATCGTCTTGTTTTACGATTTATCCAACGCCGCGGTTGAGAGAACACAAATGACCGACGGAGCTAAGATTACGTTCAACGTCATCCAAGCGCGAATGGGAGATTTGATGTATAGAATTGCCAGTCAAAAGTTTGAAGACCCGGGGGATGGAGAAGACGTGGTGCAACAAAGATTGACGCAATTAGAAACCGATTTGATCGACGCGTTCAGAGCGTTGGAGGACGAGTTTAGATAAAAAAGAGAGAAAGAGAAAGAGAGAGAGAGAGAGAGAGAACAATAAAGAGAGAGACAAAACACCAAATGTAATTATATACACGTATTATTCCATAACATCGTAGATTTTATACTTTATATTACAACAGAAAAGAATGCTACTAATATATTTTATAGTTTATATGGGCAACTCCTTGATCTCGACGCCGGTGGCTACGAGAAACTCAAGCTTCCGTTTTAAGTCGGATTGAGAAATCAACCAGTCTCTCTGATCGAGCACAGGAGGGAGCGTGGTCGTGTCTGGAATTCCAAAGGGGAGTTTTTCAATCCAGGATTTACAACCGCCGTACTTTTCCACGTCCGCCGGTAACGCGTACTCGTCCTTCGGCAGCACGTACGCTCTCACCTCTAAAATCGAATACGGTTCGTTCGGTTTATAATTCACCCGAGATACGATTTCATCCTCTCGCAACGCGTGAAATTTCTCCAAAGCTTTAATCACGCTCTTATCGGAGGTTTGCCACGCTCGAGTTATTCGACAGACGATCGAAAATGGCACCGAGTCGCCCTTCTTCATATCGGGCGCCGCGTCGCTTTCGCCCCCATTATTGGCAGAATGAAAAGATGTCGGGAATATAACAAACTGATTCTCCAAAATCTGAAACCCACTATTGTTGTTGTCGTTGATCCCTCCTTTTCTGAATAACAAGACTTGTTCGCCTCGTTCGATCGCTTTCTCTGTTTTCGACCACTCTTTTAAGGCTGTTTTCGCCGTCACGCACTCTATCAACCCGATGGATTTGTTTCCTCTTCTTAACTGTCTTCTCGTAAAAGACGACGTAGAACGAGCGCCACGAGTTTTGTTCAAAAAGCATTCGACATTCTTTTTTCCTCCTCCGAGATGACGACGAGGAAGAAAAGAAGAAGCAGAACGAGAAGACGCGCCCAAGGTGGACATTCTTAGTATTGTTATTATTTCTGAGGAGAAAAAGAGATCTCTCTCTTGTGTTGTGGTTTCGTCAACGCGTAATACCAATAAAGAATCTCGTCTCATCACTTCCGTATCTTTTTTGGTTTTTTGGTTGAAAAAGAAGCAAAAAAACACACAAATCAGACAAGTTTGATAGGAAAACAACAAGCGTGTTTTGGACTTTTTTTAAATTCCACACACTTTATTTAAACTCTAATTGTCAATATATAAAAATGAAAGAAGACAAAGAACATCAAACGTCGATGATGTCGCTGTTATCGTGGCTGAGTGAAGTCACGAACCAACGTCCCGGGGCTCTCCTGTCCGTGAAAGAGCTGAAGTCGTGCTCGGTGCTCCTCGTTGCGTGCGAGAATTTACTCTCTAAAGAGCAGGATTTGACGAAGAGAACGAAGACTACGAACGACGATGATGATGATGGTGATAATAATAATAAAAGCACCACCGGCGCTGGAAAACCGTCGGATTCGGTGTTGCTCCACGTCGCGTTGGACGAGTTGAACGTTGGCGGAGAATACGTGAAAGCGGTGTTAGAGGAAGACGAGTTTGGTATTCTGGAAGTTATTCAAAAGTTGAAAGAGAAGTACGATTTGAGAGAGGAAGTTGAAAAGTTATCGAAGGATTTTTTGCACGGTTACGACGACGACAAAAAGGGAGAAGAAGACGCGAAGGAGGAGGAGGATAATGAGGAGGAGGAGGAGGACGACGACGATGTATTTGGAACGAGAGATGGAGACGCGTTGGACGAGCTCGATGATTTAGGCTTTGATCACATCGTCGCGCCGAACGTGAGAGGTTCGTCTTCTACTTCGTTACCTCCCGCTCCTCCAAACGTCTCGTCGCCGGTGAAGTTTATCAACGCGTTTTCATTGTTAGGCGGTGAGAGGACGTTCGAGACGTCGCCGCCGTTTAAGAATTCAAATGTTAACAATATTATCACGCGAAGAAATGATGAGGAAGAGGATAGAGAGGAAGATGGAAATGATTTGTTTAAACGAAGATCACCCATACAGCGTGCGCCGAGTTTTATGCGATGGAATCGAAGGACGGAAGAAGAAGGAGAAGAAGAAGAAGAAGAAGAAGAAAACGAAGAAAATCAGGTGTCGAGCGTTTCGAAAGTGATGAGAAACCCCGAACCTTTGGCGTGGTTTTCGCCGCTCAATCCGGACGAAGCCGCGGTATCGAAAGCGGAAACGAAACTCTCGGTTTCTGAGATTGCTTTGCTGAGACGAGGAAAAGCGTCTTTATCTTCGTCATTTGCGTCCGGAGAGAAGAAAAAAATAGATAAAACCTCCTCTCCGTATTTTACGACGAAGAGTGCCGAGGGATCGAGACGCGCTTCGTCACCATCGGTATCACCATCCTTCTCAAAAGCATCGGCAAACGTTGGAAAACGAACGAACGCGTCTGAAATTAAAATAGCGCTGAAATTTGGAGCCTTGGGAGGCGAAAGCGATCAGATGCAACGTCTTCGAAACGAAGCGTTGCAAGCGTTGGAAGCGGAAAACGCTCCCGGGGCAAAGCACCAATTCATAATCTTGTTCTCAGAAACGAGCGAAAACTCGAAAAGCTATCGCGGTTTGTATAAAGTGAGCAAAAGCGAAAGTACCGGCGGCGATGGAAGAAACATCGACGGCGTCGCCTTGCGAAAAATCCACGGCACGAGCGAGAAAGTTCCAGATGCATTGCGCTCCAGTCGAATCTTGAAAGCGTTAAAGTTCAACCTCGCTTCCAAAATGTGGCACGCGCTGCACGACGAAGTCGACGCGAACGCGATGGCTGTCGTTTTAAAACCAAAAAAGAAAAAATGATGATACTACACACACACTGCGCACGCGCGCGCGTTATTAGGAGAAATTTATAGAATTTACTACACGCACACGATTGATCGTAGCGGTTGATGCGTTAGCGAGACGATACTGGTTGCTCTGTTTTTAATAATAATAATAATAATAATAATAATAGTATTACGAGCAAGGAAGTCTGGACACCGTTACAAATGTGAACACCTAAGAAGGAAAAATTCAAAAAACCTCAGAAGAAGAAGAAACGATGCCCATCCACACCTTCGCGGACTTCAAGAAGAAAAATTCCTACAACAACAACAACAACAAGTATAAGAAAAAGAAACCAAATCCACCGTCGAACGAGGTGAAAAATGCCCCGTGCACGCGTTGTGGACGTTCCACGCACCTCGCATCTTCGTGCGCGAATAAAACACACATCGACGGTTCGAAAATCGCAAAAGAAGAGAAATATTGTCGAGATTGTGGAACGAACATCTCTGAATCGCCAAAGCATCACAAGCAATGTTACGATTGTTTCAAAGGTGTAGAGAAGCCGGTGTGGGAAAAGTTGAGCAGAGGGACGAGAGTGAAAAAAGGCGCGAGTTTAATGACGAAGGAGGAGATTCGAGAGATGGAACGAAAAGACGAGAATAAGAACGATGAAATCGATAAGGAGAAGGAAAAGAAGGAGAAGCCGAAGAAGACGAACAACGCGTTCGTGGACATGTTCGATTGGAGCAGACCGAGTAAGAGTTTGGAGAAGAGTTTGAAGAAGAATGAGAACGAGGAGGGAGAAGAAACGGAAGAAGAGTCGCCGATGTTTGCAGGGAGAGACGTCAATCGAGAGAAGTTGACGAAATCGTACGAGCGAACCGAACTCGCTTGGAACGAAGAGAGTAAGAAGAGAAAGTTGGAGGAAGATATGAAACCTATTGTGATAGACGACGACGTTGTTGACGAAGAGAAAGAGAAGGAGAGGAAGAGGAAAGTTGAGAGGAGGAGAGTGATGTTGGAACGCGCAAAGAAACGGTTGCTTGGGTTTCGAGAACCCGCTGACGAGAAGGACAAAAAAGAAGAAGGGAATAGGAGCGCAGAAGAGTGGGATGCGAACGAGAATCCGTTTTGGCAGCCGCCCATGTACATCCCTGCGGAAGGGCCGTGCGCGGAAGATTTTCAAATATCTACGGACGAGTACGTAGAAGTTCGAGACATGGGATTGCAATGGTTGGGTAAGTATCGTGCGTGCTTGGATACCGGGAACGGTGGGTGTACGTTGATTCAAAAGCACATCGCGCAAACGCTCGGTCTTTGCGATGCATTAGGACGTCCGACTGAGTCGAGATGGGAGAAACAAGCCGTGCAAGGTGTCGTCGCGGGTGCGTCAGAAATGATTTACTGCTGCACGTTGACGTACCGATTGAAAGGAAAAGAAATTACTTGCAGAGCCGGTATTACTCACGCTCGAATTGGTTGCGATTTGCTCATCTCGAGGCGAGAAATTCAAGAGTTTGAGCGGTCGGGATACACGTTCAGGGCTTGAGCGGAACTCCTTTTTGGTTAAAAGGCAAACACAGCGACAACAACAATAACAATAACAATACCAGTACCTGTAAAAGAAATAGATTAAAGCAACGCCGCGTCGAACAGATGCGTGTAAATTAAAACAATACAATAATAAATACGTTTTCACGAAGTAATAAATAAAGCTAATGAAGCAAGAGAGGGAACGATCCGACGATGCATCCTATGGTTACTCCCGTCATCGCCCCGCCTAATCTCGCCACCACCACCCGCATCTCTTTCGCCTGGCCCGTCGTCATCGTCACCTCTTCCGTCAATCCAAACTTTGCGCACCAATACTCAATCTTATTCGCCAACCCGACGCCGCAGACGTCGGACAACGTGTTCCCAATCGCCGCGGCCGCCATCGTTGATAAACCCAACGACAGTCCAACCGATGATTCAATGGTTTCCCCAAACGCAAGCATCAAAGCGTTATCTAAAAAACCAAACCCGATGAACGGGTACATCTGCGAAAGCGCCACCGATTTAAGCTGCGCGTAGGTGATCTCTTTACTACTCCCGCTACTCCCGCTACTCCTCTCCTCTCCGTCGTCGTCGTTTCCTACTTCCGGCTCCTGTTGTAAATGTCGCCACAAAAATGCCCGGTGAAAGTTTTGAAACTCTTGCGGCGTTAACACTTTATCCCCGTCGCTATCGAACGCCGCGAACAACTTCTGTTCCTTCTCGACTAAAATTTTCCTCTCTTCTTTTCCTTTTCCGAGCAGACTTTGAAACACGTCTCGTTTCTCCTCGGCGTTTAACGATAAGAACTGCTTGAGGATATCGTCGACTTTATTCTTAGTATTAGGAGAAGAAGAAGACGTCGACGCTGACGAGGAGGAAAACCTCTCATGTCTCCTCCTCCTCCTCGCGTCGTCGTTAATGTTGTTAATGTTGTTCTCTTTT
>Ga0209091_10002989_pt1 | contig 13781 bp, 9 predicted proteins | sample ArcticOcean_MG_C_6_FD_187438 | JGI IMG/M metagenome (GOLD analysis project Ga0209091, IMG submission 187438) | Marine microbial communities from western Arctic Ocean - ArcticOcean_MG_CB8_128 (SPAdes) (version 2) | ecosystem: Environmental > Aquatic > Marine > Oceanic | place: Arctic Ocean...
CCACCATCTCGGATGAGGCCAACATCTCGTAACTTGTCCAATTCATTATCCATCCGACGTTGGCTGAATTGGCGTTCAACTTGCAAAAATTGTGTGAGGCCTTTAATATCGATTTGACCAGGTAATAGGTCCTCATCTGCTACTTCAACTGCTGGATGGTTATGGAATATTTCTCGGATTTCATCAAGTCGCAGTGGGACTTCTTTGTCCTTGACTTGACAAATAGTTTCAATCGAGCCGTGTTCTTTGATGAGTTTGATTCCAGTCTTTGGCCCAATTCCTTTGATGCCTGGGTGAAAATCAGTCCCGATCATGATGGCAAGATCGATTAATTGTTCTCGGCTAAGTTCATGACTTCCAAGCATTTCATCGAGATTGATCAATTGGGCTCGAACGGTCCGACCGTGCTGCTTTGTGCCATCACTCATCAAGTTCCGAACGAGGCGAGGCGTGCCGTACAGTAAAGCATCCCAATCTTGGGTCGCGACCACGTCAAGTTGCCCTTTCGCAGCCATCACAGCCGCTTGCCCCTCACCTTCGGCTTTGGCAACTACCCAAGGCACGCCGAGGTAGTCGAGCATTTGCTTTGTCTCATCAACCATCTCTTGAGAATAATACATGATGCGAGGTGCCATTTTTTGCGCCAATGCGAAATCACCTGCAGCTAAGGCTTCTTCATGGACTCGTTTGGCTTCATCTCGACGCGCTCTACGGGATGCTAATTCATCGGCTTTCAATTCTGGAGATTCTCCATCAAAAATGTAAACTGGCCTGATTCCAAGTTTCAACAAGGTTGTCGTTCGGTTAAGAAAACCCATCAAGTGAGAGACAATTTTTCCGTTGTCAGCGCGAAGTGGCCCTCCGTCACCTTGAGGTGAACGGTCTCGCATTGTAGTGAGAAACTGGAACGCTGTCAGAAAAGCATCGATGCCCACGCGCTGCCCGGAAAGACTGGCCAAATCGATGTCCTCAGGCGTTACGAGGTCACGAAGATTACAGCCCATGAAGTGTACATGAGGTGACAGTATGTGTATATTCGCATCCGAATCGGTCAAAAAGGCGAGGCGCAAGCACTCACCATGGCGAGTCATGTAGCGAGTTTACGTGGCTGGCATCCAGCATTGGCACGGGCAGAAATCTCAGCTCTGCTTCCACACACCAAACTGGTTCGCCTTGCATCTCGCCGATTAGTTCGTCTTGAAGGTGAATTGACTCTCGAACAAATGCAAGCCGCAGTCGATTGTGCAAGTGGGTGTCAAGCCCTCCTTATCGATGCAATCGTTTGGGAGTATGAAGCAGATACTTCCGACTTTATCGGTCAGATGAAGTCCTATCTCAAAACCTATCCGCGTACAGGTACAGTCGCCGTACGCCCGATGAAGCATGAAGGGAAAATGGCTGGAGTAAGCAGTCGAGACTTAGCAAGGAAAATCGGCGGAATTCTTTCTTCTCAAGAGTATTCAATCGATTTGGAATCTCCCGAACATCGTCTCGGAATGGTACTCGATGCAAGTGCAGGAATCATTGCTTGTGGATGGATGGTTGGTTCAGGAGATGATTCTGACGGTATTACTTCTCGACGTGCAACGGACAGACCGTTCTTCAAACCCGTCAGCCTTGACCCACGCCTTGCCCGTTTAGCCGTCAATGTGGCATCTGGTCCGCGCGACAAAGGTGCCACACTCGACCTCATGACTGGAACTGGTGGTTTTGTCTTGGAAGCAGCGCTTTCAGGGCGTGAAACATACGGTGTTGACCTTGACCCTTTGATGATTGAAGGAGCACAACAGAACCTTGATTGGGCAATGCCAGATTCAGACGCGCACTTACTGTTAGGTGATGCGACACGATTACCGCACGTCATACCTTCAGATGCACATCATCGAATCTGTGGTTTTGTACTCGATCCCCCATATGGACGTAATTCACAAGGGTCTCTCGACCATGCTGAATTGATTCGTTCCGTCCTCGAAAGCACTCGAATGGTAGCTGCCTCCAGCGCTGATTTGGTGTTAATTTTGCCAATTCATCCTTTTGGTGAACTTCCAGATGAAGCACTCGAGCCTGATGCTTCGGTCGAACTTCTTCATGGAAAGTGGGATGATCTTCAATCGACTTTTACTGCAACCGGATGGCGAATCAACAACCGTTGGGTTGAACATGTTCACGCAAGTTTAGGCCGACTCATTCTTCACGCAACAATTGTTCCTCAAGATTGAGGAGAATTATTGCATCTTCTTCTGTTGGTTCGGGGAATTGTGCTTTGTGAGGGCATCCTTCATCGAGAATGGCCTTATCTTGGTCATTCAAAACATTTGGATAGGTTCGGCAACCCTGAGGCCGTACTTCGTAAACCGAGCACATTCCTTCTGCATTGACATCAGCAGATGAAGTCAACAAAAAGACACAAGCGCGCGTCGTTTCATCGTTGAGAAGCGTTAGAATGCCGTTATTGCGCCAGGAGAAGTCTTCGACTGCCATCCCAGTTCGACGTGAGAGGAGGGAGGCTTCTGCCTTCGTGAGTGGCATAGTTGTCTCGCGACAACAGGCGGAACATCCCGTTGGAATACACGGTAAAGAGCGCGCCATAGTCAAGCCAATCCTTCCGCCTTCTTCAAGAAGGGGGGGTGTCTCGCAAGGCTAAGGGCGATTAGGGTAGCCTGGATATCCTGACGGGCTTCGAACCCGTCGACGCGGGTTCGAATCCTGCATCGCCCACTGATAAGGAGTACCCGAGGGTATGGATCCTATGTCATTTCTAGTACTCTACTTTTGAATCGAGGCCATAATTTCTCCTCGTGCTAGACTATCCTTTTATAGTCTCGAATAGTTGTTGTAAACATGAAAGAAGTCAATTGCCCCCATTGCAACAAAAATTTTCAAATGGACGCTGCAGGTTATGCGGATATTGTAAAACAAATCAAAAGTGTCGTATTCGAAGCAGAACTCCACACTCGATTAGAACAAGCTGAAGAAAAGCACAAGACCCAAGTTGAACTCGCAAAACAACAAGTAATGAAAGAAAAATTTGAAGAGTCATCCGAACTCGAAAAGAAAATACTACAACTCGAAGCTCAGCAAACGAATCACTCAATGGAAATGAATTTAGCAAAGAAAGAAGCAATTCAAACCAAAGTTGACGAAATCGCAGACAAAGATTTCCAAATCCAACGATTGAAAAATGAACGAGATGCCGATACTACGAAAAAGGAATTAGAGATCATAAATGCTGTCTCTCCTCTGGAAAAAGCAATTGTAAAATTGGAAAATCAGATAAAATCAGCAGATACGGAGAAAGGACTTCTCGAGAAATCCTTGAAAGAATCTCACCAGACAGAGGTGCAAGCCAAGGAACAAATCATCCGCATGAAGGATGAGGAGATTGCTCGAGTTAAGGACATGAAACTTAAACTGTCGACGAAAATGGTCGGAGAGTCACTTGAACAACATTGTGAAAACCAATTCAACTCTCTCAGAGCGACTGCTTTTCCAAAGGCCTATTTTGAGAAGGACAATACTATTGTGGAAGGGAGCAAAGGCGATTATGTCTACAGGGAGTTCGATGACAATGGAATCGAAATTATATCGATTATGTTTGAGATGAAAAACGAAAGCGATGCAACAAAAAGCAAACAGAAAAACGAACAATTCCTACAACAACTTGATAAAAACAGACGAGCTAAAAAATGCGAGTATGCTGTTCTCGTATCTCTACTTGAAATCGATAATGAACTTTACAACAACGGCATTGTTGATGTGTCTTACAAGTACGATAAGATGTATGCCATCCGGCCCCAATTTTTCATTCCGATGATTACGGTATTAAGGAATGCAGCTTTGAAGACTTTACAAGTTAAGAATGAATTAGCAGTTTTCAAATCTCAAAACATGGACATCGAGAATTTCGAGAGCGACTTATTAGACTTCCAAGATAAATTCTCAGCGAACTACCGCATTGCAACAGATCATTTCCAAGATGCGATCAAAGCGATAGATGCTTCAATAACAAAGATGGAGTCAGTTAAGAAGAAATTATTGTCCTCCGGAAGGCAATACCGGTTAGCGAATGACAAGGCACAAGATCTTTCAATTAAGAAATTGACTAAAAACAATCCCACTATGAAAGCAAAGTTTGACAAAGTTAAATCTGAGGAAGAATAAACTGTAAACTCATGAGTTCAATCTCTACCTTAGGTCGCCTCACAAGCCCCAACTAATGATCTTACTTTGGATGTTCATGGCCAATGTATTTTGTAAGAAGAGCCTCTTCAAAGAGGAACTGCTAAGAACAAACCGGATACACCGCCAAATGAGGCAATCGAGATGAAACTCCGACTCCATCAATTTCTTTCAAAATGCGGGGAGTTTTCATCGAAAGAAGATGTCAAACAAGCCATCTGGAGTGGCGATGTCACAGTGAATGACTCGATTGTCAAGCATATTGCCTATGAATTCAATCCAGCTAAACGTTCAGTAAAGTACCGTGGTGAAGAATTGTTTCTTCCTTCCAACGATGTCTATTTCGTTCTCAACAAACCTTCAGGATGTATTTGTTCACGCCTTAATTCACAAGAACTTGAACTCAACAAAACCTCTGTCTATGAACTCTTTCGAGATGCAGTAGAGCCTTCGATCTACGAATCTTTAGTTACCGTTGGCCGACTTGATGAAGACACAACTGGTTTGTTACTGGTTACCACTGATGGCAAATTGGTTCATTCGGTCACCGACCCGCAGAAGAACATCAAGAAAACATATCGTGTGAAGACACAAGATGCAATTACCGAAGTTCAACTCGAGTCAATCCGGGAAGGCGTTGATGTCTCTGTCACCGAATATGGTTCGTTGGAAGAGTTTCAAACACGACCAGCGATCATCGAATTGGAAAGTGACATATGTGCAGTTTTGACTATCGATGAAGGGAAGAAAAGACAAATTCGTAGAATGTTCACCACTCTTGGAAACCATGTCAATCATTTACACAGACTGTCTACGGAAGGAATTGTGTTGAAGGAATACGGCCTCGAGCCTGGTCAATTCTGTACCATTACGCGAGAAGAAATTAACAGCGCCTTGTTCTCTTGACTCATCAAACACTGACGGCTTCAAAGCCGCCATTTTTGCTTCGAGCCGTAGGTCATGGTACGCCAAAGCCATTCAGCAGGGCCAAAGGCGTAACGCTTGAGCCACCACGGGCTAAGGAGGAGTTGGAAGCACCAAATCAATACGACGATGACATACAGTTCCCATCGCTCAAAAGTACCAATTAATCCAAAGCCAGCACCGGTGAAAAGTATCAAACTCAGCAGTGAATGCAGTAAGTAATTACTCAACGCAGTTCGACCAACCGAAGCAATTCGAGCGCGTAATGAAGGCCATAGTTCACCTTGACACGCCAACATCACGAGCCCTAACCATCCCAATGCCATACTGACGCGTCCGAGGTGGTAAGATCCTTGGAACCACCCCGAGATGATGAGCACGTCATAGTTGCTTTCAATCGCTTGATACAGTTCTATTCCATTGACGAAGAGTCCGAATGAAAAACCAAAAACAGCGAGTTTGAGATATGTTCTCGAATCGCTCTTTGCCGAAAGCCAGCCAAGACGATATGTGGCCATACCAAGCAACATCATGCCCATTGCATCCCACATCATGAACAACGGCGTGAAGAACAGCAAATGTTCGTTTACCGTTTTCGCACTGTATTTAGCGACCTCTGAATACGAACCTCGCCGGATGTCCAATTCTTCTTCGATTGAAGTTTCGTTGTACGTGAAAGTACTTCCAGATTCATTCCACAGAGCCGCCTGTTCGCGTAGCTCATCTGAATGATTTCCTTCCGGATCAGCATCCATTATCGCAGCGGCATCACGGCCCTCAGTCATGAGTGAGCCTGCTGTGGCAAAAATAAACGAAGAGCACAACAAGACAATCGCTGAAAGTATCAGCAGTGTTTTCGGTTTTGTATTTCGTAATGGATAGAGAATTGCTCCTGCAATGGCATAGAGGATGAGAATATCCCCCGTCCACAACAGCACATAGGCGTCAAAGATTCCAAACAACAGCAAAAAGAATGTTCTTTTGTAATGCAGCCAAGCACTTTTCCCTGTTCCTGAATGACTCCCAAAACCGGTTGTAAACATGACGATTCCTGCTCCAAAAAGCATGGAAAACAACCCTCGCATCGAACCTTCAAAGAACAGGTTTACTGTTCCCCAAATGGCATAATTAAGTTCGGGGTTTTTGCCCAATCCCACGAATGGATGAAAATACCCAATTGAAGCCATTCCAAAACCAAGGATGTTCAATAAAAGAACACCTAGTAAAGCAAAACCCCGCAGAACATCGAGCGATTCAATACGTGAAGATGCAGCGACCGGTTCAGAAGACTTCGATAAAGTACCGACTTCTGACACATTATTCCCAAACATACTGAACTCATAATGGTTCAGCCGGCGGTTTTGTTCAAAACTGTATTAGAAACCGTTTTCTTGAAGCCAGCCAGTGACTGGAATGTTGTTTCGACGCAAGATTGCTGCAGCCTCAGTGAGGAGTGCTTGTCGGCGAGGTAAGTTTTGTTGCTGCTCAGCAATTGCAGCGAGTTGAATCAGAGAATCCGAGTGACCTTCGTGGTCATTGACTGTTTTAGCAAGCCGTAAACTCAATTCGAACTTTTCTCCAGCCTTTTCCAATTGATTACTGTACAGGAGGGTATTTCCAATGTTAAACTGTGCAATACCTTCTCCTTGCCGATCGCCAAGTTGTTTCATTATGGCGAGAGACTCATTGAAGTAACGTTCCGCTTCGTCAAATTGGTCTTGTTCTTCGAAAAAGACACCCAAGAGATTCAGCGTATCCGATTGCCCTCGTAAGTCGGAAAGTTTCTTTTTCATTTTTAATGCCATTTTGTACAATCGTTCAGCCTCAACCAAGTCGCCTCGTTGTTTGGCTTGCGATGCAAGTTGAATATGAGAGAATGCTTCTCCTCTCCGGTCACCAATTTGCCTCTTAATTGCCACGCTCTCATTGGTCAAACGTTGGGCGTCACTGGTATTTCCCAGATGTTCAGCAACAGTTGCAAGGTTGGCGAGAATAATTGCTTCTCCTTCCAAATCCTTTTGCTTTCGTTTGATGATTAAGCCTTGGCGGTAATGAAGTTGGGCTGCTTGGTAATCTTTCTTCGATTCCAAAATATTTCCAAGTCCGATGAGTGCTATAGCCACTCCGTTTTCATCACTGTGTTCTTCTTTAATTTTCAATGCTTGAGAAAACAGATGTTGAGCTTGGTCGTATTCATTGCCAATCAATGCGAGGTTGGCCATGGCAAGAATTACGTCCGCTTCTCCGTTTTTATCATTCAATTCTAATTTCATTGCTTGAGCATCCCGAAAGACAGAGTATGCTTTCGGTGCATCTCCTTGATTGAGTGCGACGTACCCGATATTGATCATTGCATCCGCCTCTCCACTCCGATTGGACTCCGCTCGAAAGGTATCGAGTGCTCGTTGATAGTATTCCATAGCCGCTTGGTATCGGCCAGTCAATCGCGCAGCATTTCCAAGTTTCAAATCCGTTGACCCTTGTATCTTCACGCCCCTTGATGTGAGTTCATCACCTGCTTTCAAGAGATTTTTAACATTCGACATCTGTTGATTTGACGGGTTTGAGGTTTGGATATTTCCAACAAAACCAATTTGTTCAAGCGCCAGTACCATTGCTTTAGCCATGTCTTCTGGACTGTTTTGAACAATAGTTTGAGAAGTTAAATTACCCATGATCACACTGTCAACTATTTTTTGTTGAGTGTAGACGTTTGCCCCAGAAGTATGCTGGGTTTGAGTGCCAACTGGAACCCACTCAGACCCTGTCCATTCCGATTTTCCATCTGGGCTAAGTATACTGTCCTCCATGATTTAGACTGGAGGTGTTCAACTATCTAACTATTGTTTCAATTTCTATTTTTAAAAATAATGGGACATGTGTAACTACTGTTAAATGTCACATCAAGAACTATTATAAACACTCGGAGGGGCTTCAACATGGTAAAAATTGCAATTTATGTCGATACCTCAGGTTCGATGAATGAACGTATTTACGGTGAAATGGATGAAGATTTCAGTGGAGATTCAGCCTCTATCTTCCGTAAAGTAGCGCGAAGTATGGGGCTTAAAGGACGTGTTAAAAAACACTTAGTCGCCAAAGCGATGTGGGAGAACCTCGTCCCGACTTTCAAAGACCGTCAAACCAAAGTTTCAACCATTAACAGCAGAGGGCGCTCCAGAGTCCTTGCACCGCTCGACTTCCGGAGCCATGAAGATTTGCAGAATATTCGATTTCCAAAACCTGGTGGTGGGACCTACCTTTGGAGATTTTTAGTCGAAGAAGCACAAGAACTTGCCAAAGACAGTGTCGATTGGTTATTTTTCTTAATCAGTGATGGAATGGACATGAGTTCTCCACCACCGTTTAACGGAATTCATGGATTTCAACCTTGTATCCAAGCAATCAAACAAATCGGTATCGATGTCGAATTCCATATCATCGGTCTCGGATTACCTGATGATTCAGTCAATGTATTCCGCCAAGTAAGTGGAGCAAGCGGGGGCTCTTTTGTCAACATTGTCGAAGCAGGAGAAGATGTCGAACAAGCAGTTGAGGAAGTGGGAGGCGCTCTTGAAGAATCTTTGAATCCAATTGCGCGTATGGCAAGTCGGCAAAGAAGGCAACAGGAATACCTCGAGTCTCGACAGGATGGCGACCTTGAAATTACAACCGAAGCAGCTCCACCAACAACAGCCTACACCGGCTATACTTACGGTGAACTCACGATTGAAAATACCAATCCTGAAAAAACATCTCAATGGCAAAATGATTTGCTTCGGATACGAGGTGATGAGAAGATTGAAAATATCCAAGCCTACGAAAATTGGGTTTCAATGCGTTCGACTCCAATGTTTTCTGACACACCAGGCATCCCAATCGATTCATGGGCTCTCTCCGCAGATGACGTTACACAGATTGCGAGTCTGAAAATTGATAATCTCTTTACATTCCTTTCTCAGATCCGTAGGTCTGATGTCCCAATTGAGAACCGGAGAATCATTGTACGGGGCGATACTATCTCGGATACATTATTGGATACACTTTCCAATTCGGGGGCTCGAGTTGTCATTTATCCCGAGGAATTACCACCGCCACCACCTCCTGAATTGGATGATGAAAAGTGGGAACGAAATGAATACGACTTCAATGACAACCCTACTCATGAATGGGAGATATACCCTCATTTAGGGACGAGTAAGGCACGATTTTCGATTGTTGTCGACCCACCAACCTATCCCGATTATGTTGAGAAACTTTCTGAAGCCTTTGTTCGAAAGAACCTTGTTGCAGAATTAGAAAGTAAATTACGTCCAATACAACGGTCATACGCCGAAGCGGTCTTCAAACCGTCATGGAAACATTTCAATACGAATTGGGTGCCTGATGATTGGCCTTCCTTGATTTCACTTGAATCACAAAAGGTCGGTGAAGCCTTTTGTGAATCTCTCCGTATTGCGTATGTCCAAGTGGTGCATGAATGGTTAATGTCACATGGCAATCGGCCTAAATTCGTATTAATTCGCCTTTCAAATGAATCTAAATCTCTCGGCCTGCATAAGCACCCTTGTTATTTAGAGTTCCAGACACTCATGGCTGACATGTTCCATTACCAAAGTACCAACCTCAGCATAAAGAAACCTCGCGTTGAATATTGGTGAGGAACTGTCCAGAAGTGAAGAAATTCACCGACAGCCACAATAAGCCACCGTCCCTAGCGCAAGTATGGGATTCTTTGCAACAATTGGTCGCGGATGGAAAATGAGCAAGTTGAGTATGTCTGTGGTCAAGAAAGACCCTGAACTCATTGTATACATGTTCATCTGTGGTTTTTTGAGTCTTTTAGCCATGATTGGAATGAGCCTGCCTCAATACCTTGAACAAGCATGGGCAATCGATTCAGAAGGACAGATGACAGGCGCATACATGGGATTCGTCTTTGTAGGATATATGACCATCTCAATCGTTGTTACTTTTTGGAACAGTGCAATTGTAGCGAATTCTCATATTCGACTTACAGGTGGAGATCCTAAATTCATGGATGGCGTATCTGCAGCAATGAGCAAAATTCACATTATCATTCTCTGGGGAATCATCGCAGGAACAGTTGGACTGTTGTTGAAGATTTTGAATCAAGCAGCAAGAGAACAAAAAGGTGGAGCAGCAGTCGTTGCAATGATTCTAACGGCCATTGGCGCAGCAGTTTGGTGGATGATGACCTTCTTCATGATACCACATATGATTCTTGAAAACCAAAGTCTTGGTGAAAGTCTCAAATCCAGTAAGAGTATGTTCTTCAAATCGTGGGGAGAAAACATCACCTCGGGTCTTGGAATTGGAATCATCGGATTCTTTTTCATCGCTGTGATCGCAATACTTACCTTTGGAATGGCCGTTGCATTAGGGCCACTTTGGTACATCGGAGTTGGATTCGGTGCAATTGGAATCGCTGTTGCCATTGCCTGGACCAATGCGGCTGAACAAGTCGCTGTTACTGCACTTTACCTCTATTCGAAGAACGGTGAAATGCCAGAAATCTACCGGGATTTGGGAATGGACCAATTCCACATGGACCCGTCAACTGCTTGATGAGTAAAGCATTGATTCTCAAAGAACCCTAAGGGGCTCAAGCGTGCTTTATTTGTCTACTTTTACAGTATGAATATTGACCCGGCACCCATGCTACACCTACGTCGTGTTTACGTCTGATTCTTTAGGAATGTTTTTGCCACCCTCTTTGCTGAGTAAACCATGCGAAGCAAGCCCGCTTTGTTTTTTCTTTCAATCGGCTTACTGCTGGCGCTAAATATTTCTCCTTTTGTGGTGGCTGAAGATCGTGAAGAGCAGACGCCAGAATTATTGACGCGCATTATGATGATGCCCCCAGAGGCTGAGGTCACTGGAATGCACATTGATGCAAATGGCAATTTCTTTGTCAACGCAATGCATCCAGATGAAAACAAGTACAAAGCTACAATTGGAGTCATCAACGGAATCGATTGGAATAACCTTCCCGAAACCGTTCCCGAACTTCCCTCATCCAGCAGTGAAGAAGACTTCTGGCATGGCATTCGAACGTCCTACGGGGACTACCAAGTGATTTTACAAAGCGGCGACGCCATGACTGAAGGAGGTTTTGCTGGAGGAATATACGCAGCCGATGATGGAGCCCAGATACACCTCAGTAAGAAACCAGATTACAATGCATTCGTCCCTGTTGCCGCCGATGGTAGCCACGGTTACCTCTACACTGCCTGGGAAGACCGCCCAGCAGGCCTCAGCCAATTGGAAATCGAATGGAATACCACCTCTTCTGAATGGAATGTGTTGAGCAGCAAGATGCTGAACCTCAGCAGTATCAACGGTGGATGGGTGTTCTGCTTCGGTAGTATGAGTCCCTGGGGATCACCGCTTTTCTCTGAGGAGCTTTACTTCGACGATACTCAATATTGGAATGATGACAGTTTCAGGTACCATTCCGATCAAAGCCAATTAGAGAATTATCTTGGTCATTATCCCAACCCTTACGACTATGGATACATCGTTGAAATCGAGGACGCATCGACAACTGAACCTGATTTCATCAAGCACCTTGCTATGGGCCGATTCTCTCATGAAAATGCGGCTGTGATGCCTGATGAAAGAACAGTTTATCTTACAGATGACGGATATGACACGGTCTTATTCAAGTTCATTGCTGATACTGCTGGTGACCTCAGTGCAGGTACTCTCTACGCCGCTCAAGTCGCTCAAGATGATACGAAAGACTCCGCCATTACAGGGTTTGACGTTGAATGGGTCGAAATGGCCGCATCGTCAAATTCTGAAATCCAAAATTGGGTCGATCAATACGACGGCATAACAACGGAGGATTTCAGTGGAGGACAGAATTCCTACATCACCGATGAAGAAATTAATGATTGGGCAGAAGGGCGTTTGAATCAAGATTTGAATGAGGATGGAACGGTGGGATATGCCCTTGATGATCGTGTCGCTTTCCTTGAATCTCGTAAGGCCGCTGCAGCACTTGGTGCCAGTGATGAATGGAATAAGATGGAAGGAGTTGCATTCAATGCGAATGCTCCCGAAAATCTCTATTTGGCGATGTCGAATATTGGATACGGCATGAGCGATGGACAGGGTGACATCGATGTTACACAGAACTCCTGCGGAATAGTCTACCGAATGAGCCTGAAGGGCGAATGGGATGTCAAGAGGATTGAGCCTGTAATCTCTGGAGGCCCTTATACCTCTTCGGCCAGAAACGAATGTGATGTAAACAATCTTGCTGGACCTGACAATCTCCTCGTCCTTAATGACGGGCGTGTTCTCATTGGAGAGGATACGAGTAAGCATGAAAGTAACATGGTATGGCTCTGGGGGGAACAATCTGAACCATTGGAACGTAACGAAAGTCTCACCATGAACTCTGTCCATCTTGTAAACGCACCCTTGAACAAGGAATCATCGTGGAATTACAGTTACCAGGCTGAAGTCAACAACCTCCAGGTCGGTTCGAGTTACACTGCAATTCTCTTCATCAAGGAAGTTGGTTACGATGATTGGAAGGGCCTCTGGTGGTGGGAGAATATCGCGGTTGATGGTGAGCAATACGAACACACCTTTTCCTTACAGAGAGGATGTTACTTCATCAACGCCTCTCTCTATGAAAGTGATGACCTTCGTTCTGATGTGAAGAATGCTACTGTCTTATCAGATACAAATTCCGAGTTTGCAGTTGGAACCGGAACATGTACCGATGGCGTGTACTCTGAAGAAGTTCAAGAGACAAATGGAACCGATGAAACACAAGACGATACCAAGGAAACAAATGACGACACCCTCCCAGGCTTTGGGATTCTTCTCAGTATGATTGCTATGCTTGGAGCTGCACTGATCTCAACCCGGAAGAAGTGACGAACACCTTGGTTCTTGTTTGAATACAACTCCAATAGGGGGTGCTCTAATCGAGTGAATCCCCTGAGATCTGTTGCAGAGGGTACGCTATGTTCCCACTCAGATTAGGGCTACGGATGAACCACTGTTCCCACGGAATCCAAAACAGTGTTTCAATGTTGCACTAATTAACCGGTTTGTTGGTCGCGTTGAACTATCAATTATGACTTATTGGGAATCATTCTTCCTCATAAGAAGTGGAAAGTTATGGTTGCAATAGAGAGAATATCTCCTCCTTTCTAAATACTGCAACATATCCTAAACCCAACCCCATGGCAAGCAATGAGATGAGAATGCACACGGTAAGAAGCGCCGTAGTACCAGAGCCACCACTACTTCCCGATGACTCGCTTGTCTTGATCTGATTGTTGTTGAATTCTTCTTGACTTAGATCTGCGTCGCTTGATAACATTGATTCGAATCTGCCATGTTGCTGCTTATGAGCGTGAAAATGATACTGAGCGCCTGAGCAGTCCGTAGGTTTGCAAGATTATCTATGCAATGGCGCCCAAGATGTGTGAGATTTAGAAGCGCTTTTTTCCTCATTCAAAGTCCTTTGTAATCGGGCCACTATTACACAGATGACGCCACCCTATAGTTCAAACCACAAATATAACAACCTTGATTCGCTTAGTTAAAGCAATGGGAAGGCAGTCAATTGATGTTGACGCTATTGAGCGCTGGTTTCTTTTCGCACCAATGGTGTTGGTGATTCTTGGATG
>Ga0209091_10002991_pt1 | contig 13775 bp, 11 predicted proteins | sample ArcticOcean_MG_C_6_FD_187438 | JGI IMG/M metagenome (GOLD analysis project Ga0209091, IMG submission 187438) | Marine microbial communities from western Arctic Ocean - ArcticOcean_MG_CB8_128 (SPAdes) (version 2) | ecosystem: Environmental > Aquatic > Marine > Oceanic | place: Arctic Ocean...
CAAAACAGAAAATACAATTGAAAAACAAATTCATCGACTTATCGAAGCAAATCTAGATAAAAAATAACTGCTATTTGAATATGTTTTTTAATAAATTTTCAAGCATTCTAGAAGCTTCCAGAGGGGTTTTTTTTGAGTTTTTCACCTCCTCGTTAAGTTCATTAACGCCCTTACTTAATAGTGGATGTTGCTTAACAAAACGATCCAATTGCTCTTGCTGAAGTTCGTTATACCAAGCCAGATTTTGATCCTCACGTTTTTTATTAAAATATCCTGAATTTACTGCTTGTTCCTTATACTTTGTGATGATGTTCCAAAGTTCGTCTATCCCGGTTTTGTCGATCGAAGAAAAAGGTATTGCTTGGGCTATCCAACCAGATCCTTTCGGTGGAAAAAGATGAAACATTTTCTTAAAGTTTGAAGCTTCTTTCTTTGCTTGATTCAACTGATTTTGATCTGCTTTATGAACTACCAGCATATCAATATGCTCATAAATACCGCGCTTAATTGCTTGTAAATCATCGCCACCTCCAACGATTTGAAGCATCATAAAAAAATCAATCATTGAATGGACAGCGGTTTCGGATTGCCCTACCCCAACGGTCTCGATAAAAATCACATCATAACCTGCGGCTTCACACAGATATACTGCTTCCCTGGTATTTTGAGTAACCCCTCCAAGGTTAGATTGTGAAGGCGAAGGTCTAATAAAAGCACGTTCAGAACGACTCAGAAGTTCCATGCGGGTTTTGTCTCCCAAAATACTCCCGTGGCTAAGTTGACTGCTTGGATCAATTGCCAAGACTGCAACTTTTTTATTGAATTTCTCAATTAAATAAGTTCCTATGCTTTCTATAAAAGTGCTTTTTCCTGCTCCAGGAATCCCGCTGACTCCAATTCTAATAGAATTACCCGTGTGTGGGAGTAGTTCTAAAAGTAAATTTTGCGTGTACATACGGTCACGATCTAAGGTACTTTCGCCTAAGGTAATTGCTCGCCCCAAAAAAGAACGGTTTCCTTTAAGAATCTCTTCTTTATAAAGCGTCAAATTGAACTGATGTCGCTTATCTGTCATGGTCTATTTGATTTCTTGGCACAATTCTATGAGCACTCCGTTTGTCGATTTTGGATGAAAAAAAACTACCAATTTATTATCTGCACCTACAGTAGGCTTTTCACTTAAAGGAATAAAACCTTCAGTTTTTAGGCGCATAATTTCTAAATGTATGTCTTCTACCTCAAAGGCGATATGGTGAATACCCTCTCCTCTTTTATCTAAAAAACTTGAGATTGGACTGGTTGGATCAGTTGCAGCAACCAATTCAATTTTTTGAGTATCCGTTTTAAAAAAGGAGGTTAGAACTTTCTGATTAGGAAGATCTTCAATTTTATAGCAATCTGTGTTCAGTAAACTAGCAAACAATTTGTTTGAAGCTTCTAAATCTTTAACCGCTATTCCAATATGATCGATTTTCTTCATCATTTCATTCTTTATTCTTTTCTACAAAGGGTTTTAAAATTGTCGGGTCTGGAGCGTGCATTAAAAAAGCATCGTAAGCCTTTCTGTTTTTATAAAGCATACGTTTCACAGCACTTGCACTACAATCGTATTTTTTTGCAAGGCGTGCAACCGAATGAAATTCTCTTTCACATGGTTTTATAATGTGCCACTTTGTGAGCTTAGCAGGTGTATTCATAAAGCAAAGGTACTTTTAAAAGCTTAATTAGTCAATACTTGTTTTTTTTGAAAAGTTAAAAATAATACTCGAATCAATTTTAAAAAATAGCTTATTTTAGAATACAACTATTTATTGTTTAAATAAAAAAAAAAATGCTTTAAAAGTCTCTTAATTTCTTCATAAATTCATATTTTTAAAGATAATTAAATGATATAAAATGAGCAACGAAGTATTTGACCAATTGAAAGAAAAAGCTGAAGCAGCAGAAGCTATAGGAGGGACTCTGAAATTTGAAGTAGGTGACTTAATTGTCTATGTAGATGGTTCAGGAAATTCAAATATAGTTTCACAAGAAAACAACGAGGCAGATTGTACCATTGCAACTACTGCAGAAGTACTTCTAGATCTTAAAAATGGTGATCTCAACCCAATGATGGCTGTTATGGGGGGTAAAATAAAGATCTCTGGAGACATGGGTCTAGCTATGAAGGTTCAGTCACTATTGGGATAACATACATTTTAATAAAATTTTTAATTCTTTAATAGCAATAGAATAAACCTTACAGCGTTTAAAGTTTAACCGATTTTTATGTTCAATACCAAAAACCCTTTTTTATTTAAGTTATTGATGATTTTATCAATGGGTTTATTTGTTTTTGTGATGGATGAAGGAATGAATCCTAAAGAGCTTCATAAACACTTTTTAGAAAATAGTCCTTTCAAAGAGGACGTACTTTTAAATAAAAAAGATCGTCTTTCAAAAGGTCTTCCTCCAAATAAATTTAATGAGCAGATATATGATTTAACTATAGATCCAGTTACTGGTGAACATAATTATGAAAGCAAATTAGATGTACAGGAACAGATACAAAGAGATATTTATTCTGATAGATATGCTGTTCCTGGTCAAAGTGCAACAACCCCATGGTATGAAATTGGCCCAAAAAATGCAGCTGGTAGATCTAGAGCTGCAGTTTGGGATCAATCAGATTTAGGTGGAACTAGAGTCATTGCTGGTGGAGTAAGTGGAGGATTATGGAAGAATAATGACATTACAGATGTAGGACAAGTCTGGACAAGAGTTTTAGGTGTCCCTGGTAATTTAGCAATATCTGTAATAGTTCAAGATCCAAATAATACATCTGTTCTTTATGCTGGAACTGGTGAGAGTTACACGGGTGGAGATGCAAGTGGAAATGGAATATACAAATCAATTGATGGTGGCTCAAATTGGAATCTAGTTTTTGGAAGAGGGCAATCTACAACTGTAACAACTACCTTTTCTGATGGTTACACTAGGGTTGAAGGATACTTTGCAGTAAATGATATTATTCTTTATGATCATGATAATAATGCAGGAACAGATGCTCAAGTATTTGCTGCAATTGGTACAACCTGGCACAGTAGATCATTATCAACTGGATTAGATCCATTTACATATGGACTATTCAAATCAACTGATGCTGGATCAACATTTACCCAAATTACATCTGTAAGTAATGGGTCACAAGTTGATGAAATTAATGATCTTGAAGTTCAAGCCATCTCTAATAGAATATGGCTAAGCACTACTTCTAGTAATTATTGGAGTGGAATAGAAGGTGGCCGATTTTGGTATAGTGATGATGGGACTAGCTTTACCCAAGCCACACCTACTTTCCCTGCATTTCCAACCACATCCGCTACTACCAGGCACAGAACCGAGATAGCGCCAAGTCAAACAGATACAGATACCCATTATGTATTAATTCAGACTTCCAGTACGAGTAGTTCAACTGCAAATTATCCCAGGATACCTATAATCTATAAAACTACCGACAACTTCTCGACTTTTACATATGTAGAACCTCCAATTGATGCTGACCAAGGAATTCCAAACTACGATTTTACTAGAGGTCAATCTTTTTATGATCTTGAAATAGAAGTTGATCCTACTAATGATGATATATTATACGTTGGAGGAATTGATTGGTTTAGAAGTCAGAATGGTGGAACATCATGGAGTCAAATTACCCGATGGTCACAATTTAATCCGGGGCTTTTTGGTAAACCTTATTCTGTTGTTCATGCTGATCAACACGGTTTATATTTTAAACCTGGGGATCCAAATAAGGCTATTGTAGTAAATGATGGAGGTGTTGCATATTCTTCTAGTTTATCAACAGCATCTGATACATCTACTTTCGGTGATAGAGAAAAAGAATTAATTACTTTACAATTTTATACTGTTGCTCAATCTCCCCCTGATTTTGCAGGTAATGATTATATTGTTGGTGGAACTCAAGATAATGGGACTTGGTCAATAATAGCATCTGCTAATAATAAAACAAATGGAACAGAAGTTCAAGGTGGTGACGGTGCTGCTACTGTGTTTGATCAAGTAGGAGGTGACTATTATATATCAAATTACATTTATAATAATTCAGTTCAAAGGGCAGGTTTCACGGCTGGTGGAGTTGCTCAACCTCACGTTAATTTATCAAACTCTTTGTCATTACCTTCTAACGAGGGAGATTTTATTAACCCTGCTGCTTTAGATTCTAATCGAGATGTCTATTTTTCTTGTGCAGGAAATGGTAAAATCAGAGTAATTACAGGTCTAGAAAGAGATGGGACTATTCAACATTTTTTAATAAATTTCTCAGGAACTAGACATGTCACAGCCCTAGAGGTTTCTAGACATACTACAAATACAACCACATTATTTGCAGGTCTTTCAGATGGAGAAGTACTTAAAATAACAAATGCAGGAGCAAATGGTGCTTCCACAATTACTTCGGTTTATAATCAAACTGGAAGTGTTTCAGATATTCATATTGGGGAAACAGAAGATGATATTTATGTAACATATTATAATTATGGAATAAATAGTAATATTCGTTTCACAGACGACGGCTTTACAACCAGCTCGAATAAAGAAGGTGACTTCCCTGACTTTCCTGTATTATCAATTTTAAACAACCCTTATGTTGATGATGAGGTAATTATTGGTACGGAACTTGGGATATGGAGAACAGCCAATTTCACTAACGCAAATCCTACTTGGGTACCAGCATACAATGGAATGAGTGACGTTCCTGTTTATGATATGGATTTTAGAGGTGTCTCTGCAATGGATAATCGTGTCGTTGCTGCATCTTATGGAAGAGGTGTCTACACAGGTTCCTTTACATCTCCTAATAACCCACCAGTTACAACTTCAGAAATAATCAGTGTCCTTGAAGCGGGTACCGCTACAACCACAACTAATAATGCCACCTCAGTATTAGCTAACGATACTGATCCTGAGTCAGACAACCTAACTGCTGATCTAGTTAGTAATCCTATTAATGGAGCTGTGTTTGCTCTATCGACAACTGGATCATTTACTTATACGCACGATGGATCTGAAACTACTACTGATTCATTTTCATATCGAGCATTTGATGGAATCTCATATGGAAATACGGTAACTGTCACAATAAACATAACACCTGTTAACGACTGTCCTGTGGTAGCCAATCCAATTGCTGACTTTACAGTTCAAGAAGATGCCGCTAATAATGTATTTAATATATCTAACTTGTTTAGTGATGCAGAGGGTGATGTTTTGAATTATACTTTCACAAATGACAATACCGGTTTAGTAACTGTGACACTTAATACAAATACTCTAACATTAGATTACATTGACGATCAAACTGGAGTTGCAACTGTAACCATAAATGCAAATGACGGTGCTTGTTCTTTTCAAGAAGTTTTTGTTGTTACTGTAACTGCTTTTAATGACTCACCTGTCACAACTACAGAAATAATCAGTGTCCTTGAAGCGGGTACCGCTACAACCACAACTAATAATGCCACCTCAGTATTAGCTAACGATACTGATACAGAGTCAGACAACCTAACTGCTGATCTAGTTAGTAATCCTATTAATGGAGCTGTGTTTGCTCTATCGACAACTGGATCATTTACTTATACGCACGATGGATCTGAAACTACTACTGATTCATTTTCATATCGAGCATTTGATGGAATCTCATATGGAAATACGGTAACTGTCACAATAAACATAACACCTGTTAACGACTGTCCTGTGGTAGCCAATCCAATTGCTGACTTTACAGTTCAAGAAGATGCCGCTAATAATGTATTTAATATATCTAACTTGTTTAGTGATGCAGAGGGTGATGTTTTGAATTATACTTTCACAAATGACAATACCGGTTTAGTAACTGTGACACTTAATACAAATACTCTAACATTAGATTACATTGACGATCAAACTGGAGTTGCAACTGTAACCATAAATGCAAATGACGGTGCTTGTTCTTTTCAAGAAGTTTTTGTTGTTACTGTAACTGCTGTAAATGATCCACCGGTAACTGTAACTGAATCATTATTAGTCAATGAAGGGGGGACAGTTACAATTACAACTAATAGTGTCACTTCATTATTAGCAAATGATACTGATACAGAAGGTGATCCAATAACAGCAATTGTTATTATTGGTAACGGTCCATACAATGGAACACTAAGTCTATTATCATCAGGTACCTTTTCATATACTCACGGTGGATCTGAAACTACTACTGATACTTTTCAATATAAAACCAATGATGGATTTTCTGATGGAAATACGGTAACTGTAACAATTTCTATTAATCCCGTTAACGACTGCCCTGTATGGAATAACTCGACAGTTGCAGCCCAATTTAATGGACCAACTAGTAATGAAGATTTTAGTCCTTGGTTTTTTCTTGCTAACCTACAGAGTCTTATAAATGATCCTGATAATGCTGCTCATACTTTTACTGTAACACACACTAATCCTGAGATCGTTAATATTTATATTAACCCAGCTAATAATCGTTTATCTTACTCAAGAATTCTAAATAGGCATGGAAGTACAACCGGAACAATTACAATTAGTGACGGAATTTGTGAATTATACCAACCGATCAGCTATACGGTTAATTCTGTAAATGATTGTCCAACTCTAGACAACCCAATTGCAGATGTTAGTGTAGCTGAAGATGATCCAGATTTCTTTATTCCTTTAGCTAATGTCTTCTCAGATGTTGATACTGATACACTAACATATTCTACAAATATTGGTAACCCAACTATGATTGCTACATCAATAACTGCCACTGCTTTAGTTATTGATTTTTTAGAAAATCAAAATGGTTCTACTTACATCAGTTTAGTGGTTTCCGATGGAGATGTCAGCTGTACTGTAGATGATTTAATTACAGTTAGTATTTCGCAAACAAATGATGCTCCAAATGGAGTAGAAGATTTTATTTCTGTTCCCACTGGCGGGAGTGTTAATGTGCTTAATGACGGCTCGACTAATTCGGTTCTATCTAATGACAATGATCCGGAAAGCAATCCCATAACTGCTGTTGAAGTTCTAGGTCCAATAAACGGAACATTAACACTTTTATCAAATGGTAACTTTACATATACTCATGATGGAAGCGGAACTACTACTGATACTTTCACTTATACCCCAAGAGATAACTTTAGTATTGGAAACACAACAACCGTAACCATATACATAAATGATTTGCCTGTAGGTGTAACCGAAAACATTGCTTTATTAGAAGGAGGCACAGCAACTACAACTACAAATGCAGTAACTAGTGTTTTAGCTAATGATACAGATACTAATGGTGGAGATGCTGCTATACTCACTGCAACTATTGGAACTGGTCCTATATTTGGTGCATTATCATTAAATTCAAATGGTAGTTTTTCATATACTCATGACGGAACAGAAAACTTCACTGACAGTTTTACCTATATTCCATATGATGGAAAAGGGTATGGATTAGCTACTTCTGTATCTATTAATGTAACGCCTACAAACGATCCACCTGTTGCTTACCCTGATAGCATTACAATTGGATTAGGAGGAACAACAACTCTATTAAGTAATGGAGGTAATAACATTCTGAGTAATGATACAGATCCAGATGCTGATAGCTTAACCGCAACACTAGTTACAGGTCCAAACTTTGGAACTTTGGTTTTAAATCCAGGAGGGACATTTAGTTATCTTCAGAACGGAGTTATGAACGGAGGAGATAGTTTTACATACAAAGCAAAAGATGCTTCTTTATTTAGTAATGTTGTTACTGTTAATATAGGTATTACCTGCTCACCTTGTACACAAAGTACAATCGTTGGAGGAAGTGATGGTGTATTATTTAGTTATCAAGGCTGTGATTGTAATAGTTATCAAGTGTATGTTCCAAAAGGAAAAACATATATATTCTGCCATCTAGTAAACACAATAACTATATCTCAAGGAGCTTACACAGTTATTGCTACCTCTGTATGTAATTAAATTTAATAATTAGAAATTATATTACCATTAAAGTCAAATGTATCTGATTTAGAAAGAACATCTCCGTTTTTATACTTTACTCGAAGTTTTAATTGACCATTAGGATGAAAATCTTCCCAAAGACCATTTCTTTTACCATTGGAGTCAAATTTTAAACTTTTACGAAGTTTCCCATCAGAAAAGTAGTAAAAATTATCACCTCCCAGGACGCCATTTTTAAAAGAATTTTGTTCTTTTAAAATTCCGTTAGTCCAATAAACCATGCGCTTTCCATTAAAATTCCCTTGAATATAATTTATAGACTCTTGAAGTTGACCACTATTAAAATACTTTTCTTCCATTCCATTCAAAACTCCATTAGAATAGTTTGCAGAACGTAAAAGAGATCCATCTGGATAATACTCTTGATAAGTTCCATTAAAAATTCCTTCTAGAACACTAAACTCTAATAGTAAAACTTCAGACAGAGAGTCATATTGATAGATTCGGCCAGTATGCGGAATACCATCAAAAGAGTATATGGGTTTACCAGATCTATTTTTAATCGTTAATTCTTCAATACTTTTTCCATCAATAGACGATAAATGGGACACTATATTTGGAACAACTATAACAACAAAAAGTATTGCGATTACTACAAGCCCTAAATAAGAAGATTTTTTCATTTAAAAGGAAATTAGACTACTGAAATTAGTGATTTAAATTTAAATTAATTTGTTAAATCTCCACAAGTTGAATTTGAATAGGGTAAACTAGATAACTGAAAACTATAAGTCGTCTGAACCTCAACATCAGTTCCGCTTGAATCTTGTTCGTTTGCTATTTCTTGTACTGCAAAGACAGTCTCATTTAATTCAGAAATAACAATAGTACTCGCATCATCCCAAGAATCTTCTTCAAAACGAACTTGAAATGAAGAATATGGAATTTCTGTTCCTGAAATCCATCTCCACTCCCCTTCTTCACTTGAAATAATCTGATTGTTTATATCAAAATAGGAAAACAAATAAGTTCCATAGCCTGAGAATATTAAAGTTAATGTTACTGGCTGAGCACAATTAGATTCAAAAGAATTCGTTTCTTGAGAATAACAACGATCATAGAAGTCATCTGTAAACCATTGGCATATATTGAGTGTAGTTTCGTTTTCATCAATCGAAGAAACTATGCTTATCATTCTCCATTCTTGTTGAATTTTGAAATGATTACTATCCTCTGGAGCGTTAGGCTCTAATTTTTCTTCTTTATCACCAGCAAGTGAAACAGCACTATCAATTAAACAAACTGCAGATGTATCTTCCTCTAGTTTAATTGAAAAAGAAATGTCGTCTGCTTCTTCATTTAATGTAATTTCATGAATTGTTGCAACAAGTCCTTGGTCAGGTACAGCTGAAGCGGTAACATAATCTGAACCCATTAGCACCACACGCTCTATTTCAGCATCTAGGTCGGAATCTGTGAATTTAATTTCATACACCCCTTTGTATAGTTTATAACTCAATTCTGATTCACCTGCTTCTGTATAACTAACATTTAGCAAATAAGTGTTGTTGTTTAAAAATTCGATTTGATCTATATCACAGCTATTCGTCAGAGAGCTGTTTTTGGCAGAAATAGACCCAGAAGGTCTTCGTATCCTCCATTTACCAACTAGATTAATTTCAACAGCCTGCTGTAATTCTAATAATTCTTCGACACTCAAATGAGGATCTAATCCTCCGCCCGAACCGGAACCGCAAGAAATAATAAAGAAAGAAAATAGTAGCGCAGTAAAATTAAAAAATTTCATAATCAGTATATATAGTATACCAAAGATAGGGAACTTTAAAATTATAAAGATTAACTCATTCGCTATACATCACAAATTAGAATTGAATCTTTAAGAGAAGCTAATGGGTTCTCGTTTTTTGGAATAAACTCCTGAGCAACAACTCCCTTATATCCTGTACTCACAATAGCTTTCATTATTGATGGATAAAATAATTCTTGTGTATCGTCAATTTCATTTCTTCCAGGAACACCTGCAGTATGATAATGTCCAAAATATTGATGATGATCCGTTATTGTTCTGATTATATCTCCTTCTGAAATTTGCATATGGTATATATCATATAATAACTTAAAATTAGGTGAATTTAAACGCTTACATAACTCAATTCCCCAGCTTGTATTATCACACATATAGTCCGGATGGTCAATCTTTGAATTAAATAATTCCATTTGAATAACAACACCTAATTTTTCTGCTAAAGGAAGTATTTTTTGAAGTCCTTCAACACAATTCTGAAGTCCAGTTTCATCATCCATTCCTCTTTTATTTCCACTGAAACAAATCAGGTTAGTATAACCCGCTTCTGCTACTAGTTTAATATGCTTTGTGTAGTTTTCGATTAAAGTAGGATGGTATTTTGGATCATTAAAACCTTCCGTTAAGCTAATTTCAGCACCATTACACATAGTAGAAACTAAATTATATTTTTTTAATGTCTTCCAGCCACCAGGCCCAATCAAATCTATCCCCTTTAACCCAAACTCCTTAGCTACTTCGCATAATTCTTCCAAACTCAGATCTGGATAACACCATTGACATACAGAATGATTGATGTTACCTTTTAGTTTATCAGAAACTTCATTCGCTTCAAGCTTGGTGAACCCCGACGAACCCAAAAAAACAGTAGTTGCTCCCACAGCTAGAGTTTTGATAAGATCTCGTCTTTGCATTTTCATTTGATTTTTCATAGTTTTAGAATATGAGGTTAAGATTACGGTTTAGCGAACGTTTGATCGCATTACAATGGCATGTAATAATTTTTGGGAAAAGCGCTTTACAAAAACACCAAGCTTTTCCTTCTTTCCAAATGAAACTTCCCACTTCTTAGTACCAATAGCTCGAATCATCTTCTTACAAAACAAGGAAACTTCAAGGCCATTTTTTGTTGCCGGATCATCATGATTTAAACGTTCTCCGTTTCCGGTTAATGCATTTATAGTGACATTTGTTTGAACAAATCCAGGACATATAAGCGTAACGTCTACATTGTCTTTTTGGTGTTCCATACGAAGCACATCAAAAAACCCATGAAGCGCATGCTTAGCTCCACAATACCCGGACCTAAAGGGAGAACCAAATTTACCCATAACACTAGTTACTACTGCAAAATGGCCTTTCTTTTGCTTTATGAAATAAGGTAATAAAGCTTTAGATAGTGCCACTGTTCCTAAATAATTTATATCCATCAGCTCTTTGTAAACATCAAAATTAGTTTCAGCAATCAAAGACCGTTGACTTACACCACCATTATTAATGAGAAGGTAAATCGAACCAAAAAAGGCAACTGCTTTTTCTACATGACTATCCATAGCTTTAAAATCTATTAAATCCAAAGGGAGAATTTCAATATTTTTTTGATTTTCACATGAATCTTTAACCGCTTGCAATGCTAATTTACGCCGAGCAGATAATATCAGACGAGCACCTGTTTTTGAGTATTGTTTAGCCAGTTCTGCTCCAATTCCAGAAGATGCTCCGGTTATCCAAATTACTTTATCTTTCATCTGAAGTAAATTATAGCTCCCACCCTTTTCGATAATCACGTCCTATGAACTGGTTCGCATCTTTTAGATTAGTTATTTTCATATTATTACCATCCCAAAGTAATTTTTTACGCCCGTAATATTCCATATTTCTTCCACTCCCTTTTCTTAACAAATAACTTCGAATAGCAATATTACCCATTAAAACTGTTTCTGTAAGTGGTCCTGAGTAATCGAAAGAGGATGTTAAGACTTTGTGTTCGTTACTGTTAAAGCCTGCCTTAATAGCATCTATCCATTGATATTGATGCCCGTGTTCTGGCAAGTTACTCTCTGGCTGTTTGTAGGTAAGTGTCTCTTCACCTTTTCTGAAGAGTTTTGGACGGTCTCCATAAGCACCCGTACTGATAATTCCGTGTTCTCCTATCATCAAAACTCCATTATCTCCTCCAGGTTCTCCAATATCTTCTGACGCTGGAATTAGCTCTGGATGTGCAGGTCGAATCCCTCCGTCGGTCCAAGTCATGACCATTGGGGTGTCGTTTTTAGATGTTCCATCAAAGTTTATTGTTACAGCCGACGAAGGCGGACATCCTTCCGGAAGATGTTCAGGTACCCACATTTTGGTATAAACACTACCAACGCTGCATTCTACAGCAGTTGGATAATGTAACCCTAAAGCTCGGAAAGGAACGTCGATTATGTGACAACCCATATCGCCAAGAGCACCAGTACCATATTCCCACCAACCTCTCCAGTTGAATGGATGTAGCGAAGAGCTATAAGGGGTTTCGGAAGCTGGACCTAACCATAGATTCCAAGCTAAATCACTAGGCTTGTTTTGAGGGTCAGGTTTTGGTTTTGGGATTCCCTGAGGCCAAACCGGACGGTTTGTCCAAACTTTGACTTCAGAAACTTTTCCTATTAGACCAGCATCAATCCATTCTTGAATTTTAAGCTGAGCAGGATTTGAAGCTCCTTGATTACCCATTTGGGAGACAATTTTATTTGCTCGCGCTGTTTCGGTCAATAAACGAGCTTCTTTGATGTTGTGCGTTAATGGTTTTTGAACATATACATGAATCCCTCTGTTCATTGCTTCCATAGCAATTACGCCGTGGGTATGATCAGGAGTTGATACGGTTATCGCATCTAAGTCTTTTTCTGTATCTAAAAGTCTTCTGAAATCAGTATAAAAATTGGCTTTCGGAAAGTCCTTAATGGAATCCAATACACCATGTGATCCAGAAGGATCAATATCACACAAGGCAACAACACGTTCTCGACCATTAACAGAGGCATTCATAATGTCACTTCTTCCTTTTCCTCCAACTCCAATCCCTGCAATATTTAATTGATCACTAGGAGCCAAAAAACCTGGTCCACCAAGAACATGTCTTGGTACAATCATAATTGAAGATGCTAGAATACTTTTTTTAAGAAAACTTCTTCTGGAATTCTGTTTATTGTTTTTTGATTTCATTTTGCTAAATTATAGTTAAAATTTACAAAAAAATAATCAAATCAGAGGAGCTATGGTATCCTAAATTTGCCTTGCCAAATAGAATTGACTTTTTCAAACACGGCTCGAGTATGATTGACTCTGTTTAATTGTAAGAAATCAATTTTGGAAGCTTCAAAAACTAGTTTCATAAAATGATTATTTTCTTTCAAAAAAGAAACAGAAGAAATGGTGTCAATTGGAGTTCCAGGAGCTAATGTAGTGGTATAATCATATTGTGAACTAGGGGTTTGTTTATTAAAAAGTTTATCATCATTTTTAATCAATACGCAACGTGCATCTACTCTTATCTGAATATGAGTTTCAGGATCATAGAAAAGTAAGGCTGTTTCTGGATTGTTTTTTACACTTAAAACCTTGCTTGATCTAGCGTCAGTGAAAATTGTAAACTCCATACTGGTGGAATTAAAATCTCGAAGAACTACAGTTCTTACTCCTGGCTTAGAATTATGAGCAGTTCCTAAGGCAAAAAAACGGTAGGGATGCTTTTTTTGAGTTAAAGCTAAATCCCATTGCTCTTTACAGCTAGCAAGTATTTGATTTAATATCAATTGGATCTATTAAGTTTTATCCATTGACCTGCTCTTAATTGAGCATTTTTTTCAATGTCTTTCCAAAATAAATTAACATCTGCAAAGTGATAACTTTTTATAAAAGAAAGTAAAAAACGTTTGGGTATACGAGGCACAGTTGACCACAGGAGTCC
>Ga0209091_10002992_pt1 | contig 13773 bp, 10 predicted proteins | sample ArcticOcean_MG_C_6_FD_187438 | JGI IMG/M metagenome (GOLD analysis project Ga0209091, IMG submission 187438) | Marine microbial communities from western Arctic Ocean - ArcticOcean_MG_CB8_128 (SPAdes) (version 2) | ecosystem: Environmental > Aquatic > Marine > Oceanic | place: Arctic Ocean...
TCATCACTGGACGATGCGGCTTGTTATCGCTACCTACATAGGTGAGATCAAATCTCTCTGGGAGATTGAAATCTAGCTGCACAGTGCCTAGCTGCCAGTCTCTGCCGATGACGTCCTTTACTACGAAATCAATCTTCGGCCCATAAAAGGCTGCTTCTCCTAGCTCGATCGTGTAATCGGCACCAAGCTTTTCTACCGCTTCCTTTAGTGAGGCCTCTGCCTTTTCCCAGACAGCGCGCTCTCCAACATATTTATCTGAATCCGGATCACTAAAGGATAACCTCACTCTGTAATCGCTCATACCCAGGGTACTTAGAACTTTTTCGACAAGAGCTAAGCAGCCCTGAATTTCATCATCCACTTGCTCTGGCAGGCAGAATAAGTGTGCATCATCCTGAGTGAATCCACGCACACGAGTCATTCCTCCTAGCTCGCCAGACTGCTCCCAACGATACACAGTACCAAACTCAGCGAGCCTAACAGGCAGGTCACGGTAGCTGCGGTGTTCACTGCTATAAATCTTAATGTGGTGCGGGCAATTCATCGGCCTGAGCATGTAACCCTCTATCTCGCCATTCTTAAGACCGTTGGTGAGTTCACCACATGTCGCATTATCATCTGCGAGCTTCTCTAGGGCTCCTCGCTCAGGAATAGGCGCGTATTGACTGTCCTCGTAAAAAGGGAAATGTCCTGATGTCCGGTAGAGCTCTAGCTTTCCAATGTGCGGAGTGAAGACCTGGCTATAGCCCTGCTTATCCAACTCGGCAGTGATAAAATCTTGCAACTGGCGTCTCACCATCGCGCCCTTGGGCTTCCAGAGGATAAGCCCTTGACCTACCATTTCATCGATATGGAAAAGTCCCAACTCACGACCAAGACGGCGGTGGTCGCGTTTCTTCGCTTGCTCTAGTTTTTCAAGGTGATCAGTGAGCATCGTCGCATTTTTAAAACAGGTGCCATAGACACGCTGCAGTGACTCACGGTCTTTGTCTCCTTTATAGAAAGCACTGGCTACACTGAGCACTTTATGAGCTTTGCAGTTTCCTGTGCGTCCCACGTGAGGCCCTGCACAGAGATCCCAGAAATCATTGTTCTTGAAAATTGAAATCTCCTCTCCCTCAGGAATACTATCTAGTAGATCAATTTTAAATTTACTCCCCACCGAGCGTTCTGTTAGACCACCTAGTCGACCATTTTTCGCTAGCACCAAAGCTTCCTCACGGCTCACTACCATGCGCTCGAATGGTGAGTTTTCCTTCACCACCTTTTTCATCTCTGCTTCTATCTTTACAAAGTCATCTGGCGTCAATCGGTGATCTAGCTCCATGTCATAGTAAAACCCACTCTCTACTGGCGGACCTCCTGCTAGCTGGGCATCTGGCCACAGGCGTAGGATAGCCGTTGCTAAAACGTGTGCACAACTATGACGCAAACGATCCAGGTCACTCATATTGTGACGTTCCTCTAGTGATTTTCTTTCTTTATCTGACATGTCACCGCCTAAAAACCACTCCGCCCTGTAATTTGCAATGAAAAACACACGTTATAGACGATTTCCAGAGACTTGGGGATACTTTACAAAGAATGACTCGCTCCAACTGATCTCCAGATCTTCTCATTTTCATGAATCACATGAAAAGACATCAACTCATCATTATCGGTAAAGCACTGGTAAGATAAAAGAAATCGATGATGCCATTGGTAATTAATATATTAAATGTTTTAAAAATATAAACAAAACTTAATTTTATATCTTTACAAAACAATCCCTATAGTTTAAATTGTCCAAATCTATGAAAATATTACTTATCACAACAGCCCTCTTCACAGCATCCTTAGTTGGAACTGTAATGGCTCAAACAACTACTAGCACGCTGAACGACCTGGTCAGTGAGCAAGAACGGCAGATTCAAGAACTCACAACGGAGGTGTCATCACTGAGGTCACTTCTCAGTCTCGAGCGTCGCAAAAACCTCGAGACTTCGCTTCCTGTGGCCAGCAAGCAAGTCAGCAAGACATCCTCACACACCGTGAAAGCTGGCGATACCTTCAGTAGTATTTCTCGTAAATACGGAGTGAGTGTTAGCTCACTCATCAGATCAAATCCAAATGTGAAGCCATCAAGAATCGCCATTAGTGAAAAGCTAGTCATCCCTCAGATGAATTTCAAAGCGATCAGTTCTTCACCTGAGCTGAAGGCTATCCGTACGACAACGGCGAATTTAACAAATTCTAGCACGCAGAGTGTTTCTACCAAGGGATCAACTTACAAGATTTCTAAAGGTGACACATTTTATAGCGTCGCTAAGAAGCACAAGATCTCACTCGCCTCACTCTCTGCGGCTAACCCAGGAGTAAATCCGAGTAAGCTTAAAATTGGCCAAATAATCAGCCTCACTGAGAGTGCTACCCAGTCAACCAAAACAACACCATCTAACACGACGCCGACCAAGAAGCCAACAAGTGCTTACAAGCCACTCCCTGAAGTGGTTAAGGTAGTGCAGGAAGCCACTCCAGCCAAACCAGCGCCTAAGTCTAAGCCAACTGTAGCATATGTTCAGCAGTCTGATGACGTAGCACGCACAGTGCCTGTAAGTCATGAAATGACCTTCGGTGCATTCGCCAAACAGCACGGAACATCTATCACAACTCTCAATGCACTCAACGGATTAGACCTACCCGCTGATGAGCCAATGGCAGCAGGATCGGAGCTCTTTATTCCGATCAAGTAATCAACATTTTTTTATTAGATAAGTATAACACTGCGGAGGCAGTGACATAGAATGCTCAGTGAGTCCGCTCTCTGAGCATTTTTCTTTTATAAAATCTGATCCAGACAACACTCAGGAAGGAACTTTAGAAGCACCCCTATTCTAACAAATCCTTCAGGCTAGAAAAAAAGCTCTCTTGTTCCTCCTCGGTAGCCTCTGCGCCCATAATATCCTCGTAGTCCGACTCATCAATGTACTGGAAATCTAACTCCTTGATAAACATACTGCTCTCACAGTGAACTCGCTCACCGTATTTACTTCGGTAGTTGCAATGCGTCATCGTCAGCTCATCCTGTGCGCGGGTGATTCCCACATAAAGAAGCCGGCGCTCCTCATCCACTGTTCCCTCCTCTTGGCTGCGCTTATGAGGTAGGATTCCGTTTTCTAATCCCACCAGATACACGATAGGGAATTCTAAACCTTTAGAAGCGTGGAGCGTGATTAAGCAGACACCCTTTTGCTTTTCAATATCGTCATCATTCTTATTCTCCTGAAGCGCCATCCGGTCCAAAAACTGCTGTAGCGTCTTGCCCCGTTTAGAAGAGTCCCTTAGATAGTCAATGACATCATGAACCCCCTCAGCACGTTTTTCTTTCTCGCTGTCTGTCTTACAACCGCGGATCATCCAGTCATGATAGGCTATTTTTTCTACAAACTCTTTAAGAGTATCACCTTTATTTTCTCTGCTCTTAGCATCTAACATCTTATCCCGTGTCTCAGTCACCAGCTCAGTAAATACGTTCACTGACTTACGCACATTCGCACTCAGTAGCTCTAGCACTTCCTCCTTCTGCATCGCCTCCCAGACACTGCACTCGTGCTCGCGGCTAGCCTCAGTCATCAGCAACACCGAGCCCTGCCCGATCCCACGTGGCGGAGCATTAATAATCCTGAGAAGCGGCACATCACTGAGCGGATTATAAAACATTTGTAAATAAGCCAGCACATCACGCACTTCTTTCTTATCAAAGAAGCTCTGCGCCCCCACCACTCGATATGGGATATCATAAGTCCGCATGGCGGTTTCGAGGTTTCTACTCTGTTGATTCGTCCGAAAGAGAACAGCAAAATCCTCCCATGGTTTCTTTCCACCCTGGCATCTATCCAGTATTTCTTCGGCGATAAATTCTGCCTCCTCATCATCGCCCGGCATACTGATAAGGCGCAGTTGTTTACCGCCCGCATGAAATGGCTTTAGCTCCTTCTCGCGACGACCTATATTATTTTTGATCAAGGAGTTCGCTGTATGCAGCACCGCGGCACTACTTCGATAATTCACCTCTAGAAGAATAACCTTTGGGTCAGGAAAAAAGCGCTCAAACTGCAAAATATTGGTCACATCCGCACCACGCCAGCCATAAATACTCTGATCATCATCACCCACCACGCAGATATTATAGGGTGCGCCCACCAGCTGCTGGACGAGTTTCATTTGCAGACCATTAGTGTCCTGAAATTCATCCACCGTGACATATTTATATTTCTCCCGCAAGATATCACGCACATCCACATGCTCACGTAATAGCTTCTCGGCTAATACTAAGAGGTCATCAAAATCCACCGCATTCTGAGTCCTTAGCTCAGCGGTGTATGCCTTGGCAATGATCGATACTAATTCATCAGCATGATCATCTGGCTCTAGCCCATCATTCTTGTTTTTAGAAATCATGCTCAGCACCTGCATCGCATCAAGGTTCAGATCTTTACCGCCCTTGCGCACGATGAGTTGCTTCATCAGTCCCACCTGATCACTCCCCGCATAAATCGTGAAATTCTTCTTATAACCCAGCTTCTCAATCCCCTCTCTCAGGATACGCACACAAAGTGAGTGGAACGTGCATACCGTGAGTTCCTTCGCCGCTTTCTTATTCACCATCCCGCTCACACGCTCACGCATTTCCACCGCGCTCTTATTGGTAAATGTCACCGCAAGGATCTGACTCGCAGGGATCCCTTTTTCCAACATATTAAAAATCCGGCAGGTTACCGTCCGCGTCTTTCCCGTCCCCGCACCTGCAAGGATCAGCACCGGCCCATCGAGCGCGTTCACTGCATCTCGCTGGGCGGCATTTAGGCTAGAAAATGAGAATCCTTCTGACATCAGCAGGATAGTTCTGCAGGGATGCGAAACTGTCAACTCTGATCAACATGAGATGAAACGATTGACTCGCTAGCCGCCTCCTACATCATGGCAGAGATGAATCACTACCAATCCTTAAATTATTCAGAAGGAGCCCTCTGGATTATCGCAGCAGTGGCACTGCGTAAAATACTCGTAATTAAAGAGAAGCGTCACAATACCGCTTGTAATATTGCGATTATCGGCTTGGTGACCTTTGGGATGAGCGATTTCATAGAGGGTTCGCTCAATAGAGAATTCCACCTTTGGTTGTGGATTTTAAAATAGGCTGCGGGGTGGTTTTTCTTATCGCCAGAGCTTGCTACGTGGGCAGACAGAACTTTAAATGGACAGATCGCTATTTCCTATTTTTCGTATTCTGCCTGAGTGCGGCAGCTGGCGTTCTATTCATCAGCCAGGGACAACCAGATATGCTTAACTTTCGATCAGTTCTACCACTTATTCCTCTTACTCAGCCACCAGTTTAGTAAAGTGGACTTGCCATACGTCGCGACCGTCGGCGCTGTTGATGCGGGCCTCGTAGCCATCCATCTCAATGACTTCAACTACTAATGGTATTTCTACCACACACCTTAGTGATATAGCCGCCTACCGTGGTAACATCGGAGCTAACGATACAAGTTATACCATTTGAACAGTGGTCGTGGTTTGATAGAAAAACAAAATAGTGAGAGGAGCAAGGCAGGAGGAAGGCGCATAGCGGGCAATGCAACTGACGACTAACGCCGCTAATCTTGCTCTATTGTTTTGCTCTTTCCCCAATCAGCTTTGCTGCACTTTCAAATCACACCATCAAACGATCAATCCAGTATCACTGTGAGGATGGTATTACCTGATTAGAATTGAAAAACATTATTGTTTCTCAAAGACTCCTTCATCGCGCTTCTCCAGTACGGTGAAACCTGCTTTTTTTGCATCGGTAACTGAAAAAGGCTTGGTAATTTTGGGTGTGTTCACCTGGCTGATCAGCTTCTTCACCGGGTGGCGGCAAAGTGGGCAGACTTCAAGTGGTGCTCTATCCACCGGTCTGCGAAGTTCAAAGCCCTTCTGACAGACCCTACAACTATTGGCAGGGTCATCTTGGCATTTTGAAATGTATTCGTATAAAGGCATAAAAATGCGCGAGAAAGAGGACTCCCTCTATCTCACGCAGAAATTTGTATCACAGTGTTGTGAGTAAGTAAATTACAAACTACCAACTACCAACTAGACTTAGTAACACCTGGGATCATCCCATGTGAAGCTAGTTCGCGGAATGCAATACGTGATAGCTTAAAACGGCGAAGGAAGCCATGACGACGTCCTGTGTATTCGCAACGATTTACTACACGTGTAGGTGATGCGTCACGAGGAAGCATGCTGAGTCCAATGTAATCCTTTTCCTGCTTAAGTTTAGCACGTAATGGTGCATACTTAGCTACTGTTATTTTCTTGCGCTTGTTGCGCGCTATCCAACTTGATCTTGCCATAGAGGAAGCGGTAATTACAGATTCAGAAGTTTTTAGCAAGCCTATTTTATTGTTTATCTGAAAAAAAGTAACTCATATGCTGAAATCCATCATATCTGGCTGATCGGGCGGATCTTTTTGCTTGGCTAGATACGAATGCTTCAGGATAGTAACAGCAATGACTACTACTGCTGAGCGCGCTGGACTACTGGCTAAACATTGTGAGAATTTCACCTCTAGGAAGCTTCTGGGGAAGTTTAACGCACAGGATCTGCTGGATTGGGTGGCGCTAGAACTTGGAGGCGACGGGGTTTTGGATGGATTTGTCCCACATGGGTCTAATGGTAAGCTCTCCATGGCTATTGCGAATGAGCCGGTATTACATATCCTGAGTGGTAATACGCCTCACGCGGGCTTGCAGAGTTTACTTCGTGGATTGCTAGTGGGAGCGGTGAATTTGGTGAAGTTACCCTCCAGTGGTTTACCTGAGGTTAATGAATGGCTGGATGGATTACCGAATGAACTCAAGCAACTGGTGACCGTGGTGGATGATTTCAGTGATGAAATTTTCCGCTCAGCGGCGACGGTAATCGCGATTGGTTCTGATGCCACCATGGAGGAAATCCAGCGGCGGATTTCTCCGCAACAGAGATTTATCCCACATGGTCATAAGCTTTCTATAGGACTAGTGGAGCTACCAACCGCGGAGTCAGCAAAACTAGTGGCACGAGATGCATGTGCATTTAATCAACAAGGGTGCCTCTCGCTGCACACGGTCTTTGTCAAGGAGGGCGCTAAGGAGTTTTTGCCGATGCTAGCGGAGGCGTTGTGCGAGTACGAGTTGATCAATCCTCGGGGAGAGATAGGAATTTCTGAAAGCGGGGCAATTTCCAATTTGAGAGAAGTGGTGAGGTATGAGGCGGCAAATGATCCCGAGAATGTGGCGTTGGAGCATAGCGCTGGGGATACGAACTGGACGGCAATTTACAGAAACTCTCCCATCCTAGTTCCCTCTGTGTTGAATCGGGTGATAACGGTTCAGCCTTGGCCTGAGGATTTTACTGATTTAGGTGCTGAGAAAGAATTCATTTCTACGCTTGCTATGGAGAGAGCCTTACTAAAAGAGGGTGAATTTATCGACGTGCCGAGAGTTTGTGTCTTGGGAGAATCTCAAATGCCCAGCCTCACGTGGCATCATGACGGGTTTGCGCCGCTGGGTTCGTTGGTGAGGTGGCGGGATATTGACCGTTGATCATTTAGAGGAATGCTAGTTGCATCAATCAGGCTAGTGTGCCAATATGTCGCGGACATGAAGGACGGATTTCTGGAAAAACTAATCACGAGACTGGATAGATTCTCACCGAGCGAGGTGCAGAATCTTGTCTCTAGGTTAGTACGTGAGAAGGGATTTATGGAAAGCGTTTTTGAGGCGTTGCGAGAGGGTGTATTCATCGTCGATCCAGATGGAAACATCACATTTGCAAACCGCGCAGTACATCAACTATTAGGCGTAGATACTACGCGCTGTATAGGGCAGAAAGTGAACGCTGTGATCCGCGGTCTGGACTGGAACAGCCTGGCTCATCCGGACAGGGTGGTGACGCGTGATATGGAAGTGTTTTACCCAGAAAATAGGTTTCTAAATTTCTATCTCGCCCCCATCAATGGCCAGGTGGAGAATGAGGAGGAACACCTCGGCTACGTGATGCTTATTCATGATATCACGGAGAGCAAAAAGGCGCATGAGGAGAGCCTAGAGAGTGAGAAGCTCAATGCACTAACATTTCTAGCTGCTGGAGTAGCGCATGAAATAGGAAATCCGCTGACCTCGTTAGATATTCATTTGCAGCTACTAGGGAGAAAAATCAATAAGCTGCAAGGGCCGGAGAAAGAGGACCTTAGCGCCCTGCTGGGTACAGCGAAAAAAGAGATCAAGCGCTTGGATAATATTTTAAAGCAGTTCCTGCATGCGCTACGGCCACAGGACTCAATGCGCGAGAAAGTGCAGCTACATAATATTTTACGAGACACTCTAGAGACGCTGGAAGCGGAGCTTATCGAGCGCAAGGTGAAAGTGAATCTAGAGCTGAAGGAAAACTTACCCCTGATCGACCTGGATGCGGGCCAGATTCAGCAGGCATTTTACAACGTGATCCGAAATGCGGCGCAGTCATTAACCGCTGATGATGGTCAGATCACGATTGAGACGAAGTTTAACGATCATGAGATCGTGATGAGCATTGCAGATAATGGGAGGGGGATTTCCCCCGAGCACATGGGCGCCTTATTCGAGCCGTTCCGCACGACAAAGAAATCGGGCTCTGGGCTGGGGCTTCTGATCGTACGCCGTATTCTGCGCGAACACGGAGGCGAGATGGAGATAGACAGTGAGGAAAACAAAGGGACCACGGTGCATCTTTATTTCCCCAGAATGGAGAAGCATGTGCGACTGCTAGAGTCTGAAGAGAGCAACCAATTAATCGATTTAGAGACAGAAGAATGATAGAGTTTAAAGAAGGAAATGAGGCGGTCATCCTGATCGTGGATGATGAAAAATCTACGCGTGACGGGCTGAGACTTGCACTCGAGGATAGCTTCGACTGCTATGTGGCATCTGACATCCGCGAAGCGATGAACATCCTCAAAAGTGAGAATGTGGATCTTATGCTAACTGACCTTAGGATGGGTGGTGATAATGGCATGGATCTACTTGATCAGGCACTAGCGCTCCCCCAACCCCCTATCGCAGTGATGATGACTGCCTACGGAAGTGTGGATACGGCGGTGGAAGCAATGCACCGTGGCGCGTGGCATTTCGTGACTAAACCACTAAACTTGGATGAAGTGGAAATACTCATCAAACGCGCACTGCGTGGACGTAAGCAAGAGACTAAAATCGTCAAACTAGAGAAGGAAAACCAACAACTCCGCAAACGGTCTGGCAAGTCTCCCCATGGGCTGGAGCAACTCATCGGCAATTCCCCTGCGATGACTCACATTCACCAAATGATTACCCAGATAGCACCCACTAAAGCCACCGTGCTAGTGGAAGGTGAAAGCGGAACGGGCAAGGAGCTAGTAGCAGGAGCGATCCATGTAATGAGCGGTAGACCCGCGGATAAATTAGTTACTGTGAACTGCGCAGCACTGAGCCCTCAGTTGCTAGAGAGTGAATTATTTGGCCATGAAAAAGGTGCCTTCACTGGGGCCACGCAGAGACGAATAGGAAGGTTCGAGCAAGCAAACGGAGGGACAATTTTTCTCGATGAAATTGGAGAGGTCGATCAAGCCACTCAGGTGAAACTGCTGCGCGTGCTCAGTGAAAAGACAATCGAGCGCGTAGGTTCTAACAATCCTGTTAAAGTAGATGTAAGAGTAGTGACCGCTACAAACAAAAATCTCCGTAAAATGGTCACTATGGGTGATTTCCGTGAGGACTTATTTTTCCGTCTCAATGTGGTGAAAATAGAAATGCCACCACTCAGAAAAAGGTCAGAAGATATCATTTTATTGGCAAATACCTTTCTTAAAGAATTTGCGCTAGAGAACAATCGTGAAGAAAAACCTCTCAGTGATAAAGCGGCAAAATTATTACAGCATTATCGCTGGCCAGGAAATGTCAGAGAACTCCGAACAGCTATAGAACATGGTGTTGTGATGAGTAACGACTCTTTCATTAGACCGAAGCATCTGCCTTCTTTTCTATCAAATAATGAGCTCATTGAAGGAAATAACGAATTAGTTGATACAGAAACAAAAAACAGTCTTGCGAAACCGGCTAAATTCAACTTGAGTGCGCTAGAGAAAATGACGATCATACGCGCACTAGATCATTCTGGAGGAAATCGTACCGCAGCAGCTGAACTCCTGGGCATAAGCAGACGCACTCTCCAGCGTAAACTAAAAGACCTCAAACCAACATAATCTCGACAAATCCTATGCAAACACAAAACTCTTTAAACTCGAAATCTGCGATATTTAGACTGCTATTTTTCACACTGATGATCGGCTTAGCGATCGTCTACATTATGTTCACTTTTAAGGGCTTAACATCTAAATACGGTATGGATCAGGCTCAAATAGGTCGCCAAATCGCTAAAAATGAAGGACCTACAACAAAATTAATTCGCCCAGTAGCTCTACAGCAATTAGAGGAGTCAGAAAAGCCTATCGATATGCTTCGCTTCTATGACACAACTCACTCACCTCTAAATACTCTAATCTATGCGGGCGTGATCAAAGCTTTCGGAGGAGATGATCCTGAAAAATTCGCAATGTCTAAAAACCAAGACGTTTATGAACTAGATCGAATCATCGCCGGAACCTGTATGTTATTCTTCATGATATCCATCGGAATCAATTTCATCCTGATATCAAATATATTTGATACCAAGATCGCCTCCATGGTTGCCATTCTTATGCTAGTTAGTGAACACTTTTGGAATTTCTCTCAATCTGGACTCCCGCAGATGCTCATGCTTTGTATCTTCTCAGGAGCATGCTACCTCATCTGGAAAGGAGTTCAGCGGCAAGAAGCGGGGCACTCACCGGTCTTACCAGTCATCTTGTCTGGCTTTATGTTTGGCTTACTCGCCCTCGCCCACTGGATGACCTTATGGATATTTTTAGGCTATATCCTCTTTGTTGTCGGTTATTTCAAACCCCGAGGAGTCGCAGCTATTTTTGTGACTCTCATCGTCGCTATCTTTATAGCAGGACCGCTAATTTTCAACGCTAAGAATAGTGATGGGCTCATGGGCACTGCTTATTATTATATCAATGGTGCTACCGGAGTAGGTCAGGATATAAACTTCAGACAACTAGATCTGCCTGTGATGAATGTGAGAAATCTTATCACTCGCGTAATTAAAAACACCCTTCAACAAACAAATAATATTCACACCCATATCGGTGGATTCTTTATGGCAACAGGCTTCTTCCTCGCGCTATTTCATCCGTTCAAAAGAAATAGTATCGCCGTTTTTCGATGGGCCATTCTGATTATGTGGTTATTTGGTGCTCTTGGAATGTCTATTTATGGTCTGTCAGATGACCCGCTAGATCCCAACCAGCTGCATATTTTATTCATGCCGATGATGTCAGCTTTTGCTTTAGCACTAATCAGTATTTTATGGGCAAGACTTCCACTCAGCCAGCAGCCGGGTGTCGTAAGCCTCACTCCCTTTATCGTGATTATCATAATCACTGCAAGCCCGATGGTAATCAACCTACAAGAAGACTTCAGAAATATTGGCCAGAAAACAGTTCCTGGTTATTCTCCATACACGCACAATCAAATTCTAACTCAATATGTCAATGACACAGAAATTGTCTTCACTGACCAACCCTGGGCAGTGGCATGGTATGCAGACAGAACTGCCATCTGGCTACCTACTAACTCGAAACAGTTAGTAGAAATCGAAGATATCGCTAAAAAATACAGAGCTTCTATTGTGGGGATCTATATGACACCATCCATTCGTGAAGGTAGCCAGAATCAAAATATGCAGCTCTATGGAGACCTCACACCTCTAACCTATAACCTGCTAGGTCTTCAGCTAGGTAACAACTCATTGAAAGGATACGCTGAGTTACACAAAGCCACACAAGAGCTAGTCTCACCAACTAAAGGCCGCTATAATTACCGTGTCCCCATCGCTGAGGATCCTCAGGGAATAACGGCCGCTTTCGCATACACGCTCTATACCAATATAGATCCTGTAGCGAGGAGAGAGGAATCTAAAAACTCAGAATAAAATTTGCTGTTATTTACTATGCCAAAAAAATCATCTAAAAAAGAATTCACCTTTGAAGAGGCAGTTACCGAGTTAGAGGAAATCGTAGTATCCATGGAGGAAGATCAGCTTCCGCTTCAAGTACTTATTGATAAATTTGAACGAGGTGCCAAACTCCACAAAGACTGTGAAACATTTCTCATCTCTGCTAAGAAAAGGTTAGAAGTTATCGCCAATGATGTTACAGAGAAACCTGCCGACTCACCCCCCCAATCACTAAGCAACGATGACGATGAAATCCGACTCTTCTGAACTACCGCGTCTTCTCAAGACCATAAAATCCCCCGAGGACCTCAAGAAGCTAAACCGCACTGACCTGCCGTTGCTCGCTGAGGAGATCCGCGATGTCCTCATCACTCGTCTCTCAGTCACTGGCGGGCATTTAGGTCCAAATCTTGGAGTGGTTGAGCTATGTATTGCCATGCACTACGTATTCGATAGTCCCGCGGACAAAATGACATTTGATGTCTCCCACCAGGGCTACGTGCATAAAATGCTAACTGGTAGAGCGGAAGAGATCCACACCATCAGAACCTACGAAGGGCTTAATGGCTTTCTCTTACGCACCGAATCTGAGCACGACTGCTACGGCGCTGGACACGCGGGCACCGCACTATCATCCGCTCTAGGAATGGCGTCTGCCAGAGACCTAGCAGGCGGGGACAATCACGTCATCGCCTTCGCTGGCGATGCCGCTTTCACCTGTGGCGCTACTCTAGAAGCCCTCAATAACATTAACGATACTACCAAGAAATTCATCATTGTTCTCAATGATAACGAATGGTCGATCGATAAAAATGTGGGCGCAATTTCACGCTACTTTAATAGCTTACAGACAAGTCCTACTTACTCATCTGTTAGAAAAAAATCTGCTGATTTATTAGAGAAATTCGGCGGCTCTGGAATCCGCAAGCTAGCACACAAAGTCGAGCAAGGCGCTAAGAATCTTTTCTCAGAAAACGTCCTATTTGAGAACTTTGGTATCCGTTATTACGGACCAGTTAAGGGCCACGATGTTAATTCACTCATCGACACATTTCAGTATCTCAAGGAACAGGATGAGCCAGTAATCCTCCATGCTATTACTGAAAAAGGGAAAGGCTACACCCCCGCCCTTGCTAACCCAGGTAAATTCCATGGGCTAGGACCATATAAGCAGGAAGACGGTTCTACCGCCTCTACAACACTACCTACTTTCTCAGAAATCTTTGGTCGCACTGTCACTGACATGGCAAAGGCGGACGAAAAGATCACTGCCATCACCGCGGCCATGCCCGGCGGGACGAAACTCGATATTTTCAAGAAAGAGCTCAACGAACGCTACTTCGATGTAGGTATCGCAGAAGAGCACGCGGCACTATTTGCCTGTGGTCATGCTTGTGAAGGATTCAAACCCTTCCTCGCTATTTACTCCACTTTCATGCAGCGCGCCTATGACATGATCATCCATGACATTGCTCTACAAAACTTACCTGTAAGGCTCTGTATGGACCGCGCTGGTCTCAGCGGCGACGATGGCCCAACTCATCACGGCCTATTTGACATCGGCTACCTGCGTCATATCCCTGGACTCATTCACATGCAGCCTAAGGATGAAGAAGAATTTGTGGATATGCTCC
>Ga0209091_10003004_pt1 | contig 13731 bp, 10 predicted proteins | sample ArcticOcean_MG_C_6_FD_187438 | JGI IMG/M metagenome (GOLD analysis project Ga0209091, IMG submission 187438) | Marine microbial communities from western Arctic Ocean - ArcticOcean_MG_CB8_128 (SPAdes) (version 2) | ecosystem: Environmental > Aquatic > Marine > Oceanic | place: Arctic Ocean...
CAGCAGTACACGGTGAGGCATTGTTTCCTTCCTCTTCACCACTTACATGACCAAGAGAATTTAACACTGTCAAAAATAAGAGAAAAATATTAACAATGTAGTACATTTTATTGATATAAATGATTCTTATATATACTCTATGTTTTACGATGAATACTACTATTGTTGATATTGTATATGTATCGGGTGATTACTATTAAGTGTCTCTGTGTCTCTTCCAACGATGTTTGCCTTGCTCTGTTTGGTCCATCAAATTTTGACCGGTTCTTGGTACCCCTTTGTGTTTGTTAATATATACCTGCTTCAACAGATTTGTGCATACCGTCGAGGCAAGCCAGACGACAAATTTTGTCTTGCTTGTCACGCTACAGTGGGCAACGACTGGTCGCACTGTCTTTTGTGTCATACCTGCAACCCACCCGATTTTGAACACCGTTTCTTGGGTTGTGTCTCAAAGCGTTGGTGGTGCTTGTCAACATGGACTGCTTTCATTGGGTGTATCGTATTGGGTCTGGAAACCTTTGGCAGTATTCTGTCTACCTCGTATTTGTTGCTTGCAGTGTACTATATACTCTCTGGTGATCTTCAGTAAGAGCTAATGTCACGAATCGGTGTTTCCTCTCCTCCTGTTGACGCAGTAGGTTTTGACTTTGTGGACGTAACCCTTTTTGTAGGAATTATTGTCTTTGTTATGTTCGCGTTGGGACACTACAGTTATTCAAAATTCAAACGCTAGGTTTGATGTACAGTCTTCTGGTTTGTTTGCTGTTGTGCTTGCGTGGTGTTCTTTGTGTTGCATTTTAGCAACCGCACCTCGTTTAAACTTCGAACCAAAGTACAGAATAAAATCTTCTTCGGAGCAGAGTTTGTCTCTCGTATTTTGAGTCAAACCGATGTCTTCTAGAATTTGTTGGGTGAATCCCAATTCTTTGAGTTGTTGAACAGACAATCCGGTGCGAAATACATCGTCTATGTTCATGTCAGTTTCGAGCATGGCGGTGGCGGAAAGATTCAAGAGAGTGTAGTCCTGCCACTGAAGGTCTTTGAAATGAATGGGTCTAAAACCCATTTCTCTTAAATTTTGAAACGTGAAACCGAACTTTGTCATTTCTTCGACAGTGTAACATTTCAAAGCCTCAAATTTAATTTTGTGTTCAATAAAGTCATTGGGTATGAATCCTTTGCTCTTCAAATTGTTTAACGTGTAACTACCGAGCATGTTGTTCAGTGACCCGTCGAACATACTACGGGCTTTGGTCAGCCAGTCTGTTGTGGTTGTACGCTGGTTGCGACGTGCTTCAAGTAGAGCAGAAATAGCAGTTTTTCGATCTAATCCAATATCAGCCAACATTTTAACAATAATACAAGTTTCTTGTAAATACAATATATATCTTTTATAGGAGTTATTAGTAATGTCTACGATGTAACAGCATTTCAAAACGTTGACCTGCACTACAGGAAGATTTGGCCGTTCCCACAACCATTGTGCGCCATTCGTCGAACATGGACCCAAGTTCAGTGTACAATTTATTTGCGTCTTCAGGTTGTGTATTACTGTTAAATGCGATTACCATTTTGTCTTTAACAAAAACTGACATTTCTTCTGCTTTTGCAAAAACATATCTTATTTTTTGTGGATGAATTCCCTTTTCTTCTTCTTGGTTGTCACGTCCTTGTGGGTCATATTGGTACCTTGCAGCGGTTTCTTCTCTGTTTCTAGTTAGTTGTAATCTGATTGGATCTCCCATGTATATATCTTTATCGCCGCCGTTGAACACTGTAACGATACCTCCTACTCGTGCTACAAATCCGTGGTCCTGTGTTTTCTCAGAAAATGTAGAAGGAGTTTCTGCAACTCCTATGAATTTGGGGTTCACTGTTGTCCTTGCGCCATTCATGCTTGTGAAACCATATGCATTGTTGGTATTGTATACGTTTTTTCCCATTGCCATGATAGCTTCTCCCACTTTGACATCAAAACACTCCTTGCCAACGTTTGCATGAAACGAATTTGTATGGAGGAATTGTCTATCTGTTCGACAGTTGATAACAAAAGCGCTACCTGCTACTCTTTTTTTACCGTTAAACGCATACATTATTCTGTTACTTTTATCATGTAGCAGTGTCCCTATATATTATCAGTTTCTTGTTGCAATGTTTCGACTCAAATTAACACATTAATATTTCAATATGTTTTTGAAGGGTCATTGCATCGGATACAAAACACGACTGATTCGATTTTCCGTAGTTAGATTTTCGTCCACCACAGTTTGAAATAATGCCAAGAGGAATATTATACAATATGTTTTCTGTTGAGTCGTCTTCGTCTGGCGCGTGTTCCGCGTACCCTGGTGAGTTGAAACCTTCCTTCCAAGGAAATCGTGTTGTTGGTTCAAATTTATAGTTAATAATAGGTAGTACTTGAATGCATTTTTTTGGGGGTGAATTCTCATTACCACCATTATCAACTATTCCACCTCGAACATTCCAATTGGATGGATATGTCCAAAAAAACCCGAGTGACACTACATCCCCCGTTCTTACAGCCGAATCGTTTAAAAAACACGACAATTTGCTTCTACCGTAACAGTCCACATTGACCACCATTTGTCTGACTCCAGGCATGATTGAACGCAACACGCCCATGAAACCCCATTCTTTTGCTTTGTTGAGCAACATATTCTTATAGTAACCCGGGCTCAAATCAGGATGAAGAGTGTATTCTTTTTCAGCACCTTCCCGAAGAATCTGGTTCAACAATGGCAAATCAGCACACTTGCGAAGTATTCCTTTGTTCTCTTTGTAAACAAACATTGGTGTTCCTTGGCGCCACATTTTTTGGTAACTTTCATGCAACTTGTAGTTCCTTACCATCAAAGGCAAACTGACGGTTGTATTAGTTGCCCAAGTCGGGCTATCACCACTGTCCCTGATATCTAGAGTGGCTGCAGTTGGAAATTGCCCCATACCAATATCATAAAATTGATGTTTTGCTTTTTTAGATGGTCGGTTGTAATCTTTGCCTGGTCTTTTCGAAGACATAGCCACTTGAAGTGCTCGATCTAGAGATGATGACATATTTTCAATAAATATAAACCATCATATATAGTAAACTTTCATTCTTTGCGAAATACTAGTTAAATTCGTACGGAGTCGCATTTTGTGTGGTGGTTTGGTTGGTTGCGTGGCGTTGCATAACATTGTACGTTTTCAACATTTCAACTTTATGTTTTGATAATTTTAACCACTCCGCAATTGCGACTCTGTTCACAGCAAGACCTTGCGTGCTAGAATGCGATCCTATCGCTTTTTCTCGGTAGACGGTTTGTAACGTCTGGGTGTACATAATTTCTCTGGCCAGTTCTCCTTTGGTATTTAAGCGATGTTTTTCGTAGTGTTCCATCAACATTTCCACGGTCAATTTTCCTATCCCTTGCCTTGTCATCTCATACTCCCTTTTGTACGAGGCGAGCTGTGCAACTGCTACTTCTCTGTGTAATATTTTGCCACTCAATTCTTGGTCAATGTCGTCTAACCGACCAACAATAGAACTGTGAGCATTTGTACACAGGAGACACTGGTGAAAATTATCGCTAGGGAGACGACAACTGTCATCGTCGGAACATGGAATTACAATACGATCCATTGATAAACCACAAGTGTCTTATATATACCAGGAATATTTGTCAGTTCACACATTTTTTTTTTTTTGGTTTGCAGTTCAGGTTATTAGGTAGGTTCGAGCTCCAATTCATCCGAGGCAACCAAAGTTGTTTCGTCCAATATAGCAGCACAAAAACTTTGAACGTCGACTCCGTAACATATACCTGAACACTGTTCCTTGACTATTGTACACCAAACACAGAAAGCAGTCACAAAGTCTGAAGGTTCGCCGTAGGGCACGTTCAAAAAATAGGTCTGAAAGCGGTGATTACATTGTACAACTATCGGTATCGGTATATTTTTTAGTCGATTAATGTGACGATGTCGGTGTTCGGACGGACAAAAACAGTAGCGTTTCCATTCTAAATCCAAAGAACCAAGGAAAAAACATACAAATTCAATCCACATACAATCTCGAATCAAAGGACGAGTCAACATGTGATCGTAAGACGAGTACATTACCAACTTGTGTTGGCCGACCAACAACGTAGGAGGCGCGAGTGCTCGTAGTACACCATGCGGACGTCCCTTGGCTAGTTGACAATCTCCTGGAAGTAACATCGCTCGCCAGACACTATTCATCAATTTTGCCCGAAAAGAGCGCACCCTTAATTGAGTGGCTTGTGCCTTGGCCCATTTTTCAAAGTAAAACCATTTGCTTTCACTCGATACAGCTAAAACCTGACGACGAAACGCTCGAAAGCGACTTGCAAACAGCATTACTGCTCGTGGGTGCACTCGAAATTTGGTACCTACTCCGTACCTCAGAGCAACGACGTCGAGTACGTCCGCTGAGTTAGTGAACAAACAGATGCGACGGGCCACACTCCAAACGTGCTGCAGGTACGTGTCGGCATGTGGAGACGGCGGTAGCGTGTGCCACTTCAATGCCAGTGCGTGCAGCGTAATCAAACACTCAGATAGACTGGTCAAATTTTCAGTAACACATATCAGCGATCTTTTTGCCCAACGCAAGTCTTCCACGCTCAAAGGAGGTCTATTGGGAAGTACATGCAAATAGACCAAAAAACAAAGACTAAAATGTGTCCAACCCTTCAGTATACCAGGTATTGCTATATCAAGGTCCCGTGCTACCATCAGTGCAGCCAGTTTTAAACTCACTGCTAATTTTTCAGTTTCGTCCAGTTTCATTGCATAGACGTCCAACAAATACAAAAAGAATTCGTGGTTGTTCCTAGGTTGAAATATCAATACCTGAGAGAAATTAGTTGCACGGGCAACAGGCAAAATAACGTTCGGCATATTGAGAAATAGAGCCAGGTATAAATACAATGGTATATGAATTAAATAACATGACTACAATTGAAATGAATGGAACCAAACAAACAGAAGTGCAAGCAGAAAGCGACGAAGAGGAAGAAATTTTTAACATGAAACTTGAAACTCAAGGAATGATCAGTGGCAAGCGCAATACCAAGAAAAAAAGACCGTGGTTCAAGTACGGGCTCATTGTTTGTGCCATAGGATTAATTAGCGTCATGGTTGTACAACTTCTGCAGCAATATGGGGATTGGATCGAGGTTCGTGTGTTTCCACCCCGAGTAACGGCGGCGGCGGAGCTATGCATGAACAATACAAAAAGTTTGTACCAAATGCAAGTATATTCTGTCACTGCTACCAACAACAAACACATCTACCGACTTAATACTACCAAACCGGAAATTGACTTGACCATAACAGACCCATCCGCTGACAAGATAGAATGGGACGAGGACTCAATCATATTGACAGTTGCATCAAGTTGTGTAAAAATTATTGTTTACAGTGTATGAATTAAAATACATTTTTTTTTTACATTTTTTATATTAATTTTATAATTTACCCAATTTATTTAAAACTGAATTCTGCTCTGAAAACGACCTCCAACGGCCGCTGTATACCCTGCCCGTTTTGATCTTAGTGACACAACAGAGGGGTGACTTCTATTATATCGTAAAAACATGAGTACAAGGATACCGACAACCAAGATACCAACACTGGTCGCGATAACCCAACCTTGTGCTGTGTCTTGTTCGTGTTGGTTTGTTGTTTTGGCTTTAGTAGTCGAATCTTTGTCGCTGTTCTGGAGCACAACATCTTCTCCAGCTGCATGAATTTCTTGTTGAATCGCAGCTGCCGCAGTCGCAGGTGCCTCCTCCGCGTTTGTTTGCTCCATTATTGAAGCTGGAAGCACGTAAAAAGAAGTGGAGGAAGAAGACGCAAGATTCAAAGTACGTAGACGCCTCTGCGTTTCACGAGAGTATGTAAATGTTACAGTAACACTTTGTCCTGCCATTGTTTGAGCATACAAGTGAACTCCATTTTCATAATAACCATCAGTTTGTACAAAAGGCATTGGAGCTTGAATAAGATCACCGAAGCTGTCTTTCTGTACTAGAGTTGATTCTGCTTCGTTACCAATTGTGATACGGATTTCGACAACCTTCAAGGTAAACCCGTGGCCGTCATCGTCTGGGATAGCAAGTTGAAAAATACTTTCTGCATCTATACCAGCTGTGTTACAAGCTGCACCGGTTTCCCCCACTCCAATTGTACATGCAACCTCAACCTCGATAGACTCGGCGTCAGCATCTGCATCTCCCAATGGACATTGCATATTGGCAGTGAGACTGATAGGTGCCGCGTAATAATTGTTTCCTACTTTTTGTTGCAAGACGTAAGAGGTTACGGTTGTTTCACCATCATCCCCACCAAAGTCAGTACACGTGGTACCGACATTGCAATTCCCTGCAATGACAATTACACCAGTTTCACCGTGTGTATAAGTTGTGCCTGTGCCGCTCAAACTTGAAGCATAATTACTGAGAATGTTCACAGCGGTTGTTGTGTCAAAAGCTACGTAGTTGGTGGTAGCAACATTTACACCATCAGCGTCGTATTTATTCATTACTTTCATCACCATCTTGTAACCATCGCTGCCACCGTAACTACAAGTCTCCCATTCCAATTCTTTGATAAAAACCTGAAAGTCAACTTCTAGAGCAGCTGCGACTGCGATTTGAGCAGTAGCTGTGCCAATCTTTACCACTTCCAATGTCAAGGCCGATTCGCCACAAAACTCGGCATTGTCGTATTCTGTTCCACGTTTGTATTTGCGTGCTACTGTTACTTTACTAGAAAATTTATCTGTATCATCAGTGTTTGCTACAGCACCGCAAGTGTTAATTAATTTTAACATTGCACCGGCCGTTTTATTGAATACTTCGTTTGTTTTTGCGCCTACGGCGGTGGCGATGGTGCAGTCAGCCTTTGCACCATAACCATGACCCTGACCGTCCTCGTCGTTGCAGGTGCCAAACCAAAGCTGCGAATCGACGTGAGCCGTGTTTGAACTCCACTTTACTGGATCTCGGTAAAAATTTAGCGTACTGGTGTCTTTGCCGTACACGAACGATGCAATACGGTAGTCGAGACTGACTTCGTCTTCAATTTGCGTAGCACCACCGTCCAACGTATTGCGAACGCACCTGACTTTGAAGTTGAAAGTTTTGTCCGGGAAACTTGGGGTGGTGAGTACAATTTCCATAGGTACATCTGTTGTACAGACTTGAGCTGTATACTCTACAAAAGAGACAGTATCCGAAGCGACCCCAATAGCACCCCCCACATTACTGGTTGATTCTAGATAGTTATTAATCTTGGAAGCAATGGTAATATTTGCAGGGCGTGGATTTTTGAAGGCACAATCTTGGTCTGCATCCGGTCCACATAGAGGTTCTAAGGATCGAAACTGTCTCAACTTGAGAGCAAAGCTGTTGAATTCATCCCGCGCTAAACTTCCAGATTCTGGAATACGTTGGTATTGACCTTCCAGTGGAAGAACGTATTCTGCAGGGAGGGTATTTGCGTACATCAAATTCATGGGTCCAGCCCCGCAAAGCAATTTAATTTCAAATGTACGTGCAGTATTGTAATCGTCTTTTTTGTATATTTCAACTGTAAGTGTTTCGTCATTTATTGGGGCACCGTAAGCAAGATCGTTAGCGTGGCACAAATTTTCCCCGACAAATGCTCCCAGGTAAATGGTAAAAGTATTGCCTTGTGACAATTCTGGTCCCGATTCAATATTGGTCCCAACTTTAACACTGAATTGAAATAAATCACTTTCAGTACCAGCCGGTTTGGTAAAAGTGAGTTCTAAATTTTTGGTTTTCTCCAAAGAAGCAGCGGCATCTGAAGATTCCCAAACAGGGTACAAAACGTGGCCTTTGGGAAGTAAGTCATCAATATAAGACTCCAAGACAACATGACTTGAAGGAAAAGTTGTCTCATGTGGTGTTTCTGAAACTTCAAAAAATGATTCACATTTTACCATACCATCTACGTTACACGTATTTTCTTCATTGTAAGGCCGTGCAAGTAGAACTGCCCCTTTGAAAGGCTCCGCGGAGTCGCTCACCTGAAATGTAACAATATGGTCTACAAAGTCTTGAATTGACTCCGTACTATCACAGGCTGCACTGTGTTTGATTCCAAACTCCAATACGAATGGAATAGCTTGATTGTCCGTAGCCCATTTGTATCGTGTATCATCTGTTGGACTGGTATAAACCCCCTTGTCCACATATTTCACTGTACACACACCGTTTGGACAGTCCAACCAAGTTTTACCAAAACTTGCTAAGCACTCTAATGGATCCTTACATTTTACTCTTAAACGACTTAAACCATCGCTGGTGGCCGTGTCTTCACTGGCTTTACCAGAAGTACTGGCTCTGTTCAACGTGACTTCTATACCTTCTTTGCCGTTCATATGTGATTGTTCAAATAATTCTTTCTCTGTTATACCCACCGACAAATCAGCTGCTTCAATTGAAATAGCTAAGTCAGCCGCTTTGTATTTAAAGTCGACCTCTTGCGTAACCGTTAATGTACCCGGTGCACTGTCACACACAGAATCTACGACGTATTGGTAGGTAACAACGAAAGGATCCTCACCACAAGTCATAGTCTCCTGTGCGGTAGCAAGACTAACAACATCTCCATTTCTGGTTGCAACAGGGGTATCAAAAGTAACCGATTTAGCAGTCGTATTAAAACCGTAGTATTTTACATTTACTTCAACTCGTGGTTCAATATCGGAGGTTCTATCTTGTGCGGCGGCGGCTGTTTTAGCTGTTAGTGTCGGAGTAAAATCAGGATCTGGAATAGTGCTACTTTTATCCATTTTGTATTCTTTTGTCACTAGGACGACGTGTTCAATGACATTTAAATCTCTTCTGATTAGCTCCAGACCCACCTCAATGGTATTCGTTACGGTCTTACACAATTTTCTTTCGATTCCATTTCTAAAAACGTGGCTAGCATCGGAGAGTGTGCCTGCTGACGATAGTGGTAATTTACATGTAGAGTCCGACAAGTCTGCAGCAGTTAATTCACAGCTTGGCCGCGCCATGATGTAATCCTGTAATGTTGTGGAAAGACCAAACGAAGTCTCCACTAGACCAGTTGAATCACACTCCGAATCGGCAACTGCAGCGCCATCACTCATACACGTAGTTTTCACAGTTCCTGCATTCAATCCCTCACCCTCTGCTAAATAATCGTTGGTTGCAGCAGAACCGTCGTATTTGACTTGTCCAACGGCGTTGGCCGCTAACGCAGTATTAATCTCACTAGCTCGGTAGAAAATTTCACTGGAAGCTACATCTTGGTCAGTAGACTGTAAGTAATCGGACAACGTAACTACGGAACCTGTTTGCCCAGCAACTTTGTACGGAGCTGCGGCCTCCTCGACTTCGCAACCACCAAAAGCTGTAGAGGCTTGTGCATCTAATTGGGTTGAGGAAGTAAAATCGTAGATAGCTTTTGCCGCGATTGACGGACAGTCTTTCAAAGTCACACCCCCGGTTACAGTTGGTGCATCGAACTGAATTGTACTATCAAGATCGAGCAAGGAGACAGAGGCAGTGGCAAAAGTAAATAACTCGGACAACGCCACGGTAGCGTCACTCAAGTAAAACCCTAACCCTACCAACTCTCTCTTTTGAATAGAGTAACCAACGTCCGCGGTTATGGCCTTTTCTGCTTCATGTGCCCAGTCAACGCCTTGTGTACTCGCAATGACGTCGTTTTGGTCTGTCAATTGCAAAGCACCGACACAACTCTCATCGTTGCAACCGGTTGAACCTGTGAAATATTTTCTTTTTGGGTTGCCCACTCCAAGCTCGAACTCCAAAACAGCAAGAGCAGCTGCAGATGTTAATTTTAGTCTTCTCTTGCCATTTGAATCGACTTCAATCGACCTTTCAGAAATAGTACAATCTTGTGAAAGGGTCTGTGGAGCAAAGAAACTACTGCTTTGATATGTTGGCTTTCTGTTAGCTTGCAAAACACAGTTTAATACCTTCTCTACTGTTTGGGTAGCATCGATATCGTCTGTGCTGCCAAATGTGTAACGAGTGTCCACAACTTGTATACTCACATCATGGGGCTTGACTAACGAAGTTTTGGAGTACCACGCAGTGGCATCAGTACCGTCGAACACTGGTGTATCTGCTGTTGCTAGGAACGTGAATGTGTAATCACCTGTTTCCGGTGGCGTGTAACTGGCAAGTTTGTAGTCTTCAACTAGTGTGATAGTCTTGTCACCCACAGCGAATAAGTCTTTTTCAGTGTCAACAATTAGGTTAGAATCAGTTGATCTTACCTTTATGCTTAAATCGGTGGCAAGTCGACCAAAATGTATATCATTGATACCTGCGCTTATGCCAAATTGAATTATGAAATCAACTGTCTGTTCATCGTTTTGAATACCGTCTGGACTTTCATGGGTATAAATTGGTGATTCTGCAGCAGTACCATCTTCCATCAAAGAGATCCAATTACCCCCGTTGTCCCATGAAAGATCTACATCTCTTGCTGTTGGGTCAATTGTACTTGTTGCAAGAACAGTATCTACTAATCCAATAGTTACTTTAATTTTGTCACCTGCGTAGCGTGAATCAAACGTCAATGTTCCTTCAAATCTACCGGGAATGCTACCATGCGCTACAACAGAAGAAGTGGGTTTGAAATAATTATCACCAGGTTCACAAATACCTACTGCGTCGTCATTGCCACAGATCAGTGTTGTGGATACAACTCCGCCAGTTTGAAGTATTGTATGGGAATCTTCAGGTAACGCATTTACTGCAGTCATAAGTAAACTACCGACTGCAAATATATTTTGTAAACATCTCATATTAATTCTGTACTTTGTTCTCAGGTCAGTTGGAACTGTAATATAGTCCATTTTTTTTCTTTGTGGTATAATTAGACCGAATTATTCTAATAAATTTCAATACAAATGGCTGATCCTATATCATTGGGAGCATTAATCACGGTCGCGACTTTGACTGTTGGAGCAATAACAACTGCTGTCATTTTTCTTCCAGCAATTTTGTTTACAAATACAACTTCTGTAGTACAAACTGTCTACCGACTGCAACCCAACCAAACACTTACAAAGTGGATGAGACCGGAGACGGAACTGCAACTGGCGGAGGCCTACGCTTTGAGTCGACAGGAAGGTTACGGTGTTCCGTTATTGACGGACGCCCAATTGTTGGACCACGTAAATTCTTTGTGCGAGGCAGTTGTTCCGTCGACGTCGTTACCGTATTCTTGCTTGGACACCTTCTACAATTACAGCAGTGGTGTCTGTCTAGTCAGTCGTTTGAGCGAGGGAACCTGCGACGACGGAGACAAGTGTAGTAGCGGCGATCGCTGCATTCGCGGAGAATGTATAGGTAAGCATATCAGTTGTGCGGACGCCGATCCCTGTACTATCAATAGTTGCCAAGAGCGCGACACAAAAGATTGCGGTCCGGGTAAAACAGCTTGTCCAGAAGGTGAATACATTTGTATACAGACTGGGTTGTTGTCGAATTGTGTGTACCGAGCATGCAGCAACGATTACAACTGTCCAGTTGGTTTTGTGTGCAACGACGGGGTGTGCAGTCAATTTTTTGACGTCCTCAATGTCATTCGAATGACCAATTTTGAAATGGAAAAGTGTGATACACACAGCGATCGCTACAGACTTGTCCAAGATTATTTGTTCACGTCTCTTGGCTACATGCAAGCCGAGGAACCCAGATTTCGTCTCTTCCAAGATGCGTCTGCTGTGAGAGCGCGCGAGCCGGCCAACTTTATTGAAGAGGTGATTGGAATCTCTACTGTGATGAAAAAGTTAGAAGGAGGCAAGAATACATATGCAGAGACAGCATTTCGTTTGAAAACAAAATGCAAAGAAATCAATGCATTGAATTGCCACACGGCTTTTTCCATGGAAACTTACAAGTTTGGTTTGGAGCTCGACGATTGCGTCAACGGAGATACTTCGTTGTGTATGAACCGTTTTACCACACAGGAAGCGGCGATTTCTACACACTACGTCAACTGTCCATTCAATACCCACAGCGAGATACTTGTACAAATGACGTTAGAGTTGTCAACGTATGGAGAATCCCCGCAATACAACTGCCAAGATGCTCCCTCGGTTGATTGTAACGCTCGTGCTACAGTAGTTTCGAATGTGATGACACCGAGAATCTCGTACGCTTCTGTCTGTATTGTCAAACCTGTTTCAAAATTTAGAGATTGCGCTCTGAACAAGAATGTATCGGGATGTCCTTGGCGAGGTTGTACTTGGGAAGGCGACAATTCTCCACTTGAGAACGTGGTTTCCTTTGTGGTTGACGGCGAGGTAATGCCTGAGCACAGCTCTTATATGTTTAGCAGCTGTACCAACAACATACGATGCGAAGAGTGTCAGAATACCATGAACACAACATGGATTGACTTTAGTTTGTTTCCTTTCCAGGGTGGAGACACGATCGTAGTTGACATTACGACCGAGTTGGACAACTGCGATTCGAACAACAGACGTCTGGACAGCGACATTCAAGTACTTTCCAAAGAAAGACGCATTAACCACGTCAATATTTTACACGGATAATAAGTAATGTAGACTATAAACCTGTTGCGCACGAATGTTTATAAGTATGTTTTATGTAGCATTACTGTTGTCAATGTGTACTGTCATAGCACTTGAATTACACGAAGTAAAAATGGTAGTTTCATCGGAGTGGAACAAATTGCAAAAGCAATGTCACTTGGGAAAGGCTACGATTGAAGTACAGTTGGATCCTGAATTAGCAGGCACCACAACTTTGGCATGGGCCAGACATGCTCGAGTGTTGCAGAACGGGGTATGGTGGCCTTCTGTTCTGACTGATTACGACAGTCCACCTGATATTAGTATTGGAATAAATCCAACTAAATTGTGGGCAACAGAGTGTCACCAATTGGGACAGCAGTTGAGAATGGTTGTACTACATGAAATGTTGCACGGACTCGGAATCAGTTCATCGATTCGAGCAAGTGGACGGGCGGGTTTCCACTTTGGTGGTAAATGTTTTCCAACCCTGTTTGATACTAAAATACAGAACGACAGGGGAGAAACCACAGTATTGAACTGCGAGGTGGACATTCAACAAGACTTGTACGTCAACAACGTAAAGTTGTACCACCCAACTCCTTTCTCTTCTGGTTCTTCTCTGTCTCACCATGCCACAAAAGGAGGCATCATGGCACCATGGCCACCCAGTCAGTGTGTCCCACTATCAGAGCAAGATATTAAGTTGCTAGCAGCAGTAGGTATTGTTTGCGACAAGATACACAACAATATACCCTACACAAACTACACAATAAAACAAAAAAACTACACCGACCAAAGTTATACATCTTCTTCGTTCGAGATACAGCCGCAATCACTCTCAACAGCTGTTGCAGTGTTAGCAGTGTTGCAACTATGTTGTTGACATTTTTTAATTTGTTATTAGGGAAACAGACAGCACAAAAAATAAAATATATAATGTATCATGTACAAATATATGTACAAGTACGCAGACAAAATAAAAAACGTTTATTTTTTTTTATATATTTATATTTATTTGTTAATTTGTATTTTGTATTTTGAATTACACCGTCTATAAGTTGGAACAAACTGACGAAGCAGTCGAATTTCAACATTCTGGTTCAATTAAGATCTTTCTCCACGTA
>Ga0209091_10003018_pt1 | contig 13706 bp, 9 predicted proteins | sample ArcticOcean_MG_C_6_FD_187438 | JGI IMG/M metagenome (GOLD analysis project Ga0209091, IMG submission 187438) | Marine microbial communities from western Arctic Ocean - ArcticOcean_MG_CB8_128 (SPAdes) (version 2) | ecosystem: Environmental > Aquatic > Marine > Oceanic | place: Arctic Ocean...
CCGCCCCTTGGAATGGCTCAACCGCGCTGGGGTGATTGTGCGACTCAAGCTTGAACGCCACGCCGAGCCCATCTCCCATGTCGATCACGCCGGCATTTTCCTCACCGGCAGCGACGATGACCTTGGGCGATTGGGTTGGGAAGGTCTTGAGCAGCAGCCGTGTGTTTTTGTAGGAACAGTGCTCGCTCCACATCACGGAAAAAATACCCAGCTCGGTAAAGTTGGGTTCTCGGCCGAGCACCTCGAGGATGCGTTGGTACTCCTCCGAGGTGATGCCGTGTTCCTCAATGACTTCCGGGGTAATCTCGGGATCGGGCATCAAGTCAGTTGCCGCACGTGGTGCGTTGAGTCGAGAGGTGAAACGGAGTCATCAAGTGGTCGGCTTGCATCAGTTCCGGTAACCGGTCACCGCAAGATAGTGAGCCGAAAAAATGGATGCAAGTCCGCCTTTAAATATAACGCAGATTTTGTCCCCGCCATGCCTTGAACTTGCCAAGATGCAAAGACTCACACACGATACGGCTGTGCTGCCGTCACTTGGCCAAACGCCAAAACTCAGCCTAATGAGCCTCTCCCTCCATTCCTTTGTTTTGCTTCGCATTTCCCTGCTGCCGCTTGTCACGGGCCTGCCCTTGGCCGGGGCGATAGAGCCTCCGCTGGCTTTGCCGGTGTTGGTGCAACTCCAGGGCCAGGCGCTGGTTCCGTTTTATCTCGAGCAAAAACAGGCCGGCCTCAGTGGCGCTGCCCTTGGCCAAGCGGTGCAACGTCAAGCCAAGCGCATCGCAGGCGAACAGGACGGCTTGGCCAAGCGGCTCGAGGTCGATGGCGGCCGGGTGACACGCCGCTATTCGCGGCTGGTCAATGCCCTACGGGTTCGGATTCTCCCAGAGTCGAGGGCCACTTTGGCCAAGCGGGCCAACGTGAAAAGAGTCGAGCGACTTCGGGTGTACGAGCGACTGACCGCGAAAAGTGTGCCCGCCATTGGCGCAAAAACGGTGTGGGGAACACTAACCACTGGCTTCGACGGCGCGGGCGTGCGCATTGCTGTAATCGACTCCGGCCTGGACTATACCCACGCCATGTTCGGCGGGGCTGGCACGAAGGAGGCGTATCAATCCAACGACGCCACAAAAATCGAGGAGGGCACGTTCCCCACCGACAAGGTCGATGGCTGGGATTTTGCCGGCAAGGATTACTCCGGGGCAGATGATGTGCCGTTGCCGGACGGCGACCCGCTGGATCGCTCCGGCTACGGCCACGGCACCCACGTGGCGGGCATCGTCGCCGGGGTTGGCGTGACGAAACAGGGGCGTCCGTATGAGGGCGACTATTATGCGGGGCTGGACTACTCCGAGTTCCTCCTCCGGCCCGGCGTGGCGCCGAAGGCCAAATTGTTCGCGCTGAAAATTTTCGGCGACAACGCGCTGGGCACAACGAACCTCGTCCTCGATGCGCTGGAGTGGTGCGCCGACCCCAACGCCGACAACGACTTTTCCGACCGCTTGGACGTGGTCAACCTCTCGCTCGGCTCCACGCTCGGCCTCGAGGAAAAACATGAAGCCGAGGCCGAGGTGTACACCAACCTCACACGGCTCGGCAGCGTGATCGTCTCGGGAGCCGGCAACTCTGGCAACGACAATTTCTACCATGTCGCCGCGCCAGGCGTGGAGCGCTCCGTCATCGCCGTCGGCTCGGCCAAGCTCGACGGCTCGGTATACCGCATGGCAGCGCGCAGCGCGCGGGGGCCGTCGGCGCCGCACAGCCTCCTCAAGCCCGAGCTCATCGCGCCGGGCGAGTTGATTCAATCTGCCCGGATGGGCACGGGCACCGGCGGCGCATGGTTCACCGGCACCTCCCTGGCCGTACCACATGTCGCCGGCGCAGCGGCCCTAGCCAGGCAGGCGCATCCCAGCTCGAGTGCCATCGAGATCAAGGCTCTATTACTCAATACTGCCAAACCGTTGCTGCACAAAAATGGCACCGTATATCCCGAATCGCTGGCCGGAGCCGGTTTTCTCGACGTGGCGCGGGCTGTGACCACCACCGTGACGGCGATGGCGGAGGGCGATGACGGCTTGACCACGCTGTCGCTCGGTGCGCTGGCCTTGGCCAAGCCGTGGGAGGAGATGCGGCAAATCCGGGTGACCAACCACGGTGACTCGGAAGCCGAGTTTAACCTGTCCATTGAGGAAACCGTCACCGAAACCGGCTTTGGCATCGAGTTGCCGGTGGAAAAAATCACCGTCGCGGCCCAGTCGCATCAGCTCGTGCCGGTGCGTTTCCACGCCGATCCGGTGCAGTTCGACCGCACCGGCGATCCACTCACCCCGGCTAAGCTCAACGACCGCGCCCGAAGCTGGGTGTACGAGGTCAGCGGCAAAATCGTGCTGGCCAACAACACCGATAAACTGCGCGTGCCGTATCACGCACTCGTCCGCGCCGCCGCCACGAAACACACCACTGTGGCCCAGATTGGCCTGCCGGCCCGAAACCTAGTGTCTCTTGAGCTTTCGCTTGCTGGCGGCTCGGCGCATCCCCAGCCGTTGGTGTCGGTGTTCGAGTTGGCCGGGGTCAGCCCCCGCAACAACTTACTCGCCGACCCTGCGGACATCTCCGCCGACTTGCTGGCGTTCGGTGTGGCGTCGGACTACCCGCAAGCCGGCTCAGTGGCGGAGACGACGATTTACTTCGCCATTGCCAACGCCGGGTCGTGGACGAATCCACACTCATTCCTCTTCGATCCACACCTGCAGATCGACACGGACTTCGACGGCTGGATCGACCACGAGCTGGCCAGTTGCAGCAACGGTGGATTTATCAAGGACGACCTAAGTGTGTCCGACTATGCTGACGACGTGTTTCTCTCCATTCTCATCCGCGTGCCACGGGGCGAACGCGGCATAGCCGACGCAGGCTACTTCAACGTTTTCCCACCGGACGAATTCGACACGGTGCCGTTCAACAACAGCGTGATGGTGCTGCCGGTCCCGGCGCGCATGCTCGGACTAAACGAGGAGAAAACGGACTTCGACTTTCGTGTGCTCACGCTTGGTGCCGAGCAGTACGGCTACCCCGAGATCGATCGCACGGAACTGACCCGGTACGACGTCACCAAGCCGGTCGTGCACTCGGCGTTCGGCATCAAAGGCACCGTGATGTACGACGCCAACAAGCCTATCAAAATCGCCGTGGACCGCGGCTTGGCCAAGCGGGAAGGCCGACGGCCTTCGGTGTTGCTGCTGCACCACATGAACACCGACGACCACAAACTGGACATCGTGCAACTCAACCTCGACGCGGACGATGCGGACGACGACGGCGCGAGTGACGACGACGAACTTGCCGCCGGGACCGACCCGGCCGACCCGGACTCGGTGTTCGCCATCCTGCCGGCGACCCGACAAACCCCGCTTGGCCCAAAGGTCCGCTGGCACAGCGTGGCGGGCAGATCGTACCGGGTTCAGCGAGCCACCGCGCTTGGCCAAGCGTTTGAGACCGTCTCGGAACTGCTGCCGGCCACTCCGCCTGTTAATACTTTCATCGATAAAAAAGCCCCGAAAGGCCAAGAGCTTTTTTACCGAATCTTGAAACCCTGACCGGCGTCAGGGCATATGGCATTTGCCCGCCTAAAGGGCGAACACTCTTTTTCATGCAAAACCGCAACTTACTCCAGATTGACGAACGGGGGCGAATGACCCACCCTCACTGCCTCATGTCCTTGAAAAAACTTATCCTTGGAGTTTTCGCCTCGGCGATGCTGCTCACTGCCAATGCCTCCGTGATTCCCAGCGGCGCGGTCACGCTGGAGCAGTGCATCCAGCTTGCACTCGAGAACAACCTAAGCCTCCGCATCACCAACTACCAACCGCGCCTAGCTGCCCTGAACCTGCAGGGGTCTTACGGCGCCTACGACCCGCGGTTCAGCATCGGCGGCACGGATAGTTTTCGCGAGAGCAAGGGCCGAGAGAACCCGCTCGAGTTCACCATTCCCTCCAGTGAAACGGACTCGTTCCGGAACAACATCGGGTTGAACGGTGTGACGCCGTTCGGCACGCGATACAACATCGGCCTTAACTCCTCGGAAACAACCGGCAGCGACTCGCGAGATTTCCCGTTTGGCAGTTACGGTACCAGCTTTGGCGCCTCCATCACGCAGCCATTGCTAAAGGGAGCATGGATCGACGGCACGCGGATGAATATCAAGATGCAAAAACAACAGGTCGAGAGTTCCTCTCTCACGGTCATCAGGCAAATCACGCAGACCGTGTCCAACGTCGAGCTCGCGTACTATGCAGTGATCGCCAGCCGCGAAAATGTGAAGGTTGCCGAGGAGACGCTCGCGTTGACGGAGAAAAATTTCAGCAACCAAAAACGCCGTTCAGAAGTCGGCACGGTAGCCAAGTCTCAGCTTCCACAATTGGAAGCAGAACTTTATTCGCAGAAAGCCTCGCTGCTCTCTGTACAGAATAACTATGCCGACAGCGTCAACACACTGAAGCGGCTTTTAACCGATGATTTTGGAGCCGCACAGGCTGCCGAGTTGCTGCCGGTCGGAGAGCTCAATCCAGTGCAAACGGTGTTCAGCCTGAACGACAGCTGGGACAAGGCGCTCAACCAACGCCCGGAGATTCTACAAAGCCAAATCTCGCTGGAGAACGCGGATATTCGGTTGCGATACAACAAGAACCAGCTTTACCCCCAACTGGATCTGCGGGCCACTTACGGGCTTTCCGGCACCGACAGTGCCGTCGTCAAGTTCAGGGACAATACAACACCGATTGTTGAGAGTAGCGCCTCCTTCAACAATGCTTTTCGCGATGTCCGCCGGGGCGACTACCCCAATTACTCAATAGGCCTTCAGTTCAGCATCCCCATCCCCAACCGATCAGCACGGGCCAGCTACGAAACCGCCCAAGAGCAAAAGGAACAGGCGGTGTTACAGCACAAGGAACTGGAGCAGTCCATCATGGTCGAGATCGACCGACTCATCCGCGATGCTAAGTATCGGTTTGAGCAAATTACCGTGTCTAGGCAGTCGCGGCTCAGCAGCGAATTGGCGCTGCAAAACGAGACGAAACGGTACAACGAGGGCGCGATCGAAAATTACCAGGTGCTGCAGGCCCAGCGGGATCTCACCAACCGGCGCTACACCGAGATCAACGCCAAGGTTCAATATCTCACGGCGCTGTCACGCCTGGCTCAGGCTGAAGGCAGCACACTCGACAACAACAACATCAACGTTGATTTCGAGGAGGAATAATTCCTCAATCTCCCAGCACCTGACTATTGGAGCTATTCCAAAGTGATGACCGCCGAAACAGGTTGATGATCACTTGGATACTGCTTGCTGTTATCGAATAGAACGATCTCCGCCTCTCTGGTTTTCAACGGCCCTTTGGCCAATACCCAATCAATACGGCGCCCCCCCTTTCGTACCTGCCTGAAACCGTTCATCGTGTTCCATTCGGCGTTGATCGTCTTCTTCGCCGTGAGCAGTGTGTCCACAAAACCGCCGTCCTTCGTCAGTGTGTCATAGGCCTGATTCATCCCGGCTGAGGCGTTGAAATCTCCCACCAAGAGAATCGGTAATTTGGTTTTTAAAGCGGCCACTTTTTTGTTCACCAACAGCGCCGATTTTTCGCGGGCCGGCTGTATGCGGTGGTCGAAGTGTGTGTTCCAAAAGTAGAATTCCTTTTTCGTTTTGCGATCGAGAAACCGAATCCACGTCACCATCCGACGGTTGCTGTGCCCCCAGGTTGTCGATGCGATCACGTTCGGTGTGTCAGACAGCCAAAAATGGTCGTACTCCAAAATATCAAACCGATCCGGCTTGTAAAAGATCGCCATGAACTCGCCCCTGCTGCCTCCGTCACGACCAGTTCCAAACCAAGTGTAGCCCGGGATCTTCGCATTTAGTTCCTTTAATTGATAAAACTTGCCCTCCTGTGTGCCAAAAATATCAGGGTTCGATTTCTTGATTATGTCGGCCATGTGCGGCAGGCGATCCGGCCAAGCGTTGGGTTTGCTGTTGCTGGCGTAGCGCAGGTTGAAGGTCATCACCTTCAGCGAATCGTCCGCAGACAAACTGGGCTGAAGGAATAGGGCACAGATGGTTGAGAGAATCAGGATTGCTCGCATGCGCCTTGGCCTACGCGAACACTCCTCCCTCTGCAAGCGGGAATCGCCGCTAGCCCAAGCGCTACTGAGCAGCGAAGTCCAGCCCAATGAACGCTGCACCGGCCCGCAACCACAAAGGAATCGTTCCCAGACTGACCAGCGTGGTGACGATGGCTACCTGCGTGGCGACAACCGGGCTGCCGCCGTAAAGCCGGGCGATCAGCAGCGGGAAAATCGCTGAGGGCATTGCTGCTGCAACGAGCAGCACCTGCCGCAGTTCGATCGAGCACGGCAGCCACTTAGCCAAGGCGATCATCGTCAGCGGCAACAAGCCAAGCCGCAGCACCACACTCACCCAGCACACGCGGAACGACGACCGAAAATCACACTCGGCGAAGTGATCCTTCACCATCGCGCCGATGAGCAGGATCGACATAGGGATGCCGCAGAGGCCAAGCGTCTTGATCGTGTCGTTGGCCAAGACCGGAATGTACTCGTGCAGGCCGGTGGCGTTCACCACGAGCGCGGCGACTACCGTCACCACCGGCACATTGATCGCCTTTCGCAACCCGGTGCGCAGGTCGCCGTGCAGCAGCATCACGCCGAGCGACCACATCGCCAGCAGCGTGCCGACGTTGAACACGAAGAGCACTCCGACCGCGCTCTCGCCGAAGAGCGAGGCCACCAGCGGGATCGGCACGAAACCGAAATTAAACACACCAATGCTGATGGCAAAAGTGCGCCCTTTGGCATCGGTCGAGCCTGTGGCAAACTTCCTGACCAGCCAGCCGACGGCTATGCCAACGCCTATTAACAAAAAACCAATCACCGGCGGCAGCCATACGTTCTCCGGCTTGAGCAGCTCCGGATTGTTGCTGATGTTGCTGAAAGCGAGGCACGGCAGCAGCACGTTGACCGAAACCTTGAGCAGGCTGTCGTCCGCCGCCTTGGTCAGCCAATCCATCCGCCGCAGCTGAAAGCCAAGTAGTGCGATCAGAAAAACGGGCAACACCGCCGAGAGAACCTTGAGAAACTCAGCCATGATTCATCGCTTGGCCAAGCTAGGCGAGGATGGTTTGCGCGAACGTCTCAAACTCGATGCGCTGGACGTGCTGCAACAGCCCGATCTCGGACGGGTTGCCGTAACGCACCGCCGCCTCGACGGCATCCACAAAAGCGAACGGATCCCATTGACCGCCCGGGGCCAGGCGCTTGGCCAAAGCCTCGTCGCCGGCAGCGTCCAGGTATTCGGTCGCATCGCTGGCCAAAGGAGGGAAACAGGGGTGATCGCCCACGCGGCGGAACCAGTACTTCGCGTTCGGGTAATCCGGCTCGCGGCGGTGCATGATGCCGTGCAGGAAACTGCCGTCCGCCGAGCCGATGTCCTGCGAAACGGTATGCGACTCGTCGAGATGATCATGCCACAGCAGCGCCGCCGCCTTGGCCAAGCCGGCCGACTCGCCGCTCATGCCAAGCGCACCCACCGCTTGGCCAAGCACCGCGCTTGGCCGCGCGGACGAACGCACCGCCGAGCCAAGCCCCGGTAGGTCTCCAGTGTCGATCGCCTGCATGAACGCAGTGAAGGCCAGGTTACTTGGCTGGCTCACTTTGTGGTTTCTTCGGCTCGGCGCTTTCCGTGGCGACATCGTTCGCTGTGAAAAGTTTGCCGACCTCCTCCACCGCCTTGTACGCCCCGATGAATATCATGCAGGAGGCGGCCAGCACCAGAAACCCCTTCCAAACAAGGCCCGGATGCAGCCGCCGATCCACCCGCGTCAGCAATAAATAAATGGACGCCAACGCCAAAAACGGCAGCAATGCTCCCTGCGCAAACGCCCCCATAAACACCAGCGTGACCGGTTTGCCGAACAGGGCGAAAATCACAAACGACAGCACCAGCAACACCACGCAGCCGACTTTCACCATCGCGTGGCGCTCGTCGTCTGATGCGTACTGCCGGATGCCGAAGACCGGCACGGCATCGGCAAAAAGCCGAGCGTTGGCCGCCGTGGCTCCGAACACGGTTGAAAACAAAACGCAGAAGCAACCGACTTTGAACAACCCCGCGCCGGTAGGCCCGAAGGCGGTCTCGTACATTTTCGACAGCGTGTCAACCATGCCCTCGTCGCCGACCTCGAGGCCGGCGCTGTGCAGCGTCGCCGCACCGAGCAGGTAAAACGCCACTGTCGCGCTAGTGTAAATGGCGCACGACACCCACGCGTCCCAGCGCATCACGTTGAGCCAGCCCTGCGCGCGGTCTAACCAGCCGGCGGTGTTGTCGTTGTTGCCGGTGGACCTGGCGTAGCCTTTCTCGAGGCACCAGTACGGATAATAAATCAACTCCGACGTGCCGACGCCGATGATGGCAAACGCGCCGAATGCGGTCGAAAAATCTTCCGGCATCGAAAACTTCAGTCCGTTGGCGATGTCGCTGCCGCTGATGGCAAATTCCGTGAATTGCAGCGAACCCAGCGCCACACCTGTAAAGAGCGCGAATAGCACCACCATGCCGATGCACACACCCTCCACCAGCCGGTACCTGCCCGAGAGCAGCAGCGCGATGCAGGCCAGCGCCACCGCGGCAATCAGCGCGAGATGCCAGCCGGAGTCGGCACTCACCATCAGGCTCGCGATGCCCCCCATCATTCCGGCCACCTGCATCGTCGAGCCGATGTACATGACCACCCAAAACCAAACCATCCATGAGACGCGCAGTCGCGGCCCCGGCACGCTGTCCATCGCCTCGAGCGTTGTCTTGCCGTTGGTCACCGTGTAGCGGCCCAGCTCGATTTGAACAAATACCTTGATCAAACAGCCGAGGATGATGAACCACAGCATGGTGAAACCGACCTCGGAAGCCAGCGCCGGCGTGGCGATTAGTTCGCCGGAGCCGACGATGGTCGCGGTGATGATCAGCCCCGGGCCAAGGTGCTTGATGATGCCCCGGAGGGTGGTGGGTGCGGGCTTGGTTTCCATGGAAGTGGGTGGTGGTTGATCTTGGCCAAGCGGTTCAGTCCAGCTTGGCCGGTTTCAAAACAATTTTGCGAATAGCCACCGGGCCGTGGTCGCCCTGGAGCATCACCGGGCCGGTGGGTTTTTCGTCGTTGAAACCGGCGGAGCGCGTCGGGCCGGTCACCTCGACGTTATGGTGGATCAACCGACCGTTGTGGATCACTTTGACAAAACGGGCGTTCTCGATTTTTTTGCCGCTTTTATCAAAGCGTGGCGCGCGGAACGTGACGATAAATTTTTGCCACTCGCCCGGCAGCTTGCTAGCGTTCATCATCGGGGCAGCGCCCCCGAAGCCCTTGCCGTTGGCCCAACGCTGGTAGATGCCGCCATTGTCGCCGTGGGTCAACTTAGCCTTCCCGTGGCTATCGAGAATCTGAATCTCGTATCGGCCCTGAAAATAAATCCCGGAGTTCGATCCCCGCGGTACCATGAACTCAACGGCCGCCATCACGTCGCCGTGCTCGTGTTTGCTGAACACGTTGCCAGTGCGGCCCTTGTCGCCGTTGACGAGCAAGCCCTTGCCCTCGGTCAGCGTGAACGCCTTTGGGTTGTCCTGTGACGGAGTGGCGCCCCTCACCAGCTTCCAGTCGCCAAGCGGCGCGCGCCAGCCAGCCAGCGACTTGCCGTTGCTAACGGTGATACTCGTATTGGCCGGTGGCGGTGGCGGGGCCAGTTGCGCCTGCGCCTGGCCCAGCGCGAGCAGGCCGCCCAAAAGCAGCAGGCCGCTCTTGGCCCAGCGCGACGACTCACTTGTGATGACAAAAAAACTCATGCGGCTACGGGGCAGGATAGTATCGGGACAGCCGCCCGGCCGCAAAGCTATTCCCTCTGCCAAGCGTTGTAGCAGTCCTTTTGGCATCACTGTTGCTTTTGTTTTTTTGAAAATTTGGCTTGCAAAGGCGGTGTCAAAAAATAGCCTCTGTTCCTGCCCCGTCCTGTGACGGGCAATTCAGTATAGTCTATATGATAAACCACAGCATCGGGGGCACGCTTTGAGTCGCCCCAAAGGCGGAAGGCGCCCATTCCGGGCACCACGGACGCGAGTAAACGGCAGGATTCGAGCCCGGGAGGTTCGGCTCCTAATGGATGATGGACAACAACTGGGGGTGTTTTCCCTTCAGGACGCCATGCGGAAAGCCAAGGAACTGCGGCTGGACTTGGTGGAGATTTCACCCAACGCCATCCCGCCCGTTTGCCGGATAACGGACTACGGGAGATATTCCTACGAGCAGAAGAAACTTGGCAAGGAGCAGAAAAAGGCTACAGTCACGGTCAAGATTAAGGAGATCCAGCTGCGTCCGAACATCGATCCGCACGATTTCACCTTCAAGCTGAATCACGCGATCGACTTCCTCTGCGAAGGCATGAAGGTAAAAGTGGTACTGCGTTTCCGCGGCAAGGAACTTCGCACGAAACACATCGGCGTACAGACCATCGAGGCGTTCATCGAGAAGATCAAGCCGTGGGGAAGTTGTGACACCAAACCGCGCGAAGCCGGCCGAAGTGTCATCGTCCTCATCAACCCGCAGCCTAAGGACCAGCGGGCGCCTCACCCGAATCCTGATGAGCGAACCGTGGAGGTGGCCTACGAAGAAATCCGACACGTCGAAGGCGCGGATATCAAAAAGCCCAACAACAGTTTTCGTAAACAGGCGCTCGACAGTACCAAGCTCCCGGCGAAAACCTAACCTGGCAACACGCCGCGTTTCTCGAGCATCTCCGCCATCACGCGGTCCATCATCAACTCCGCCAACGGCTGGGTGGCGTCGTCGAGAGTGCCGTTGGCTTCCTTCAACTCGGCAGCCGCCACGGCTTCGTCACGCCCCCACTTAGCCAACAGCGACTCCACCGCAGCCAGCGCCGACTCGATCGCCCCGCGCTGATCATCTGCCAACTCGCCGCCGAACGACTCCAGCCCCTTGCAAGTGGCGGCCTTCGTCTGCTCGGCGCGCAACTTGGCCTCGATCCAGCGCCGTTCCTCGATGTCGTCGAACGCGTGCTCTACCGATTCCTCGATCATTTGCTGCACCTCGGCGTCATCGACCTCCACGGCGGAAGCCATCTCGACGACCTTCTCGTTGCCGGTTTTGATATCGCGCGCGAGCACATGCAAAATTCCGTCAGCGTCGATCTCAAACTGCACGCCGACCTTAGCTACACCCTTGGGCTGCGGCTCGGACTCCAATGTGAACCGTCCCAGGCTCCAGTTGTCCGTCGCCTTTTCACGCTCACCCTGCAGCACGTGGATGAGCACTTCCTTTTGGTAGTCGGCCACCGTCGTGAACGCCTCGCCACGCTTCACTGGGATCGTCGTGTTGCGTGGGATGATCACGTTCATCAACCCACCGAACGTCTCAATGCCCAGCGAGAGTGGCGTCACATCGAGCAACAGCATACCGCTGTAGTCGCCGGACAAAATCCCCGCCTGAATCGCCGCGCCCATCGCGATTGCATCGTCAGGATTCTGCGACGTGTTCAACTCCGGCCCACTGTCGCCACACCCGAACACCTCTGAGGCAAACTCACGCACGAGCGGCATCCGCGTCTGTCCGCCAACGAGGATCACTTGATCGAGATCGCCAATGGCCAAGCCGGCGTCGGCGAGCGCCTTGAGGCAATACTCGCGCGTGCGCACCACAATCGGCTTGGCCAAGCGCTCGAGCTGTTCGCGCGTCAGCGTGTATTCAAAACTAAACTCCGGCGCTAAAAACGGTAGCGCGATGGCAATCTCGTTTTCCGTGGACAACCGCGCCTTGGCCTCCTCCGCTGCCTCGGCCAACCGCGCCCAAATCGCGGGGTCAGTGGCGGCGCTTGGCCCGCCCGCTTGGCCAATCTTCTCGGCCAAATGCTCGATCATCACGCGGTCGATGTCGTCGCCGCCCAGCTGCGTGTTGCCGCAGGTGGCCAGCACTTGAAACACGCCCTCGTTCAACTCGAGAATCGAGAGGTCGAACGTCCCGCCGCCGAAATCGTACACGGCTACTTTCGATTTTTCCTTCAGCGAGCCCAGACCGTAGGCCAGCGCGGCGGCGGTCGGCTCGTTGATGATGCGCTCAACCCGCAACCCGGCCAACTCGCCGGCATTGCGCGTGGCGTTGCGCTGGGCGTCGTTGAAATAGGCCGGCACCGTGATCACCGCCGCCTCGGGCCGGTCGATCATCCCCTCGGCAGCAATCGTCCGGAGCGCCTTGAGAATCTCGGCGGACAACTCCTCCGGAGACCAGTCGCGACCGTGCAACGGCACCGCCACCGGTCCGCTGCCCTCGGCGCGAATGGCGTACACCGTCGCGGCGGCGGTTGAATCCACCTCGTCGCCCCGGCGTCCCATGAACCGCTTTATGGACGTGACCGTCGTCTCCGGGTGCGCCACCCGCCCGCGCTTGGCCTCCCAGCCGACCACCGGTTCGCCGTCCGCCGAGACGCGCACCACCGACGGCGTCAGCCGCCGCCCCTGGCCGTCCGCCAGCACCAGCGGAATGCCGGACTCCACAATCGCCACCAGCGAGTTGGTCGTGCCAAGGTCAATACCAATAATCTTACCCACCGCCCAAAACCTGCCACGCCGCCACCGCCCCGGCACGCCAATTCACCCGCCTACGCTCCGGCGTTGGCTTGCGCTTGGCCAAGCGTTAACGTTGCTGCCGATGCGTTGGGGTTGTCATTTGGGTTTTGTGCTGCTGCTGACTGGGTGTGCCAGTTACGAGAGCCAGACCGGGTCGTTTCGCGGGGCGTGGAACGGCGGCAGCACCGGCCAAGCCGTGCAGATCGCCAGCCGGGAAGCCGGAAAACGTAGCGACTCGCGGGATGCCGTGGTGTGGTTTCTCGAGCAAGGCGCGGCGCTCCGGGCCGCCGGCCAGTTCGCGGCCAGCAACCACGCGTTCGCGCAGGCGGAAAAACGGATTGCGTTTTACGACCGTCAGGCCAAGTTGCGGCTATCGAGGGAGGCCACCGGACTGCTGACCAACCTGGCTGCATTGCCGTACGAGGGGCGCGGCTACGATCGGGTGATGCTAAACACGTACCAAGCGCTGAATTATTTGCAGCTTGGTCAAGCAGAGACCGCGCTTGTCGAGCTGCGCCAGGCGCACGCCGAGCAGGATGCCGAAGTCGTCCGCAACGCCCGCCGCATCGTCGCCGCCCGCAAGTCCGCCGGGGAATTCGAGCGGGCCATCCGAGGCGCGAAGCTCGACGAGCTTAAGCCGGACATCGCGCTGGACTACGGCGCGTTCGTCAACCCGTTCACCGATTTTTTGCACGCGCTCTGCCTGTGGAGCATTGCGGCCGACGGCCGGGAGAATGCGCTCGTCTCGCTCCGGCGCATTCACTCGACGCTGGGCGGGCCGGGGTTTCTAGCCGACGAGATCGGGATGGTCGACCGCATCCTCGGCGGCGCGAAGCATCCCGACCTGACGTACGTCATCTTCGAGACTGGCGTGGCGCCGATCCGCCGCGAGGTTCGGCTCGACGTGCCGTTGTTCGACAAAAACGTGCCGTACGTCGCGGCGGCGTTCCCCCGGCTCAAGCGCAGGGGTCGCTCCACTCACGCTCACGTTGCCATCGGCGGGACCAAGCGAGAA
>Ga0209091_10003019_pt1 | contig 13706 bp, 6 predicted proteins | sample ArcticOcean_MG_C_6_FD_187438 | JGI IMG/M metagenome (GOLD analysis project Ga0209091, IMG submission 187438) | Marine microbial communities from western Arctic Ocean - ArcticOcean_MG_CB8_128 (SPAdes) (version 2) | ecosystem: Environmental > Aquatic > Marine > Oceanic | place: Arctic Ocean...
AAGGACGCCGGGCTGATCAAGGGCCTCGTCGAGCAGCAGGGTAGCGGGCTGGTCTTCATGCCTGGGCGTCGAGGCAATCACCTCTCGCTGATGGACAGCGAGTTGAAGGAACTGATGCCGGTCGTACTCGACGATGCCAAGCCCACCGGCGTCGGCCTGCAAAACGAGTCAGCACTCACACTCTCGAACCGGGGACGCGGCCATCTGCTCACGCGGTTCGACGCCGACGAAATGGTGAACGAGCAGATCTGGAAAATGCTCCCCGGTTTTTTCTGGTCAACAGCCGTGGCCAAGAGCCGGCCCGGCAGCGAAGTGCTCGCCGTGCACTCGGAGTTGCGAAACCAATGGGGGCGCATCCCGCTGCTCGTCATCCGCAGCGCCGGCCGCGGCAAGGTGCTGTTCATGGGCACCGACAGCGCATGGCGTTGGCGGCGCGGCGTCGAGGACAAATTCCACTACCGGTTCTGGAGTCAGGTCGCCCGCTGGATGGCGCACAAGCGGCACCTCGCTGAGAAAGAAGGCATCCGGCTGAGCTTCACGCCGGAGACTCCCAAGGTGGGCGACACTGTTTTCCTGCAGGCGACCGTGCTCGACGAGGCCGGGTTCCCGCTGGAGAATGGCAAGGTCAACGGCGCGATCGTCTCGCCCACCGGACGCGGCGAGCAACTCGAACTGAGCGAAGTCGAGGGTGGCTGGGGGGTGTACAGCGCGAAGTTTTCGCCGCAGGAAGGCGGGCCGTTCGAGATCGCCATCGACGCCCCCGAGCAGGATCGCGAGTTGAAAACAAAGCTGACCGTGTCGCTGCCCAAGCGCGAGAAACTGGGCCGCCCGGTGAACCGCCCGATCCTGGGCGAGATCGCCACGATCACCGGCGGCGAGAGCGCCGGCACCGACAACCTCGACGAGATCATCAAAAAAATCTCCACCCTCCCCGAGCCCAGGCCGGCCGAGATACGCACGCGCCTTTGGAGCAACCCATGGTGGGGCGGCGCCATCCTCCTGCTACTCGTCGTGTACTGGATCGGCCGAAAACTCGCCGGCTTAGTTTAGGTTTGGGGAGCACACGCGCCCTAGTGTGCGCTTGGCCAAGCGAAGAGTTCAAATCTTCCTCGTACCTCCTCCCTCGTACTCGATCGGTATTCGATGACGAGGTACGAAGGACGAGTACGAAAAGGGTGAGGTTAACCCTCCGTGTCCTCGTCACCGGCGTCTTCGTCGGCGTCTTCGCTGATGACAGGGGCGATGGCTTGGAGCTGGTCTTTGCCTTTAAGGTTGATGAGCTTGACGCCTTGCGCGTTGCGGCCGGTCATCCGGATGTGATCGACACCGGTGCGCACCATCTGGCCGCCGACGGTGATAAGCATGATCTCGTCGTTCGATTTCACGGCCAACGCGCCGCAGACCTCGCCTGTCTTGGCGGTGGTCTTCATAGTGATGATGCCCTTGCCGCCGCGCGACTGCGTGCGGTACTCGTCGAACTCGGTTCGCTTACCGATGCCGTTCTCGCCGGCTACAAGCAGTGTGGCGTCCTTAGCCACGATGGCCGCAGCGACGAGGCGATCCTTCTCGCCGAGGCGAATGCCTCTCACGCCAGCAGCAGTGCGGCCCATCGAGCGGACGTTCTCCTCGTTGAACCGAATGCTCTTGCCGTCGCTGGTGATCAGCACCACCTCGTCGTGGCCGGTGGTCAGCTTGACAGTGATGAGGCGGTCGCCCTCGTTGATGCCGATGGCGTTGATGCCGGTCCGGCGAACGTTGGCATAGGCGCCCAGCGCGGTCTTTTTCACCGTGCCACTCTCGGTGGCGAAGAAGAGGAAGTTCTCCTGCTGCCACGTGAGGTTTTCCTTGTTCGGCCCCAAGTGGGACTCGACACGGATGAGCGCAGCGATTTTCTCGCTGGACTGCAGCTCAAGCAGGTTGGCGATGTTTCGCCCCTTGGCCGAGCGGCCCATGTCTGGAATCTCGTGCACGCGCCGGACGTACACACGGCCGGTGGTGGTGAAAAACATGAGGTAGTCGTGCGTGCTGGCGGTGAAGAGGTGCTCGATGAAGTCTTCGGCCTCGCCCTGAACGACGGAGTCTTTGCGGGTGCCCATGCCGATGACGCCTTTGCCGCCTCGGCGCTGGGCGCGGTACGAGCTGACGTTGGTGCGCTTGACGAGGCCGTTGTGCGTGAGGGTGATGATGACGCCTTCGTTGGCGATGAGATCCTCAATCGCCATGTCGCCCTCGTCGGGGACGATGTCCGTCCGGCGCGGCGTGGCGTACTTTTCTTTAATCTCTATGATGCCTTCTTTGATGATGCTCAGCACGCGATCTTCGCGGGCTATGATGTCCATCAAATCCTCGATCTTGATGAGCAATTCGTCGTACTCGCCCTTGATTTTGTCCCGCTCAAGACCGGTCAACTGGTACAAACGCAGGTCGAGAATGGAGTTCACCTGCACCTCGCTGAGTAGATAAAAACCGCCCTTAATGCGCTCTTCATTGCGGATATTGATGCCCCATTTTTGGAGCACTTTTTCCGGGAACTCGAATGCCAGCAGCTTGATCCGGGCTTCCTCGCGGTTGTTCGATTTGCGGATGATACGGATGAACTCGTCGAGGTTGGCTAAGGCGCAGAGGTAGCCCTCGAGCGTCTCGGCGCGGGTCTCGGCCTTGGCCAAGTCGAAGCGCGTGCGGCGCAGGATGACTTCGCGGCGATGCTCAATGTAGGCATTGATCATCTCTTTGAGGTTCATCGTCTTAGGCCGACCGTGGTCGATCGCCAGCGAGTTGACGCTGAACGACGTGGCCAACTGCGTGAATTTGTACAGCTTGTTGATGACCACCTTGGGCACGGCATCGCGCTTTAGCTCAACGACGACTCGCGTGTTTTCGTCCGACTCATCGCGCACGGCGGAGATGTCGGTGATCGTTTTTTCATTGGCCAACGCCGCGATCTTTTGGACCAGCGTGGCGCGGTTGACCATGTACGGAATCTGCGTGATGACAATCTGCTCGCGGTTGCCTTTCATCTGCTCGACGCCGACGCGACCGCGCTGCTTGACGCTGCCCCGGCCAGTCTTGAAATAGTCGCGAATCGGGTCCAGTCCAACGGCGAGACAGCCGGTAGGGAAGTCCGGCCCCTTGATGTATTCCATCAGCCCTTCGATGCTGATGTCCGGGTCGTCGATCTGCGCGCAGATGCCATCAACAATTTCGCCGAGATTGTGCGGTGCGATACTTGTCGCCATGCCAACGGCAATGCCGGTGCCGCCATTGACGAGTAGATTCGGGAACGCCGCCGGGAACACGGTCGGCTCCTCGCGGGTCTCGTCGTAGTTGGGCACCCAATCGACCGTGTCCTTGTCCATGTCGATCATCAGCGCGTGGCCAAGGTGCGTAAGGCGCGCCTCGGTGTAACGCATGGCGGCCGGCGGGTCGCCCTCGACGGAGCCGAAGTTCCCCTGCCCGTCCACGAGTGTGCCGCGCATCGACCACGGCTGCGCCATGTTGACCAGTGTCGGGTAAATCGTCGCCTCGCCGTGCGGGTGATAGTTGCCGCTCGTGTCGCCGCAGATCTTGGCGCACTTGCGGTAATGCCGACCGGGCGAGAGGTTCAGGTCGTGCATCGCTAGCAGGATGCGGCGCTGCGACGGCTTGAGCCCGTCCCGCGCATCCGGGAGCGCGCGCGAAATAATCACCGACATCGAGTAGTCGAGGAACGAGTTTTTGATCTCGTCCGCGACGTTGATGGTCTTGATTTCTTCGCTGGCTGCGAACAGCGGCGTGTTGGTTGCCGGGAGTGAATCTTTGTCCTTGGAATCTGCCATGGGTCTCTAAAAAATTTCTACGGGTTGCTTCGAGGTCAGACGTCTAGGTTGCGAACGTTGAGCGCGTTTTCCTGAATGAAATGCCGTCGAGGCTCGACCTCCTCGCCCATGAGCCGGGTGAACATCTCGTCCGCCTCGACGGCGTCCGTCTCCTCCACACGCAACAACTTGCGCGTCTCCGGCGACATGGTCGTCTCGAAAAGCTCCTTCGGGTTCATTTCGCCCAAGCCCTTAAAACGCTGCAACTGCAAGCCCTTCCGGCCGACGTCCACGACGGCATCGAGGATTTCCGCGATCGAAAACAACCGGCGCGCCGTGGCGTTGTCGCCCTCGCCTTGGATGATCTCGAACAGCGGCTCGTCCTGCGCCGAGTAATGATCGACGCTCAGGCCTTTGCGGTTGAGCTTGGCCAAAATCTCCTCGATCGCCGTGTGCTCGTGCAGCTCCACGTGGCGTGCGCGGCGATGCGGCCCTTCTTTTTTCTTCGGCTTGCGGTCGGGCTTGGCCAGCTCTGCATCTTCCGCCGTGGTCTCTCCCTCCGTGACCTCTCCCTCCGCTTGGCCAAGCGACTCGCCCTCCTCTTCCTCATCTTCGCCGAACAGGCCAAGGTCGGTGTTCGCTTGGCCGAACTTGGCCAAGGTGTCCTCGCTTTGAAAATAATGCACCGTCTCTTTGTTGCCTTCCCAAACCCGAACCAAGTGGCTTGGGAGCAATTTCTTTTTCGCGTCACGCTGCTCGAGGTATTCGGTGAAGTCGCCGCCGTGCCGCCGAATCGCCCGAGCAAACTTGTTGAGCGACTGCAGCAACTCAAGAATCTCGCCGAGCTGTTTCTTCGCCACTTCTTTGCCGCTCTCGAGGCTGCGAAGCCGCACATCATCCGAGCCAAGGCCGAGCAGCATCTTCGTCATCTGCGCGTCGTCGTCGATGTACTCGACCCGCTTTTTGCGCGTCACTTTGTAGAGCGGCGGCTGGGCGATGTACACGAAACCTTGTTTAATCAGTTGCGGCATTTGCCGGTACAAAAACGTCAGCAATAGTGTGCGGATGTGCGAGCCGTCCACGTCGGCGTCCGTCATGATGATTATTTTGTGGTAGCGCAACTTCTCAATGTTGAACGCCCCCTCGCCTTCGCCGGTGCCGATGCCGGTGCCGACCGCCGTGATCATCGTGCGGATCTCGCGGTTCTCAAGCACCTTGTCGAGCCGCGCTTTTTCCACATTAATTAGCTTACCGCGAATCGGCAAAATCGCCTGAAACTTCCGGTCGCGCCCCTGCTTGGCCGAGCCACCGGCGGAGTCGCCCTCCACGATGTACAACTCGGTGTTGGCAGGGTCGCGGTCAGAGCAGTCGGCCAGTTTGCCCGGCAGCCCGCCGCCGGTCATCGCCGTTTTGCGGACGGTGTCGCGGGCCTTGCGCGCCGCCTCGCGGGCTCGGGCTGCGGTCAAACACTTATCGACGATTTTTTTACCAAGCGCCGGGTTGGTGTCGAAATAGCCCATCAACCCTTCGTAAACGATCGACGACACGATGCCCTCCACTTCGCCGTTCACCAGCTTGACCTTGGTTTGCGACTCGAAGCGGGGATTCGGCAGCTTAACGCTCAGGATGCAGATCAACCCCTCGCGCACGTCGTCGCCAGAGAAGCTCGGGTCCTTCTCCTTCAGCAGCTTGTTCGCCTTGGCGTACTGGTTGACCGCGCGGGTGAGCGCCGTGCGAAAACCGGTCAAATGCGTGCCGCCGTCGGAGTTGGCGATCGAGTTGGCAAAGCAGAGTATCTGGTCGTTGTAACTCGAGTTGTACTGCATCACACAGTCCACGATGACTTCGTCCTTGGTCGAGTGAAACGCGATCGGCTTGGCGTGAATGACCTGCTTGTTCTCGCCGATCTGTTTGACGAACTGGATGATACCCTCCTTGTAAAAGAACGTCTCCGTTTTGCCTTCCTCACGCTCGTCAGCCAGCACAATCGTGATTCCTGGATTCAGGAACGCCAACTCGCGCAGCCGATGGTGCAGAATCTCCGCCTTGTACTCGGTCGTGATTGTAAAAATTATCGGGTCCGGCAGGAAGGTTATCTTCGTGCCGGTCTTCGGTGTCTTGCCAATGACATGGAGCGGCTTGACGGTTTTGCCTTGGGCAAACTCGATGTAGTGCACCTCACCGTCGCGATAGATCTCCGCCTTGAACCAGATCGAGAGGGCGTTCACGCACTTGGCGCCAACCCCGTGCAACCCGCCGGAGTACTTGTACGCCCCCTGGCCGAACTTGCCGCCCGCGTGCAGATTGGTGAGCACCAGCTCGACCGCCGGCATATTGAACTTCTTGTGCGTGTCCACCGGGATGCCGCGGCCGTCGTCCTCCACCGACACAGAGCCGTCCACGTGGATCGCGACCTTTATCTTGTTACAATAGCCGGCCAGATGCTCATCGATCGAGTTGTCGAGCACCTCGTAAACACAGTGATGAAGTCCTTTTTCGTCGGGGTCGCCGATGTACATCCCCGGCCGCTTCCGCACGGCCTCCAGACCCTCGAGTTTATCAATTTTGGATGCGTCGTACCGGTCGGTACTTGCTGTTGTTTTAGGCACTTTTTTTCTATTTAACAGGATTCAAAACAGGGCCGGTGGGTTGCCGAGATTAAGCTCAATAACTACCTTCCCCATAAAAGAGAATTTATATCAAAAAACACCCACACATTACAACCCCTAAATCCATTATTCTCCAACAATTAAAATGCAATATATTGTGGTTTTACCATTTCAAAAAACACTACATATTGTGTTTCCTGTGGTTTTTCGCTCAATCCGAGCCCAGCGCTTGGTTAAACAACGCAAAAAAGCCCGTTTTCTGGGGGTTTTTCGCCAAACAGGAAGCCGGTAAACGCCGCTTGGCCAAGGCTGTCAGCGACGGAACTTTATCCGCAGATTTCGCAGATATTCGCAGATATTCGCAGATCAACAAACGCCAATCCATCTGCGCCAATCTGCGTCATCTGCGGATGATTCCGCTTGGCCAATCGGAAATGTATAAGTTATTTTTCATTTGTTAAAATATCTTCTAGGTGGCATCAACGGTTCGCCGAAAACCAACACGACCGATGAACGAGTCCAAATACCCCAAATCGCTTTCCATCCTACTCGCGCTGAACGTGTGCCTCCTGCTGACGATGCTGCTCTTTTCCATGGGCGAAATCTGGGATGGGGCTCGTTTCGTGTCGAGGATGACGGGGATGCAGTCGATCGTGATGGCGCTTGGCCTCGGGCTGATCGCCCTGCCCAAGGCCAAGGGCAAACGGCTCGGGATGCTCGGCATCCTGGGCATGGCGATCGCCGCCCCGGTGATCATTCTCTATTGCGGCCAACTTCTTGCGGAGTCCGTGGACATGGATAGGACAGGGCAGCGGGTGTTCACCCTGCTATCCTATTATGTCTCCGCCATCCCCTTGTTGATGCTGGGCCTGGTCGTAAGGGAAGAGGGCTGGGGCGCGAACCCGAAATCCGTCCGTTGGTTATTTTTCCTGAATCTCTGTTTCCTGCTTGGGGTGGCAGGGGTGACCTTGGACAATATCGACGAGGGGGGTCCAGCTATTATAGCAATCCAATTTGCAATGATTTTGCAGACGCTATTCCTGATTTGCCTACCGATTGTGAAGGGATGGAGATGGCGGATTCTCAGGCTCGGCATCATGACGTTTGCAGGGCCAATACTAGTGGCTTTTTTTGCCGTCATTTTTGCGGATAAACAATTGAATTTCAGCGTCACTGACAATGACAAATTGGAGACGCTGGTTTTTTTCGCGGCGGCGATTGTGCTGAGTCTCCTCGCACTATTCCGGCTGCGGCACGGATGGATCGCGGAGGAGGCCAAGCGCAAGGTGGGCTGGTTAGGCAACGCGCTTCTGGTGCTGAACCTTTTTGCGCCGATTGGGCTCTATGTTCTGGCGATGGGCCTCACGGACGGGGGTCTCCGTGATGAGGAATGGCTACTGCTCGTTCCCGGCTGGTTGTTCGCAGCCGGCCTTGCATTGATGGCCCTCGGACGCGGCGTGGGCGATCTGCAGCCGATCAAGCCGCTGCGCGGCACCGGTGAAATGTCATTTCTCGTAGGTGCTGGAATGCTATCGATGGTTTTCCTCATCCAAGAAAACCCTGACAATAAAGGACTTTTTTACAATGCTGTCGAGTTTGGGCTCATCTTTCTTGCGTTTCACCACGTGACTCGCGGGTTCGTCTCGCGCTGGGTTCGCGATTCCGTTCAGCGGTTCCTGTTCAAGTGGACGGTACGCGGCGTGCCAGCCCTCATCGCGCTGGCCATCATCGGGGTGTCCGCTTTCTACGGGCTCGGCAAAACCATGGCGAATAGCGCCCTTGCCAAGTACAAGGCCGCCAGCGAGGCGGAGGGGTGGAGTTACGACATCAACGATTACATCGGCGAAGTCCCGGCCGATGACGAAAACTTTTACATGGCCAAGCCGTTCAGCGGTTTCCTTTACACCATGAAGGTCGGCGAGAAGCCGGTCTATCTCAACCCCACCATCAAGACGAACGTCGAAGCCATCATCGATAAGAAGGTTTATCCGAAACACCGAATCCCGGAATCGCCCTCGTCCACATCGTTAACGAAAATCCTTCACCCTAGAGACTTTGCCGACCAACTTCGGACAGGAGAAGGCCGCAGCTATTCCAGAGGGGCGATTGCGCCCATGGAGGGAACCGACCGGGAGGTGATCGATCAATATTTCGCCCATTTCGACGGCCTGCTCCGTGACCTGCGCAAGGCAGCCAAGCGGCCGAAGCAAAATTTCCCGTATCCTTTCGAACTCGGTCCCAATGCGCTTCTGCCACACATGGCCAATTTCAAAGGGCTCACCCAACTTCTTCAGCATTCCGCCGCGATCAAGCTGGCCCGGGGCGACGACGACGGGGCGATTGAGGATGTCCGGCTTCAGTTCCGGCTGTTCGAAGCAACAGGAGGCGACATATATTTGATCGGGCAACTAGTGCACGCCGCGATCGGTCACATCATCGTGGACGGGCTCAGCGCCGGGCTGCACATGGGCCAATGGAGCGACGAACAACTGGCGGAATGGGACAAGCACCTCACCCTTAACAGGGACTACCTCAAACAATGGGAACACTGTATGCAGAGCGAGCGGTTGATTTGGGGCCTGACTATCGAAAGCGCGATCAATGGTGTTGACTTGGGCGACGGTGCAGACTTTGTAAAGGACACCAAATTGATCCCCAAGCAGTGGCTGGTGAAGGACATGATCTTTTACGACACCACCATGAAAAAATTTATCGAGCTGATCCGGCAGGCCGGGGAAACCGGCCGGATCGACCGGAATAAAATCAGTCTGCATTTTTCAGAGGCCGCTAAAACCAGCAAACAAAAATTATACCCTTTCAGCCGGATGTTTCTGCCTGCCTTGGGTAAGACTTTAAGCAAAGCAGGCCGGATGATGAACGACTTCTCCGCCGCTCGACTGGGCATCGCCATCGAGCGGTATCGCCGCGCCAAGGGCGACCTGCCCGGCGATCTCAGCGAACTGGTGCCGGACTACATCGACGCACTCCCACACGACACCATGACCGGCGAGCTGTTGGCGTGGGAACATCACGGCAACCCCCGCTACAAAATCCCCGTCGGTGACACTGATTCGCAGTCATGGATTTACGACGCCATCCTCGCCGCGATACAGGCGGGTGACCTTGGCCAGCTCAAGACGTTCGCCGAAAAAGGCTGGAAGATCACCCGACCCGAGGGCGGCTCGACCCAGCCGCCGGAAAGCCAACCGAACATGGCCGGGATGATGCCTTACGGAATGATGATGTCGGGGATGTCCGGCGGGGCAAAAACGATCGACTTCAGCGCACCGGAAACCGAAATCCTCTCGCAACAAAACGCGCTGCACCACGCTGTTCACAGCGGCAACCCGGAACTGGTGCAATGGCTCATCGAGCACGGCCTCGACGCGAACGCCACCGCCACCGTCTGGACGCCCGAACCGCCGGACGAGGAGCCCGCGACCGGAATGGCCGGCATGATGGGCATGATGATGCCGGGCATGATGGGAATGGGTGGAGGCGACAGCAGCGAACGAACCGTGCTGGAGTTTGCCGTCAGCGAACAGGATGCCGGGATGGTCACGACACTGCTCGATGCCGGAGTGCTCCCCATCGAGGCCGACGAGGAACCGGAAAGCCTCGACACCCCGGCCACCCCGCCCGGCATGGGCCTGCCCGGGATGATGGGCGGCATGCCAGGCATGATGAATCCATACGGGATGATGGGCATGGGCATGCCGGGGATGGGGATGCCATTCCCAGAGTCGCCGACGGTATACGAACTGGCCAACGCGGAAATCCTGCCGCTGCTCCTGGCCAAGGTGCCGGAAGCGTTGCTGCCAAAGGCGCTCGAGGAGGACGGCGAAGTCTCGCTCCTCCGCAAGACCTTGGCCAAGCGCGACCTCGCCAAGGCCCGCCTGTTGATCGAGCGCGGTGCCAACGTCAACCACCCAATCCCCGGCACGGAACCGGCCAAGCCCGATCTTGGCAGCTTGGACGACCCGGGATCGCCGCTTGGCCAAGGCATGATGTCAGGTATGATGCCTTACGGCATGGGCATGCCGCCGGGAGGTGGCACAGGGGGGGAGCCCGGGAATCCTGCGGGGGGAATGAACCCCTACGGCATGGGAATGATGGGTATGGGCATGGGAATGATGGAGGACACCAACAAGGTCGACTTGGCGACCTTGTCCGTCGTCTCCCAGGCGGCACGGATCGGGGAATGGGATTTATTCAAGCTGGTGATGGATCGGGGCGGCGATCCGAAACGGAGAGAGTCGGACGGGAGCACCCCGCTGCACCACGCCGCCGCCAACTCGGACGGCGCCATCCTCAAGCATCTGTTGACATTACAACCCGACATCAAGGCCTGGGACGATGCCCGCCGAACCGCGGCCGCGCACGCCGCCCAAGCCGGCCTGCTCGAAAACCTCCGGCAACTGGAAAAAGCCGGCGCCGACCTGAATGACAACATCATCGTCAACGCCGCAATCCTCAAACTGGACAAGGAGTTCATCGTCCACCTTATTGACAGCGCGAAAAAGCCGTTAGACGAAAACTGGAGCCAAGCCATGCCCGAACTGGAGAAAATCGTCTGGCCCTGGAATCCCGGCAGAGGAATGATGAACCCTTACGGCATGGGCGGCATGGGGATGATGACGGATCAATCCCCATCCAGCTCATTCTCTGAAGAGGAGCTGGCAAACATCCGAGCCATCGCAACGCTGCTGCTCGAGAACGGCCTCAAGTCAGCCAAGCTCAAAACCGACGACGACATCGCCAATCTCACAAAGGAAAAACTGGATGCTGAACGGGAGGAGGCCGACGAGTTCAGCACTGTAGACAGTGACGATGATGGATTTTATGATTATGAAGAAGAGCTGACCGGCCACGACCCGGACGATCCCGTTAGCCATCCGACACAGGAGGAAGTGGATTCAGCAGAAGCAGCGGAACGGTTATGAATCAGCATCTGGACATTTTTGCCGCAGGACTGCCTGTTTTTCTGTTTTGCAACAAAAACCATCCTGTTGGAGCATCGATCAAAGTACTTTGAGCAGGGGGCAAAGTACTTGGTGGAGCGATCAATATAGTTTGACCGGTCCCCAAATTAGATCGGGGCCGTCCCCAAAGTGGTTTGAGCGGTGCTCAAGATCGTTTGAGGCGTGCTCAAAGGACTTGGAGCAGTCCTTTAAGTCGTCGGAGGCAAGCTCCAGCCAGTTCGAGTGACGCTCAAAATCGATGGGTCCTAGTTTCCTTGAGTTGAAAACATCATCCGGACTGGGAAATGAAGAGCTAAATAGCGCGAAAGCGCTTGGCCAGCAGGAGTTACTTGACCTTGGAAAGGACGATGAACCAGGCGGAGTCGCTGCCGCTTTCACCGGCCAGAACCATGCAACTACCGATCTTCAATGCCTGACTTTTTTGAACCAGCATTTTGCCTTCGCTAAACAGGCTGACCGCAACTTTTCCATTCTTTAGATTGGAGACCTCGATTTTTGCGGTCTTGCTCAGCTTTGCGGTTTTTGTGGCGCCATCGACAATGCCTAGTCGCCTTGAACGAAGTTCATAGTACTTCATCCATTTGAAGACCTTGGCCAAACGCTTCCGAATCGTGTTGGAAACCTCCGTTTTAGATTTATCCTCCTTGCATGAGCCCAATACCAAGAGGGCCTGGACGGTAATCGGATCGGCCTGCGCCACAACGAAGCCGCCACCGACAAATACCAGCAGTGCGACCAGAAAAGTAAATCGACTTATCAAGTTATTGAGCGACGAAGTTATCACTAAAGGAGGATTCATAGATGGTTTGGCAGCCTTAATCAAGCCATAGATCTATCTCGTCCTGCTGGAGGTTGATGGTGTAATCAAGCCAGACAACGCTCATGTTGTCGTCCCCGGTGTTGAAAGTCATCACATCAAGATCATCGATGGACAGTTCCAACTCGTGATCACTTCCAAGAGGTATGCTGAGATTGGGATTCCTGGTTTGTTGCAGAGTGAGCAACAGCATCAGGCACGCAATGCCTGCAAGCGGGAACACCCAACGTAGTAGCCAGTTCGCACCCGAAGCCGGCCTAGCCATGTGCTTGGCTTGCCGTTCTTCACACTCGATGGCCTTTGATATTTGGCTCCAGTGAAAGTCGCCCGACTCCGGCAGTGTGCGCGGCAACTCGGCACCGGCCATCAGTTCACGCACGGCGGTGAGCCGCTCATAAAACTCCTTGAGCCCGGCATCGGTTTCCAACCGGTCGCGCAATTCCTCCGCCTCGCGACCGGTGAGTTCACCGTCCACCAGGGCCTGTACTTTCAGTTGTATCTCGTTTTCGTTCATTCGATTAATCCGTCCCGCTTCAGCGTTTCCTTCAGTAAACTGGCCATTCGCTTTCGGGCATAAAACAACCGCGACATGACAGTCCCAATGGAGGTGCCCATCTTCTCGGCGATCTCCCTGTACTCGATTTGCTCGAACTCGTAGAGGACGATCACCGTTCGGTGTTTATCCGAAAGCTTGGCCAAGGCAGCGTCGATTCGTTCCCGCAGTTCTCGACGGCTCAGTCCCTCGACGGGATCGACCGTCTCCACCTCCATCCGGTTCTCGACCGGGCCAGTGGTTTCCTCCATCGCCTCGATGGAGTCCATCCGCGCCCGTTTCTGGCGCCGAAGTTCGTCGAGACAGAGGTTGGTGACGATCCGGCTCAGCCAAGTTGGAAAACTCGCTTCACCATGGAATTGATCAAGTCGCTGCCACGCCTTCACCCACGCATTCTGAGAAAGATCCACCGCGAGAGTCTCATTGCGCATGATGCTGTAGGCGCGCACGTAGATGCGGTCGCGATAACGGGCAACCAGCTCCTCGAATGCCTGCATGTCGCCTGACTTGGCCCACTCGACCAGTTGAGGCTCTTCGGCCGAGGAATATGCTGGTTCTTCCGGCATTTCAAATGACGCGCCCCAAAACGGGCTTATTCAAGGCAGCTACAATTTTCCCTTCGTGCTGGGCAACTGCCCGGCAATTCGGGGGTCGTGTTGGCAGGCAAAGTCGGTCGCCCGGGCGAACGCCTTGAACAGTCCCTCCACGATGTGATGAGGCTCGTCGCCGTACAGCAACTCGAGGTGCAGGTTGCACCGGGCGTCGTTGGTGAACGCCTGGAAAAAATCCCGCGCCAAGCCGAAGCGAAACACCGATGACATGTCCTGCGACTTGTCGGCATCTGTGATGCCTTTTTGGTGGTGCCTGGCCAAGCCGCGCCAAACGAGGTGCGGCCGGTTGCTGAAGTCGACCACGCAGCGCGCGAGGCACTCGTCCATCGGCACGTACGCC
>Ga0209091_10003020_pt1 | contig 13705 bp, 13 predicted proteins | sample ArcticOcean_MG_C_6_FD_187438 | JGI IMG/M metagenome (GOLD analysis project Ga0209091, IMG submission 187438) | Marine microbial communities from western Arctic Ocean - ArcticOcean_MG_CB8_128 (SPAdes) (version 2) | ecosystem: Environmental > Aquatic > Marine > Oceanic | place: Arctic Ocean...
TTTTTTTTTTTTTGGATTTTTTTTATTTTTTTTTTTTTTAACAGAATTTTTTTTTATTTTTTTCATACTTTAGGAAATTATGATTTATCAATATATTACTGATAAATATAGTCTCTTGTGATAGGTGTAGATGTATAACTTTTTGTTAATTGAAATTGATACACAACCTGATCGCCCCATTTGAAAGCAATTTCACATCCCGCAAGGTAAAATTCCCACATTCTGAAAAACCTTTCATCAAACATTTCGATGATTTTTTCCTTATTTTTTATACAGTTTTCCTTCCAATGTCTTAATGTGTAAGAATAATGTAATTTTAATACCTCAATATCAGACACTACTAGCCCCGCTTTTTCTATAGGTGTGGTTACTTCACTTAAGCTTGGCGTATAACCTCCTGGAAAAATATACTTTGTTACCCATGGGTGTGGGTCCCTTGGTGGGTTAACAGAGCCGATAGTATGAATTAAAGAAACACCACTATCATTTAGTAATTTTTCTATTTGTTTGAAAAATTTTTTATAAAATTTTCTACCTACATGCTCAAACATTCCAACACTTACTATTCTATCAAATTTTTCATCTAATTCCCGGTAATCTATAAGTTTGAACGTGACTTGATTTTCTAAGTTAAGTTCCTTTGATTTTTTCACACAATAAGCAAATTGATTTTCTGATAAAGTTATTCCTGTCACTTCACAATTTTTACTCTTAGCAATGTCAAAAGCTAATGACCCCCAACCACACCCAATATCAAGAATTTTTTGATTTGGTTTTATATCTAATTTTTTAATAATATGTCGTATTTTATTATTTTGAGCATCCTCTAAAGAATCATTTTTATTTTTAAAATATGCACATGAATATTGTTTTTTAGGATCTAGAAATAAATCATATAATTCATCTGAAAGATCATAATGATGAGCAACATTCATTTTAGATATTTTTACAAAATTAAAATTTGTTAAATACCTGTATGAGCCACTCAGTTTATTTATAAACTGACTAAAAAAATTTAATTCTCCCCTTCCAATATTCATAAGCGCCAAATCTAAAAAATCTGTTAGCGTTCCATTTTCAATAATAATATCTCCATCAGAATAAGCTTCTCCAAAATATAGGTCAGGACGAAACAGCAATTTATAATGAAGTTTCTTATTTAAAATTTTAAGTATAATTGGTATTTTTTTTTTGGGAGAACCTATAATGTATTTTTTTGAATCAGCATCAACTAAAATAAATCCATCATTTTTAAATGTATTATTCAAAAACCTTGCTAACTGCATTTATTCCACCTTTTATGATCCTAAAGTAAAGTTTAGTTTATTAAGTTCTTCTATTAATTCATGTTTATCTTTTTCACCTAAAAGACTAACAGGTGGAAGAACATTTTGATAGATTTTATCATCATCAGACATAAAAGAATGCAATCCAGATATTAGATTAAATTTTTCAAAAGCATGCCTGACATCACACAACATTTCATTTTTTGTTTGTTCTTTTTTTTCAATAAAGTCATCATAAACCTTTCTTGCTAAACCTGCAGTTACATTGCAAGTTGCGGTGATAATTCCAGCACATCCTAATTCTAAGCCTTTTAAAAGTTTTGACTCTGACCCTGGTAAAACAGAAAAATTATCTATCTTTAAATGTTCATAAAGGTTGTATGAACTATCTTTAACACCAACTATTTGTTTAGGAAATTTTTTGACAAGCTCTTCAACACATTCAATGCTAAATTTATATCCACACAGTTTTTCAAAGTTATATAAAATAATTTTACTATCTGGTAATGCTTTGACCACTCTTGAGTAAAATTCTATCACCTCTTTATCACCATATTTATAATAAGCGGGGGGCATAATTAAAAAATTATTAAAATTTAAAGATGATGCTACTCTCATCAAGTTTATAGTTTCATTTAAAGAATTAAGCCCAGTTCCAATTAAATATTTATCTTTATATTTGCTTTTTGATAATTGATTCAACAGACTAATCTTTTCACTGATAGATATGAGTTGTGCCTGTCCTGTACTTCCAAATATTGCTGCTCCATGACAGCCTTGGTCAATTATTTGCTCTGCATGACTGACTGTTTTTTCAATATTTAAGCCTAAGTTGCTATTAAATATCGACATTGATGCCGCATAAATGCCTTTTATTTCACTCATCTTTAAAACTTATATAAATTTAAAAATTAGTAAAGATGATAAATTATTGAATGAAAATTTTAGTCATACAAAATAAAATGGGGATTGGTGATATGGTTATCTATCTACCATTTATAGAGGCAATTTCTAAAAAGTTTAATACTCCTGTAACTATTCTTGTTAAAGAGAGCTCAAAAGCAGAAAAATTTTTAAAAGATAGTAATACTATTAATAAAATAATAATTCTTGAACGAGGCAATAAACTAAAGAATGGTAAACATGATGGACTTATTGGTTCATACAATTTAGCAAGAGATCTTAGACAGCATAATTTTGATAAAGTTTTTATTTTTAATTCATCTTTTAGATTTAATCTGATAGTGAAAATTGCTGGAATTAAAGGCATCCACCAATACCCTTTGTTGCAGAAAAAAGATCAACACGTTATTGAAGCAGCAAAAGATCTTTTAAAAAAAAAACTAAATCTAAATGTTGAGAGTAATCCAGAGATTTCAATTAGTAATCAATCTGTACAAGAAGCAAAGTTAATATACAAAATTAATAATGATGAAAAAAATATTTTATTTGGTATTGGCGGATCAGGACCAACTAAGAGAATTCCTGCAATAATTTTTATAAAACTTATGCACTTAATTACTCAAAAATATAAATGTAAATTTTTTCTAGCCACAGGTAAGAACAATGAAGAACAAAAAATTTTAAAAGAAATACTTAGTACAGAATTTAGAAATAAATGTTACCCATTAGACAATTTAAGTTTAACTGAAATATTGCCAATAATAAAAAATTGTGATATTTCTATTTGTAATGATTCCAGCTTTAGCCACCTTTCTGCAGGATTAGGAATAAAAACAATAACCTTAATGGCTGACACACCGTTACTTTATGGAAGTTACAGTCCAAAGATGTACCCCATTATTCCTGATGGGGAAAATACTGTAAGACACAATACTCTTGGAAAAGACAGAATTAATCCCAATAAAATTTTTGATCAATTAGATCGTATTTTGAGTTAAAAAATATTTCTTAAAATTACTTCTTTAGCTTCATTAACAATCGCAGATAGTCTTGCAGTTTCTGGCGATACATCTGGATGAATTTTTTTTTGAATCTTTATATAAGCTTTATTGACATCATCTTTTGTATTTTTTTTATTTTTATCAAGATTTAAAATCTTATATGCCTCCTCTAAAGATATTGTGGATGAGTTTTTGATATTTTGATTTTGATTAAATGAAAACCTACCAGATCTTCTAAGTGTTTGGATTAACCTAAATAAACCAATTAATTGAATTATTGAAAACCCTTTTAACTTAACTATAGCTAAGCTTACTAATGTTAAGGGTATACTGAGTAAAAGCTTACCTCCTACAGCAAGCACTAAAGCCAAGATTATTGATCCAATAAAAATTAGCTTTCTTAAATGTTTTGACATTTTTTTAGATGATGTGTTGGCTAATAGCTTTAGTAAAAAATAAATAATTCCAAAAATAAGTAGTGTATAAATGATTATATTCATATATTAAATTTATCCCATGAAAATACCACAACTTAAAAAAAAATCAGAAATAAAAACATGTCATAACATCAGCTGGGAAGATAATTATAGCTGGATACATCAGGATGATATCTTGGACGTTTTAAAAGATAATAAAAAATTGAACCCTGAAGTAAGAAAGTACTTAGAAGATGAAAATTCCTACACGGATTTTCACTTGACAAATACTAAAAATATTCAAAAAAAACTATTTAATGAAATTAAAGGAAGAATTAAGTTAGATGACGAATCCCTTCCTTTTAAAGATTTTGATTATGAATATTGGACAAAAACAACAGCTAAAGGAAATTACTCTATCAAATTAAGAAAAAAAATTGGAACTAACAATATTGAAGAAATTTGGAACGGTGATGAAGAAAAAGAAAAACTTAATGTGGAATATTTTGGTGTTGGTGACCTTGAAGTTAGTTTTAATGATAAATATTTAGGTTATTCTTTAGATACTAAAGGTTCAGAATACTACACAATATATATTAGGGACATTAAAACAAAAAAATTAGTTACTGAAAAAATTGAAGAAACATCAGGTGGCATTACTTTTAGTTTAGATGATCAATATTTATTTTATTCAAAACTAGATCAAAATCATAGACCAAGAAAGATCTATAGACATAAATTAGGTACAAGCACTAAAGATGATCAGTTAATTTTTGAAGAAAAAAGTGAAGCCTTTACAGTTGGGATTGGCTTGAGCTCAGATGATAAATATTTTTTTATAAATACCTCTGATCATAATACCTCAGAGCAATATTATTTTAAAGTTAATGAGAAAGAGCCCAAGCCTAAATTAATAAAAAAAAGACAAAGAGGAATACTTTACTCTGTTAATTCTTGGGATGGAAAATTTTATAACCACACAAATGAGAATGCCGAAGATTTTAAAATAGATATAGCTGATAGTTTAGAAAAACCAGACTGGAAAACATTTATAGCTGCAAAGGAAGAGGTGTTAATTGGTGGACTAACATTTTTAAAAAATTGGATCATAAGATCGGAAACTTCAGACGCTTTAGATAAATTATTTGTAAAGAATATAATAACTGAAAAAGAAGAAGAATTAATTTTTTCAGATGAAATTGTATACGTCCCTGGTGCTTCTTTAATGCAGAGAGACAAAAATACTGATGAGATATATTTAAGTTATTCATCACCAAAAACACAGTCAAGAGTTTACTCTTACAACCTGGATACAAAAAAAAAAAAATTAGTTAAAGAACAGGAAATTCCCTCTGGTCATAATCCTAATGATTATATTGTTGAAAGAGTTGATTGTAAATCACATGATGGAAGATTGGTTCCCCTTACAATTATAAGACATAAAAATACTAAGTTAGATGGAAGTGCTCAGTTACTACTTTACGGTTATGGCTCATACGGAAGTTCTATGAACCCTAGTTTTTCTACTACTAGATTAAGTTTAATTAATAGAGATATCATCTGGGTTACAGCTCATATTAGAGGTGGTATGGAAAGAGGAATGAAATGGTGGAAAGAAGGAAAGCTACTTAATAAAAAAAATACTTTTGAAGATTATATTGCTTCTGCAAAATATTTAATTGAAAATAAATATACATCAAAAAATAAAATAATAGGAATGGGTGGTTCTGCTGGAGGCCTTCTTATGGGGGCAGTTGTTAACCAAAAACCAGAGTTATTTTTAGGAATTATAATGGCCGTACCTTTTGTGGACTCTTTGACAACTAACTTGGATCATTCTTTACCTTTAACTGTGGGTGAATTTGATGAGTTTGGAAATGCAAAAGATAAAAAAGATCACTTTGATTATATTTATTCTTACGCTCCTTATAATAATATAAAAAAAATGGATTATCCTCATATTTTGATAACAACAAGCCTAAGTGATAATAGGGTATTATTTGATGAACCTGCGAAATTTACCGCCAAACTTAGAGAATACAAAACAGATAATAATTTATTACTTTTAAAAACTGAAATGAATGCAGGTCATGGTGGTAAATCAGGACGAGATGGAGCTATAGAAGAAATTGCTCTTGATTATGCCTTCGCATTAAAAATCTCTAAAAAAATTTAGTTTTTAGTTGTTAGAAACAACCATTTGAAACAAAGCCAATCACAATAGAATTAGAATCTACTTCAAACCTTCTTTCACAAAGTATTCCATATTTCTTGGTATTATAAACAAGCTCTAAATTACCTTTTTCATTCTTAAAATCTTCATCCGGTTTACCTAAATCCATTTGTAAATTGCTTGAAGTTTCCCCGATGTACTCACTTAACTTAGCATTTTCTTTTTCAACAATTGCATCTGTTTTATTTTTGATCGTTTGACAACTAGTTAAAAAAATTAATAAAAAAATTATTTTAATAGCACATATATTTTTCACTAATTTTAACTCTATCACTTATTTAAACTACAAACATTAACTTTTAGGTTGTATTAATCGTACAGATTAAACTAATACGTGTTTATTTTATTAATATCAAAGAGATTTTAATGATCAAATCAAATAGATTTAACTTAACTTAACTTAAAGGAGATCAAATGTTAGATAAATATTTTGATTATAAAAAACATAAGACGGATTTCAAAACAGAAGTTATAGCCGGTGTAACAACATTTTTAACCATGGCTTACATAATGTTTTTAAATCCAGTAATACTTGCAGATGGAGGCTTTGATTTTGGTGGAGTCTTTACTGCGACAGCTTTGGCTGCTGCACTTGCGTGCTTTATAGCAGCTTTCTATGCTAAAACATGGCCAGTAGGTTTAGCGCCTGGAATGGGAATAAATGCTTTTATAGCCTATGGAGTTTGTTTAGGAATGAAGTATACACCAGCAGAAGCTCTTGGTGCTGTATTGGTTGCCGGTGTAGTATTCTTAATAATTTCACTTACACCTCTTAGAGCATGGTTGATAAACTCTATTCCAAAAAGTTTAAAACTTGGAATTGGTGCAGGTATTGGATTATTTTTGGCCATAATTGGATTTCAATTAATGGGTCTTACTTCTGACAATCCTGTTGTACTTTTGCAGCTTGGAGATTTAAGTAATCCTTTAACTTTATTGGGTGCTGCTGCATTCATTTCAATGATTGTAATGGAAAAAATGAAGATTAAAGGAAATATAATTATTGGTATTGTTGCTTTTAGTATAATTGCATGGCTTGGAGGTTGGGCTAATTTCAATGGCGTTGTATCTTCACCACCACCAATGACTCATCTATTTGCTTTTGATTTAGGTGCTGCGCTTAGTGCTTCAATGGTTACTGTAATCTTTACACTATTCTTCATAGATTTTTTTGATACTGCTGGAACACTAACAAGTGTTGCAAATGTAGCTGGAAAAGTTGGAAGTGATGGTAAAATTAAAGATATTGATAAAGCGATGTTGTCAGACAGTGTGTCTACTGTTGCGGGAGCAATGATGGGTACCTCAACAGTTACAACTTATGTTGAGAGTGCTGCTGGTGTAAAGGCTGGTGGAAGAACAGGAATGACTTCACTTGTAATAGGGTTATTATTCTTATTATGTTTGTTCTTTAGTCCGCTAGCAACGTCACTACCAAAAGAAATTGATGCTGCTGCATTAATTTATATCTCAACTTTATTTCTTCGTAATATAACAGATATAGAGTGGGATGATGCTGCGGAAGCAGGACCTGCTGTACTTGCAATGATTGCAATGCCTTTTACTTATTCGATTTCGAATGGTATAGCTCTAGCATTTGTTTCATATGCTGCTATTAGAATTTTCACTGGAAAATTTGGTAGTACTAGCCCAGCTATTTGGGTTATAGCAATATTAAGTTTAATTAGTTTTTACGTATCTTAAGAAATTAAAATACTTTAATTTGGGGCGGTCTTTGGATCGCCCTTTTTATTTCTGGTGTTTTTTCTTAATATCTTCAATTCGGATTTCCTCATAAACTTCAAAAGGCTGAACTATCCAAGGGTTATTTTCTAATTTTACAGCACAATAATCTGGATCAAAAGTTGATTTTTGTTTTTTCCACAAGGTTGCCGTTTTAATAGCATCAATTTTACCTTTAATAGGCTCATATTTTTGCAACCAATCAACACTTTTTTTTAAAGTAATTCCTGTATCTGAAAGATCATCACACAGTAAAATATTGCCACCCATATTTTTTGCAATAGAGCTCATTTCTCTAGAAAAAACTATTTCTCCTTGTTCATCTTCAACACCTTTACCACTATAAGACTCAACGGCTAAATAAGCGCATTTCAATTTAAAAACTCTACTTAATACATCGATCATTGGAGCACCTCCTCGCATTATTCCAACTAATAAAGTTGGTTTATAACCGCTATCATAAATTTGAACAGCTAGCCTCTCAACAGTATTATTATAATCATCCCAACTAACAATTAATTTTTCACTCATTGTAATTTGATGTCCTTATTATGGTTTAAAAAAAAAAATTAAAAACGCTAAAAATATAAACGCTAAAATAGGGATTACTAATATAGAATTGTTAATTACTTTTCTACCCCTTAAATTAAAGTAATGCCTTGCTGTTGCTGAAATTACTGCAATCGCACATAAAATTAACCAATTATACTTATGATAAACTATGAAGCTATAATGGCCAGACAGCATAATAAATAGGACTAAAAAAGTAGAATAATTATTGTGAATTGATCTTTGTTTTGCTGCTAAAGATAAACTGCTATCAATTTTCTTATTTTTTAAACTACTTTTAATTATATTCATTTGATTTGGAATTATTACAGTAAAAACATTACCAAACATATTAGTTCCTAATATCAATCCAACACTTAAAAATGCAAATTTAGGTGTAAATATTTTTGTTAAACCAAAAGAAGTTAGCAACAATAAAAAAAAGGCAATAAGTATAAAAAGTATATTATTTTTAATTATTGAAGATTTGCATAAAAAATCATAGACAATCCAATAAAAATATAAAGAGAAAATTGAAATTAAAATAGCATAGATTGGTGATATTTCTAAGACTTTTTTATTAACCATTAAAATCCCAGAATTATAATAATAAATTACAAATAAAAGTAAAATCCCAGTTATAAAGGTTAAATAGCTTTGCCATTTGAAAATTACTAAACTTTTAAGATAATTTACTGGTGGAGATTTTTTTAACCTTGTTAATTTATAAAAATATCCAGAGTGCATCAAATAACCCTCTCCATCGACAGTACTGCTTGAAATACTTTTATTAAGTTTGTTGTCTAAATAATTAAATAAAAAACTATTACCAACCCACAGTATAGCAAACAAAACATGCCCCCATCTTAGGACAAGTTCTAACCATTTCATTATGTAAGGTAAAAAATCCATATCTAGTATTTAATCTTATCTGTTTTTTTACTCCAAAGTTTAAAGACTTTTAATGCATCCTCTCTTAACATTTGTTTTATTGGAATTTGTCTATCTTCATTTTTTTTAGAAATTTCTGAGTAGATTAAAGAATCATCAAAATCAATATTTTTTGCATCATCTCTAGTATTTGCATAAAATATATTATCTATATGTGACCAATATATTGCAGCTAAACACATAGGGCATGGCTCACAACTTGTATATAAGTCACATCCTATAAGCTTAAATGTATTCAATTTTTTACATGCTTCTCTAATAGCAACTACTTCAGCATGTGCTGTAGGATCATTAGACAGGGTTACTTTATTTGAACCTTCAGCGATGATTTCATTTTCCTTCGTAATCACACACCCAAATGGCCCGCCATCATTATTAGCACTATTCATTGAAAGTTCTATGGCTCTCAGCATGAAATTATTTTTTGTATTCATCTTTATTTTCTAATTACCATATCTAATTCTATTTTTTAATTCATTTAAACTCATTAAAATTTTTTCTGGTGTTGCTGGGGCGTCAAGTTTTGGTATGACTTTATATTCTCCAACTGATGCTACTGCATCTTTAATTGCATAAAATACACTCATAGCTAACATTAAAGGAGGTTCTCCAGTTGTTTTTGATTTATTAACTACATTTTCTTTATTTTTCCCTTGTTTAAATATCTCCACATTAAATATTTTAGGAATATCGCTTGATGCAGGTATTTTATAAGTAGAAGGTGAGATAGTAGTAATTTGACCATTAGGCTTCCAATTGACCTCTTCCATAGTTAACCAGCCTTGTCCTTGCACAAAGCCTCCTTCAATTTGTCCTAATTCTAATACTGGATTAATCGCTTTTCCTGCATCTTGTAAAATATCAACTCTATCTATTATATTTTCACCTGTAAGAGTATCTATTGTAACTTCTGTAACTGAGGCGCCATAACAAAAGTACAAAAAAGGTCTTCCAGAAAACTTTTTTTTATTAAAATGAATTTTTGGTGTTGAATAAAAGCCAGAAGAAGATAATGAAATTCTATTTAAATAAGCTTCTTGAATTATAGAATTAAATTTAAATGATTTTTTATTGAATTTAATTAATCCATTTTTATAAACTACATTTTTAATATCTTTAATATTATACTTTTTCTTAATAAATTTTTCTAAATTTTCTTTAATTTTTGAAACAGCGTTAAGTGCTGCTGCACCATTTAAATCTGTTGTAGACGATGCTGCACTTGCAGAAGTATTTGGAACTTTAGACGTATTTGTTGAGGAAATTTTTACTTTTTCATAGGATAAACCAAATGCATTAGACACTAATTGGGCTATTTTTGTATTAGTTCCCTGACCCATTTCAATTCCACCATGATTTAAATAAACACTACCATCTGTATAAATATGAACTAGAGCACCTGCTTGATTGAGATGAATTGTAGTAAATGAAATACCGAATTTAACAGGGGTAATAGCTATTCCTTTTTTTAAATACCTATTATTTAAATTAAATTTTTTAATTTTTGAATATCTTTTTTTATAATTTGATTTTTTTATTAATTTATTAAAAATTTCTTGGATTACATTATCTTCAATTTTCATTCCATAATGTGTGATGTTTTTACTATTTTTTTTATAAAAATTATTTTTTCTAACTTCTGCTGGATCTTTTTCTAGATATCTTGCAATATTATCAACTATATTTTCAATAGCCATCATGCCTTGATTCCCACCAAAACCTCTAAATGCTGTTGAGGAAACAGTATTAGTTTTACAAAGATAGTTTTGTACTTGTACATTTGAAAGATAGTAGGCATTATCAATATGCAATAACGCTCTTTCATTTATAGCTCCAGATAAATCTGCTGACATTCCACACCTTGATGCTAGCTTAATTTTTAAACCTTCTATGACGCCAATGTCATTAAAACCAACTTCATAGTCTGAATAAAAATCATGACGTTTTCCAGTCATTATAATATCATCATCCCTATCTAATCTAAGTTTTACTGGTTTGTTTGTTTTGCTAGCGAGTAATGCGCAAATACTAGAAGTTAAAAAATTTGTTTCTTTACCTCCAAAACCTCCTCCTATTCTTCTAACTAAAACTGTTACACTATTGTTTTTTTGATTAAGCATTTTAGAAATAATTTGCTGAGTTTCAGAAGGATGTTGAGTGGAGCTATACACTAATAAATCTTTATCTTCTTTTGGAATTACAAATGCAACTTGTCCTTCTAAATAGAAATGTTCCTGACTGCCTGTTGTGAAGTTACCTTTTAAAAAATTTTTAGATTTAAGAATGGCATTTGTTGGGTTGCCTCTTTGTATTTTTTTTCCTTTTAAAACAAAGTTTTTTTTTTTTAAAGCTTCCTTTATTGTGACTATCGGTTTCAAAGTTTTATAAATAATCTTAGCTTTTAAAGTAGCTTTTCGTGCTAAATCTGTCGATGTTGCAGCAACAGCAAATAAAGGTTGCCCATAAAATTCTACTTTTTTTGATGGAAATATTGGGTCGCCATTAAAAACTGGCCCAACATCATTTCTCCCTGGAATATCACTAGTTGTGACTACAGTGATTACACCTTCACTTTTCCATACTTCACTTAAGTCAATTTTTTTAATTAAGGCATGAGCTTGTTTACTCCACCCAACTGCTCCATATAGAGTTCCATTAGGTTCATTGATATCATCTGTATAATCTGCAAGTCCACTTACATGCTTTCTTGCGCTATCATGGGGTCTTTTTTCGTTAATAAAAAAAGTTTTTTTCATTTAATGACTAAGTCTAATCAATTTATTCTTTTTAATTTCTGCAAAACATTTCGTTAGTAAATTCTTAGCTATTTCTACGCGATAATCTTTACTTGCTCTCATATCATCAATTGGTTGAAAATCTTTTTCCAAACTTTTTTGAGCTTTTAAAATTATATCTTCTGAAAAATTAGAATTTAAAAGTATTTTTTCACAATAAACTGCTCTCTTAGGAGTAGCAGCCATTCCTCCATAGGCAATTTTAATATTTTTAATCTTTTTATTTACAATTGCTAAATTAAATGAAGCACAAACTGATGAAATATCATCATCTATTCTTTTTGAAATTTTATAAGCTTTAAAGATATTCTTCTTGAATATTGGAATTTTTATTGATCTTATAAACTGTCCTTTTTTTAACTTTGTTTTTCGATAACCAATAAAAAAATCATTTAGTGGTAGTACCATTTTTTTATTAAAACTATCTATGGTAATGCTTGCATCTAGCGATAATAGAAGTGGTAACGAATCTCCTATTGGTGATGCAGTTGCTATATTTCCAGCTAGTGTAGCAACATTTCTAATTTGGACAGAGCCATATCTTTTAAGCATTCTATTAAAATCTGGATAATATTTTTTTATAATAAATTCAAATTTTCTTAAAGGTGTTGCTGCACCTACTTCGATATATTTATCTTTTTCTTTGATATAATTAAGTTCATCAATTGAATTTAAATAAATAATATTTTTAATATCTTTTTTTTGTTTAGTAACAACTAAAGACATATCTGTGCCACCACTTAGGAATTTAGCATTTTTATTTTTTTTAATAATTTTCTTTAATTCGTTAATGGTTCTTGGTGCAAAATATTTTTTGTATTTATTGTTTATAGAGATATTTTTTGGTCGTATTTTTTTTAGAAGACTTATAGTTTTTTTTTCATTTTTTTTAAATTGATCTGGTTTATTATTTCTTAAACTTTTAGCAGCATCAATTATTGGCCTATACCCTGTACAGCGGCATAAATTTCCTGAGATTGACTCTTCTATAGTTTTTTTGTCATATGAAGTTTTATTTTTATACATTGAAAATAAAGACATTATGAATCCAGGTGTACAAAAACCACACTGTGAGCCATGGAAATTAATCATTGCACTTTGCACTGGATGCAAAGAACCATCTTTTTGGGTCAAGTCTTCAACTATTAACAAGTGTTTACCCTCCAGACTTGTTGTGAATGCAATACATGAGTTAATTGCTTTATAGATTATTTTATTCTTTTTTAATTCTCCCACTACAACAGTGCAGGCTCCACAGCCACCTTCGGCACAACCCTCTTTAGTACCAGTTTTCTTTAAACTCAATCGAATAAGATTTAAAATAGTTTCATTAGGGTCAGGATTTTTTATTTCTTTTATTTTGTCTTCAAAGATAAATTTTATACTATTAGAAACCATCTAACTACCTCTGTAAGTAGAATAACTCCATGGTGAGACTAATAATGGAACATGGTAATGCTCTTTAATATTGGATATTCCAAACTTTACGACAACATCATCTAAAAAAGGTATCTTTGAAATTTCTATAATCTCATTAAAGTAATCACCAACAAAAAAAATAAGCTCATATTTACCTTCTTTAAAATTAACTCCCTCAATTAGAGCCTTGTCAGTCCTTCCATCATTATTCAATACAATAGTATTGATTTTACTTTTTTGATTATCATTCTTATAATAATAGAGATCAACCTTAATTCCTTTTCCTGGCTTTCCAGAATAAACATCTAATACATGAGTTGTTAATTTTGTCATAAGATAATTATATTATACAATAATTAGATATTTTAATATGAAAACTATCAACTCAATTGAAAAAGTAAATCAACTC
>Ga0209091_10003023_pt1 | contig 13690 bp, 10 predicted proteins | sample ArcticOcean_MG_C_6_FD_187438 | JGI IMG/M metagenome (GOLD analysis project Ga0209091, IMG submission 187438) | Marine microbial communities from western Arctic Ocean - ArcticOcean_MG_CB8_128 (SPAdes) (version 2) | ecosystem: Environmental > Aquatic > Marine > Oceanic | place: Arctic Ocean...
AGCCATGGTCGCCCAACTATTGGCCGCCTTGCCCAAGGGTGGAGAAGTGATGGTCTATGGCGCTTTGTCTGAGCAAGAAATGATAGTTCCCCATGGAAGATTTATTTTTGAAGGTAAAAAAATAAGCGGGTTTTGGCTTTCTCAATGGATCAATCAGCAATCAATGTTCACCCTACTGCAAGCTTTTAATAAGGTGCAAAAATTTTTAGGCACTCAGCATGAAATTCAAATAAGAGACCGGATGTCATTGACACAAGCCATTGAAGGCATAAATACCTTTCCCGAAAATATGTCTGCAGGAAAAATTCTAGTCAAACCATGGTAGCTATAATACTAATGATCCACTAAAATCACTTTGGAAATAATACCAATAAATCAATAAAAGTTCCTTTGTCTCTTCCACAAATGAACCCTCAATGACCTTCTAAATATGAAAGAAATAAGCTTGAATAGCTCTCAAAATGAACTCAAATACATACTTATCAAAAATGGTTGGATGCTTGAGGAAGACCAAATTATACATGTAGAAACACCGGGAGCAGGTAATATGAATGTGGTACTGCGCATCACCACTCAAAAGGGTAGTATCATACTCAAACAGTCAAGGGCTTACGTCAACAAATATCCCCAAATACCGGCCCCCATTGATCGCATTGAGGTTGAAAACCAATTTTATGAATTAGTTCATACCTCTTCATGCAGTCCTTACCTTCCCAAACTCCTCGGGTTTGACCGTATTAATAAGCTCTTATTCATAGAGGATTTAGGCAGGTCTTCTGATTATCAAGTCCTCTATCAAAATAAGGTTGATTTATCTCAAAAAGATTATGTCGAGATACTTTCTTTTTTGCATCAACTACATCATGCGTCATTCAATGCGTCGCAGCGCGCAAAATTTTCAAAAAATTTAGCCCTACGACAGCTTAATCATGAGCATTTATTCGTTTATCCTTATTCAGAAGAAAATGACTTTGACCTCAATGAAATAAAACCCGGCCTTCAACAGCTGGCCCATAAAATGAGACAAGACATCGCATTAAAAAAGGCAGCTATCCAATTGGGAAAACAATATCTCTCTGAGGGTACTTCACTGCTCCATGGTGATTACTATCCAGGAAGTTGGTTAAAAACGGATTTCGGTTTTCGTGTCATTGATCCTGAATTTTGTTTTTTTGGGGCCAAAGAATTTGATCTCGGAGTACTTAGGGCACATCTCAGGATGGCAGAACAACCAATCCCCTATTTAAACGACTTTTGGAAGCATTATCCAGCATCAGGAATAAACTTTTCTTTAGTGCGTCAATTTGAAGGTATGGAACTCATCCGCAGAATGATTGGATTGGCTCAATTGCCCCTCTACCTACATCTTAAACAGAGAGAAAAATTACTAGAAGAAGGGAGATATTTATTGATGGATGGATGATACTGATTTTCTAAACGCCCAGGTAGCCACTAGACCTAAAAGAGAAAAAACTGCCAAAAGAGAAAAAACTGAACTGTAACCAGCCACTCCAGTAGCACTATCCAATAAATACCCAATGATAGGTCCAGAGAAAATATCAGGCGTATAGGCAATAAAACTGATGACTCCGACTGCAGTCCCCGTTAAAGTGATGGGTATAAGTCCCTCTTTTAAAATAGAAAAATAAAGGGCCCGCAAAGCATATATCCCGATAGCTGATAAAGCAATTCCTATAAAAAATAAACCATTCAATCCGGGACTGATGATGCCTGACGCAAAGAATATACTCCCCACAAACATCATTATAAAGGCCAATAAAATTAGGAAAGAACCCTGAGTGCGATCCGCCAATAAACCAATAATCACGCCCACTACCGGTCTTAAGTACAGCAGTATGGACCCTATTCCTGCGGCAGTAATTTCATCATAAAGCATGACTTCCTTGGCATATAAAGAAAATATATCAGTCACTTTATAGCCCATGTATGCACAAAATACAATCATGGTAAGATACCAAACTGAGGGCATATTCATGACCTTCATGAAATCACGCCAAACAAAAACCTGCGACGCATCCGTTGAAGTATTAGGCTCCCCGTTTTTATCTAAAAAGAAAAAAACCAGTATACCAATGGCCGCAACAAACACAGAAGTGAAGATCAGTACACCCTTAAAAGCCTCTCGTCGCTCAGACAAAGTTAAATCTGTAGCATCTCCCATGTAATGAGCAAAAATCAATATACCGACAGAACTCAATACCGCAGCTACCAGTCCCCTACCCCCATCTAAAAAACCAAAGGCTATCCCTTGGTTTTTGGCTCCGCCCCAAATCCTGGTCTGTTTGATCATGGCCCCCCAAAATAAAAAGATAGAAGTAAATCCCCAATAACCATACAGCCATTTGAGATCTGTATAAGTGGGATAGTTAGCCATCCAAACGCCTCCTAATGCCGTAAACACCAAAGCCAAGGCCATCAATATTCGAGGTGAAAACTTATCCGCTAACGTCCCACCAAAAAAATAAGAGAACAATCCTACCAAACCATAAACAGAAAAGCAAATACCCAGTTCATAATTAGTCAACTCAAATACATCTAGAAAAGTGGGTCTGAATACACGTTGGATTACAAAAGGTAAAAAAAATACGGATTCGCCAGCTAAGATGATTAATATAAGAGGAAACAGTGTTTTCTTTTGAATCTGTGTATTTCTCATCGCCACAATGCTAGTACATTCTGATCCCTTAGAAAAATAGGTACTCAAATTTCCATTTTTTCCTACGATTAGGTCACCAAACGTCCAATACTAAAAAATCTGTATAAACACTTTCCGAATATTGATCTAATAAAATAAGTCATTCATGGTTTTATCTCATGCCCATTACATTAAAAAAATAAAATATAGCTCCTTAAATATTATTAGCCTGAATTTGTTACCGGATAAATCGGCTTAAGTCCTTAACTTTAACATGTCAGCGTTATCAAAAAATTCAAGAATGAAACACATTGTAATTATCGGAAATGGGATCTCTGGAGTGACTGCTGCCCGGCACATCAGAAAAAACTCAAAAAACCAGATTACCCTTGTTTCTGGAGAAACACCCTATTTTTTTTCGAGAACTGCTTTGATGTATGTCTATATGGGACATATGGAATTTAAACATACACAGCCCTATGAAAATTGGTTTTGGGCAAAAAATAAAATTGATTTAAAGCAAGGTTTTGTCAACCGAATTGATACCGACAACAAACATATAATTTTTGAGGACAATACCTCAATCTCTTATGACCAATTAGTGATTGCCAGTGGTTCAAAAATCAATAAATTTGGCTGGCCAGGTCAAGATTCCAAAGGCGTTATGGGCCTGTATCGCAAACAAGATTTGGAACAGTTAGAGCAATTTGCACCCAATAATCAAGTGTGTAAACGCGCCGTAATTGTAGGTGGTGGATTGATTGGTATTGAATTGGCTGAAATGCTGCGCAGTCGAAATATTCCTGTCACATTTTTAGTACGCGAAAAAAGTTTTTGGAAAGAAGTTTTACCCGATCAAGAATCTGAGATGATCAACAGACATATTAGGGAACACCATGTCGACTTGCGTTTGAGCACCCAATTAAGGGAGATAAAAACCGATGCCTCGGGCCAAGTAATCTCCGTAATCATTGAAGAGACAGGAGAAGAAATATTTTGTGATGTCGTGGGCTTAACGGCGGGGGTTTCACCAAACATTGATTTTGTTAAGAATAGCAACATAGTGACAGGTAGGGGCATAAAAGTAAATCGGTTTTTAGAAACCAATATCGCTAATATTTATGCTATTGGAGATTGTGCAGAACAACAAGAGCCCAAGGGAGAACGAAAGGCCATTGAAGCCGTTTGGTATACAGGAAGAATGATGGGTGAAACCTTAGCTCAAACGATTTGTAATCATAGAACCGCCTATCATCCTGGACATTGGTTTAATTCTGCAAAATTTTTCGATATCGAATATCAAACCTATGGCTGGGTGTGGGCGAAGCCCAAAGAAAACGAAGCCCGCTTTTACTGGGAGCATAAAAATGGAAAAATGTGTATCCATCTAAATTATGATAAAAATACCCACACGTTTATTGGCATCAATAACTTTGGTGTGCGCATGCGTCATGCATTTTTTGATAAGGTTCTTACGAAAAAGAAATCGGTAGCCTATGTTTTGGCGCGTCTTTCCGATGCCAATTTTGATCCTGAATTTTATAAAAAATACGCATTGGAAATTGTATCCAAATTCAACCAAGAAAATAATACATCAATTCAATTAAAAAAGAAAAGCTGGAAACGAATTTTTAGTAATGCATAAAAAATGAAGAGCATACAAAATATAGGATTGGTTATTTTTCTCATAGGATTGTCCCTTTTTACAGGAACTATTTTTACAGGTTCTTTTCATTTATCCCCATCGGCATTAGACGCCTTTATCATCGAAAAAGATTATCAAAACGAGATAATCGAAACGGAACTTACCAAAGCCATTGTTACAGATGATCCCCTAACTATTTTCGAATTCTCCCATCGAGTGCGCCATGCTTACGAAGTAGCAAATACCCATTATGACTCACTCATTTCCCAATACGATGCTGAGAAAAACTGGGATAAAAAGGGCGAACAATATCCATATAAAATTTATGGAAAGCCACACACATTGAGTTTTGATCTTGCTAAAATAGCAGGTAAAGGCTATGTGAAAGCGCATGCAGGTTTGATGTGGATGCTTACTTTTGGTCTCGGAATTTTGGGCTCTTTATTGTTTATTTTACCCAATCTGATTTTACTCGGAAAAGCAGGTATCAAAAATGATGGCATTTATTTAAAAGCCAGTACCAATAGAGGTTGGATAGCTTGGCTCGTCTTAATCTATTTGGTTTCTTTTTACCTACTTCTGTATTTTATGCCTGATTATGTGGTTAACTGGACCTTTATTGTGGACCCCATTAGCCTCTTTTTAAATGGGGGTCCTGCCAGTCAGTGGTTTGTATATGGCTTTCTGTATTGTACGATTATGGTGGTTATGGCTTTACGCATGTACATAAAATACAGAGGTAATAAATACCAAGTAATGCGTACCACTTCGGTGCTATTTTTTCAGATTGTGTTTGCTTTTTTAATTCCAGAGATCATGACCAGCTTAAACATGCCCGGTTATGATTTTAAAAATGCCTTCCCCTTAGACTACGATTTTTTCTTTGACTGGAATTTAGACGATTTACGAAATAGTGGCAGTATCGGACTGTTTATTTTGATTTGGGGGATTGTACTCACACTGGTTATTGTCCCCGTTATGGTGTACTTTTTTGGGAAAAGATGGTATTGTAGTTGGGTATGTGGTTGCGGGGGTTTGGCAGAAACCTTGGGAGATCCGTACAGGCAACATTCTGATAAAAGTTTGCACGCGTGGAAGCTTGAACGTTGGTTGATCCATTCAGTATTGATCTTCTCTTTAGTGATGACCCTCGTTACCTTATATTGTTATTTTACAGGCTCGCCCTCTTTTCTGGGAATTCACTCTCAATGGATTAAAGACAGCTATAGTTTTTTGATTGGGGCATGGTTTGCAGGTGTTATTGGTACCGGGTTTTATCCTATTTTCGGGAACCGGGTTTGGTGTCGATTCGGATGCCCATTGGCCGCATATATGGGCATTGTTCAGCGTTTTAAATCACGTTTTAGAATTACAACTAATGGGGGTCAATGTATTTCTTGTGGAAACTGTTCTACTTATTGTGAACAAGGCATTGATGTAAGAGCTTATGCACAAAAAGGAGAAAATATTGTAAGATCAAGCTGTGTCGGTTGTGGCATTTGCTCGGCCGTTTGTCCCCGAGGTGTGCTAAAACTAGAAAATGGTCCAGAAAAAGGAAGAATCAATCCTACAGATATCTTGCTTGGAAATAATATTGATTTGATCCAATTGGTAAACAAAAGGGAGAAATGAGAAAGGCTAAAAAAGAAGTCTATTTACAAATACCATTGAAATTAAATTTGCGTATTTTTAAGTTCAAATGACGTTGAATAAATCCTTAAAGCATCTATTGAATTCGTGAAATTCCTTATTTTAACACAATAAATTATTGAGTCTAATGAAAAGAAGAAAATTTATTGCCGCCTCTGTATTGAGTTCAACCTTTGGGGTAGCGGCCGCGCAAAACATGGTCAAAACAGCAGATTTAGAAAACGAAATTTATGAACTCAAGAGTTATGAACTCACTTTTGGAGGCGCCGAGTCGGCATTATTAAAATATTTAAAAGAGACCTTAAATCCAGCCATAAAAATCCTTTCGGGTCATGACTCCCTGATCTTCAAAGAAGTAGGTAATCCGGAACCTAAGAAATTATGGTCTTTATTAACCTATCCCAACTTTGAGGTCTATCAGCAATGCTTGGCACTACAAGAAACCTCAGATTTCATTGAGAAAATGAGTGAGTATACTGCTTCAGGTAAAATCTACAATCGTATTTCCTCCTCGTTGCTTCGTGCCTTTGATGGCTTGAAACAGATGCTCGATCCTATAAAGGAAGCCGGTCTCTTTGAATTACGTATCTATGAAGGCCAAAATGAAGATGCGGTACGTAGAAAAATTAAGATGTTTAATGAGGAAGAAATTACGTTATTTAACAAGGTGGGTCTTGCTCCTATCTTTTTTTCTAAAATGATTGTTGGTCCTTATCAGCCCAGTTTGGTTTATCTGCTAAATTTCCGTGATCTGGAGCATCGCAATGAAACTTGGAACACTTTTATCAATCACCCTGAGTGGAAAATCATGTCAAGTAAGGATGAGTACAAAAATACGGTATCCAATATCAGAAAAATATTTTTAGAAAAAGTCTAAGGATCAATACTTTTTTATGCGCTTGCTGCGAAAATTTGTTCTCTTGTTTTCAGGCGATTTTTTGTTTTGAGATGAATCACTGAAAAGCAAGCGCTCGACTAAATCTTCACGGCCTTTGCTCACTAGGTTCTCTTTGATTTTTTTACGGTATTCCTTTTTGTGCCAAAAAAAGAACATATGTTGATCTTTCTTCTCCTTCTCCGTTTTGGCAGTGAACATCTCCTTCATTGTATAAGGGTGATAGCCTGAATAATAAATCACAGTAGCTACCGTCATGGGGGTAGGCGTGAAATCCTGCACCTGCTCCAGTCTAAATCCCATATCTTTAGTTTCAGCCGCTAAATTGGCCATGTCCTCCTCTTTACAATTAGGGGTACTTGAAATAAAATAAGGAATCAATTCTTGATTCAAGCCATGCTTTTTATTGAGATCATCATACTTCTTTTTGAAATTATGAAAATGTTTGAAAGAAGGCTTGCGCATCACCTTTAAAGTCTCATCAGAGGTATGCTCTGGAGCCACTTTCAATCGCCCCGAAATATGACGCGTCACGACTTGTTCCATGTAAGCATCAATACTATCATTGGCTTTTTTGTTATAGCTTTTGACCAATAAATCATAACGAATCCCACTCCCTACAAAAGCTTTTTTGATCTTGGGATGAGCGTCAACCTCTTTGTATATCTGAGTCATTGCGCTGTGGTCTGTATCTAGATTGTCACAAACTACCGGGTGAATGCAAGAGGGGCTCACGCACCTGTCACAGATGGATTGTACTTTGCCTTTCAAACCATACATATTCGCTGAGGGTCCTCCAAGATCTGATATATAGCCTTTAAAATCTGGCATTTCAGTCACCTTGTCCACCTCTTTCATGATTGACTTCTTGGACCTACTGGCTATAAATTTACCTTGATGGGCAGAAATTGTACAAAAACTGCACCCTCCAAAACATCCTCTGTGCATATTCACAGAAAATTTAATCATCTCATACGCGGGGATAGGTCCTCTTTTTTTGTATTTAGGATGGGGAAGTCGAGTATAAGGCAGGTCAAAAGACTGATCTATCTCATTTTCCGTCATGGTATAAAAAGGCGGATTAATAATGGCATTCCATATTTTCACAGGTTGCAATATCCGATGGGCTTTGAGTTTGTTGGACTCTTGCTCCACGTGCTTAAAGTTGGCCGCAAAAGCTTTTTTATCTTGAAGACAGGTTTCATGAGCACTCAAGGTGATCGTTTTTGGCCAATTTTTGTTTTTAGGTATCTCTTGATCTAATGCTTGGAGGTAACTGGTTTGAGCTATCGTCTTCAGAGAGCTAAATGGAACCCCTTTTCTAAGTAAATTGAGAATTTCTCTCAAGGGTTGTTCACCCATGCCATACACCAATAGATCCGCCTTACTGTCGATCAAGATCGTAGGTTTTAAAGTATCTGACCAATAATCATAATGGGTCACTCGGCGCAAACTGGCCTCTACTCCCCCAATCAAAACAGGTACGTCAGGATATATATCCTTAAGAATATTACTGTAAACTACGGTTGCGTAATCCGGGCGATAACCCGCTTCTCCTCCTGGCGTGTAGGCATCATTATTGCGCCTTCTTTTATTTGCGGTGTAGTGGTTGACCATCGTATCCATACAACCCGAAGTGACCCCAAAAAATAATTTAGGAGTGCCAAATTTTTTAAAATCTCTTAGATCATCTCGCCAATTAGGTTGAGGTATGATGCCCACGCGAAGTCCTTCACTTTCAATAATCCGGCCGATCACTGCCGCACCAAAGGCAGGATGATCGACATAAGCATCACCCGAAACGATGATCACATCTAATTGGGACCATCCTCTATCGTCTACTTCTTTTTGGGTTATGGGCAACCAATCGGTCAGGGGCCTTTGTTGAATCATAGGATAAAGTTAATATCAATAATATGGGCTTTCACGATTATCGCAAAGATTCTATAACTCTGTCTTTCCCATGAAAACATTTACTTTGGGATTCATGGGATTTCCTGAAGTTCTTCTGAAAGAGACCATTTGGCCCGTATGATAAATTGCATCGGCCAGCGGTCCGTTAAGTACGTGCCAAAACGGAAGGGCCTTTCGTCCTGTTGAACTTTGAAAAAGTATATTTAACTCCTCCATACTATCAACCAGTACGATTTCCTCACTGGCCAATTTCAGATTGTCGAGTGTCGCCGAACGCAATTCATTTGCCGTCATTTGAAACAAGTTTCTTCGTTCGTTTACTTGATTTTTCGATGCATTTAAAATCATAAAAGAAAGACCATAGATATGCTCCATCGTCTCAAAAGTTGACCGAGCAAGGGTATCGGGTCTAAAATCAAAATCTGATCTTCTCAAGTTCTCGGTGGCCCAATAATAGCGATATCCCAACCCATCTATCATCCGAGATATGACGGTGCCCTGCGTGTAATTTGTGGGATAACTAGGGATTTTTTTATAAGGCAGCTCAGACTGGGCGCTACTTGACACATTTAAACTGAATACGTAAATGATCAAAAAATAAATTCGAAACCGCATATCAATCCATAAAGTTTATTTCTATTGTGAATGTAAATCTAACTATAAATAACACTAATCCCCCCTTGGGTAGATAGACCATGATGCTGTATTTGTCAAAATCACGGTGAACGTGATGCGATGCTATTTAGTCCATCAATCTGTGGTAGCTTTGTGCAATGACTTTCGATGATCTTAATTTAAATGCCTCTTTGAAAAATGCCCTCAGAGATATGGAACTCACCTGCCCCACCACCATACAGCACAAAATATTTTCAGTCATCATGTCCGGTCGTGATACCATTGGCATTGCACAAACAGGTACGGGTAAAACCTATGCTTATCTGCTTCCTTGCTTAAGACAGTGGAAATTTAATAAGGCACTGACACCACAAATTATGATCATTGTCCCCACGCGAGAATTGGTGGTTCAAGTCGTTGAAGAAACAGAAAAATTAACCAAATACATGGACGTTTCCACCATCGGGGCCTATGGCGGAACCAATATTAAAACTCAAATGAACGCCCTGCATCAAGGTGCTGATGTGGTCGTTGGCACACCGGGTAGGCTGATGGATTTGATGCTCAACGGTATTTTAAAAACGAAATTAATTAAAACACTAATCATCGATGAAGTAGATGAAATGCTCAATTTAGGTTTTCGAACGCAATTAAAAAATTTAATGGACTTGCTTCCCGAAAAACGTCAAAACCTCATGTTTTCGGCCACATTAGATAATGAAATTCAAAAATTAATAAATTTATTTTTCAAGCGACCTGAACGTGTGGAAGCTGCGCCTGCTGGCTCACCATTGGAAAATATTAATCAAATTCTGTATTCTGTACCTAATTTCAATACAAAAATCAACTTCCTTAAAGAACTCCTAGCCGATGAGGAAGTCATGCATAAAGTATTGGTATTTGTCTCGAGTAAAAAATTGGCAGATGAGCTTTTTGAAAAAATCTATGAGACCTTCCCTGAGCAAATGGGAATTATTCATTCGAATAAATCTCAAAATTATAGATTTGATGTGGTTAAAAAATTTCAATCTGGGACCCATCGTATATTGATTGCTACTGATTTAATTTCTAGAGGTTTAGATATCTCAGAAGTATCTCACGTTATTAATTTTGATCTTCCTGAAATTCAAGAAAATTATATTCATCGTATAGGAAGAACGGGTCGGGCAGAAAGAAAAGGCAATGCCATCTCGCTTTTCAGCCCTTATGAAGATCATAAGAAGTTAGCCATAGAAAGGTTGATGAATTTTGAAATCCCAAACGAGTCCTTACCCGATCGTATTGAGATATCAACGGTTTTAACCCTAGATGAATTACCCAAAAGTAGCCAGCCCAACCTCGAACTGAAAAAACCATTGGCAGCGCCCTCTGGAGAAGCTTTTCATGAGAAAAAATCAAAAAATCAAAAAATCAATGCCAAGGTAAGATATGTTGATAAAATGAAGCGTAAATATAAAAGTCCCAAAAAGCGAGGTGATAAAAATAATCCTATTGTAACTAGAAAGAAGGGCAGATAATCTGGCTTATAGCTCAAATTAGGCTATCTCATGCCAATTTAGTCTCAAAAATAAGATGAAGTGAATTACAGAAGACTAGGGAAATCTAATTTAATAATAAGCGAATTCAGCTTCGGCTGTATGTCCTTAAACCCATATATTGAAGACCACAGTAGCCTGTTGAACCAAGCCCTTGATTTAGGTATTAATTATTTCGACACCGCTGACTTTTATGATCAAGGCATTAATGAATCTATCATTGGTAAGGCCCTTGGGGCTAGAAGAAAAGAGGTGATTCTTGCCACCAAAGTAGGAAATGTTTGGGATAAAAATGGCAAAACTTGGCATTGGAACCCCTCTAAAAAATATATTTTGTCTGCTGTTGAGCTGAGCTTGAAAAGATTGAGTACAGATTACATTGATTTGTATCAACTTCACGGTGGCACAATTGAGGATCCTATTGACGAAACCATCGATGCTTTTGAAACATTGGTTGCGTCAGGTAAAATACGCTATTATGGCCTCTCATCTATCAGGCCTAATGTCATTCGCGCTTACGTGAAAAAATCCAATATCACCAGCGTCATGCTTCAATACAGCTTACTCGATAGAAGATCAGAAGAACACGTTTTGCCCTTGTTGCAATCCCAAGACATCGGCATCCAGGCTCGTGGTGTATTGGCGAAAGGCCTGCTTAAAGGTAAATCGCCTAGCCCCTACTTAGATCGCTCCGAATTGGACATCGATCTTCTTCAGAAACAGTTGCTCAAAAAAAACATAGCCCATGCCGCCACAGCCTTTGTATTGGCCCATGAGGCCGTCAAGACGGCAGTTATCGGTCTGCGAACAGAACAACAACTTTCAGATCTCATCCGTATGAGGTCCTCTTCTTTGGATGAAGTCAACTTGACATGGTTGCGTGAATGTTTTTTAGAAAATCATTACCTATCCCATCTTTAGGATTTTTCATTCATCCTCAGCATTCATAAAGTCAGCAATCAGTTTATGAAAATGATGCACTCCTTTCTCCCGTTTAGGAGAAAAACGACCGGCTTGATAAAATCTAGATCTCAGTCCTTTTTGAACGCCCTCAACTACATATTCATCCTCACGTTCGACTTTATCAAGGAGCGCTCCAGCTCCCTTATCAAATTTTGATTCATCCCAAACATAGGTAAGGAAGGCGACCTTGGTCTTATTCATTGAAAGAGGTTTAACGATATTGATAGATAACCCCCAAGGATAAAAGTTAAACATCATATTCGGGAATATCCAATAAAAATAAGCAGCTACTTTTTTTCCAAAATCAGGATGCCCTTCAGGTAAATCAAAAACTTCAACATCATCTTTCGCATAGCCAATTTGAAGATTGCAGTAATCATAAATCTCTGTCGTATAATCCCCATAATCCAACGTATCATTCAAATCTTGATGAACAAAAGGAATATGAAATCCCTCCAAATAATTATCGCAATAGAGTGCCCAATGCGCATTGACTAAATAATCTTTTGATAAGACAGATTCGAATTTAAACTGTTCAAGAGGTAAAAAATCAATCCTTTGACGCATCACCTCGAGCACTGAATCAAAATTAAATTGGGGAAGCATGCCCACAAATAAATGAGGTCCCAAATTTTTAAGCTTGAATTTGTGTAAGTCATCACAGTCCCTTGGAAAATCTTGGGCTTCCTTAAATTCCGGCATAAACTCAAATGTTCCCTCTTGACTGAACCTACGACCATGATAGGCACAAACAAATTTAGTTACTGTTCCAGGTTGTTTCGCGATGAGATTCCCTCTGTGGGTGCACACATTACTAAAACAGTTCAACTCGTCTTGAGCATTCCTAATCAATAGCATAGGCTCTGTTAAATAATGATCAAGTAAGACAAAAGGATAGGAGTGATTGGGCAGTGGGACGAGATCATCTGATCCGATCCATTGCCAACTTTTTATGAAAATTTTTTCTTTCAAAGCATTAAAAAGATCTTGATCCTTATAAAAAGAAGCGGGGAGTGTTGAGGCTTTGGTAATATCTGGATCAATAAAAAATCGAGTCGCCATAATTTATTTATATTATCTTTCGAACTTATATTCAAATATGCTTGATTAAATCAAAAATGTCAGCAAAAAACGAGAAAATTGGTTTTTGGACAGCCTCGGCATTGGTTGCGGGAAATATGATTGGGTCTGGGGTTTTTTTAACTCCCTCCGCACTCGCTGCTTACGGACCGATCAGTATAGTGGGTTGGGTATTTTCTGGACTTGGTGCGCTTTCACTCGCTTTTGTGTTCAGCCAATTAAGTAAAGTTTTGCCCAATGCGCATGGTGGGCCCTATGCCTATACAAGGGTCGGGTTAGGAGACTTTTCAGGATTTTTGGTGGCGTGGGGTTATTGGATTAGCATTTGGTGTTCAAATGCCGCCATCATTGTAGGTATGGTCAGTTATCTTGGGTATTTTTTTCCTATTTTAAATTCAAATCCAATAGTCGCAGTCCTCACGGGTCAGATCATCTTGTGGTCCTTGACATATATCAATACCAGAGGAATCAAAGAAGCCGGAGTAGTGCAGGTAGTAACAACGGTTTTGAAAATTGCGCCCCTATTTTTAGTGGGTTTTTGCGGCCTTTTTTTTATTGAGCCTGAAAATTTTACCCCTCTCAATATTTCTGAATCTTCAAATAGTGCTGCCATTACCGCCGTCGCTGCATTTACCCTCTTTTCATTTTTAGGCCTTGAAAGCGCTACAGTACCTTCCAACAATGTAATAAATCCTAGACGTACGATTCCTCGAGCGACCTATTTTGGATTAGCAATG
>Ga0209091_10003036_pt1 | contig 13652 bp, 9 predicted proteins | sample ArcticOcean_MG_C_6_FD_187438 | JGI IMG/M metagenome (GOLD analysis project Ga0209091, IMG submission 187438) | Marine microbial communities from western Arctic Ocean - ArcticOcean_MG_CB8_128 (SPAdes) (version 2) | ecosystem: Environmental > Aquatic > Marine > Oceanic | place: Arctic Ocean...
CGCAGACTATCAACTACAAGACCCCCGACCCTGACTGCGACCTCGACTGCGTTCCCAACGAGCCACGCGAAATAGAGGTCAACGCAATCGTCAACAACTCATTCGGCTTCGGCGGCCACAACGCCTGCCTTGTGGCTAAGAAGTTCAAGTAAATTGGTAGCATGGTGCATTTCAGTACCATTATCATAGCGTAAAAGCTAACCCTCAAAAGTGTACCGGCAGCTTGCATTGACTACGTAATTTTTCATGAACTTTGCCACCTGAAACACCACAATCACGGCATTGGCTTCTACCGTTTACTGGAGCATCTGATGACGGATTGTGGGTAAAATGGAAAGCTCGACTCGAAAAAGCCCAAATGTAGCTGTTAATCGAAGGGATGAATAACCCACTTTCAGATGCATCGACTTAGTATGCTCTGTTTTTCAGGTAATCCTGATAGATTTGAAAACCTTATGAATACTCAACAAGACTGCAATTGAAGAAGAAAACATGTTAAAATATTTCACTACCTTCTTTGCCGGATTGATCATCTGGGCCAGCTTAGTCCCAGAACTCGATGCCGCGGAAAAACCTTTGGAGGGACCTATTGATGTCTTTCTAGGCAAGCCCCACATGGACGTCCAACCGCTTTTCAGAGAAATACGCCATCCCAACGTCGTGGTCACTCGCAAGGGAACGGTTCTCGCCACCTTGGGTGACAAAAAGCTTCTCGCCCGTCGCAGTGAGGATGGAGGCAAGACTTGGGAAGAAGAGATCATCATCGCCGAGCCGGCTTTCCAGGGAGGGGGCTTGACCGTCGACGAGACCACCGGGGACATCCTCGCGTTCGCCGAGGATCGCCACCCACCCGCTCCGTTGTCGTTTTATCGTAGCAAGGACGACGGCAAGACCTGGCAAAAGATGGAATCCACGATTCATCCGGACACCCGCGGAAACGTGCCATCAATGCACATGAATGAACACGGGATCACATTGCGACATGGCAAACATGCCGGACGCTTGATCCGTGCGGCGAGGCATTACGGCGAGTCCAATTATCCCAAGAAACACTGGCCGACACATTACACCACCGCAATCTACAGCGACGATCATGGAAAAACCTGGAAGACCAGTAATCCGTTCTCTGAAATGGGGACAGGCGAGGCGGCAATCGCCGAACTGTCCGACGGCAGGCTCTACTACAATTCCCGCTCTCATTGGAATGCGAAGAAGCCGCCGCTGCGGCGACGCGAGGCATGGAGCGCCGACGGCGGCGAAACCTGGACCGGTTGGCGGATCGTCGACATCCTGCCCGACGGACCGCAGGACACGAACTACGGCTGCTTTGCCGGACTTGTCCGCCTGCCGATTGCGGGCCGGGACATCTTGCTCTACAGCAACTGCGACAGCACTGCTGGCCGCAAACTTGGCACGGTTTGGGTGAGCTTTGACGGCGCAAAGACCTGGCCTTTGAAGCGACTAGTTTGGAAAGGCCCCTTCCAATATTCCTCCCTTTCCGCTGGACGGCCCGATACGGCAAGCGAAGGTTGGATCTATCTGCACTTCGAAGGCCACCTTCCCCAGACGCGCATCGCCCGGTTTAACCTCGCCTGGCTTCTGGGCGGCAAGCCGACTGGTGACGGAGAGGTTCCCATCAAACCCACAGCAGACCAGTCACCACGCTCCTCCGTAAAAAACGAGCCCAGACAGCCGAAGAATTAAAAGCTGAGAAAATTAAATCTCCATTTTTTGTGCTCTGGGGTTTAATTACATTTTTATAGTAATTTCTTGTTTTTTCTGGCCTTTTCTTCAATTTGGTGTATACACCTACTTTTGTAAGCAAAATGTAATGGGTAAAGTTCTAATTTTTGTTACTGGTCTGGGACAGATTCACCATTATTCGGAATTTTGTCCTGTATCCCGATCTTGCTCTGTTCCTTCTCCAAACTAAGATATGCCCAACGTGCGGAAAGATGGTAAGAGGAGTATTTCTGCATGGATCGATGAAGGTGACAAAGCTGCTCTACAAAAGTTCGCTAGTGGGCGAGGCGTTCCACTTAGTGATCTGCTCGACGAACTTATTAAGGAAAAGCTTGATAGGCTCAAAAAAAAGACGAAGAAGATTCGTAATTAGTATTTAGTAGCTTAGTCATGGACAAGAAAACTGAAGACCAAATAATCGGCATCAAACACACGCTTAACGAGACTTTAGGCGAGTCCATTCATCTTGCAGACTCTCAACGTGAGTTGAAGAAAGAGGTGGCCAATTTGCGTAAGGATTGTAACTCCCGACTTAAAATCTTTAAAAAATTGAGCTTCCGTTTTCTTTTGGTAATTCTAGGAATAGTCACCGCGACCGCAGTTTATGTTCCATTACGAGTTCATTTTTTGGAGCAATCATATGTTGGGAAATGGCTGGGATGTAGCACGGAGGAATTGCAAGAGAAACAAGCAGAAGCAACTGAGCTAAAACCAGGCAGCGATGCAGAGTTAGCGCAGTTCATGAAGGATCAAGCCATGGAACGAATGATTGAAGGTGAAGATGCAGATACGGAGATGTCCTACTTGGAGAAGGTTGCTCCGGAGGAGGCCCAGCGTCTGGCCAAAGGAGAAAACGAATAACAAAAAATCAATCGGTGGCGTTCAAGAGCACATACTTGTGTAGCAGCCTTCCCGGCAAACGGATTGGCCGGTTGACCGAGCGAGGTTTCACACTGATCGAGTTGCTGGTCGTCATCGCTATCATTGCCATACTAGCAAGCATGTTGTTGCCGGCCTTGGCAAAAGCTAAGCACAAGGCGGTCGGGGCCCGGTGCTTAAATAATTTCAAACAAATCATGCTGGCTAATATGATGTACACCGCGGACTTCGACGACTACATGCCGTATCCCAACTGGGGAAGCAGCGCCTTGAACGGCCCGGGTTGGCTCTACGATCCCAGCGCACGGGGTAAGTGGCATAACCGCCCACCACAAGGTAGAGAAGCCATAAAGACAGGGTTACTATATCCCTATTCTTCCGTCTTGGAGACATTTAGTTGCCCGATGGACACCCCACAGTGCAAGGACATTAAGGCACGCAAAAACAGCGGCTACCAAACGCTCTCCGGTTATATCATGAATGGATCACTCTGCATTTTTGGCAAACTAGCTGGTAAGCATCCCAACACAATCAAACTAGCTGATCTGGCTGGTGAAAACGTGTTGATGTGGGAGACAGACGAGCGCAAGCCGTTTTACTTTAACGATGCCTCGAGCTTTCCGCTGGAAGGAATCTCGCTACGACACGCAGGCAAAGGGACCAAGCTCCCGGTCAACCCCGACAAGGCCTCGGCACAAATGAATATCAAAAACTACCAACGTGGCGGTGCTTATGTCGCCAAAAGCGACGGCTCCGCCCACTCCATGCCCGTTAGCAGGTTTTACTTTTTCGCGAGGCAAAAAAAGAAAAACTGCCTCTGGAACGCTCCTACGCCAAACGGCCGTTGAAATGAATTTACTTGCCTCAATACCAACCAAGCAAACCACTCGGTGTATACACCAAGATGCATCATTTGGATTCTTTATCGGTTCCACAATAGTCAACTAGCAAAAAACCTTAACATGATTCATATTTCACAAAACGGGTGCCTTGAGATTGCTTGCAGTTTTGTTCCTCAATTTTTAAAGCCTAAGAATGTAATGAAAATAAAATACTTAATTAGTTCAATGGTCGCCCTGTGCTTTGTTGTGCTTGGCCAAGCGGAGCCGTACAAAGCTGATTTCACCAAACCGGCTATGGATGGATGGACGTCAACCCCCACCTCCAAGAAAATAAGCTATTCCCAAAAACGATATATTTCGGGCGGTGGCGGTGGAATCAGCGGTGGTGGTGGTGGTGGAAAATGGGTTACTGACTGGCAAAAAAGCAAAACAGTCACCTCTAACTCCTTTAGGTCTATATCAAGTAATGTTGCGCGTATAGACACCATCAAACCTTTCGCTACAGCGACTACCACACATATGAGCGACTGGAGTTTGGATACATCCTTTGCTAGCCCCAAACTGGATTTAACCATACACGACAACGATGAGCTGAAGTTTGAATACCGTCATCAGGCGGGGTTCCAAGTGGTACTATTTTACTCCTCCAATGCAGGCAAGAATTGGAAGCCACTTAACAACATAGTATTAACTGAATCGGCTTTGTTTAAATCGATGAAAGTGAACCTTGAAAATAAAAAACAAACTGATGAGTTCATGGTCAAATTCGTCGTAACCGACAAGGCTGGAAGAGCAATCGGAAATTCTTCTGATTTTCTTGAAATAAAAAAAATCACGACTCCACCCTACTATGACCCATATCATAGAATGTCACTACAAATGGCTGTGTTCAAAGGCGATATTGAGCTGACCAAGACGCTTCTTTCAAGGGGTAAGGATCCCAACGAATACAAGTACGGACACACAGCACTTCATGTTGCTGCATTTCATGGGAACGTCGATGTTGCTACTGAATTGGTAAAAGCCGGAGCCAAGGTAAACGCCCAATTGGATCCAAAGGGCATCAATGACGTTGAGGTCAAACAATATACGGTTAGGGAAGGTGACAACTTCGTGAGCATCGCAAAAGATCACAACCTCATGCACCCAACATACGGGCCTGTTCAATTTCTGCTGCTCAACAGTATTTGGCTGAAAGGAACGGCACTAAAAAACAATCCCCCTAACTTCGTGGTAGGAGAGGATGTCACGGTGATCGATGCCAATACTGGGCCAGAATGGTTCAGACACACCCGAGCATTGAAGGACGATGACGGTAAATTGGGAAATCCCCTTGGGTTTTCCCCCGAACTTGGGCGGGTACTGCCGTTAACCCCCCTTGAACTGGCTTGTGTTTCAAGCAAGTTGAAGATGGTGACTTGGCTGATCCAGAACGGTGCGAATCCGGATGGTGCACCGGGAATACATAACGGACTCTGGTCCGCCTTGGGTGACTCATTTCCGTCCGAGGCCACCCGCAACGAAGCCGTCCTTCGGGCTTTGATTGATGGTGGGGCCAATTTGAATATTGAACGTGCCAAGGGTGATACTCCGTTCCGAGTGGTCTGCACCAGAGGCCTTCCGTACTACGCAAAGATACTGATCAAGGCTGGGGCCAACTACAACTTTAAGGAAAAGTCACTGGGAAAGACATCCCTGCGTGCCGCCGCGCATTTCGGGAGGGCTGAAATGGTGCAATTGCTTATTGATAAGGGTCTCGACCCGGATGCGCGGGATGACTGGGGATGGACTCCTTTACACGTGGCCATTAACCCAGAGACAGTCAAGGTATTGCTCGATGGCGGAGCCGATATTCATGCCAAAGCAAAGGACGGCAATGAAGCAATTCACAGCTTGATAGGCGAAAATATGCTCGATTCAGTCAAGTACCTGTTGTTGCTGGGCGTTGATGTGGACACCAAGGGTAAGGACAATATGACCCCGTTACTTCAGGCTGTAAAATTCAACCACGTGGATGGCGTCCAGCTACTCATCGACAAAGGCGCGGAGGTGAAAGCAGCAGATGACCATGGGATGACCTGCCTGCATTTCGCAAGGTCGGATACCATGGTTGAATATCTCATCTCAAAAGGAGCCAATGTAAACGCTGGCGCAAAAGATAATACTACTCCTTTGCATTATGCATCTAACGGCGCAATAGCGTCTCTATTGATTGAAAATAAGGCGAATTTGAGAACAAAGGATTTGGATGGAGCCACTCCACTGCATTGGGCCGCTTCAAGTCGTGCGGATGTTGCCACCGTGCTAGTTTTGGCAGGAGCCCCCATAAACAGTAGAGACGCATCCGGTTCAACCCCACTTGATTATACCAATGATGAGACAAAAAATTTCCTCATTAAAAAAGGGGCCAAGCTAGGCAGCCTGCTCGTGTCGCTGGAATTCGACTTGGCTAAGAGCCAACTGGTGATCCGGGGAGTAGCGGGAGCAACCTACGAAATACAGTACAGTGCCGACCTCGGTAATTGGCATACTTTGGAATCCGTCAAATTGAAAGATACTACGTTTACCTATATCGACAAAACAACCCCGGTTTTGACCAAACGTTTTTATCGACTGAAGAATTGAAGGCTGAAGCCAAATGAATGGCGATGAATTTTTAGTGCGCGACTGCTTGGCCAAGCGCTGAGCGGCTTTTGAAAAAAGTTCGGCCTGATCTCACAGTATCGGCCTGATTGCTCATGCTTTCTGGTTTTCCAGACAGGCTCTAGGGAATCACGGTGGCTTTCAAGCGAGCAAACCCACGGGTTCCCGGAGGGAATAGTAGGAATTCGCGTACTGTCCCAGCCTCAAAATCGGCAAGGATGTAGGCTCCTGCACCCTCGGCGGTTTCCCAACTTAACAAGTTCTCTGACCACTCAACCGTTAGCGTGACCGAATCCGCGCCAGCCCGGCGTGTGTAGCTGTAAAACATTGTCCCGTCTTCGGTGGAGATTATTCGAGGCGAATCGACAAGAGAGTAGTCGATTGGATCCTCGTCGCCGAATGGGATCGCGTCGGAGGTACCTGCAGTGACATACCAGCGCACCATGTCGCCGGCAGAGTAGGCCGATGCGGGGATCGTCGCGGAGTAGATCCCGACGCCGGTTTCGGACATCAAAAGCGTCTGTTCGGATCCGAATCCAATGCGGTATGTCAACTTCACGGCATTCACTACGCCCGCCCGCTGCGTGACCGTTGCATTGATCGTCAGCGGGTCCTGTTCAGCGAGTTGGGGCGGGTTCTCTGTGACGTTCGTGACCGCCGGTGCGATTTCCATCAAGGCGGGTCCGTTGGCGGCGCCGGGCGTCGGGTTGAGGAAGGCGGGCGCCTTGCTGCCAGACGGTATCCCATAAGAGGCAGCGTTGAATTGCACTGGATATGTCGGCGCGAACTCACTGAAAACCTCGTTATCGGGATTGATCAGGGCAAGGTATTCGCCAGCGTTGGCGAGCCTAAAACTCGCATCGAGTGCGCCATTTTTTCCCGATGCAAAAACGATCATGTATTCGCCAGCGTGAACATTGCGTGACGGGAACTCACACCTGTTCGGGCGCAGCGGATCGTCAGTGAGCGACCATCCTCCAAGCTCGATTGCAAACGGGTTTGGATTGTGGATTTCGATCCAGTCTGCGTGGTCGCCATCGGCATCAGTGAGCCCGTTTTTGTTATCGGCAACGAACTCGTTCAGCACAAGAGGCATTGCCTCGACATCGACGCCAACAGTGATCTGCGTAGTCGCGTTGGGAGTGGAATCACCAACTGCTGTCAGCGTGTAGGTGGTTGTCTCGGTAGGCGACACGACGACACTGCCAGACATGTTGGTCACCGTGCCAACGCCGGGAGTGATTGATACAAAATCCGCACGTAAGACTTCCCAAGATAGAGTGACGATCTGCCCGGATTTGACCAATGAGGGACTCGCGGAAAAATTGATCACCACTGGTGCGCCGCGAGGAACCCCATTGTTCATGACGTCTCGAATTTCTTTTAGCGTTAGCACATTATCCCACAATGCAACGTCATCAATGAAGCCGTCAAAGTAAAAAGATCCGCCGTAGTCCGACCCGGAACCGATGTTGAGCGGAGTCCTGTCATTGGGAAATACCGCTTCATTCTGCTTAACTTTAAATCTTCCATCGACGTAGAGTTTCTTCGTTTCGGTCATACTATCGTAAGAGATGGCGATGTGCTGCCACTCGCCCACTTTGACTTTCGGGCCATCGAGGGTTTGCCAGTTGCCGTTCTTGGTGCCGTTGCCACTCCAAAATGCCCAAACACCTGACGGCTCACTGTCGTAAATTAGATACCCCTGGCTGTCAGGGTTCAGGTCGTGCCGGCTCGTGACTGGTGAGTTCCATGCCCCTGCTCCACCATTTGACTTGGCCCATAATGCCAGCGTGAAACTCTGTGGGTTCAGCTCTGTGGAATGGGGTACAGTGATAGCCGATGACAAACCATTGAACTCCGCTGCAGTTCCGGTGTGGACGACCGCGCCCTTGGCTCCGAAGGCAACACCACCGCTGACCTCGCCGTCGTGGTTGCCGACGATGTCATTGGCATCACCATCGAGCGGCCAGTGCGAAACGAGATCAGCTCGAGCCATCCCGAGGCAGAAGGAGAGCACTACACAGAGTAGCGTGGTTTTTTTGATCTTCAACAACATGTGAGAGGAGAAGGAAGCATCTATTTTCAACCAAGATCTCGCACGGAGCTTATGCCAACGCTGAAGCTGTCCTCCCTATTCCTCCTGACGTCGCGCTTCACGCCGTCACCCGCCAACAGAATCGGCATTGTGGCCGCAGCCCCGCTGAAACCGGGATAAAAATTGTTCAGAAATTTATTCTTAACCTACGCACATTAGTTTTTTTAGGATATATGCCTAATGACGAAGAAGTTTGTCGGGGAGATTGGCTACCGCTTGGCAAAGCGCAAAGCGGCTTTTAATATATGGTTGGCAACACGACGCTGTTCAATAGCACACGCTCCTATTAAATTGACATCATCGCGTTATGGGCTTCACATCCCTGCATGCTCAAGTTCCCGTTGTCCTTGTTCATTGCTAGTTTGCTGACGTTCTCCACCGCTTACCCCCAACTGCCCGACCGGGTAGCGTTCGGTAAAAAGAAGCGGGCTTTGGAACAGGTTCCACTGTCTGCGTTCCAACTGGATCCTGAGCTTGGCAAGGATCTCAAAATGGAGGTGTGGGCCGAGTCTCCACTGCTCTTTTCTCCGGTAGCCATGGATGTGGGTCCGCAGGGTCGCATCTGGTTGACCGAGGGAATCGACTACAACCAGCGAAGGCGAGTGGCCAACGGCCAGTCCATCATGGTGCTGTCGGATTCCGACGGCGATGGCAAGGCGGACAAGTCGCATGTTTTTGTGTCCGAGCCGAATGCCCGTCACGCGCCTCTTGGGTTGGCGGTGTTCGACAATCAAATCGTTCTCTCTGCCACGCCGGATCTCATCGTCTACACCGACGTCGATCGAGACGCCAGGTTCGACCCCAAGATAGACAAGAGAAAAGTTCTACTAACCGGTTTTCAAAACAAAGGGCACGACCACACCCTGCACGCAGCGGTGGGTAGCCCGAGCGGTCAGTGGTACTTCAGCTTTGGCAACTGCGGGGCGAACATTTTGACGCCGGATGGGCGCCACCTTATTGCCGGGTGCTACTACGGGCACAGCGAAGCAATCGGCAAACAGAGCTCAGATGGGCACGTTTGGGTAGGCGGAGTGGCCGTGCGAATGAACCCGGATGGCACCGGCCTGGCCCCCATCGGCCACAATATGCGTAATACCCACGACATGGCGGTGAGTTCATTCGGCGACGTATTTCACAGCGACAATGACGATCCCTCCCACTGCCGATCCACCTGGCTGATGGAATACGGTAACATGGGATACGCCGACCTTCGCGACGGCAATCGTTCGTGGGAGGAAGTCGCGAAGACTTGGGAGGAGCCCGGCGGGCACGACAAAAACACGCGCTACTCAATTTCACACTGGCGCCAAAACTACCCAGGCACGCTCCCGCCAGGCACCATTTACGGGGCGGGGTCCCCGATCGGCCAGACCTTCTACGAGAACGGCAGCTTGGGCGAGGCCTTGAGTGGCACTTTCCTGAGTTGCGACATGGTTCGAAAAGAGTTGATGGCCTATCTCCCGAAACCCATGGACGCCCAGATCGAGATGGGCACGCCATGGGCCTTGGTCGGCCTCAAGGCCACGGAACAAAAGCAACACTTTCTGCCAACAGACATCGTGGTGGGAACCGACGGAGCACTCTACCTGAGCGACTTTTATAACGACACCAGCCGCCGAAACAACCAGCTATCCGGAACGATCTACCGGATCACTACCAAGGACCGTGGCAATCCACAGTCGCCAAAAATAGATTATGAGAGCGATGCCGGCTTGGTGGCCGCCTTGGAAAGCCCAGCCCGCAACGTGCGGACCGCTGCGGTGAATAAGCTGGTGGCACGCGGGAATGCTGTTTTTCCGCAGCTGCAGCAGTTATTCGAATCAGCCGAAAACCCGTACGTTCAAGTACGCCCGATCTGGGTGATGGCGCAGCTCGGACCGAAGGGCCAAGGCTACGTCCGCAAACTGCTCAACTCGCGGAATCCCCAGCACCGCTTGGTCGCCTACCGAGCGCTGCGTTTCGCGCAGCCAGCGGGACTCATCCCTATGGCCAACAAGATGGCCGGCGACAAGGATCCCTCCGTACGCCGCGAAGTGGCCCTTTCCCTGCGTGACGTACCCTATGCCAAGGCCAAGCGAGCCCTCGCCCAAGTAATCGACGGCTATGACGGTAAAAACCGCTGGTATTTGGAAGCCATCGGCGCCGCGTCAGTTGGGAACGAAGATCGTGTTTACGACGAACTGGTTCGTCCCAGCCACGCCAAGACATCACCTGCAGAATGGGGCGACCCAGTAAAAAATCTGGCTTGGCGCCTGCACACGCCGCAAGCCATCGAGGATCTGCACGTAACGATCAAGACCCAGAAACCGACCATTGAGGATTTTCGCCGATGGGTCATGGGCTATGCCGGCTACCGTAACAACACCGAACGGAAACAGTACAAGGCACAACTCGAGTCATTGGCGAGGGAACCGGGATTTGAAGACGAGAAATATCAGGTGACCATTGAGGAGGTCGCCCGCAAGGACCTCTCCAATTTACAAGGCGAAGGCCTCACCGAAAGTTTCATCATGCCCACACAGTTTGGCCCTGACTCGGTGTTGTCGGACGTAAAAACCATCGCAGCCATGAAAGGCAACGCGGCCAACGGCAAGACTGCAGCTGCTCGTTGTACTATCTGCCACAAGATCGGCGCGGCGGGGGTATCCTTCGGGCCGCAATTAACCAACTGGGGGCAGGCTCGTAGCATTGAAGAAATCGTCAAAGAAATTATGGAGCCCATCGCGAAGCTGGCCCACGGGTTCGACAAGCCGGTGCGCCTGCGGAAAGGCACCAATATTGCGGAGGGAATGCTCTCCAACTTCAGCTGGCATGCGGGGTCATTGAAGATCAAACTGTTCGGCGGCGAGGTAAAAAAAATACTGTTTCGGCGCAAAGGCGTAAAGGTTGAAGAACTGAAAAACCATTCGTGGATGCCGACACCATCACGCATGGGCTTGTCGAACCAAGACGTCCGCGACATCGCGGAATATTTGAAAAATCTCTAGGTGACTTATATCTCCGAAATTTCACACATAGACGCTGAGGTGTTTCGCAATTAGATTGGCCGCGACTTGACCGAGTGCGAGGTGGCTTTTGCATCATGGCATCTGAGAAAATATTGCAACGAATGGAGCGCTGTTTGGCCAAGGTCGACTCGCATCCCTTGGCCAAGCGCGAGGCCGACTTGACCCTGTTGCTGGCCAAAAACGGCGAAGCTTGGGAGCAGTACGGCCAATTTTACGAGGGCTGGAAGCTCGAGGAAGTGGCCGAGCTGCTCGAAGCGGTGCGGGCGGCGTCTTAACGGGAGTGAACCAGGAGCAACATGATTGATGCCCATCAACATTTCTGGCAACTGAGCCAGCCCTTTGATTACGCGTGGCTGGATAGCCCTGATCTCGAGGCCATTCGGCGCGATTATTTGCCGAGCGACCTCAAGCCGCATCTCGACGCCACGGGTGTGCGCCAAAGTATCTTTGTGCAGACACAGCACAATATCGAGGAGACCCGCTGGGTGCTGGGCATGGCTGAAGAGACCGACTGGCTTATGGGCGTGGTCGGTTGGGTAGATCTTGCGAGCGAGTCATGCGAGTCGCAGTTGCTGGAGTTTAAAGATCATCCGAAGTTCGTTGGTGTCCGGCACGTGACGCATGATGAACCGGACGACGATTTTATTGTCCGGCCTGGGGTGTTGCGTGGCCTGAAGGTGCTGGAGAAGCATGGTGTACCGTTCGATTTGCTCTTTCATGTGCAGCACCTCAAACACGCGGATCGGCTCGCACGCGAACTACCCAGCCTTCCGATGGTCATTGATCATCTGGCCAAGCCAAGGATCAGGGATCGGTCGGTTGACGACTGGCTGCCGCAACTCAAGGCTGCGGCGCAGAACGAGAATATCTTTTGCAAACTCTCAGGCATGATCACCGAGGCTGATTGGGGGAACTGGAAGCCCGCCGATTTGAAGCCGTACGTGGATGCCGCGCTGGAGCATTTCGGGCCGGGCCGCTGCATGTATGGGTCCGACTGGCCTGTTTGCGAGTTGGCGGGGAGCTACGAGCAGGTGCATGGGGCATTGAGGGAAGTGTTGGGTTCCCTGAGCAGTGACGAGGCCTCTGAGATCTTTGAAGGCACTGCCCGCCGGTTTTATCGAATCCCCGGGTAAACGAATGCCAACCCCCATCGAAGCGGCTTCCAGCTGAAACGCTGAATGCTGTTAGTCACTCGGACGGCAATGTATGTTCCGCGCCCGCCGGGGGGAATGGATGCGTCAAAATACGCCCATTCCGGGCGCTGTAATTTAAACATGAAACTAGAAAAATACACCGTGGGCGTGGGCGACCGATTTGCCCACCAGGCTGAGGCGCAGTTGCAGGCGTGTGTGCAACTGGCCGCGGATGGCATCGAAGTGGTGCCAGTCTGGAACAAGTCCAACCGCGAGCACAGCTTCATCGGCTCGGAACCGCAGAGCGTTTATGACGCCGCCAAGGCGGCGGTGGAGGCACTGGGCTGGGAGCAGGGTTGGTACGTGGATGCCGACCACATCAACATGGACACGGTCGACAAGTATCTCGACTGCTCGGACTTCTTCACCATCGACGTGGCGGATTTTATCGGGCAACCGCCCGAGGGCGACGCGGTTGCGGTGTTCGTGGGGAAACATCCGGAGCTGGTCGGCAGCGTGAGCATCGAGGGCATCGACGCGCCGCTGGAGATCACGCGTGAGTACGTCGAGACCGTCGCCAGCAAATACCTGCGCGCGGTGGCCGAGGCCGGCACGATTTACCGGCACATCGAATCGCGCAAGAGTGACTTCATTGCCGAGGTGTCCATGGACGAAACCGACGTGCCGCAGACGCCGCCGGAGCTTCTGATCATTCTCGCGGCATTGGCTGATGAAGGCGTGACGTTGCAGACCATCGCGCCGAAGTTCACCGGGCGTTTCAACAAGGGCGTGGATTACGTGGGCGACCTGGAGCAATTCGAGAAGGAATTCAACGACGACCTCGCTGTGATCGCCCATGCGATTGCCCAATACGGCCTGCCGGATAACCTGAAGCTCAGTATCCACAGCGGCAGCGACAAGTTTTCCATCTACCCGATCATCGGCAACGCCCTTCGCCGCACCGGCGCGGGCGTCCACGTGAAGACCGCCGGCACGACGTGGCTGGAGGAATTGATCGGCCTCGCCGAGGCCGGTGGCGACGGGCTAGCACTGGCCAAGGAGATTTACGCCAAGGCGCTGGAGAACGTGGATGCGTTGTGCGGGCCGTACGCCTCGGTGATTGACATCAATCCTGCGCAACTGCCCACGCCCGAGGCGGTGGCCGACTGGAGCGGCGACCAGTACGCCAACGCGCTGCGCCACGTGCAGGAGCACCCGGAGTTCAACCAGCACTTCCGCCAGTTGCTGCACATCGCTTTCAAGCTCGCGGCCAAGGAGGGCGCGCGCTACACCGATCTGCTGAAGG
>Ga0209091_10003037_pt1 | contig 13652 bp, 11 predicted proteins | sample ArcticOcean_MG_C_6_FD_187438 | JGI IMG/M metagenome (GOLD analysis project Ga0209091, IMG submission 187438) | Marine microbial communities from western Arctic Ocean - ArcticOcean_MG_CB8_128 (SPAdes) (version 2) | ecosystem: Environmental > Aquatic > Marine > Oceanic | place: Arctic Ocean...
AAACGTTGGGTGAATAGGGATGATTATGAATTTGATAAAAGTTGGATATCTCCATTGACTAAAGATACTCCTTCTCAAGCTAGTAAAGTTGAGGATGCTTGTTATTGGTAAATCATAGTAAGTATTCAGTGGTCCATGTAAATATTTTAACTTTATAACATAGATAAATTTACAAATTATTCTTCTCATAATGGAAAGTTTTTGCACTTCAACCAAAAGGTGGACTTAAAAACATACCACTTTTTCATGAATTGCTTGACGAAGTGATTTGTTCTGGAAATGATCGCTGGGCCATTTACTTATGGGACTGGTTTGCACATATGGTACAGTTTCCAGAAGAAAAGCAAGAGGTTCAAGATTGCGTGTCTAGAAGAATTTGGTTAATGATATGGATGGATTACGAAAGAAAAGTTGATGAAGATTGTTGTTTCATTAGGAAATACCCATTATGTAAATTATGTGAAGATGATTGCTGAACAGTATAGTGGTAACGGATGAATATCCTGAAAAAAATAGTACAATTAAAACATCATTCTGGATTTAGGAAATATTTTGCAAACACTTCGTGGCTTCTCATAGAAAGAGCGCTACGTATGGCAGTTTCATTGTTTGTCAGTATTTACGTGGTCCGTTATCTTGGTCCAGAACGTTTTGGTTTACTTAGCTACGCCCTAAGTTTTGTTGGAATATTTGTAGTGTTAGCAACCTTGGGATTAGATGAAGTAGTGGTACGTGAACTTATAAAAACTCCAGAGCAACGAGAAAAGATACTAGGGTCCTCTTTTTTGTTGAAATTGGTTGGTACTTTGCTGATGTGGGCAGCTATTCTTGTCGCGATACCACTTACTGAAAATGATTTACAAACAAATATCCTGATTATAATTATCGCTTTTGGCTCTGTTTTTTTAGCATTCAATGTCATTGATTTAAATTTTCAAGCAAAGGTTAAATCAAAGTATGTTGTTCATGCACAGTTTGTACAGCTAATTATTTCATCCATTGTAAAAATAATTTTGGTTGTCAACGAAGCCCCATTGATTTTGTTTGCATCAGTTTTTAGTTTGGATGTAATAGTTTTGGCAATGGGGCTTGTTTTTGCCTATTTGTATAATGGAGATAATATATTTTCCTGGAAATGGTCTTTTGAGACATCAAAATATCTATTACATGATAGTTGGCCACTAATCTTAGCAGGTGTTGTTATATCAGTTTATATGAAAATTGATCAGGTGATGATCAAAGAAATGCTTGGAGCAAAAGAAGTTGGTTTATACGCAGCTGCTGTTAAGTTGAGTGAAGCATGGTATTTTATTCCTATGGCAATAGCCTCGTCTCTTTTTCCTGCTATTATAAATGCAAAGGTTTATCAGAAAGAAGAGTACTATAAACGACTACAAAAACTTTATGATTTAATGGTTTGGGGATCTGTAGCAGTGGCTATACCTACTACTTTAGTTGCTGACTGGTTGATACTGATTCTTTATGGAAATGAATTTAAGGATGCTGCAGATGTACTGCGTATTTACATTTGGGCGGGAGTTTTCGTTGCCCTTGGAGTCGCTAGCTCAAAATGGTTGGTTGTAGAAAATCTTCAAATTTATTCATTCTATAGAACAGCTTTGGGAGCAGTATTAAATATTAGTTGTAATTTATGGCTAATTCCTATTTACGGTATCAAAGGGGCTGTTTTTGCTACACTGATTTCTTACTTTTTTGTAGCGTATGTCAGTTTAGGCTTTTTTAAAAAAACGAGAGGAAATTTTTGGATAGTTACTTATTCACTAAATCCATATGCGGCCTTTCGAAGGGCTTTTCAATGATAAAATCATTAATGAAAAAAATTATTCCTGCTAAATATTGGGAAGATCCAAATAGCTTTTACTATCTTTACTTGAAATCATATGCAGGTACATATTATTCGCAAGAAGGTGAAGATATTCTTTTGAGGCGCATTTTTGGAGATCAAACAACAGGTTTTTACATAGATGTCGGGGCACATCATCCCAAGCGATTTTCCAATACTTGTTATTTCTATGATCAAGGATGGCAAGGCATCAACATAGACGCACTTCCAGGAAGTATGAAGGTCTTCCAAAAATTCCGCCCACGTGATACAAACTTGGAAATTGCTATTTCTGAAAAAGAACAAAATTTAAATTACTATATGTTTAATGAACCTGCATTGAACGGTTTTTCTAAATCAATTTCAGAGGAGCGCGAAAATGAACAATGCCATATTGAAGGGACAATCACTGTACCCTCTTATCCTCTTTCCAAAATTCTAGATACATATCTTCCTCCTGGACAAATAATTAATTTTTTATCAGTGGATGTTGAAGGATTCGATTTGAAGGTACTTGCTTCCAATGATTGGGGAAAATACCGCCCCAAAGTTGTCCTTGCAGAAGTTCTTGGTTCTAGCCTAAATAAAATAGAGAAAGATCCCGTATATAATTACATGGTTTCTCAAGAATATACCTTGTTTGCTAAATTATTCCATACTTGCATCTTCAAGATAGAAGAATAATTCCGTTCATTCACTTAAGGGCGCTATAATTAATTTAAAATACTGATATTTTAAATATAATACATTTTGAACTTAAATATGGAGGAGATTATTGTAAAAGTGTAGTTTCAACAGATAGAAAGTTTTCAATTATAATTGTAGATGGTCGTGATCGTGTAAACTGTATTATCAATTCAACATCGTCTATCTCTCAGGATGGGGTTTTAATTCTAGATGACTCTGAAAGAGTAGAATATCAAAATGGTGTTATTCATTTAAAACAGCTTGGGTACAAAGAGTTAGATTTTTGGGGTATAGCACCAGGAATATTTTATAATAAATTTACTTCTATTTTTTATAAAGACAATAACTGCTTAGGGATATAGTAAAATGAATGTATTGGCGCCAATTGTAGTATTTACTTATAACCGTCCTGAACATACACAACGCACTCTTGATGCTTTACTACAAAATCCGCTTGCTAATGAATCTGACATTATCATCTATTCGGATTCTGCTAGGACAGCAAACCACAATAAAGCCGTAGACGAAGTACGAAGTTACCTATCTGAGCTAACTGGTTTTCGTTCAATTAAAGTGATTCATAGAGACAAAAATTTTGGGTTGGCCGAGTCAATAATTCAAGGAGTTACAGAGGTTCTTCAACAGTCTGAAAAAATAATTGTACTGGAGGATGATCTGGTTGTCTCAAGATATTTCTTAGAGTATATGAACGAAGCATTGGAACAATTTGTTGATGATGACCGAGTTATTAGTGTTCATGGTTATGTTTATCCAGTAGATATTGAACTACCGGAAGCCTTCTTTCTTCCTGGAGCTGATTGCTGGGGCTGGGCAACGTGGCGAAGAGGTTGGACCTTGTTCAACAGAGATGGTCAATATTTATTGGACGAATTGGTGCGACGGCACATGATTCAAGAATTCGATTACAATGGAGCATCTTCTTTTTTGAACATGCTGAAAGATCAAATCAAAGGGGAAAATAATTCTTGGGCAATCCGCTGGCATGCCTCCGCATTTCTTGCAAATAAGTTGACGCTTTATCCCGGACGTAGTTTAGTTAACAACATAGGTAATGACAGTAGTGGAACTCACTGTAATACAACAGAAGATTTTGATGTAGAACTTAGTAAAACTTCAATTAATTTGAAAAATGTCATAGTTGATGTATCACCCATAGCTTTGGAAGCATTTGAATATTATTTCAAAAAGAATATTTCTTGGCGCAGACAATTAATAAATATTATCCTTTCTTTTTTTAAAATGAATCATATAAAAGCGAAAATTTAAGATTGACTACCTCCAATATTACATTACTATCTAAATTACTTTGTGGGGGAGTAAATAATACAATGTTTTAAGTAAATTACAGTACTTGGCAGGAGTCTAATGTACGTGGAAAAGGTTATGACAATATTAATGAATATTATCTATATCGTCAGACAGGAATTGATATAGATAGGATGACATGGGTAGCTGAAAATCTTAGTATTAAAGCATTAATATTTGCTATATATATGGGTTTCAAAGAAATATATTTGCTCAGTATGGATCACGACCATATTTGTAATAACGAAAGCAACTATAGGTTTTATAAAAACTAAATCCACCAAAAAATGAAGATGAAAGAACAATAAAAGGCACATCTTAGATTTGGTATGTATAATATTTTTCATCAATAAGAATTATTACTAAATAATTCCCATACTAAAATCTATAATACATCAAGAAACTCATTATTGAATGTATTAAAATATGTTCAATTTAATACATTCAATGATTAATTAAACATCCGTTAACTTCATCAGTAGTACATTATAAATGAAAAACTCTAAAATTGATTATATCCCAATTTCACAACCTAGTATCACTCAAAAAGAAATTGATTATGTAACCGATGCCGTAAAGTCTGGATGGGTTTCATCACTAGGAACATATGTAGATAAATTCGAAAAGATGTTTTCTGAGTACTGTGATACGAAATACGCACTTACCACGGCCAATGGAACTGTTGCTTTGCATTTAGCTTTAGCTGCTCTTGGGATTAATCAAAAAGATGAGGTAATTGTGCCCGATTTTACATTTGTTGCGACTGCGAATGCTGTAAAATATCTCGGCGCGAAAGTAATAACAGTAGACATCGATGAGGAGACTTATTGTATAAGCCCAAAAGCAATCGAGAAAGCTATTACACTAAAAACTAAGGCCATTGTTCCTGTTCATTTATATGGACAACCTGCAAATATGGATGAAATAAATACAATTGCAAGGAATAATAATATATTTGTAATCGAAGATGCTGCTGAAGCACACGGAGCCGAAATTAACGGTAGAAAGGTTGGCGGATTAGGAGAGGCAGGTATATTTAGTTTTTATGGTAATAAGATAATTACTTCCGGTGAAGGTGGTATGATTACCACAAACAATCATATTTTATATGAAAAGATGAAATATCTTCGAGATCAAGCCATGAGTCCCGAAAAACGCTACTGGCATACAGAAATTGGATTTAATTATAGAATGACCAATTTGCAAGCTGCACTCGGCCTAGCACAACTTGAAAGGATTGATAATATATTGGAGAAAAAAGTTGAGATATTTTCTTGGTATCATAATAACTTAAACAATATTAAAGGCATAAAACTAAATCCTAAATTAGCTAACTATAGAAATGTCTATTGGGTAATCTGCATTGAGTTATTAGATTTTTCTGAAAATCAAAGAGATAATATTATGGAAAAGTTGAAAGAACATAATATTGATAGTAGGCCATATTTTTATCCTATTTCAGAAATGCCAATGTACTCAAGAGTCAACACTCCAGTCACACAATTAATTTCACGACGTGGGATAAATCTACCTAGTTATTATGACATAACACAGGATCAGGTTTTATACATTTGTGACACATTGAAGAAATTATTGTAAATTACTAATAACTAAGCCATATTATGCTATTCTGAGTAGTAGCAGATCTTTATCTATAATTGTAAATGTCAAGAATAGAAAATTACTATAATGATTTTTATAGAGATTTATCAATTATAGATGAAGTAGCAAATACTTTTAATAAAATTGAAAATCTTTTGCCCACTTTAAATGGAGAGGAAACTTTTTTAGATATAGGATGTGGACATGGTGGAGTATGCTCTGAGCTTATTAATAAAGGCTTTAATGTCTCAGGTATAGAAATAAATGATGAGGCAATTAATAGTTTGAGATCTAAAGGATTTAAGACTTATCACAGGGACATTACAAAGCCATTAAATATTAATTATAAGTTCGATATTATTCTTATTCTTGATGTCTTGGAACATCTTTTCGATCCCCTACATCTACTGAAAGAGGCGAAGAATATCACTAAAAAAAATGGATATATTATAGTAACAGTCCCCTTGTATTTTGATATCCTTGATAGGTTAAAAATACTATTTACCGGAAGTATTATTAGTATGGATAACTTATGCTATGGTAAAGATATTTATTTAAAGTTCAGAAGCTATAATTACGATCATATACGCTTCTTTAGGCCAAAAGATATTTTTGAAATTGGAGAAAATTTAGATTTATTTGTTGACAAAATAGAATTCACTTCATCAACATATATGGGTGAATCTATATTTTTAAAATATCTATTTAAGATTATTGCTAATAAATATACAGTTAATATTAATCCCAATTTGTTGGCGCATGCAATGAAAATAAGATGGAAAGTACGTTAAATAAAATAGGAATATTAACATTCGTAGCTAATGTAGATGATGGTGTCTTCAATTATACAAAATCCTTAATAGATGCTTTAAAGAAAGATTGCACAAACAAGTACATTTTGTTTTGTAATGAGAATGATGATCGATTTGATAATTATGATCTAGAAATGAGAACAATATGTAAACCCAAAAGTAATTTATTCACAAAAGTTGTAACATTTATCCAATTTATATTTTTAATTCGCAAACCTTATCTGCTAACAAAGGATGAAATTGACTTATTCAACGATATAAAATTCTTTATCTCACCTGCTGTTTCAGCTTATCCTCATTTTTTTGTAAATAAACCTTTTGTATTTACACTGCATGATATGCAAGAGAAATATTATCCACATTATTTTACATTATATGAAAGATTTACCAGGTGGGTTAATAACAAAACATTAGCAAAATGTGCACACAGAATAATATGTGAATCTCAATATGTTAAAAATGATATTACAAATTTTACAGATACTATCCCTGAAAAAGTAGTGATAATACAGTCCCCCCCCCCTGAAAATTTGTTAAATTATTTATTTCATAAATATAAGTATATAAAGATTAAAAATAAATATAAATTACCAGTTAATTATATTCTTTATCCTGCCCAATCTTGGCCACATAAAAACCATCTTAAATTGTTAGAAGCATTTAGTATAGTCAATAAAAACCACCTTGACATAAACTTAATACTTACTGGAAATATAAATAATAATTATAAAAATATTTTAAAAAAAATTGATGAACTAGGTCTCTCTAATAAAGTAAAACATCTAGGAAGTATTCGCTATGAGGAATTGTTGTATGTCTATAAGATGTCGATCATGCTAGTTATGCCAACATTGTTTGAAAGTGTTAGTATTCCAATCTACGAGTCATTTTTTTTGAAAGTACCTGTTTGTGCTTCAAATGTTTTGGCTATTCCTGAACAAGTTGGTGATGCCGGTATTCTGTTTGATCCTAATGATGTCTATGATATGGCTGATAAAATATCTATTTTACTAAATGATGAAAAACTTAGAAATGAAAAAAAAGATCTTGGATTTGAAATGGTTTCTAATTTTAATCATAAAGAGTATAAAAACAAATTGATGGATGTGCTATATCAATCCTAATATTTGGTGATAATATTGAAATCATTTATTAAACAAATATCATCAATAAGAAAAATATCTGAGAAAAAATTATTTGCAATGCTCCTTCAATTTGAAAAAAACCTGCAATGCTGGATATAAAAAAATATTTGAGATTCAACTTTATTGAATTAATACCAGAGAAAGGGCCTTGGGCGGCATTGCTCCTGATTCCAGTAACAATCATTTCTGGGGCTTACTGGAATTCAATTCCTTTTTATCTTGTTATCGCTACTCTTTGGCTATTCCAACGTAAAACACCTATTCCTTTGGAATCTGGAATAGCTCTCATGGGGTCCTGCCTGCTAGCCATATTTATTGTGGACAAAACAGATTATCCATTTTGGATTTACACTATTAAAATCGTTGGCTGTTTTGTCATAGTGGTATCGTTAAGACCAGCAATCCAAAATCAACAACGATTTTGGATTGACACCTTTTTTGTTTTTGTTTTGTGGATAATTTGGGAAACAAACTCTTACTTTCATTTGGGACGTTGGACATTTGATTTTGGTGGCCGTTATTACCCCAATTGGACTGCAGTTTACTGTTTTCTATTTGCAATGCTTGCTGTGCGATGGAGGTTGCACCTAGCCTTGCTGACGGCATTGACTTTGGGCTGGTTGACAGGAAGTAGAAATTTTTCTCTCGCTCTTGGTGTGGTAGGAATGGGTTATCTTTTATTCCCCATCTGGCGCTGGGTTTTTTCCAAAACCAGTCGGACAGTCGTGCTGTACCTGTTTCTCGCAGGTTTATCTCTCTGGATACTGGAGCAAATCACTAATGGACAATGGACAGGGGTCCATCTCTTTAATGAGCGAATATTTCGTTTTTCGGCTGATCCCGGACGGCTTGACTGGGACATGATGGGGATTAAAGAATGGACAAAAAATATGCAGACTTTTGCATGGGGTATGGGAGATTGGCCAAACAATGGGCCAAATCCACATCATTCCCTGATTCACACACTTTTGGAGCGGGGAATTATCGCAACCACAGTGCTGATAATTTTTATAATGGGTGATTTAAGCAAGCATGCTCGCGGAATGGAACCGTGGCTTTTGGGCTGGTTTTCGCTTGGAATGTATTTACATTTGAATTTTGTGACCATGTTCTGGGTGATTACCATGCTGGTTTTGCGCTGTCGTTATGTTAGAAATGGTGAAGATGATGTTCAGGAGGATGCACTGGTGGAATGGCTGTTAAAAAAATGGAAAATTTTTCGGTTGCGCCTGGCATCTTCATGAATGACATGAGCCTTTTATCTATTGTTACAATCACCTTTAACAATTTTGATGAGTTGTTACACACTGTTGAATCTGTGAAGGATTTGAAGTGTTGTGAACACTTGATAATCAATGGTGGAAAGTGTCAGAAAACATTAGAGTTTCTTCAGATTTTTTCCGGAAAATCAATTTCTGAGCCGGATCAAGGGATCTCTGATGCCTTCAACAAAGGCATTAAACTCTCACAGGGCAGCGCAGTAATGCTGCTTAACAGCGGAGATATTTTGCTCGATCAAACTTATCCGGAAAAAGCGCTACATATTTTAAAAGAGCATCCAGAAGCTGATTTTGTTCATGCGAATGAACTTTATGATGATGCAATGATTGGGGAATTCGTGATGCGTCCTTTACGGAAACAAAATAATTTGTATCCCAACATTGGAAAAGGAATGCCCTATCGTCATCAGACGATGGTGGTGCGAAAAACAGTTTATGAAAAAGTAGGTCTTTTTGATTTGAAATATGTGACCAGTGATTATGATTGGATTTGCAAATGGGAATTGAGCCTTAATAAGTCGCATGGGAAAGCTTATTATTCACAAGGAAATCCTGTGATCAAAATGGACGGTGGAGGAATTTCTTCAACTCAAGAGGGCAAAGTAATCTTAGAAGCTATTCAAATTATAATGCAATATAATAAGAATAAAAGATTCATAGAAATAATAATATCCTATACAGCACTAATGAATCGTTTAGTGTTATTTTTTGGTCGTTTATTTTTACAAAAGTTGGGGTTTATAAATGTGTTAGCAAAAATGAAACTCAGAAAATATGAAAAATCTATAGAAATCAAGTAGACGATTAAATAATAATTGTAATCTCATAATCTATTTTAAATTATTTTCTGTAAAAACATTTATTAATTTCATCTGCCAAACTAAATCTCCAAATTATTTTGAGATTCCTAAAATTAGGCATTTATTAAAATATATAATGCTGAATAAAAACCCAAATATGCTCGCTACAGGGATGGTGTTCCGTGAGGTTGATTATGCTATTTATGAAGTGCTATAAAAACTAGATTAAAAAGAAAAGTAAATATTTAAGATAATTTACAGACACAGCTAATGAAGGCGATTTCGGTCAATAATTTATTGTAAGCATCACATTTTTTCATGCATTAAATCAATAAAAATACTTTTCAAATGAATTTCCTACCAAATTTTATAACACTAAAACAACATCCTGGTATTCGTAAATACTTCTCAAATACATCATGGCTTCTGGGAGAAAGAATCTTGCGGATGGGTGTGTCCCTTTTTGTCGGTATTTATATTGTTCGCTATTTGGGTCCCGAAAAATATGGTTTACTGAGTTATACAATGAGTTTTGTATGGCTATTTAGTGCTTTCCTTGATTTGGGACATCGTGAAATCATTGTGCGTGAATTAGTTCTATATCCAGAGCAACGCAATGTTATACTTGGATCAGCTATTTTATTACGTTTGAGCGGTGCTGTTTTCTTGGTAAGTGGAGTAGCTGTTGGCCTGCAGCTTGTTGATAATGATGAGCAAACTTCCCTAATGATCGTCATCATTGCATTGGGAATGGCTTTCCAAAGTTGGGAACTTATAGATTATTATTTTCAATCTCAAGTTCAATCAAAATACACTGCCTGGGCTCAAACCTTACAACTTATAGTTGCTTCTCTGATTAAGATCTATTTGATTATTTGGCAAGCTCCTTTAATTTACTTTGCAGCTATCTTTTCACTTGAATACGTAATTACAGCAGCTTTATTCTTACTCATATATAAATGGAAAGTGGGAAGCTTCCCTATTCGAAACTGTAATTTAAAATATGCCAAACAAATATTAAAAAACTCTTTCCCTTTGCTTCTTACGAGTATGGCAATTCTTATCTATATGAAAATTGATCAAGTTATGTTGAAAGAACTTGTCGATACCGAAACTGTGGGAACATATGCCGCAGCTGTTAAATTGTGCGAAGTTTGGTACCATATACCGGTTATAATTGCTGTCTCCTTGTATCCTGCAATTATCGGAGTAAAAGATAAGGATCCTGCTTTATACCATGCACAACTGCAAAAACTTTATACGCTATTGGTTTGGGTAGCAATTGCGTTAGCGATTCCAATAACTTTTATGGCAGATTGGATAATATATATTTTTTACGGCAATGAATATATCGAATCGGCAATAATTCTAAAAATATATGTTTGGGCTGGTATTTTTGTATCTATGAGTTTAGCCAATAACAAATGGATGGTTATTGAAAATTTCCAGAATTACATACTGCTCACAACTATTCTAGGCATGAGCTCCAATATTATCTGCAATGTTATTTTAATTCCGAGTTACGGTGCTCCCGGTGCTGCAGTCGCCACATTGATTTCTTATGGAATTGGTTCTTATTTAAGCCTCTTTTTCTTTCCCAAGGTCAGAAAAGGTTTTTGGCTTGCAACCAAATCAATAAATCCATACTCAGTCTTTACTTTTTCATACCATTCTAAATGACACGAACGATTTTATCCTTATGATTAAAAACAGTGTTAATAAAACTGAAAAATCTATGTTCATATGATTGCTTCTGTCTGTCGTGTCTGCAAAAATCCAGTAAAAGCTATTTTCACATCGGTTCTATTAGAAAAATATTCTACTCAATATTACCATTGTAATGATTGTGGCTATGTCCAAACGGGCGAACCATTTTGGCTGGAAGAAGCATATAAAATACCGATCAATAAATCGGACACAGGCATGATCATGCGTAATTATTGGTTTCGAAATGTAACAGCAACAATTATTTACTTCTTGTTTGATCATAAAGTAAAATTTTTTGATTACAGTGGAGGTTATGGGATATTTGTGCGGCTGATGCGAGATATTGGCTTCGATTTTTATTGGCAGGACAAACACACAGAAAATCTGTTTGCCAGGGGATTTGAGTTTAAAGATTCAGAAAAAAATCAAGTTGAGTTACTGACCTGTTTTGAGGCATTTGAGCATTTTGCTGAACCGGCTGCTGAACTGGAAAAATTGCTTAGCATCTCCCGTAATATTTTACTGTCCACTGAATTCATTCCCGACCCTCCTCCGCCCCCTGACGAATGGTGGTACTATGGTTTGAAACATGGACAACACATCGGGTTTTTTCGTAAAAAGACTTTTGAGTATCTTGCAAAAAAACACAACCTGTATTTTTACACGAACGGCCAAAACATTCATTTGTTGAGTGAAAAACGTTTCCCGCAGGCTGCCTTTAAGTGGTTAACCAAAGTTTCCAAGTACATGACTCCTTTGATTCAAAAAAGAATGAAGTCTTTAACTTGGAAAGATTTTGAAACATTAAAAGCCAAGATTTCATGAATCCTCTCAAACCCTACCTCATTATTATAAGATCACTACTTTTTATTTTGTTTGACAGTATTGCACTGTGGATAGCCAAAGTTCCCAAACACAACCAGCTGAAAATGGTCCTCTTGATTCGACAGGATGCCATTGGTGATTTTATCCTCTGGTTGGACACAGCAAAAGAATACAGAAAATATTTTTCTCCAGAGAACTACAAAATTGTATTGATAGGCAATGCATTGTGGTGTGACTTAGCAAAGGAATTGCCATTTTGGGATGAGGTGCTTCCGATTAATATAAAAGCATTCAAAACTTTATCCAGATATCGCTGGAACATCCTCCGGAAAGTACTATGTTTTGGTGTGGCTATGTCCAAACTGAAGATCCTTTCTGACTGGAAGAAGCATATTATTCATCGATATTTTCAAAAATCATTACCTTGTTGCTTAAAACACGTATGAAATCGTTAACGATACAAGATCCTGAAAAAATAAAGGCTTCATCATGAAATCGTTTTTCAAAAGATTACTTCGTCGAGTTGATCTTGAATTCCGAAATTTTTCGATAGAAAAATCTGAGAACGCTCGATTTTTCACCATGTTGTCACATCATAAAGTGAATACGATCTTTGACATTGGTGCCAATGAGGGGCAGTTTGGTGTTATCTTGAGGGATTTTGGCTATAAAGGAAAGATTATTTCTTTTGAGCCTTTAACTGATGCCAGAGAAATGTTACACAGAATTAGTCAAGATGATCCGTTATGGGAAATTGCGCCACAAGCGGCAATTGGTGATGAGGATGGTGAGGTTGATGTTAATATAGCCGGAAATTCAGAAAGTAGCTCTATACTCAATATGTTGGATTCACATCTTGAAGCGGCTCCCAGTTCAAAATATATCGGCAAGGAAAAAGTATTAGTGCGAAAGTTGGACACACTTTCACAAGATTTCATAGATGATAATTCTGTTGTTTTCCTAAAAATAGACACCCAAGGCTATGAAGAGAAAGTTATGAATGGTGCCCATACGTTGATGAAAAACATTGTTGGGTTGCAACTCGAAATATCTTTGGTTCCTTTGTATGAAGCTCATAGTTTATTAGACGACATGTTTCAAAACCTCAAAGAAAAAGGGTTTGAACTTTGGGGCATATCCACTGTGTTTTCCGATCCTCATACTGCTCAGTTACTTCAAATTGATGCAACATTTTTTCGTCCTCAAACGCAAAGTTCAAAGCGATCAATTACGATTACTGAAACAAATCTGAACAGCAGGAACATTCGAAAATCTGCTTTGATATTTTTTAAAGCAATCGTATATTTTATATTTGACAGCATCGCTGTGCAAGGTATTCCAACTTCCCAGAAAAATACTGAGAAAACAGTTATACTGATTCGTCAGGATAAGATCGGGGACTTCATTGTTTGGTTGGATACTGCCAAAGAGTATCGTAAATTATACCCTCCTGAAAAATACAAAATCGTGTTGCTGGGTAATTCTTTGTGGGCTGATTTAGCAGAAAAGCTGCCTTATTGGGACCAAGTAATTTCTGTCAACGCCACAAAGCTAAAAACTATTTCCAGATATCGCCGTAACCTACTCCGGAAAGTGCGGGAATTAAAAGCGGAAGTTTCGATTCA
>Ga0209091_10003042_pt1 | contig 13625 bp, 9 predicted proteins | sample ArcticOcean_MG_C_6_FD_187438 | JGI IMG/M metagenome (GOLD analysis project Ga0209091, IMG submission 187438) | Marine microbial communities from western Arctic Ocean - ArcticOcean_MG_CB8_128 (SPAdes) (version 2) | ecosystem: Environmental > Aquatic > Marine > Oceanic | place: Arctic Ocean...
AGAGGGAATTCTTCATTTTTCATAATTACTTGGTATTTTCGGATTATCACGATTCATGAAACCATATTTACCTTGTTTCATCGCAGTCACCCTCATTAAACCATTCGATATGATAATATCGTTAAAGAATTTAAAGAGTATCAATATCCTAATTGGTTAAGAGATTTAGTCGGTATTTTAAAAATTTCCTGCGTCTTCTTGATTCAATTAGAAAATGTAAATTTAATGAAACTTGGATGTATTGGTCTCGCGGCACTGATGGCAGCTGCTGTCTTTACACATTTAAGAGTGAAAAATCCAATAGGTAAAATGTTACCTTCACTTACTCTTCTCACCTGTTCAATTCTTTTATTTCTGTATAGCTAAAAAAGATAGTTTGAATTCATATTGAATGAATCAATGACAATTACATTTAAGACAGGGGGATTTGTTTATGGTTTGAGGCCTAGACGAATTCCCTTGATGAAGAGTTCTTGATGACGAAGCTGTGGGATTTGGTTACGTCCCACAGCCAGCCTTTGATGGTTCTGATCTGTTTTGGGCTATATTCAATGGATCTTTCTTCTTCTAACCCTTGTTGAATTAATTGTATGGATATCTACATTATCTTGTCAGAAGTTAATTTATTATTGAAAAAACAAGCAACTTCCTTGAGACTAACTCCAGCCTTCTTAACAACGATAGAAGGAAGAAAATCATTTATATACTGAGAGATATTTTATGATTTTTCTAATTATTTCTGCTTGGTCTAATTCCATTGGATCCGCATTGAACGCCACCGTCCTGAAGCTTGCCGTGAGGGACATCAGGCTAGCCTTGGCTATTGCCGGATCAATCTCTGCGGTTTCATTCCTGGGAGAGAGATGATGAGTCCGGAGAGCGGAAGGCAGTGCGTACCTTTTTGGTTGCGACGTCCCTTGCTTCTGGTCAAAGGATTTAAGGTCGATCGTGATGATCCTGACCTCGCAGCTCTCTCGGCGCTCCAGCCGGCAGAGAGTTTTGTCTGGGGTGTTCTTCCACATGCGGCACGTTCTTTTGCACCGTGCATCCTTGCTTTACCATCCTCGATGGCACTTACGGCAGCACTGGGATACCTCTATTGTCGAATTCTTGATACACACGAAGACCTGATCCTTGACTTAAATGAGCGGCGTGATGCAATTAGGAATGTTTCGTATCGTCTCAAGGCTTTGCGGGATGGAGAATTATCTGAGGAGCCGCCGCTGGCTACACACCAATGCAAGGATCCTAGGGACGAAGTACACGCCCTGATTGCGCATGAGATTCCGCGGCTCGACCCGCTCTTTATAGGCCTCGGGATTGATGTGCAAGAGCTCATTATCGACCTTGTTGATGACATGGCAGAGGGCATGCTGTGGGGGGCGGACGCCTTCGAGGGACAGGAAGGAGTCCTCGATGGGGATCCACAGGTTCGGCGTTATTGCGAGGCTGTTCTGGGCAACCCCATCCGCTTTGCGGCGCGACTGTTTGCCCTCACAGAGAGAGGCGTGGGCGAGCTGCCTCATGAGCTGGAGAGCGCCTGCATGGACGTTGGCGAATACCTCCAACTTGCCAATGTCACGAGAGATATCGAGAAAGATCTCAATCGTGGGGTTGCTTATGACATCAGGCTCAAGCCTTTTTTGCACGGGCGGGGAGAGGGCGACCAGGAGGGCCTGGTGCGCGTGGTCAGATTGGAGCTAATGATGCGCGCCCTGAAGCGAGCTCCGTCTTATCTGACGCTCATTGAGGGGCTCGATTTACGTCGTGGCTGGATGGGCGTTTCCGCCATCATCATGGCACGCTTTACGGAGCGCTATTATCTAGGGTGCTCTAACAGAGTCGGGGTGGCGACTCCGGCGCAAGATTCGGCAGCCAAGGTGCTCATTAGCTCCTGGCCGGCTCTAGTCTCCGTAAAATGGACCAGAAGACGCCTGCTCAGGCTGGATGGACAGCTGGCAGACCTGCTAACGAAGGCGGCGGAGATCAGCCCTCAATGAAGTTGTCGTGACCCTTTTTTTTCATCGCAAGCTCTCCCAAAGAAGACACGATCCAAAAAATCTATCTTTTTCATCCAGTACACTAGATTTTTATCTCTAAAAGTTTGATTTTTATGAAAACTAAGCCTGTAATAACTTATTGGTGCTGTTTTAGTAAGTTGCTTTGGAACTATTTTAGTCCTTTCCGCTAGTAAATGTTCACCTGGATTTCTTTTTGCTGAATCTGCAGAAGAGATTGTCGATTCAATACCTTCTAATTCGAACGATAGACTTTTGTCTACCAATGTCAAGTTTATAATCTTATTGTTGGTGGGATGTTTTACAAGAATGTGGGGATTTTACTTGGAGGGTGTCTGACAGTGAAGAATTAGTGAGGGGTTGTTTACAAGAGGTGATTGGAATGATCTTCATGATCTCTGTCAATCAGTTCTCATTCTTGAACTTCGGTGCGGATTTTCCGAAGTTGAAATATCCGTTCTCTTTCCTTGACCAATTTTATGAGAATATTAGGATCAAAATAATTAAACTCATAACTTTTTACAGTTCACATATACGATAGTCGAAAAATGGATACTTCACTTTCGTGTGTTTATAAATATAACTAAAACCCCCCACAACTGAATCTCAGGGATTCCTCAAACATTAATACTCCTGGCAAGTTCTAATGCAGAATTATCACTCACTCCGAGATAGGAACTCGTAGCAGTCACAGATGATTGACCGAGTAATCGTCTAACTGCATCAACATTATGTGTCTTTTCATAAATGACTGATGGTTTCGTCTTCCGCATTGAGTGAGTAGAGTATTCACTAACATCTTCAACACCCAACTTCTTCATCCACCCCTTTACTATTCGGGCATATTGTTGAGAACAGATAGGTTTCCTCATAAAATGACCCATCTGACCCATAAAGATGAAATCGTCTTGTTCTTTATCCATCAAATGTTTCTTTATTACATCTATTGAGTTCTTACTCAAAGGAATGTTCAGAGTGGTCTTTCCAGTTTTCTTCTGTTTTACTTTTACTTCTGTTTTTATTGAACCACTTTCATTTACCACATCCTTAACTCGTAAGGATAATAAGTCGGAAGCACGAAGCATTAAATCAACGCCAAGGTTCAGTAGTAGTGAGTGCAGTGGTTTATCACTTACAATCTTTCTTAATGTTTTCACTTGGTTTTCATTCAAAGGTTTTTTTCCCATCTTAATCTCCATCAATAGGTTCAATAACCTACGAATTAATTACTTATTGTAACATTATATTTGATAGACATATATTTGTCAACTATAAAATGAGTAATACCAAAGGAATCCTCCATTTAGTTCAAAAATGGTTTTATTGAATACTTTCTGATAAATTTGTAAAATATAACTAATTTCTTTGAATTAAAGGAGAACAGATGTTTATTTGTTTATCTGAATGTGGTAGATGTGATAATATATAAAAGGTGAAAAATTATATTGGTTCTACTATGAAATCAAATAGTTCTAGTGAGTTTCAAAGTAGTTTCAAACTTTATAATTATTCAACAAAATCAATGTGTTTGAGGTATAAATCTATCGGCTGGGAATGAATTTATGTTCATGGGAATTATTAGCAACAAAAGTAGAATGAATACTAAAATTTCGTTTCCGGTTAAAAATTGATAGAAAAATTGAAAGCGAATACTAAAGCTTACTAGAATTCATAACTCACGAATTAAATAATAAACTGGGAATTAAAATTTAATCTAAATTAGATGCTAGATCAACGTTTTTTTACCAACATAGATTGGGTTCTATGTTTTTTAGTTTTGCTGATTTGCGGTGTGGGTTTGATTGCACTTTCCTCAGCAACAGTTGGTACGCCGGGGCAGGAGGATTATTTAACTCAGCAGGTTTTTCGTATATTAGCAGGAATTGGAGTAATTATTTTAGTCCAATTGGTTCACTATCGAAATTGGGCAAGCCTAGGTTTTGTTATGCATCTGGTAGTAATTGGGTTGCTGGTTCTCGTTCTGTTTTATGGAACAGGTGGACCTGGAGCACCTGTACAACGCTGGCTGAAAGTTGGCCCGTTTTTTTTCCAACCTTCTGAGTTTAGCAAGTTTACACTGGTGCTGGCACTTTCTCATCATTTCAGGGACTTCGAACAGCCTAAAGGGAACTGGCTTTGGATGATTTGGCCTCTAGCTTTAATGGCAGTTCCAGTGGTTTTGATTGTCAAACAGCCTGACTTGGGTACAGCCATGTTACTCATGATCGTTTTCGTGCCAATCATTTTTTTGATGGGTATTCGTCTCAAGACTATTTTTATCCTGATTATTCTCGTATTGCCTTCCCTGCCCATCGTCTGGATTTATGTTTTAAAATCATATCAAAAAGCTCGTATATTAACTTTTCTTGATCCGGAACGTGATCCTCTGGGGTCCGGCTATCATATAATTCAGTCCAAAATTGCTATCGGTAGTGGAGGAGTGTTTGGTAAAGGATTTGGAGAAGGAACACAGGGGCAACTGAATTTTTTACCTGCGCACCACACTGATTTTATTTTTTCTGTATTTTCTGAAGAGTGGGGATTTTTTGGTGCAATGCTGGTATTGATTCTGTTTTTAACACTTGCATTGTGGTCATTGGCAGAAGTGCTAAAATCAAAAAATCTTGTAAGTGCCATCCAAATTACCGGGATTGTCGCAATATTCATATCACATGTATTGATCAATATTGGCATGACAACAGGATTGATGCCGGTAGTAGGTGTTCCACTTCCATTTTTTAGTTATGGAGGTTCTTCAATGCTCTCCATGATGTTTGGAATTGGCCTTTTACTGAACATCAGAATGCGCCGTTTTGAAAAACAATAAATAACTTAAACTCCAAATTCTCACCCTTAATTCCTTCTTATTGTTACGATGGTTCGTCTCCGTTTTGCTCCAAGTCCCACAGGATATTTGCATGTTGGTGGTCTACGTACTGCTCTTTTTTGCTGGTTTTATGTACGTCAACAAGGCGGCAAATTCATTTTTCGTTTAGAAGACACTGATCAAAAAAGGCTGGTCGAAGGTGCCGAAAATGATTTGATCAGAATGTTGGAATGGGCAGGAATTGATCTGAACGAAGGTCCAGGAATTGGAGGTGAATCAGGTCCTTATCGTCAATCAGAGCGCATTGAAATATACAGTCGCCATGTCCAGAAATTACTTGATGACGAAAATGCATATCATTGTTTTTGCTCTGCGGAACGATTGGAAAAACTTAAAGCAGGACAACGTGCGAAGGGAGAGAATACCCGTTATGATGGATTTTGTAGGCGCCTGTCAAAGGCGGAAGTAAGTAGACGGCTGGGTGAGGGTGATCAGCATGTTGTAAGGATGAAAGTACCTGAAATTCCGGAAACACTTGTGCTTGATGATTTAATCAGGGGTAGTGTATCAATTGAAACCAGTCAAACTGAAGACCAGGTTTTAGTCAAAAGCGACGGCTTCCCAACATATCACCTGGCTGTGGTAGTTGACGACCACTTGATGAATATAACGCATGTTGTACGAGGTGAAGAATGGCTTTCTTCATTTCCAAAACATTTGCTTCTGTATCGTTTTCTGGGCTGGGATCCTCCCCGGTTTGCACACTTGCCTTTAATTCTTAATCCTGACAAATCCAAACTCAGTAAACGTCAAGGTGATGTTGCTGTGGAAGACTTCCGTACTCAAGGGTATCTTCCGGAAGCACTGGTCAATTTTGTTTCTTTGCTAGGCTGGTCACCTGCACAGGATCAGGAGTTGTTCTCACTTTCTGAACTGCTGGAAGAATTCAGTTTTGGACGTGTTAACAAATCCGGAGCAGTTTTTGATCGGGAAAAACTTAACTGGATGAATCAGCAATATATCCAAAATTTAAATCTGGAAGATTTCCACCAGCGACTGCTTCCATTCTTAGCAGAAACGACTTATGCCGGCGAGGATGAAAACCTGCTCAGGAAAGCAATAAAAATTCTGCAGCCCCGCTTGGTGACGTTGTCAGAAATTGGTGATCGTCTCTCATTATTTTTTGACAATAATCCGGTAGCAACTGATCCGGAAGTAAAAAACCTCCTGCGGAAGGATACCTCAAAAAATGTGCTTTCTATTTTTATCAAGCAGTTGGAATCAATTGATAAATTGACCGAAAAAAACTTTGCTAGTGTTGTGGAAAATATTCAACAAGAGACAATGATCAAGGGCAAAGACCTGTGGCTACCTTTGCGTTACGCAATTACTCTCGAAGCTCAAGGTCCAGATTTAAAGCTCATGGTAGATTTTTTTGGGAAGGAAAAATGTTTGCACCTGGCAAGGCAAGCTCAGGAATTATGACACATAATAAAAGGCAAATAAAAATAGTAATTTTGCAGATTATTCAAAATATAAATGAAAAATGCAAAAAAGAATTGTGGCTGGTAAAAATAATATCTCAATCCACTTTTTCTGTTGTTTTTCATTCTATTATCTTTCTTTTTATAGCCTTTCCTGAAGTCGTTAATGCAGTTCAAACCCAGGATCAATTAGTTGCTAATTTTGATTCCAAGCTGGAAATAACTATGGATAATATTGCAGCACGAGTTCTTGGAAGTAAAAAGAGAGTAGTAATTACTGTGATTGATATCTTTAATCATGAGACTCAGGAGAGGGACACGCAGACCGATTTGCTTGAAGAAAAACTTACAGATTCTCTTTATAAAAAACTGACTGACCAAGTAGTTCCTTATTTTGAAATAGTTTACCTGCGTTTAGAATGGAGGAGTACTTTCCCTGAAATAAAGCATGATCCACTTACAGAAGATATAGCAAAACTTACGAACGCTGACTGGTTGCTTACGGGAACTCACCAGACAAACGACGGTTTGCTCTCAGTCAGTTTGGAACTTTATGATTTGAAGAGTGGAGACCTGCTTTGGCAAACAGTAGTTGGAATGGAGAGTACAATAGAAAATGATTTTGAAAAAAATGCACAGTTGGAAAATGGGTTTGAAGAAAAGATTGCGCAAAAATTCGAGCAAAACAGTTCACTTATTCCTACTCAAAATGACACTCAGCTTCCTAGTCTTTTATTTCCTCAAATTACTCAAGATCTGCCTTTGGAGCAGAAAAAGACAGGTGAGTATGAAGGAAATATTGTGTCTCCTCTGATGATTGAAACGGTTAAAGAAAGACAGGAATATCCTGATGAAATGGTTTTTATCAATGAAGGTGAATTTTTGATGGGCAGTGATCTTGGTGACGAAGATGAACTACCGGATCATTTGGTTTTCGTGAAAAGTTTTTATCTTGACCAGCATGAGGTGACAAATGCAGATTACAGCAAGTGTGTTGAATGTGCTCGAGGACATGGAGGCTTTGACACTATTGAACCTCAGCAACCTGTAGTGTATGTTGATTGGAAAGATGCAGATGCTTTCTGTCAATTCCAAAACAAGCGTTTGCCGACAGAATCAGAGTGGGAATATGCGGCTCGTGCAGGAAGTGAGGGGAAGTATAGTTTTGGGGACAATATTTCATTACTAGAAACCTACGCCTGGCTGAAAACAAACACAGTAGATAAAGGTCTTTGGGGAGCAAAAACTGTGAGCAGCAAAAAGGCAAACAACTGGGGACTGCACGACTTGTATGGCAACGTTATGGAATGGGTTCAAAATTATTACAAACCTAATTATTTTGCCTCCGTTCGTCAATCCGATAATTCCAATGATCTGAATGTTCCGGAAAATGAAGAATATCCGCTTCGCGTAGTAAGAGGCGGTGCATGGGGAGGACTTCACGGAGCCGGCACTCCAGAGGGTTTACGGTCCGCAAAACGTTATGCTTTTGTAGAATGGACACGTTCTTTTCAAATTGGTTTCCGCTGTGCAATGGATATTCCTGTAAAAAATTAAAACTTTTGAATAAAATTATCAACCCTACTTTTTCCTTGATTGCTGATATTGATTATGTCTGATATTCCAGTTGGAGAACAGGTTTCGTCATCCAAGGTAAAACTTACTGAAGTATCTAATAAGCCTCTAGTAACATCTAAAGTAACGGATTCTGCATTTGAAAAGATTTTGCCTTTCAGTACAGATTTGGAACTGCGTGACCGTTATATTAATTTTTTTGGAGGATTGCGCCTGGGAAAAATGCTGGAAGATTTGGATCTGATTGCAGGAGAAGTTGCCTACAAACACACAGAAGGTTGGGAACGAGGTATGACTATAGTCACAGCTGCATGTGATCGCATTGATTTATTAGGCGAATTGCGCAGTGATCGTGATCTGCAGCTGCTTTCCAGCATCAACTGGGTGGGACGCAGTTCACTGGAAGTTGGAGTTCGTATTTCGTCTAAAGAAGGTAAATCATGGGTAAGAGTAGCTCGTGCGTATTTTATTATGGTTGCCCGGAGTGAAGGAAAAGCTGAGCCGGTGAATTCACTTGAACCAGTGAACAAGAACGAGCAACGGCGTTTTAAGCAGGGAGAGCAGCGTCAGCAGGAACGACGAGCAATAGCGCAAACAAGTTATCTTCATAACACACCTACTGCAGATGAAAGCCATGTTCTGCATGATCTGTTTTTACTGATCAAGAATAGTGAAATAAAAGGTGTATCCATGAAGGACTCAATTCGTCAGTCCACATTGTTGATGCACCCACAGTCCCGCAATGTACATAACAATATTTTTGGTGGCTACCTGATGCGGGAGGCTTTTGAACTGGCTTGGAATATTACTTATCTTTTCTGTAGAAAAAGGCCGCAGTTTGTCAGCATGGATCACATGTATTTCTACAAGCCGGTTGAAATTGGTTCAATTATTTCGTTTACAGGAACAGTTGTTTACACTGTTGATAAATCATTGATGGTTGAAGTTGTCACAGAGGTCATTCGACCAAAATCCGGAGAGACACAGCTCACTAATGTATGCTACTTTACCTTTAATGCCCTGGATGATTCCGGGAAACTACAACTGATTCCGGTCATTTTACCAGACACTTATGAAGAAGGTTTGAAATACCTTGATGGTGCAAAACGCTTTAAACTTGGTGAGAAAAAACGTACATCAATCAAAAATTAGGCACTAATAAAACAGAAATTGGATCTTATCCAGTGTCATTCCGGGCAGAGAAGTGGAGGCTCGGAATCCAGTGGAAACCGTTGTAAGTCTGCTGGATTTCGAGTCAAGTCCAGGAAGACAAAGAAAACTTTTTTAAAGCACTTTAACTCTCAATAACGATCACACAACATAACTGCTAAAATATGATCAGTACCTCTCAAACGTCACACCTTGACTCCATCGATTCATTTCTGGCAATGGAGATTTTTGCCAAAGCACAGGCACTTGAAGCCCAAGGTCGAGATATCATACATCTTGAATTTGGTGAGCCTGATTTTACTGCACCTCCGGCAGCAACAGAATCTGTCAAAAAAAGTATGGAAATTAATGATGCCGGATATACTTTTTCTCAAGGCCTGGAGGAGTTGCGAAACGAAATTGTAAAAAAATACGCAAATGATTACGGAGTCAAAATTCTTCCGGAACAAGTTCTTGTTTCAAATGGGTCATCGCTTTTGCTTTATTTGGCAATTCGAATACTTGCTCCACCCGGAAGCCAAGTCATTCTCACTGATCCTTGTTATGCCTGTTACGAAAATGTAGTACGACTGGCTGGTTCAGAGCCTGTTATGGTTAAGTTGAGACACGAAGATGGTTTTCAGTTGAATGTTGATGATCTTAAAAAAAGAGTGACACCTAAAACCAGAGCCATACTCATAAATTCACCAATGAATCCTACCGGTGTGGTCTTTTCTTCCGAAGTGATGAAGGCCATCGCCGAATTGGATATTCCGGTAATTTCTGACGAAATATATGCGGATTTGAGTTTTGAGGATCCGCCGTGCAGCTTTTTAAGTTATTCGCCCCAAACGGTGGCAATTCATGGTTTTTCTAAATCTTACGCCATGACTGGATGGCGCCTGGGCTACATGATTACTCCCCTGGAATGGATGTCTGCGGCTGATCGTCTGCATCAAAACCTGATGATTTCTGCAACAGAGTTTGTACAGGAAGCAGGAATATCCGTTTTGCGTAAAAGTGTAGCTTACTGTGAAAGTATGAAAACGGAATTTAATCGTAGACGACTGTTTGTTTTGGATCGCATGCACGAACTTGGAATGGATCTGGGATATACTCCAACAGGTGCGTTTTATGTGCTTTACAAGTATCGCGATTCCGAAAAATTTTCTCTGGATCTTTGTCATGAAGTGCTGGAAAAAACTGGTGTTGCTATTGCACCCGGACGGGATTTTGGCCTTGGAGCGGAAGGTTTTGTCCGGATCAGCTACGCCCAATCCATGGAAGACTTAGACCGATCCTTGAATCTCTTAGCGGAGAGTATGTTGTTATGACTGCTTCCATCACACGCTCTGTCCAAGAAAGTGAAACAGGAAAGAGGGTAGATCAGTTGTTGACAGCGTTGGATGAAATAGTTTCACGTGCACAGGCACAGCGGCTTATAAAATCCGGTAATGTTTTACTAAACGGAAAACCGGAATTGGCCCCTTCGCGGAGGGTACGTGCAGGACAGGAAATCTCAGTTACAATTCCTCCGCCGGAATCAACGGAAGTTCTCCCGGAAAAGGGAGTTCTTGATATTTTATATGAAGACGAACATTTAATCGTTATCAACAAAGCCTCAGGAGTTGTGGTTCACCCTTCTGCCGGACATGCTTCCGGAACTCTGGTTAATTTCTTAATTCATCATTGTCAGGATCTTTCCGGAATCGGAGGAATTATGCGTCCCGGAATTGTACATCGGATCGACAAAGATACCTCCGGAGTCTTGGTGGTTGCAAAAAGCGATGATGCTCATCTGCATTTATCAAATCAGTTTAAGCAGCATTCAGTCAAGCGGCAGTATCAATGCTTGGTTTGGGGTGTTGCGGAAAAAGAACATGGAGTCGTCAACGCGGCTATGAGGCGTCATCCGGTGCGTCGCAAAGATATGTCAATTGTTGAAAACGATAATCCTGAGGAAAGCGGCAGGGATAAAGGAAAATCTGCAGTAACGCACTGGCGTGTTTTGCGACGGTTTGAATTTTCCACATTACTTGCCTGTCGCCTGGAAACAGGTCGTACCCATCAAATTCGGGTGCACTTGACTTCGATTGGTCATCCGGTAATTGGTGATCCGAAATATGGTAAATCGCCTCTTAAGCAGCTTTCAGGGATTTCCACAGAATTAAGTCAGACGCTTACAAATTTTAAGCGTCAGGCTTTGCACGCAGAAATTTTGGGATTTGAACATCCTGTTTCCGGAGAATGGCTGGAATTCAAGGCACCCTTTCCGGATGATTACAAAATTTTACTGAAAGCAATTCAGCATGATTAATTCGAAAAGACAGATCAATATTGCCTGTCTTCAAACCCGTCCAAGACCAGATTTTCAATCAGCTCTTGATGAAGCAATTGCACTTGCAGAAGAGGCGATTGAAGCTGGAGCGGAAATTATTACGCTACCGGAATATTGTGGCGGGTTGAAAACTGAAGGTTCTGCATTTGCTCCTCCATTTGAAGCTGAGGAGTCTCATCCAGTTTTAAAAGGTCTCATGGACTTTGCAAAAACCCGGAAAAAATATCTGCTTATTGGTTCAATTGCTATAAAAGGTCCTGCGGAAAAGTTTTTGAATCGCAGTTTTATTATTGATGATTGTGGGAACATCATCAGTCGCTACGACAAAATTCATTTGTTTGACATCACACTGTCGGAAAAGGAATCATACCGAGAAAGTGCCACTGTTCATGGCGGTCAGACAGCCGTAATTTGCCAAACGCCTTTAGGATGCTTCGGACAGACAATCTGTTACGATTTACGTTTCCCACATCTTTATCGTGATTTATCACAATCAGGCGCAGAGATATTGTTAGTTCCTGCAGCATTTACAAAAAAAACAGGTGAAGCTCACTGGCATGTGCTAAACAGGGCGCGTGCAATTGAAAACGGTGCTTTTGTGGTTGCACCATGCGCTATTGGTAGGGTTGAGGGAGGCGGTGAAATCTATGGTCATTCATTGATCATCAATCCCTGGGGTGAAATACTTGCTGATGGAGGAGCAGATTCAGGATTTATCAATGTAAATATTAATCTGGAAGAGGTTAACTCTGCACGAAATCGAATTCCAAGCCTGAGTCATGACAGAGCATTTGAGTTTAAGATTGTGGAAAGTTTGAAAAATACTTAACAAAAATATATATTCTAACTAGATTTAATCTGTCCAATAATATCATGCAGGCTGGTATTATCTTCAATTTCAAAACTCTGTGAATATTTTGTCTCAATCTGGTCTATAAACTCAACAATCACCACCGAGTCTGCACCACAATCCAAAATCGGCTGATCCAAATCCGGTTCCAGAGAAACAACTTTTTTAAAGAGTGCAACAATCTCATTTTTCAATGAAGGTTTTGTTTCATCAGTTTCTGTATCTTCCTCGTCCTGTGAACTTACTAGCCGCTCTAAAAGTCCATCAAAATGCTCTTCTGCAAAAGTTTTACGGTTTCGTAGGTGTTTTATTTTTCCACTGGAAGTTTTGGCAATAGTACCAGGTTCCAAATACAGGCGTTCACTTGGTGTGATCTGAAAATGTTTACCGACTATTTCAATGATTTGCTGATCAATGGAATTCAAAACATATTTACGGAAAACATCCATGTCTTTAATTAAATCAGCACGAACTTCCACAGCAACCGCTAAATGCTCCGACTCATTTTCTGCTCCTGAAGCATAAGCCATCAAGCATCCCGGCCGTAATTCTTCTACTCTTGAAAGCACTAGTTCGATGTCATGCGGATAATAATTACTTCCGCGAATGATGATGATGTCTTTGATTCTGCCCGCAAAATAAAGGTTCCCCTTCCAGAGCAGTGCTGTATCGCCGGTTGCCAGAAATGGTTGTTCTTTGCCTTTAATTTTTTGCAGAAAAATTTCTTCAGTAGCCTGTTTGTTTTCATAATATCCCTGGGCAACAGAGGGGCCGCTTACCATCAGCTCTCCTACTTCTCCTTCAGGAAGTAGCTGGTTTTCTGTACCTTTGATAACAATTTCGTGACCGTCCATTTGAGAACCTAAATTGACAAGCATCTTTTTGTCTGTTTCCGCAGCATTCTCTTCCAGTAATTTAACCCGTCCTTCTGTTTCCAAAACATGCCGATCAACGCAAAGTCCATGCAGACCCGTTTTACTGCCCGAAAACATGATCACTATTTCCGCCATACCAAATCCGGGACGAATTACATCCGGCTTCAAGCCACATTTTGCAAAACGCTCATTAAATTTTTTGGTTGGTAAATAATGAACCGGCTCAGAGCCGTCTGTTACAGAAACCATGCAGGATAAATCGAGTTGAGCAAGTTCGTCATTCGATATTTTTTTCATACATAAATCGAGGGCAAATGGTGGAACGTAGCTGTGTGCGCACTTGTACTTTGACATCGCATTGAGCCAACGCAGGGGCTTCCGGATGAAATGTGCAGGTGTCATCAAAACCACGAACCCTCCAGAATAAAGTGCCCCCATCATTCCCGCGGCTAAACCAAAATCGTGAAAGAGCGGCAGCCAGACCACGGTTCCGTTTCCCTCTTTTAGCT
>Ga0209091_10003046_pt1 | contig 13614 bp, 10 predicted proteins | sample ArcticOcean_MG_C_6_FD_187438 | JGI IMG/M metagenome (GOLD analysis project Ga0209091, IMG submission 187438) | Marine microbial communities from western Arctic Ocean - ArcticOcean_MG_CB8_128 (SPAdes) (version 2) | ecosystem: Environmental > Aquatic > Marine > Oceanic | place: Arctic Ocean...
TAGGCTTATTGGGATGTGGTTTAAGGCGCTACTTTTTGGGCTTTTTCCCAATCAGGATGAAACCCTAAAATCACATGGGGCCGAGGCTGTTTGTGATTAAAGTGAAAGTTGTGAAGTTGGGTAAATTGGGCCCGAATATCATCTGCTGCGAGCTGATCTACTTTAGCAGGCACCAAGTAACCGTCACCCCGAGCCCTGAACACCATTCTGCATTCTCCAGCGTCTAACAACTTTTGAGCATGAGGGGCTTCTGCAGGACACAAGGCTGTCATGGTCGACTGAAAGCTATCCGCTTTTTGGAAATAGTCAGCTGACAATTGCTTCACTACCCACTCAAAGCGCTCAATAGGGTCAACGGTCTTTTTAGCATTGTGCTTATATTGGGCCACCAAATGGTCCAGTTCACGCTTTAGAATCAAAATGGTTAGCTCTACACCCACATCTCCATCTGCGCCGTAGCAGACTAAAGGCTTGGCTTCATCTAAAGGGAATCCAGCTGCTTGGCGCGCAGCGAATAGGCGGCTTAAACACTGCCAGTGCATGAAATCGTGTTCTAATGTTTTGTCGCTTGCAATCACTTGTTCATCCTCAAAAAGTGCAATATTCCTAATCGTTGGCCCATTATGCAATAAGCGTGGGGCCAACAAAAGTAAGCAAACGCCTTAATTTAGAACTCGTGCGACAGCCATGGCAAATAAAACGTCACTTTGGCTATCGATTTGTGGGGTTTTCCATTTGTTGAGCCAGCTTTAGCCTCTGTACTTTCCCAGAGGGCCCCTTTGGTAAATCGTGCAAAAAATTAATCTTTATGGGGGTTTTAACTGGGCCTAGTTTAATTTCACAAAAGGCAATTAATTCAGCTTCAGTGGTTTCCTTACCTTGCGCAAGCACAACACTAGCTGCTACGTCTTGTCCATAGTGAAGGTCTTCAATGCCAAAGGCTGCCGCTTCCATTATTGCAGGATGAGTATAAAGCACATCATCAATTTCCCTCGGTGCTATATTTTCACCCCCCTTTATAATTAACTCCTTTATGCGTCCCGTAATAAAACAAAAATCATCCTCATCCATAACTGCTAAATCACCTGTGTGAAACCAACCTTGGTCATCAATGGCTGCTTGGGTCGCCTCAGGGTTTTTATAATAGCCACGCATGACGCATTTACCTTTCACCAACAACTCGCCTTCAATACCACGCCCTACCTCTTGTCCAGAGGAATCTATGATTTTCACTTGAGTGCCATAGGCTATACCTGGAGAGCCATGTTTAGTGATTTGAGGTGGCAGTGGATTGGAGAGTATTTGGGCTGAAGTTTCTGTCAGGCCCATAGTCTCCAAAATAGGCACACCAAAGCGTTTTTCAAAACCCGAGTGCAAGGCTGGCGGCAATGCAGCAGATGCAGAACGTCCAAAGCGTATTTTGGTGTGAGCAGACTCAAGTTTTACAGACTGCCCATCAGAGGTTTGATGCATCAAGTAAGAGATAATAGTAGGTACCACACTAAACCAGCTGCATCTAGAATCAACGACCCAATTCCAAAACTTAGAGGTACTAAAACCATGGGGTAGTACTAAACTGCTACCACTGACCAGGGAAGACATAACAGATACACATTGTGCATTAATATGACACAAAGGGAGCACACACAAGCCACGATCAGTGGTTTGTAATCCATGGGCTACTGCCGTATTCATGCCGCCCGCTATGAGATTTTCATGGGTTAAGACAACACCTTTTGGACGTCCAGTTGTGCCTGAAGTGTACATTAACAATCCATCACTTTGGGGCGTAATAGACGCTAACTTAATCGCACTAGCAGAACTTTTAGACCAACTCGGTCCAGTATCTTCATGCGCGTCAATGAGTTTAATATCTGGAGGGAGTTTATCCCCGAGTTGCATTAATAACAGTTTAGATGCGGCGTTGACAAAGACCAGTCTAGTATCTGAATGCTGCAAGACATACCCAAGCTGATCAGGGCCTGCAGCAGGGTTGAGCGGTGAAATCATGAGGCCTGTATAGAGCGCACTTAAAAACAACATCAAAGGTGTCTTACCATTGCCCATCATGAAAGAAATGGTGTCCCCTTGGACTAACCCTAACGCATTAAACTGGGCTGCATAGGCCTGAACTTCCTGCTCTAACTCTTTAAAGGTCAGGAGTGTGTCAGTCTCTGGAAAGACAGCGTAAACCTGATTTGGTTGCAACTGCGCATAGTGGGATATTAGCCCCCGGACAGTATCAGCAGCTGGCACATATTGAGGTAAGTTCATGACAGATACCTACGGTGGTAATCAGCAAATATATCCTCTACTGAGACCTCTCGGGATGGAATGGTCTGCACGACCTTAGTTACATTCATAAAGTGCCGATAATGAACATTTTCATCCGTGACGTTACCTCCCCATGTGCCACAGCCCATAGATAAGGAAAACGGTAAGCCATTATCAAAGCTGCCACCTGTCGCAAAACAGTGGGCTTGATTCACAATCACCCGACAAACTGGCATTTCAAGACCCAATACCTCGGCTCGTTCGATGGATTGACTATGCAAACTTAAAGAATGTCCTTTGCCTTGATAGTTCAAAATAGTATTAGCTACTTTTTTGGCATCATCAAAGTCTTGGGCACGATATAAGGTTAAAACGAGTGCCATTTTTTCGCCAGAAAAAGGGAAATCTGCACCCGCACCCGTCTCTTCCACCATCAAAAAATCAGCATCACAAGCAGAAGTTCGAGTAATACCCGCAAGTTCACACATCACACTGACCGGTTTTGCTAGCATGGATGCATTGAGGTGGCCCTTGTACCATAAAACTGCCTCTAATTTTGCAGTCTCTTTGGGGGTCAATAGGCACCCATTTACTGACTCCAAAGCCTTTAGCATATCGTTATAAATAGCTTTAACCATGATCAAACTATTCTCAGACGAGCAGCTAGTGGCATTATCAAAGGTTTTTGAGGCTTTTATTTTAGCAGCAGCTGAGGCCAAGTCTGCCGTTTCATCGATTAGACTAGTGACATTACCAGCGCCTACACCGAACGCTGGAGTACCACAGGTGTAGGCGGCCCTAACGTTATTTTGTGAGCCTGTAACCACCACGAGATCCACTTGTTTGAGCATTTCCATACTCAAATCTTTACTCACTGGACTGGGTAAGGCTTGCACTAAATTTCGTGGTGCACCTATGCGATCCAACTCTAAATATATTAGTTCAATCAACCGCGTACAACTGGGCTGACCTTTAGGTGAAGGCGACAAAATTATAGCGTTACGACACTTAAGCGCATTCAAAATCATATTCATCGGGGTTGCAATAGGGTTTGTAGATGGCACAATTGCGCCAACAACTCCAACAGCACGGGCGATTTCTACAATACCCTGCTCTGGGTCTCGCCTAATAACGCCTACAGTTTTAGCATCTTTTAAATCACGCAATAAGCCCAATGTTTTTCGGTGATTCTTAGTGATTTTATCTGCCACATTGCCCAGCCCTGTTTCAGCTACAGCCAGTTCAGATAACATTTTATTATTTTCAGGATTGACTAAGGCCCATGCCACCGCCGTCACTAACTCGTCAACTGCAGTTTGATTGTAGCTTTCAAGCTGCTGCTGAGCCTGACTAGCCTGCTGTATTAGCTGGGCAACTTGACTTACAGCATTTGTTTGGGTCATTTAGACCTCCACATGCATCCGTTTTAAACGGTGTAGTTTTAGTTGAGAAAAAAGAGCCAGCTGCAAAGACAGTATCTAAGCAGCGGCACTAAGCACTGCAGGATTACTATAAATCAGCTAACAGTTCAGTAAGATAAGCTTGTCGTTCAGCCCACATTTTTTTGAGTTCAGCCCTTGTCATAATACGCATTGGCGAACCACCCGCCTTCATTTTTCCAGCCACTTTACCATCTTGGAACATTAAATGAACACGTTCAGCCAGAAATTCTAAAACCTCTGGTGGTGTGCCCTTTCTAGCCATAATGCCACGAAAATTAACACTGGAATCGTCTATATCAATGCCCTGCTCTTTAAATGTTGGCACGTCCGGCAAGAAGTTTTCATCACGTTGATTGTCTGCTACAGCAAGGATTTTAATCCGATCACCTTGGCGATAAGCGTCACTTAAATTGTTGAAGCCAGCCTTTACTTGGCTTCCTAACACCATTTTCAAAGCTGCGACACCACCACCAGGAGCAGGAATATACTTGGTACTAATATTAGCTGCCTTATCGAGCTGTAAACTAGCAATATGATGCCCCACAAAAAGACCTGCTCCACTCACAGTTAGTTTACCAGGATTAGCTTTTGACCAAGCCACAAGGTCTGCAGCAGAATTAAAAGGACTATCAGCAGGCACTATAAGAACAGCTGGGTCTGCACCCCAGTTAGCGATAGGTTCTAAGTTGTTAATGTTGTAAGAGGTATCAAACTTAAGTGATTGAGCAATAAAATGGGGTACATTATACGCTGCAAGTTGATGCCCATCCTTGCTGGCACTGCTGGCATACCAGTTCCAACCTTTTTGGCCACCTGCACCAGGCTTGTTGAATATGACCATTGGCATATTCAGGTATTTTTCATTGCCCGCCATCATAGTAGCAATGCGCGCTTGGAAGTCAGTAGCGCCACCAGGACCATAAGCCACGGCTACCTGAATAGGTGCACTTGGGAATTCATTAGCCAATACTGTTGCGCTGGGCGCAAGCAATATCGAAGTAACTGCCACCGTAATTAGGGACGTTTTTATTGTTTTTATTATCATAGGAGGTGCCTCTTTATTATTGGCCAACTCAGCTTAAGTGAGTGGCGTTTATCTGCACTATTTAGACAACCCAAATAATGCGAATTTTTAAAATAACCCTGGGGTTATGACTCTTAAAGATAAGCTAAAGAGCAAGTAAATAGCCACCATAAAGCTCATGGAGACCCAAAGTATTCTAACGATTTTTTGCTGGTTTATACTGTTAGTGTAGAGCAGAACAATGGCAGTAAACGCTATCCAAGATGCTGAATAAAAGCCTGCAGTTTGCAGCAAAAGCAAGTAGCCCAAGATAACGGCAATGCCTGCCCCAAGGTCAGACCACTCGACTAACCCAGGACCAGATTTTTGTCGGTCCCATGTCCGCAATACATCAATTAATAATAACACTGCAAACAACATCATCAGCACGGCTAGTAAAAATGGGAAGTCATAGGCCTGACTGCCATCTGCAGACATCACCATGCTCATGACTGCTAAAGAGGCCATAACTGCACCCAATGCACCTACACGAGTTCCAGTTATAGAACGCTTGAGTTCTGGCATAACTTTGCGACGCTGCTTTACCTCCACCCATACGCTGTAACCGATAGAGACCAAACAAACAAAAATAAGTACCAGATTGACAGACCCCGTCATAAAATAAGCCAGAGCACCTTCATCTACATCGGCAATCATTTTGCCCATAGAAAAATTATCTTCTGCTATAGGGCCTAGGATAATACCCAGTACAATAGGTGCTGCGCTAAAACCATATTTATTCAGCACATACATCAAACTACCCAACACCAGCATTAATACCACATCAGAATAGCTGTTCTGGATACTGTAGGTACCAAACACGGCCAGCACAGTCACAGCAGCAGCCATGTATTGAGAGGGTACGCGCATAACCCAGTAGCTACTTGTGCGACTCAAGGCTAAACCAATAATCAGCATAAACACTTGTGCCACTAATAAAGAGCCAATAAAGGTCCAAGTGACTTCAGCGTGCACGGTAAATAAGTCTGGGCCTGGAAATAATCCATTAATCAGTAAACCACCTAATAACACCGCTGCCGTTGGACTACCAGGAATACCCAAGGTCAACAGAGGCACCAGAGATGGGCCGACCATAGCGTTATTAGCTGACTCGGCTGCAATCACACCATCAGGCTCACCTTGGCCAAAATTACTTGCATCAGGGCTAAATTTTCGTACTTGATCATAAGCCACAAGTCCCGCGATTTGGCCACCGGCCCCAGGTATAATGCCCACTATAACGCCAGATAAAGTGCCAATTGTTAAGGCTTTCACACGACTCAGGTTATATTTGATTGATAACCATAAAGAGCTATTTTCTGTAGTAAATAGTGTTCCACTTGAGGTTTCTCGACTAGTGACTAACAGTTGGTAGATTTGTGGCACCGCAAATAGCCCAATTAAGGCCACAACAATATGCACGCCCCCTAAGAGGTGTTCGGTAAATACAAAACGTGATTCACCAAATATGGGGCTTATGCCTATAGTGGAAATCCATAAGCCCAGTAGGCCAGAAAATAAACCTTTAACAACCGATTTAGAACCTAATGTGCCGATGACAGTGACGCCCACAATGGCCATCCAAAACATTTCTGAGGGTCCAAACTTGAGTGCTAACTTGGCTAATGGGGGGGTAAAAAATATGAGTACCAGCACACCTATAATGCCACCGACAAAAGAACTGATAAAACAAAAGTGCAAGGCTTGGGTCGCTTTGCCTTTTTTAGCCATTGGGTGGCCATCTAATACAGTTGCAATATTAGCTGGCGCACCTGGAATATTAACGAGTATGCCACTGATGGCACCACCTGCCACAGTCGCAGTATAAACTGCCCCGAGCAGCACCAAGCCTGTTGCTGCATCCATTTGAAAGGTAAAAGGAATCAACAAAGCCACAGCCATAGTTGGACTAAGGCCGGGTAAGGCTCCCAAAATCAAGCCTCCCGCAGTTGCCAGAATTAACACTGTGAGATTGCTAAGACTGAATATGGCGCCAATATAATCAAATAGTTCCACGAATCTTGACCCCTTAAAAATTAGCCATTGACTAACTTAAACTGTTTTTTTGTTATTAACTTTCTGAACTCATACCCCAGCCGAGATACATAGATAATATAACTCATGTACATGAGTCAAGCTTTTATGATAATATTTTTTATCGACTGGCAAGAATCTGTTATCATTTATTCATCAGAAGTAAGACTTAAAGTCGAAATAAAATATGGGTTTTCAAATAGTTAATGATTCAATGGACGAATAAGACCGTGCCTCACACGCCGTTATACAAAGTGGTAGAGAATTTTCTTCAAGAACAGATTGCAGCTGGTGATCTAGCGCCTGGAGATTTAATTCCCTCTGAACCACAACTCGCAGAAAAACTTTCTGTAAGCACAGGCACCGTAAAAAAAGCCATAGAAAACCTAGTTCACCAAAAACTGTTGTACCGACATCAAGGCAAAGGCACTTACGTCTCTCGGATTGATTTTAATAATAGTTTATTTCGCTTTTTTTCTTATGGCACACACTCAGGAAAGCCAGTGCGTATTACTAAGCAAACGCCTGTGAGAGAGATCCGCAAAGGTAGTGACAAGATTTGTCAACGGCTTCAAGTGGCACCAAATACTGATATGGTCTATATCAAACGTGTTGGGTTTCGGGATGATAGACCCGTGTTGGTAGAAAAGTGTTGGTGGGTGGCTGACTTAGTGCGTGGTTTAGAGAAAGAAGACGTTCATATTCCAGATTTACTCTACGCCGTGGTCGTTGACCAATTCAACTTACCCATCGTGCGCTCAGAAGAATCTCTCACTGCAGAAATAGCAGATCAAGATACCGCTGTCCTGCTCAATATAAAGGTCGGTGATCCCCTAGTGGTTTTGCACCGCCTCACTTATAGCAAAAACAACCAACCCGTCGAGTTTAGAATTACCAGAGGGCGGGCAGATAGCTTTAGCTATCGCACAGAAATTCGTTAATCAATAGTCAGTCACCACACCAGATGTCGACCCTACTGGCGTGGTAATTCTGGCTATGAGTGTGGGCTTAGTCTTGCGAGCCAAACTACGCTGGGTTAAACATCCACCCGCACACCACTATAGGCATCAAATAAGACCGCTTTACTGGTATCTACCTGGACATTAATGTGGCCTTTAGTTTGGGCCTCAACACCCGCTTCTGGACTTAGTCGAGCTTGAATTTCAGTACCATTCCACTGACCAAAAGCAATGGTGTCTGGCCCCATAGGTTCAGTCACCTCAACTTGCATGGGTATGTTATGCACTAGCGCACCTTCAGCATAAGGCTTAGGTTCAGTGATCATCTCAGGTCGAATGCCAAGAATAACTGTTTCTAAGCCAGCTGACTTGAGCCGCGCACCATGAGCCACTTGTAGTTCAAATTTCTGACCTTGGCTTTCAATCACTAGCTTATCATCAAGCACCACGCATTCAAGAAAGTTCATTGGGGGAGACCCCATGAAATCAGCCACAAACCGATTAGCTGGATTATTATAAATTTCGTAGGGTGTACCAAATTGCTGTACTTGACCATCTTTCATGACAGCAATGCGGTCGGCTAGTGTCATGGCTTCCACTTGGTCGTGGGTCACATAGACAATAGTGGTGCGCAAGCGCTTGTGTAACTTCTTTATTTCCGTGCGCATCTCTACCCGTAACTTAGCATCTAAGTTAGATAAAGGTTCATCAAACAAAAACACTCTTGGGCTTCGGGCTAAAGCGCGACCCATAGCCACACGTTGGCGCTGGCCGCCTGAAAGTTGGCTAGGCTTGCGGTCCAAAAGATGTTCAATTTGTAATAATTGTGCCACTTCTGCAACCGTTTTCTCAATCTCAGCTTTGGGCACCTTGCGCATTTCCAGGCCAAAGCTAATATTACGCGACACACTCATGGTGGGGTAAAGTGCGTAAGACTGAAACACCATGGCAATGTCACGTTCTTTAGGACTGAGGGATGTAACATTGGCTCCATCAATCAAAATGTCGCCGCTGGTCACTTCTTCTAGGCCTGCAATGCTGTTCATTAGGGTGGATTTACCACAGCCAGATGGACCCACAAGAATGAGAAATTCACCATCTTTAATGTCTAGGTCAATGCCCTTTAGTACTTGTGTGTCACCAAAAGATTTAGTGAGTTGTTGAATTTGTATGGAACCCATAACGGTTTCTTTTCCTTTGTCTTAATCTTTTTATTAGCCTTTGACGGCACCCGCGGTTAAACCGCGTACAAAATATTTACCAGCCACTAAGTACACCACTAAAGTGGGTAAGGCCGCGATCACGGCAGCAGCCATGTCGACGTTGTATTCTTTGCCACCCATGGTGGTATTGACCAGGTTGTTCAGCGCCACAGTAATGGGCTGGGTGCCCGGGCCTGAATACACCACTCCAAAGAGGAAATCATTCCAAATTTGAGTAAATTGCCAAATCACGCTAACCACAACAATTGGGGTAGAGAGAGGCAGAAACACATGCCTAAATATGGCAAAAAAGCCCGCACCATCTAATCGTGCTGCACGCACTAGTTCAGAGGGGATACCCACATAGTAGTTACGGAAGAACAAAGTCGTAAAAGCCAAACCATAGATAACGTGCACCAACACCAAACCCGGTACGGTATTAGCTAAACCTAGCCAAGCCAAGAGTTTTGCCATGGGCAATAAAATAACCTGAAAAGGAATAAAGCAACCAAACAATAAGGCTCCAAAGAGGAAATTGCTGCCTTTAAAGCGCCATTGGGACAGCACATATCCATTTAGGGCGCCAATGACCGTAGAAATAAACACGGCTGGCAGCACAATGCGCATACTATTCCAAAAATACGGTGCGAGACCATAACAGTCACCGCCCGTGCAAGCACTGCTCCAAGCTTTAGACCACGCACTGCCGTTCAGCGCCTCTGGAAGAGCCAAAATATTACCATTACGAATTTCTTCAATACCTTTGAAAGACGTGGTCAGCATCACGTACAAGGGACCTAGGTAAACCAATGCAAAAAACAATAACAACGCAATGAATAGCGCTTTGTATAGTTTGTGAGAAGTTGTTGAGGCACTCATGATTTTTTAACCCGCAACTCAGAGTAAAGATAAGGCACGATGATCGCCATGACACCTGCTAGCATAACCATGGCACTAGCCGCACCAAGACCCATTTGTGCGCGACTAAAAGCGTGCGTGTACATAAAGGTCGCAGGCAAATCAGAAGCATATCCAGGACCACCGCCAGTGAGAGACTGGACTAAGTCGAAGCTCTTAATGGCAATATGACTTAAAATAACCACAGAGCCAAAAAACACCGGCTGCATGATGGGCAAGATAATGTGCCAGTAAGTGCGGACGGTAGAGGCACCATCCATTTGCGCAGCTTTAATGAGGCTGTCATCAACGCCTCGCAGACCCGCCAAAAACATGGCCATAACAAATCCACTCGACTGCCAAACAGCAGCAATCACAATGGTGTAAATTGCCATATCAGGTTCAACTAGCCAACGAAATTCAAATTCAGTAAAACCAAGGTCACGCACCATTTTTTCGATGCCTAAACCCGGATTAAGAATCCATTTCCATGCCGTACCTGTGACGATGAAGGACACGGCCATGGGGTAAAGATAGATGGTGCGTAAGGCGCCATCGTTGCGAATATTGCGATCTAGTAAAATCGCCAACATGAGCCCAAGTATTAGGGCAATAATAATAAATAGCAGAGTAAATACAAAGAGGTTATCCAGTGCAACGTGCCAGCGTGGGTTAGCAAATAAGCGCTCGTACTGCTCCCAACCGACAAAGTCCCACTGAGGTAGCATGCGACTTTTAGTGAAGGATAAGACCGCAGTCCAGCCGATGAAACCATACATACACACCAACATAACAATGGCTGTAGGAGCCATGATTAGTTTGGGCAATTGTTTTTCGAGATAATCGAACATGAGTTAGCTCAATAATATTTTAGAAATGTGCCATTGCAAGGTTTGGACTATCTTGGAGAAGGTCCAGGGAAAGCAGCAATCCATCACACTAAGTTTTGGATCACTGCACTAACCTCACAATGACTAGACCATAGATTACGGCATTGAGCTCGTAATAACTACGATTGGCGGTTACTTAGCAGCAGCAATCGCTGCTACAAGCTGAGCTACACCTTGGTCGGCAGTGTCATCAGAGTTGAAGAACTGCGTGGCAGAGTCAGAAATTGCGCCAGAAATCGCACCAGAAACAGCCATACCATGGGCAAAGCTTGGCACTAGACCACCAGTGGCAGAACTAGAAACAAATGCGTCCATAGAGTCGTGAGCACAAGAGTCAAACTCGGTACGAGCCATGCCTAAACGTGCAGGGATTGAACCTTTGTTAAGGTTAAATACACGCTGGAAATCATTACTTAAGATTTCTTTAGCCATTACTTTTTGAGCCTTTGTGTTTTCGGCATCGCTTTGGTTAAAGAAAGCAAATGAGTCAACGTTAAAGGTATAAGCACCAGAAGTACCTGGAGCAGCTACACAAACGTAGTCAGTACCAGCATTCATACCAGCAACCTTAAACTCACCTTTTGCCCAGTCACCCATAATCTGCATACCAGCTTCACCCTTAATGACCATAGAGGTCGCTAAGTTCCAGTCACGGCCTGGAGAGTTGATATCGATAAATTGGCGCAGCTTACCAAAGGTCTCAAATACTTCTTTGGTGGTTGCACTGTTAAGGGCATCCATATCTGTCTGTACGAAGGCTTTGTTGTAGTAATCAGCACCGCCAACACCTAGAACCACAGCTTCAAATATAGTGGCATCCTGCCACGCCTGGCCACCATGGGCTAGGGCAATGTAGCCTGCATCTTGTACTTTTTTAGCTTGTACCATAAAGTCATCCCATGTAGTTGGGATAGTGGCACCAGCTTTGCGGAATACTTCTGGGTTGGCCCACAACCAGTTAACACGATGCACGTTTACTGGTGCTGCGACGTATTCACCTTTGTACTTCATTACGTCAGACACGACTTCTGGTAAAATTTCGTCCCAGTTGTTAGCTTTTGCAACGTCATCAATGCTAGACAAGAAACCTAGCTCACCCCAGTCTTGGATATCTGGACCTTTAATTTGAGCAGCTGTAGGCGGATTACCAGAAATAGCACGGGATTTTAATACCGTCATGGCACTTTCACCACCACCACCAGCAACAGCAAAATCAACCCAGTCAACACCAGACCCAGCCAATTGTTGTTTTAAAAAGTCAACACTTTTGGCTTCACCACCACTGGTCCACCAATGCAATACTTCTACTTCGCCGGCTTGCGCACTTGGTGCAATAGCCATCATAGTGGCAAGAGCCAAACCTGTTAATTTAGTCTTCATGGAAGTTCCTCATTAAATTTATTGTTCTATTATCCGGCATTCAAAACCCGGTGAAAGGAGTGTATAGAGTATAAAGTGTCACAACGTGGTGAAGTGTGACGAAGAGTTACAAAGGGAAATAAACCTCAACCATCAGGCCACCACCGCGGCGATCCTTTAGTTCTAACTCACCCCCATGCAGATTTGCAATGCTGCGTGCAATCCCCAAGCCTAGCCCCACATGATCGTCGTTAGGTTTTTCATCGATGCGATAATAAGGTTCAAAAACGCGAGCTTTGTCAGCATCACTCAAACCAGGGCCAGGATCTAAAATACGCACGACCGTACCTTGGGCATCAGCGAGCGCAACAATACTCACAGCTCGGCCATAAGCGAGCGCATTGTCAATCAAATTACTAAACAAGCGTTGTAAAGCCATACTCCGTCCATCGATCACCAAACCTGGCTGCACATCTATATCAATAGGTAAGCCATAAATTTGGTTATTAGTAGCTAGTTTGAGTAATAATTGACTTAAATCGATGCGCTGAGCATTTTCATGAATGGCATCGTCCTTCATCATTTGCAGACTGCCCTTCACCATTGTTTCTAGATTCTCTAAGTCACCAATTAGGGCCTGCTTTTGATCAACATCAGAAATCATTTCAGCGCGCAAACGGGCGCGGGTCAATGGCGTTTTAAGGTCATGTGAAATAGCTGCAAAGAGTCGTTCTCGGTCTCCTGTAAACTTTTGAATGCGCCCCACCATGGTATTAAAGGCGCGAATGGTAGCCACCATTTCACTGGAGCCTTTTTCTCGCATATGGCGGGGATTCCGTCCCTTGCCAATGGCCTCTGCTTGTCTGGCTAACAAGCGCAGAGGTCTCACTACCCAGCGCACAAGCAGCAGGGTTAGGAGCAATACCGTTAACGAAACTAAACTAATACTGAGCACGCGCTCACTGGTTAGCCAAGTGACACCGCTAAGCATCTGCCCCCCAGGAATAACTGCCGCTAGATAAATCCACTCGTCAGCCACAGGCAACTGCACCACGGCCACAGGACTGGCATCACTGGGTTGTATGAGGGCAAAGCGTTTCCATTTAAGGGGTAAATCAACCATGAGGTTGGATCCAGAGAGTATCTTTAAATCGTCAAAATCAACAAATTGGATATCCAGCCCTTTGACCTGCCCCATTTGCGCAACGATACTACTGCTTAATTGTGCCCGAACTAGTTGGGAAAAATCTGTCTGTGAAATTGTTTGCAATGCAATATGTTGCTTGTTGACTGAGACAAAAAATCGAGTACCACCCATATCACGTAATTGATCCAACACGATATGACGGTATTGATCAGGTAACTTTTTAAAAAACTGCACCGTTTGACCAATGCGCGAACCCATGGTTTGTGAGACATTGATCAAGCGATTATGTTCTGTGGTTTTTAACTGAGAAACCCACAACCAAGTACCAAACACCTGCGCAATTAAAA
>Ga0209091_10003047_pt1 | contig 13612 bp, 13 predicted proteins | sample ArcticOcean_MG_C_6_FD_187438 | JGI IMG/M metagenome (GOLD analysis project Ga0209091, IMG submission 187438) | Marine microbial communities from western Arctic Ocean - ArcticOcean_MG_CB8_128 (SPAdes) (version 2) | ecosystem: Environmental > Aquatic > Marine > Oceanic | place: Arctic Ocean...
AATAATAAAAAAAAAAAACAACCTAATAATTAGGACTAATATTTATGGTGATGGAGGTTTGATTAAATGGGCAAAAAATGAATTAGTTAATGGGAATAAAATTAACGGTTATATAAATTGCGTTTTTAACCCCGTAAGCACAGAACAATTAAGTATTTTAATTTTCAAGAAACTAAACGATTTAACAGGAATTGTAAATGTTGGTTCTAAATCAATAATTTCAAAATATGACTTTTTAAAAATACTAGCTTTAAAACTGGATTTGGATCCTAATTTGATTTTTCCCGTTAAAAAAAAAATGTTTTTGGATCTTACTGTACCTTTAAATGGTAAATTTTTTAATTTTGAACTCTTAGATGGAATAATATCTTTACAAAAAAATGAATAAAAAAACATACTTCATTGCGGACATTTCAGCAAATCATGATGGCGATTTTAATAGAGCAAAACAACTATGCTTACTGGCTAAAAATTCTGGAGCAGATGCTGCTAAATTTCAACATTTTAAAGCTGAAACAATTGTTTCAGACCAAGGGTTTAAAAATTTAGGTCAAAGAAAATCCCATCAATCTAAATGGGAGAAATCAGTTTATAAAGTTTATGAAGATGCTTCAGTTCCTATTGACTGGACCCCTTTATTAAAAAAATATTGTGATGAAATAGAACTTGATTTTTTTACTACCCCATATGATCTAAGTTATGTAGATGAGCTAGATAGATATGTTAACATGTACAAAATAGGGTCAGGCGATATTACTTGGCATGAAATACTAAAAAAAGTAGCTTCAAAGGGCAAAAAAGTTCTACTTGCAACTGGAGCCTCAGAAATTGAGGAGGTTCAAAGAGCAATGGATTTGCTTCTGAAATATAATATACCTGTTGTTCTTATGCAGTGTAATACTAATTATACAGCTAATGAAGAAAACTTTAAGTATATAAATTTAAATGTTTTAAAAACCTTTGCTGTAATGTATCCCAACGTAGAGCTAGGATTGAGTGATCACACTTTAGGGGATGAAACAGTTCTTGGAGCTGTTGCATTAGGGGCAAATTATATTGAAAAACACTTTACTGATGACAACAATAGAATTGGACCAGATCATCCATTTTCAATGAATCCAAAAACTTGGAGAGAGATGGTAGATAGAACAAGAAGATTAGAAAAGTCTTTAGGAACATCAATAAAAAAAATTGAGGGTAATGAAAAAGAAACACAAATTTTACAAAGAAGATCAATTAGACTGAAGACTAATAAAAAAATAGGTGAAATAATTAATGAAGAAGATATTTATTATGTTAGGCCTTGTCCTACTGATGCACTACCAATCCATATCAATCCTATAGGAAAAACATTAATTTATTCAGATCTTGCAGAAAACGATTACTTAAGAATTTATGATATCAAATAAAAAAGACAAAGTTGTTTTAAGAGCGATAGAGTACAATGATTTAAAATTAATACAAAGATGGCGTAATATGCCTTCTATTCAGCCCTTCGTCAGAGAGTATAGAGAGATGAATATGGAAAATATTGAAAAATGGTATAATTCAATAATTAACCATAAAGAGTTTATTTTTTTTATAATTGAAGATTTAGAGAGAAAACCAATTGGAGTAACTGGTTTGACATATATTGATTGGGTAAATAAGCATGCTGATCTTCATTTAGGACTGTATGAAAAATCTTGGGGAGATACAGAATATGGAACAGCAACAATGAAAATAATGTTAGATTACGGGTTTAACTTTATTAATTTAAATAAAATTTATGCTGAAATTTACTCAATAGATACCAATAAGCTTCAATTATTTGAGGGCAATAGCTTCAAAAGGGATGCTGTTTTAAGAGAACACTATTATCACAAAGGTAAATACGAAGATTCTCATGTTTTATCCATTTTAAAATCTGAATATCAAAATAATTTTTAATTAAAATATTATTTTGATATTAATTTAGAGTAGATCAAATTTTTATAGAATAATGAAATATTGTAAAAAATGTTTATCAACAAATCTGAGGCCTGGAGGTAAATTCATTAATGAGTTTTGTTCTCCTTGCTATTATGATGGGAATAAATCTAATGAAAACTTTAAAATTAAATTAAAACTATTTAAGGAATTGTACCTTGAAAGCCGAAAAGGCCAAAAAAACAAAAAAGCATATGACTGTATAGTTGGCGTCAGTGGCGGTAAAGATAGCACACGACAAGCGCAATGGGTGAGAGATCGACTTGGTTTAAGACCCTTGTTAATATGTGTTGCATACCCACCTAAACAAATGACACATATTGGAGCAAAAAATCTATCAAATATTATAGACATGGGATTTGATTTGATTACCGTTACCCCTTCTCCAAAAACATCTTCTAAATTATCACTTGAAAGCTTTCAAAAGTTTGGAAATGTTAGTAAAAGTTCCGAAAAGGCTCTGTTTTCATCTGTCCCCAGATTAGCAATCGATCTAGGTGTGAATACTATTTTTTGGGGAGAAAATAGCGCCACTCAAGTAGGTGAGAGTACAATTCTAGGAAAAGATGTATTTGATGCTAATAATCTAAGGAAATTAAATACTTTAAATTCAGGAGGAGATGACTGGATTTTTGAAAATGCTGGGTTAAAAAAAGGTAGTCATTATATTTATCCAGATGAAATAATGTTTAAAAAAAAGAAGATTAATATTTATTTTTTAGGCCCCGTTTGGGATGATTGGTCAATGGCTAATAATTCCATTTATGCATCTTTACATGGATTAACTCTAAGGCCTTTTGAAGAAGAAAAAACTGGAGATATTTCAAATGCATCAATGCTAGACGAAGAATTCACAAATATTAACATGATGATTAAGTATTATAAATTTGGCTTTGGCAGAGCTACTGACTATGTTAATGAAGAAATTCGTCAAGGCTTAATGTCTAGAGAGGAAGGCATTCAAAAAGTAGAAAAATATGACGGGACCTGTGATGACTCAATTATACAAAGTTATTGTGATTATGTGAAAATTGAAATAGATGAATTTTGGAAAATTGTTTATTCATATACAAATAAAAATTTGTTTTATATAAAAAAAGGTGTTGTTCGTCCAATAAGGAAGTTTAAAATAGGATAATGATAGGAATAATTGATGTTGGTGTGGGGAATATTCTATCAATTAAAAATTGGTTGGATAAATGTATAGTGAATTGGGAAATTATTAATAATTCTGAAGATTTAGATAATTATTCTTTAATAATATTACCAGGAGTTGGCTCTGCTAGATTATTTATTCAAAAATTAAAAAAACATGGGTTATTTATTGAACTAAAGAAAGCCCATGAAAGAGGCCAAAAGATTTTAGGAATCTGTTTAGGAGCTCAAATTCTCATGGATTATTTGGAAGAAGATGGAGGAACAGAAGGGCTTGGTTTTATTAAGGGAAAAGTGATAAAATTACCCTTAGAAGAAAGCAACACTTGCTGGTCCAAATTTTCATTTAATAAAAATAATCTTTCTAATGATTGGCTAAATAATAAAAAAAGCTCATCACTTAAAACTAAATTATCTGGAAGAGTTTTTTTTAATCATAATTATGGGATTTCAGTTATAGATAATAATGCTTTTAATCAATTAATTGAATTAAATAGTTTGTCATCATTTTCATCTGTTGTACACAAAAAAAATGTTTTAGGATTCCAATTTCACCCAGAAAAAAGTCAAGAATTAGGTGAGATTTTATTAAAAATGGTTTTATAATGAGAATTGGAAGTGTAATTTTATTTAAAAACGGATATTGTTATCAATCATATGGATGGAATTTGTTACGGCCTTTAGGTAAACTTCAAAATATTGTTTCGCACTTAGATAAATATTTGATTGATGACATAACTATAATAAGACCTATTAGAGTCGATGACGATAACTCAGTTTTATTAAGTGATCTAAAGGAGCTTAAAAAATTAAAATCTTCTTCGCCTATTTCTTTTGGAGGGGGAATTAGAAATTTAAATCAACTTGATTTAATATCTGGATTGCCATTTGAAAGATTCATCTTCTCCAGCATACTTTTTAATGAAGATAATAGTCTTTTAAGAGCTGCCACTAATCTTTTTGGGAAACAAGCTATAATGGGATTAATCCCATTTAAATTAAAGCTGCAACTAAGTGTTTTTAATTCTCAATTAAATGAGTTTGTTTCTGCTAAAAAACTTAAAAATCTTGAATATTGTGATGAAATAATACTTTATGATTGTGAAAGTGAGGGAAGTCCAACTGGATTTAATAAAGATGTAGTTAATAAAATAAAAATAAACCCTAAAAGTTGTGTTTTTTCTGGAGGTGTTTCCGACTTAGTTAATTCATTTAAAAACACTGCTGAAGCACCAAAAGCATTATGTATTGAAAACTCAATATTACACAGAGAATTTTCTAAATCGAATTATTATGAAAAATTGTAAGTATTGTTTGTATAATTCGAAGCATCCTTTTGGAATGTCTTATATCAATGAAGAATGTTTAGGATGCGTAACCCATAAGGAAAAGTATAATCTAGATTGGATTAAAAGATATAGCTATTTACAGGAGGAAGTTAAAACAGCAAAAAAGAAAAGTAAAACATATGATTGTATAGTCCCTGTAACTGGAGACGCAGAAGATTATTTTGTAATACAAGAAGTATTAAGATTAGAAATGAATCCTCTTGTTGTTTCTGTAAACTCATACTTTTATAATGATATTGGATGGACAAATTTACATAACCTAATCACTCATTTTGATTTAGATAGTTGGGTATATAATCCAGAAAAGCAAACTTATCAAGAATTGATAAGAACAAGTCTAAGAAAGTATAGTCATATGTATCTGCCTTGGCTTCAACTTCATACTAGCTTTCCAGTTCATGTTGCTAATGAAAAATCAATTCCTCTTATAGTATGGGGAGGTAAACAATCAATTGAGCAAGTTGGTAAGTTTTCACATAATGATTCTGTTGAAATGAGTTCATGGTCACGAATTGAACATGACTTATTTGGAATAGATACAGAAAGCCTTATTGGAAACGGGGCTCAGGTAAATGAACGAAAATTAAATTATTATCATTACCCAGATGATCTAAAAAAATTAAGCAAAAAGGTTAAAGGATTGTATCTAAGCAATTATTTGCCATGGGATTCGTTAAAACAAAATCATTCTATGGCTTTAAATCACAGTTTTAAAGCCGAATTTAATTCATATAGTTTTGATCCATATGAAAGGGCTGGATCATCTGTATATTATCAAATTCATGATTTGTTAAAGTTTGAAAGATTAGGCTATAGAAAAATTACAGATCATTGTACTAGGGAAATTAGACATGGAAGACTAACTAAGTCTGAAGCTTTAAAAATAGAAAACCAATTTATAAATAATAAAATAGATGTTATACCGTTTTTTAAATGGTTAAATGTATCCAAAACTGGTATTGAATGGTTTTTAAAGCATAGACTAAATAAATCTACTCATTTAATTTCTGATTCGCAGATTAATTATAAAACTCCATACTTTCCCGATAGATTAAAATCAATGCTGGCAGAGCCTTCAAAGTCAAAAAAACAATTTATTACTTATGGTAAAGGAATTAAAATTTAGAACAAAGTATATCTGTTTTAAAACATAATAATAATGCTAAAAAATCCCTTTAAATAAATAATAAGGACTACATGAAAGTTCATCTATTATTAATAACTAAAAAAATTGGGTTATTTTTTTAAGTTTATAAAAGAAAAACAATAATGGATTAACTGTAATTTTATTTATCCTAAAGGCTCTTAATTCCTCTTTGTAAATGGTAAGCTTACTTTTTAGACCTGAATTACTAATACCCCCAATCAACATTTTTACAAGTTTCTTTTTAATATAAAAAGATTGGGTTTTGTTTTTATCTAAAAAACGCAAACACAACTCAAAATCACCAGCTATTTTGAAAGAGTCATTATATCCCCCCAACCTGTCGTATAAATTTTTTCTGCAATAAAAAGTGGGGTGTGCTGGCATCCATGCTTTTTTAGCTAAACCTGGCTTATGTGTGCTAGAAATCCAATTTCTAATAACTCGCCCTTTTTCATTTACATATACTAAATCTCCATATATACAATCAATATTTTGGTTAAAAGCAGCTGTAATTTCTAAAATAGAATCATTAGAATAATACACGTCATCTGCATTCAAAAACCCAACAATATCTCCCGTGGCTAACTTTAAGCCTTTATTAAATGCATCATATACTCCTTTGTCTGGTTCAGAAATAATTTTAGCTATATGGTGATAATTTTTACATATTTCTAAGGTCCCGTCTTTTGATCCTCCATCTACAATAATATGCTCAATATTTTTGAAAGATTGGGTAGCTACAGACTTTAGTGTTTTTTCAATAGTGACTTTAGCATTATAAGAAATGGTAATTATAGAAATTTTCAAGATTATTGTAATTTTCTTTTTAAGTAATTTGCATATGAATTCCCCTTATAATTTTTAATGTGCATTTTCAAAGTGGCTTCATTTATTAACCCCTTATCAAATGCTATTTCTTCTAAACAAGCTACTTTTAAGCCTTGCCTTTTTTCTATAGTATGAATAAAATTTGAAGCCTCTAGCATAGATTCGTGAGTCCCTGTATCTAACCAAGCAAATCCTCTAAACATTATTTCAACAGATAGTTTCTTTTGATCCAAATACAATTGATTTAAAGTAGTTATCTCTAACTCCCCTCTCTCACTTGGTTTTACTTTTTTTGCCATTTTTATCACAGAATTTGGATAAAAATATAGGCCAACAACAGCATAATTACTTTTAGGCTTTAATGGCTTCTCCTCTATTGATAAAACATCCCCTTTTTCATCAAAATCTACAACTCCATAACTTTTAGAGTCATTAACATAATAGCCAAAAATAGTTGCTTTCTTATATCTAGATGTATTAATTATGGCACTTGACAATAAATCAGTTAATCCATGACCATAAAAAATATTATCTCCCAATATTAAACATACGTCATCCGAACCTATAAAATCCTCTCCTATAATAAACGCTTGTGCTAAACCCTCTGGTTTTGGTTGTTTAGCATAAGAAAGCTTTAATCCCAAATCACTTCCATCTCCAAATAGTTTTTGAAAACTAGGAAGGTCATGTGGCGTAGAAATAATTAAAATTTCATTAATTCCAGCAAGCATTAAAACAGATAAAGGATAGTTTATCATTGGCTTGTCATATATAGCCAATAGTTGTTTTGAAACTGTTTTTGTGATTGGATACAACCTTGTTCCTGAACCGCCTGCTAAAATAATTCCTTTCATTTAATATATCTTTTTTGCTATTTCAAAAATTCACTTTTTAATTTATAAATTTAATTAATAAAAATGAAGCCTTGAAAAGTATTATAAATAATCTAACGGAAAGTGTTTTGTTAAAAGCATCCTTCAAATTTTGAGATTCTACGATTCAGACTAACAGTTTGAATATCCCTTAAATAAACTTAATGTTGGCACTTTCTTCTTTTTGATTAAATTTAATCCTAGTTCTGATCAAAAATAAGTGATTTGATTATATATTTACAATTAGGTACTTATTATTAGACTTTAAAATGAAAAACATCTCTGCTGCTTTTATTAATAGTACTTTAAATCAAGATAAAATTGAGTATGTATTAGAATGGATGAAGAAAAAAAATGATGCTCTAAAAATAAATGTAAATAAAATAGATTTTAGAGACGCTAGGCTTTGGAGTATTAACAATACTGATTTGAAACATGACACAGGACGTTTTTTTAAAATTGAAGGGGTAAATGTAAAAACTAATAATAAAGTAAAAGAATGGGACCAACCAATAATAAATCAAAATGAAATTGGTTATTTAGGTTTCATTATAAAAAAAATAGATGGTGTTTTGAAATTTTTAGTACAAGCAAAAGTTGAGCCTGGAAATATAAATTTTGTTCAGCTTTCTCCTTCTATTCAAGCAACTAAAAGCAACTACAACAAAGTTCATGAAGGAAGATCTCCATACTACCTAAATTACTTCCAAAACGTAAAGCGAGAAAATATAATAGTTGACCAACTTCATTCTGAACAAGGATCAAGATTTCTTAAAAAAAGAAATAGAAATATAATAATTTATGTTGAGGATGAAATTAAGTTAAATGATAATTTCTTGTGGCTTACTCTGGGGCAATTAAACAAATTGATTCAGTTTAATAATTTAGTTAACATGGATTCTAGAACAGTGCTTTCTTGTATTCAATATTTCAATAACTCTCAAATCAATGAAGCCCCTATTCTTAGTTTAAAAAATAAAATTTTCTTAAATTCTTATATTGAAGAATTCTGCATGAATAGTATTGAAGATATATTAATGTTTGTTACTTCTCAAAAATTTAAAAAATCATTGCAAGTTACCAAGAAGAAAATTATAAATCTTGATAATTGGTTAATTGAAAAAGATCAAATAATCCATACTTCAAAAAGATTTTTCAAGGTTATTGCGGTTGAGGTTAAAATAGAAGGGAGAGAGGTCAGCTTATGGACTCAGCCAATGATTGAGCCATTAGAAGATGGAATTTGTGTTTTTATCTGTAAAAGAATAAATGGTGTGTTTCATGTTGCAATTCAGTCTAAAGTAGAATGTGGAAGTTTTGATATTTTAGAATTAGCCCCTTCAATACATACATCAATAATTGATGGAAAAACTTATTCTGATGAAGAAATTCCATTTATAGGTTTTTTTCAAGAAAAAAAAGGAATAGTAATTCATGATTCCTTTCAGTCAGAAGAAGGCGGAAGATTTTACAAGGAACAAAACCAGAATGTAATTATTGAATCTGATGCCATGCCAATAGAACTTCCTGAAAATTTTATATGGGTAACATTATCTCAATTAAACTACTTAACTAAGTTCAATAATATATTAAATATTCAAACAAGAAATTTAATCCCTCTTTTCCCATATGAATATGAATAATTTGAAACTAAATATTGGGGTTTTAGGTTGCGCTGATATAGCCAAAAGATTTATTTTTAATAGTATTAAAGAATCTAATCATTTTAATTTATATGCAATTGCGACTTTAAATTCAAAAAAACATGAAGCCTACTTAAATGAAAATAAAATAAAATTTATTGATGATTATTCTCGATTAATCGAAGATATTAATGTAAACATCATTTACATTCCTCTTCCAAATAATCTTCATTATCAGTGGGCTAAAAAAGCATTGTTGAGAAACAAACATGTAATAGTGGAAAAGCCAATGACTACTAAGCTTTCTGATAATATCGAATTAAATAAAATAGCAAAAGATAGGAATCTAGCGTTATTTGAAAATTTTCAGTTTAGATTTCATTCTCAATTATACTTTATAAAGGATTTGTTAAATAAAAATATTATTGGTGATTTAAAGTTTATTCGATCTGATTTTTGTTTTCCTTTTATAGATGATAAGAATAATATACGATACAACAAAAAATTAGATGGGGGGGCCCTATTTGATACAGGAGTTTATCCTTTAAAAATTTCTCAATTATTTTTAGGGTGCGATTTAAAAGTTTTAAACTCAAAACTAATTTATTCAAATAAATATGAAGTTGATGTCGGTGGATTTGCAACTTTAGAACAAAAATCTAATGGTATATTCTCTCAAATTTATTTTGGATTTGGAAGTTTTTACAGAAATTCGATTGAATTATTTGGTACAAAAGGTAAAATTGTTGCGGAAAGAATCTTCACGTCTCCACCTAACCAAAAAGCTGAAGTTGTCATTCATACAAATAAGGGGAAAGAAATAAAAGTTATCGCAAGTCAAGATCACTTTGAAAACATGCTTAACTATTTTGATCAAATAATCAAAAATGATGAACTGAAAAAAGAGGAGTATATAAATAATATTAATCAATCAAGATTTCTAGATATTTTAAAACAAAATAGATGAATAAATTCCCGTTTGTAAAGACTCCAATTGCAGGAAAAGAAGAAGAATATTTTTTAAAGGCATTCAGGTCTGGTCATCATGCTGGAGGAGGACCATTCACGTTAGAATGTCAAGATTTTATTGAAAAAAAATTTAATGTAGGAAAAACCCTTCTGACTACATCATGTACTGACGCATTAGAGATGGCTTCTTTTTTAATCAATGGTAGTTTAGGTGATGAGTTTATTGTGCCGTCTTACACTTTTTCAAGTACAGCTAATGCATTTGTTTCTAGAGGAATGATTCCTGTTTTTTGCGAAATAGACCAGAAAACATTAAATATTGATCCAAAAAAAATTGAATCTCTAATCACTAAGAAGACAAAAGCTATTGTCCCTATTCATTATGCAGGTATTCCTTCTGAAATGAATTTAATTAATGATATCGCAAAAAAATATAATTTGATAGTTATAGAAGATGCCGCACAAGCATTTAACTCCAAATATAAAGGAAAGTATGCCGGTGCTTTAGGTGATTTAAGTGCTTTTTCTTTTCATGCCACAAAATCTTATTCTTGTGGTGAAGGTGGTGCTGTCAATATAAATAATCCTAAGTTTAACGAAAGAAGTGAATACCTTTGGGAAAAAGGAACCGACAGGAGCCTAGTTATTAAAGGATTAAAGAATAAATATTCATGGGTTGATCACGGCTCCTCTTTTTTACCTTCTGACTTATTATCATCTATTTTACTAGCACAGTTTGAAAAACTTGATTTTTTACAGAATAAACGAAAAAAATTATTTATAGAATATTATGAAAAGTTCCGTGAATTAGATTTGCAAACAATAGTAATCCCTAAAGATGTAGAAAATAATTTTCATGCTTTCTGGATTGTTTTTAATTATTCCAATCAAAGAGATTTGTTTATTAAAAAATCTAATGAAATTAATATTATGCCATATATTGGATATATTCCATTACACAATTCCAAAATGGGCGAAAAAGTTGGAAGAACCCCTTTTCTCCTTTCACATACAGAAAGTGTTAGTTCTAGAATAGTTCGACTACCTTTCTATATAATGAGTAATGAAGAAATGGAATACGTGTCTAATAAACTTTTTAAAATTGCCAAAGAATGTCTAAATATTATTGATTAGTCTTTCCCAGCTATTTGCAACTATTTTATTTCCATATTTATTAATTGCCATATTACGCGATTCATTTTTAAGTTTTTCTAAATTCGAATCAAATAAAACTTTATAAATCCCTTTGGCTAAATCTTTATAAGAAAAATTTTGTGCTAAATATCCCGTTGAATTATTAATTAAATCCGGACCTATACCTATATCAAAGCAAACAACTGGAGAACCACACATTAAGGCTTCATTTATCATCATAGGACCATTATCCTCTATGGATGAACAAACAAATACATCTGCTTTTGAATATTCATTTATTAATTTCGCCATTGGCAGTTTACCTAAATAATTTACTTTGAAATTAGAAGGTATTTTAAGTTTCGTTTTTCCTCCTCCTACAATTCTGATTTCTATATTATTTATTTCGTTTCTTTGAAGAATTAACAATAATTCTGCCATAGCTTTTTCAAAATATATTACTCCTTTTCCTAAAATTTTAAAATCTTGAGTGCCAAAAAAAATATTTTTTTTGGTTTTTAAAGAATTATATTTATTTGGTTTAAAAATATTTTGATCTATCGGATAATAAATTAATCTTTTTTCAAAATTTTTAAATAGAGAACTTCTTTTTGCTTGATTAATGGCCCATTTTGATGAAGCGACCAATTGTACTACTGAATACATTTTATTTAAGTAATGTAATTTAAAGCTATGATTCTTTAATGACATATCCTTTTGAATTAATAAAGCACTGCAATCAGAACATTTATTATGATAGCCTAAACAATTCCATGAATAATGACAACCTCCAGTTAAAAAAGCTGTATCAAGCATATTAAAAATGATCCTTGCTTTAGTTAATTGCTGTAGCTCATATATTGTTTTAAAATTAATGAAGTGAGAAGTGTAGTGAATTATTATAACTTCAGGCATATAGTCTAGTTTATTTAAAATTAGCTTTGGGTTAACATATCTGGACTCTTCTGAATAATTAAAAAAATTATATTTTTTAACAAACTTAAAGACTAAAGATTTTTGCAATTCATGGTAAACTTTCCTGTATATTTTTTTAAGTACTAAATTAAAATTTCCATCGGTGAGTTGAATTACATTTTGGTCTTCAGATTTTTTATTAAATACAATGACTTTAGAAGTATGATTTAAACTAATTAAAACCTCATTTATTCTTAACACAGCACTTCCTGCACCTCCGTAATCATAAGTTGAAAGACTAAGGATTTTCAATTGTTTGATTTATTAAATAAATTTGACAACACTTTGGTCTGATATTCTGGATTATAATATTTTTCTATTACTTCTCTACAATTAGATTTAAAATCAGTTTTTGAATTCAAAACTTTAATGATTGATTCAATAAGTGATTTAATATCATCCTCTTTAAAAAAAAATCCATTTACCCCTTCAACAATGGACTCGACTTCAGGCATTTGATTTTTAAAATTATCATGAGTTATTACAGGTGTACCATATGAGAAACTATGGATTCCGGTTAATCCAACATTACCTGGAGAAACTGTGCAAATTGAATTATAAAAAAAAGCTCCTAATTGAATTTCATCATAACAACTCCCGTAAAAAACTATTGATGCATTTTTTATTCCTAAATCACCTTTTGAAATTAGATTCTTTTTCTCAGGCCCATCTCCAATTATTAATAAGTTACAGGTTGATTTTTCCTCATTTAACTTTAAAAAAGCCTCGATCAATAAGTCTATTTTTTTTGATTTAGTTAATCTTCCTGAAAATAATAAAACAGGTAAGGAGTTATTTACAAAAAAATTAAAAGGGTTACTCTTGAAGGTAATCAACTTATTATAAAATTCAGTTTGGCTAATAAAATCTAAAGAATTATATATGACTTTTATTTTTTCTCCATCAAAACCTTTTTCTATTAATAATTCTCTTCCCCTTTTTTCATATGTTAAATGATAATCCGCAAGTCTGTAAAAAGTTAACCTAAATAAATTTTTTATGTAGCCTTCATTTCCATAAAGACCATGACTCCAAAATATGATTTTTTTAGATCTTATTTTTGCAATAAGCGCAGCAACCCAATTGGATAAAATATTCATTTCTCCCAAGATTATTATTGAATCATATGAATTAAAAGTAGAACGACTCATAGCTGAAGTTTGCCACACTAAAAATTTATTAAATAGCCAAAACCCCTTATTTATATATATCCTATTAGTTTTTATCCATTGTATTGTTTCAAAGTCTTTTAACTCTTTAATTCCAAGGGGATTGTTTTGTGAACAAAATATTGTTAAATCAAAATCTTCTGAATCTAACATTGCTTTCCATAAAGGCTTTCTGTAATGTGGAAATATATTTGTAAAATAATATACTTTATTCAAAATTAGATAGATAATTAGTATATGTGTTTTTTATTCCTTTTTCTAATGTGTACTGAAATTTCCATCCACATAAATTCAGTTTAGAAGAATCCATTAATTTTTTTGGTGTTCCATCTGGTTTTGTAATATCCCAAGAAATATTTCCTTTATGGCCAATAAGTTTTTGAATCAACTCCGCTAGCTCATG
>Ga0209091_10003050_pt1 | contig 13607 bp, 10 predicted proteins | sample ArcticOcean_MG_C_6_FD_187438 | JGI IMG/M metagenome (GOLD analysis project Ga0209091, IMG submission 187438) | Marine microbial communities from western Arctic Ocean - ArcticOcean_MG_CB8_128 (SPAdes) (version 2) | ecosystem: Environmental > Aquatic > Marine > Oceanic | place: Arctic Ocean...
AGGCATCGAGGGTCGCCTTGATTGCGGCTTTAGCATTGAGTACATCGAAAATAGTCTCTATTAGAATGAGATCGCATTTGCCTTCGATCAAAGCAAGTGCTTGTTCGAGGTATGCTGAGTGTACCTGATCCCAAGTCGCTGCGCGACTTGAAGCATCTGAAACATCAGCTGAGGCGGATAATGTCACATTCGTAGGACCTATTGCGCCTGCGACCCATCCTTGTTTACCAGTGGTAGCAAAGTGAGTATCAACGGCGCTTCGAGCCGCTTTAGCTGCGGCGAGGTTCATGTCTCGGGCCAAATGCCCCAAGCCATATTCACTTTGGGCTATTGCTGTAGCGCCAAAGGTATTGGTTTCGATTATTTCAGCACCTGCCTCTAGATATAATCTATGGATTTCTTCTATTACATCAGGCCGAGTCAGGACCAATAAGTCATTATTACCGGCTAAATCGATTGAATGATCTGCCAATTGAGGATTGCGAAAATCCTCTTCTTGTAAGTTGTATTTCTGGACCATAGTCCCCATAGCGCCATCGATAATGACGATGCGCTCAGAGAGAGCATCTCGTAGTAACTTCTCGCTACTCATCTCGATTCAACTCCTCAATCCATCGAGTACCTTTGAAAATGTGGTTAAATCATTCATCGTGAAGAAGTGCAAACATGGCACGCCGAATTCTACTAAACCTCTCGCTTGCTCTAACGCGTGTTTTACTCCAACTTCAATTACCTGTTCTCTATTTTCGCAAGCGTTTACTTCTTCGATTAGAGAAGCGGGCATTTTGGTATGGAATAAATCGGGTAATACTTCCAATTGTCTCTTTGATGTCAGAACTTTCAGACCAGGAATTATTGGAACTGTTATACCAACCTCGCGGCATTTTTTTACAAACTCGAAAAAATACTTATTCTCAAAAAACATTTGTGTAATGATAAAAGATGCTCCCTCGTCGACCTTATGTTTGAGGTTTAAAATATCGACTTTGAAATCAACAGCCTCTCTATGCATTTCAGGATAGCCAGCAACTCCGATTTTGAAGTTGGTAGGTTTTGCCTCTTTTACTTCTTCGAGATAATTGCCTTTGTTCAAACTAGAGATTTGGGCCACTAATTCAGATGCATATTGATTTCCTCCGGAGTGGGGCTTGAATTCCCCGTCCCCTTTCTTTGGATCTCCTCTAAGCACGAGTACATTCTCCATACCGAGGTAGTCGAGATCGACAAGGAAATCCTCTGATTCAAAGCGTGAAAAACCACCACATATAAGATGAGGTATGACCTTCAGACCATATTGGAATTTGAGCATTGCACAAACCCCAAGAGTTCCCGGTTTTTTACGATTCCAGATCTGGGTATCTGGCCCCTCGGCCTCGATTACATCTATCTTGTGGGCTTGATGGTAAGTTACCGAAACAAATGCTGGTTTCCAGTCCCCCAAGCCTTGAAAGAAACCATGGATGCCATCGAGACCTAAGCCTCGATTAGGAGGCAGAATCTCTATCGAGATTGGAGTGGAGCCATCAGAGGTCTCCAATAGTTCCATCTCTGCCATGGTACGGGCATGCGATATACCATATGAATGGTTAGTGCCTTCAATTCCTTCATCAAGGGGAAGTCGATGGGAGGGACATGGCTGTCACCTTGTCTAGGCGAGTAGATTATCCGATGATCGATAGTGCGAACATCGCTTACTATCCGCGAATATATGATTTGGCACATCGCTTTTTTGAGGAATGTTGGCAGGAGATTTGTGCGGTTTCATATCCTGAACTAATCAACATAAGGAAAATGGGGTTCCCGATAGTCAATGCACAGACCGATTTTATCGCACCTTTACGCTATGGTGATACCGTCAAAGCAAATATTTGGATTTCACGTGTGGGTGAAAAGTCATGCACATGGCAATATCGTTTTTTCAATCAAAACGATGTCTTGCTTTGGAGTAGCGAACAAGTCACGGTTTGTGTAGACCTGGAATCTTTACAATCGATAATAATTCCAGATGATTTACGCAAGGGTTTGGAGATGTGTAGCGAATGAGTGATTTCAAAATGATACTCAAAGGCGATGATGGCCGCTCCCCACCTGCTGGAATCAGTATGGTTCGTCCCGACGAAAAGGGTCCAAAAACCGTGGCTATATTCTTACTATTTGGCGGCTTACTGCTTGCGCTATTCTCCTATGAGGATTTGGTGAGTGCACAAGTCGAAGACTTCAGTGAGGAAGATGTTCTAGCGATAATTGAAACTCCAAATTCCCAAGGGGATAATATCTCGGTAACCGAGTTTCAATTATTTCATGATGAATCAAGGGATTCCGGGGCATACACCCTCAGAGGATACTCGCTGGCTATCGGTTCTCTACTGATAATATCTGGAGCAATCGCATTATTCAAATTACATTCGTGGGGGGCGAAGTTCGCCATTGTTGGTGCTGTAATTAGCGGACTGGGTGGATTTCAAGGAACTTTGATGATCAAAGATGCATCGGATATTCACCTTGGTGGTACCATGTCAACTGCATATGAGATCACGTCTTATCTGTGTGGAATCTGTTTGACCTTGTGTGGACTGATAGCATTACTTCCACTTCTAAATGCAAGCGCAAAGGCAGCACTTGATCGGAGTCCAATTCTTATTCATGAAGAGGAATAATCATTCCTTTGGTTTAGGCCATTTTTTGTTAAGCACTTTGCTAAGGTCATCATCGAGTTTGGCATTCCACCAATCACTGCCTTGCCAAATCGCATATCGTCCACGAATACCACGAATATCAGCGCCCTTGAATTTGCAATTTCTAAAGGTCGAAAGATTTAGACGTGCTTTTCTTAAGTCTGTGCCCCTAAAATCACAGGAATCAAAAGTCGAGTTCATCAAGTCAGCACAAAACATTGAAGCCTTTCTGAAATCTGAGCCAGTGAAATCACCTGCGGTTAAATCAGCACCGTCGAAAATAGTTCTACGGAAATTGGAAGATGGGTGGCGACCTTTTCGAAAGTTTGCCTTGGTATGGTTTTGAAATGAAAGGTCCAAGGTCTCCTCTTCGTCCTTGGGATTATTTTCGGTCATCACCATTGCAAGCACCTCAAGAATGTGACCGGCTTTCTAGATGTGCTCTACCCTCGTAGCTAAGAATAGCATAGCGATTTTTGTCACCTTTATTGGCAGGGATTTCAAGCAATCCTCTTTCGCGTAATCGATTGAGGTAAAGAGAAAGATTTCCAGGCCTCTCTAAACCAGCGTCCTCGAATATTTTTTCAATAACCCTTGGTGGACAATCATCAACACCCTCCGAACTTCTAAGATAATGAATGGATGCTAAAACCTGATCTGGTTTGCGATCGAGATTACAATTTTCAATCATGGCTCTGAAAATCCTTCCCCGTTCGCAAAGTCCTTCCGCTGCGATACTGGAAGCTGCGGAATTTCCCACTGCATTTTTTATGTGTTCCAATAAGATATTCCATTGACCATCTTCCTTGATACGGGTCAATCGCTCTTCGATTTCACTTTGACCACCAATCATATCGATTTCGATATCACCGACATTAATTGTCAAGCGAGTATCATCTTCCATTGGCGACCCTATACTCTGCTGATAGACTGTATTTCATAACGCTACCGTAATGGAATAACTACCTTCTTTTCGGCAAGATTGGTTATCCGCGCGACGCAAGACAATTGTATGACTGCATTTATCGGTCACACGGTGAAGAGATGAGTCAACGTTCTATTCTTCTGGTTTTCATGCTATTATTGGCTACTTTACCGGCCTTTAACTCGGTAAGCGCAGATGCTCAGCCACTGCAGGTAGATACATTTGAAAATGGCTCTCAGTCTAGCGTAATTACATTAGTAGGTGGGACTTCTGACACCAGTTCAGCGATCGAATTGGATCAAAATATAACCGTAGAAGATGCGCGTTTTAATATCCAATATTCCTATGCCGATGATAGTCCCGGCCAGATCTGGCTCGATATCGAGGAAGATGGTTACAAAGAATGGGCATTTGAAGGGGCTGGCAAAGGTGATATTGGCCAACAAACTACATTTGCAAACGGTAGTACGTGGGCAACAAGTCATTACGATAATACTTCACAGCAATCACCAGAATTCTACCTTCCGTTTGATGCTTCTATGCAATACTCGGCTCTCAACGCCACCTTTGTTTCTGATTTCGGCGATGGCTTTCATTTGAGTGCGCGTATTTCTGATATCGCGAGTGGTGATGTCGATGCTGATTTGAATGAAGAAGCTGTTCTGCTATCGCATGATTCTGCTATCACGGGTTTTGATGCGGCGATTTCATTTGTCGATTGGGACCCTACAGGCGGCCTTGTGTTTTCTCCTTGGGTCGAGACTTGCAATGAAGCTACTGAAATTTCCGCTGCCGATGTTAACGGTGATGGGAAAGTCGATGTTGCTACAATTTCTTTGACTGAAAATAGGGTTTGTCTTCATCTATACAATAAAGTTACTTTCGACTTCAACCCGTCGATGAATACCACTGTAAGTAGTTTTACTGTCAAAGCTGAATTGAGTGATGCTGATGGCGATGGTTCTGCTGATATCTTATCGATACGCAGTGATGGTAAGCTTGAGTTGCGAAAATGGGCCGGCAATGCATTTGGTAACCCAAGTTCCACTGAAATTTTTAAGGACGGGTCAATGTTTGATTTGGCTGTTCTCGTTGACCTACACACCGGTCTGATTTATGGGCCATCAAGTGGTGAATATTTTGTGGTTCAAGACCAAGATAATAATTCGAAAGTTTACAATTATAGTACGAACTTAGGGTATATGGTAGAAATTTCATCATTCAGTGGAATCGAAGCAAATACAATAGTTACTGACCTTGACGCGGACGGGGATTTGGATGTTATTGGCACCTCGCTTTCTGGCTTTGTGATGAAAGAAAACAAAGGAAGTTTTGGCTGGAGTAGTTCTATAATAAATGGCCAGATGAATATGGCAAATGCTTCGGTTTTCGATTATGATGGTGATGGTTTTGTCGAATTACTCAGTGCCAATGAAAAAATAACGGATAATAATTCGGCAACAATAGAGGGTAATTTCTCACTGCGAACCTTTGCTAATGCAAGTAGTATATCCGCACCCTTACCAATTCTACTCGAGCCTGGTTCAATGCCGGGTCAAGCCATGGCTATCGACTTCGATGGTGATGGTAATGTCGAACATGTAGTTCCAGTCGGCGAGATTAATCAAGGCCTATTTATTGGTGCATGGCATAAAGTTGGACTTGATATCGACAGTGATGGCAACAATGATCTGAACGCTTCTGGTTATGCGCGCAGTGCTGGGGATGGCTTACCGATGTTGACGCTTACCGATTTTGACCAAAGGACTGCAATCCTTCTCGATAGCGTCGTCAAAAATTCTCTACCAATCCTCGATATGTATGATAATGGGGTAGTTGGGCTTTTCTTTGATTTGAACTCAACTACTAATGGAACATTTAATTTCACATCTTTGAATATCGGTTACGATATTGAATTTGCAATTCATATGAACCCTAACCCTTCAGGAAATCTCACCAATGTTATCAATCAAGGAGTTGCTAGACAGCCAGGGACATTTATGACCAATCTATCTTTTAACTCAACAAAAGCTGGTTCAGTGACCATTTCGGATTTGATAATCTCCTATCAGCCGGGAGCACCTGAGTTATTCATTCCCCCGATTCCGATTCTCAGCAATACTTTGCTCTCGTCTTTTGAAGTTGAGTTACAATGGAATGACATGGCTCAATATACCGATAACCTGATTGAATTCCACATCTATCGGGCTATTGGTGAAAACCAAATCGATAGTGATCAAGCGACTTTTATCTCCAATAATAATACCTTTACTGACGGGGATTTGATTGTAGATTCGGATTACCGCTATGCTGTGCGTTCGATTCACGAAGGAGGGGTTCGTTCAGAATTATCCAATCTCATTGAATTAAAAATACCATATCCAGATCCACCTGCCCCAATTGCCTCGATATTAGCGTTTGATGTAGCAGGAGATGACGGTGGTGCTTTGCTAATCACTTGGGACCGTTCTACAGCACCTCTTTTCGAGTCATATCTGGTATATGTTGAAACTTCTAATTTTTCTAGTGTTTCAAACTTGACTCCATTTATCGATACTGGAACATTTAATTCCACTCAGGTTTCTGGTCTTATTGATGGCACTCCATATTGGGTTTCGGTAGTAGCGATTGATTCCCATGGTAATTTCTCTGATGCAATTTCCGTCACCGGGCCTCATTTGACACGAAACGATACCGCTCAATCGGTTTCTCTTTCAGTAGAGACTGCTCCTGTAATGTCACTTGGCAGTCCTTTCTGGATCGACGTCTCTTCGATAGCCGGTGGTCAAACCAATGAGAAGGGCACTGTAACAATCAGATTGACTCAAGATGATTTCACTATGGTCTTGGCTGATAATGCCGAACCTAATATCAAATTGACCTATAGTGACCTTTCTGAAATGGGCACGTGGGCAGAGGCACTTTATGGCGATATTAGCATCACTATTACCCATACTGGGTTTGCTGGTGATGCATCGAATCAACCACTATTACCTGCTTCCTTAATAATTAATAAAACAATTCTGGTCCAGGCAACGCTCAGTACACTTGCAAACCCCTTCCTTCTCAATCTAGCCGACCAAGGCGAAGTTCAAATTGATCTCACTGCAGTAAACACTCAGCATCTTGGTTTGATGGAGAACCTCTCTTATGAATGGACTACGCTTAACTTAACAGAAGACCTTGTCGGCAGTGGGAGCGGTTTATTCACTACTAGTTCGGCTGATATTATTGTTGAAGTAGCGGGAGGTGGCACATTGAATGTTATGTTAATCACTCCTGATTGGCTGATAATTAACCCTAATCAATTAGTGATAACCCTCACTTCCTCTACACAAGAAGAAGTCGAAGAGGAGGCTTGGTCTCCTTCGGCTATAGGAGCACCTATCTTCGACTGCCCAGACTTGGCGCTTGCAGTGGAGATTACTATAGTATCAGACCTGATTTGTACGGTTACTAACGTCAATAATTATTCAATTTCAATAGAGTTCAATCTTGACGGCTGGACTATCCATGATGAAATTGATTTCATACCCAAGGTGAATTCTATATCACTGGAGGCAGACCAAAGCAGCGAGTTAGCGCTATCAATTAGTATTACCAACCTTTCGATTCTAGGAACTGGCCAATATTATGCAACAATAACCGGTTTTGCTTCTACCAGTGATTACCCGGATACCAATGATTTAATCATCAGTAGTAAAATCCTCTGGGCGATTGGTGAAGAGGTAAAGAAAGAAGATGACAATAACGAGGTTAATTACACCGCTGCGCCTATCTCGAGTCAATCTCTGACTGTATTGTATGCTGGAGGTACTGGCTTAGTGGTAGTTGCTGGATTGATTTGGGTATTGATGATCGCACTAAGACGTAAGCGTGAGAATGAAGATGTCTGGACTGAAGATGAGTTGGAAATGGATGATGATCCGATTTCATACAGCGATGAGAAGAGAGCGAGTAAGCCTCTTCCCGTCGGCGTTGGTCTTGAAGAAATAAGACATGAGGGCGGAGATGAAATCGATCGCTCAGTGCCGCAAAACCGTGATCATTCACTATTTGCTGAGGCTGAGGGAAGAGGTCATGTCGCTGAGGATAATGACCTCACTATCGATTATACTGATAATGAATCTTCTTCCGAAGAGGAGAGTTCGGGAATAACCATCGATGATGACGGAACCGAATGGTATGAGGATGAAGTTGGAGTCTGGTGGTATCGTGATCAGGGCGCGGATGATTGGGCCGAATTTCACGAACAGTGAAAAACACCGGCTTACCGAGTAGAGAAGAGGGGGGCTATCTGATGGGTGATTCTGGGTCAGGCTATACATTGGTTCTGCACAAGGATGCAGACCCTACTACAGGTGGTGTCGCAATCTGTGGCTTTTCTACCGTTGGCATGGTCGGGATAATCGCAGCTAGCCATATCATTTCTGAACTAGCACTAAAGCAATTAGGCACTGTTCTCAATGCAGATTTTCCGGCTGTTGCTCTGATTCATAATGAGGTACCAAAGCACCCAGTGAGGGTATACCAAGGCAAGGGTATCGGCGTCTTCACTGCTGAAGTTCAATTCGATTCTAAACACGACATCAATTTTGCTAATACCGTTCTTGAGTGGTATACCAAAGGAGGATTTGAACGTTTGATAATACTTGATGGTTTGACTCAATCGAGTAAAGATGAGAGTGAAGGAGCGCTTTATGGGGTTGGCTCAAGTTCTTCTTCCCGTGTTGCTTTGAACAATGCCGGAGTTCAACCGATTCAGCAAGGTATTGTCACGGGAATCTGTGGCTATCTATTGAGCGAAGGTGATCGGCTAGGTTTGGATATCACTGCATTGTTAGCCGAGTGCAACCCAATGTATCCTGATGCTAGAGCCGCAGCACTGATTGTCGAAGCTGTGAGTGAGATGACTGAAATCGATATTCCTCTAAGTAAATTATTAGAAGATGCGCGCTCAATAGAGAATAGTGTTCGAGAAGTGTTTGAAAGTTCGCAAAACTATCTCCCAGCGCCTGATGACCAAGCAGAGGACGACCCGAGTTTTGGTTGATCAAAGGTTTTGCACTACCGTAATCAATTCATCAAGAGTTGCATCAGTCAAGATTGTCGGGTCCATATTTGGCCCTCGTGCAGCACAATGACCTGCGGTTTGTAATGCCCCAATTAGCGAATTCATCGCTGGAGGTCCAGCAAGACCTGCCAATCTCGGTAGTAAGTCGATTGGCATGAACAAGTGATTGCGACTCATTAAATCTGCAGATTCCGCGATGAACCTCACAGATCTAATGATTTCTCTATGAGATAACTCTAGATCGTTAGCAGTCCAATATTCAGGCATAACATCCTCATCAGCACCACATAATTGCAAGGCTTTTTCCTCGGTTATTCGACCCGCTATTTCCGCATCGCATAATGGTCCAATCCACAAAGGACCACTACACGGTTCAACCTTTTCCAAAGAGAGAGTTGCAGCAGCATCTCGATGACGCCAACCGATCATCTCTCCAACCTGAGATGCTTTTTTACGTGATTTGCGGACTCGAACCGAGACTCGCAAATGATGGCCATCGAAAAGCGATAGAATTGGTTCGATTGTTCGATCATGCTGGGCTGCAGCCTTTGCAACTGTAGCGAGAAGGATACGAATTGCATCATCATGACGATACGAATCATTGAGACCTAGGCCACCATATCTTCGCTTGCTAGCATCCGATGCGCTACCACAAAGAGCGGCGGTATCAGTTGCAGTTATTTCGAGCATTCCTACCCTAGGTAGAGATTGCATGGCTGAATCAATAAAGGTAATTGGACTACCAAAGGGATCGATATCAATCCATTGAAAAGAGTCTCTATGCATTAGTATTCGCGCATCTTCTTGCGACCAATTAATCACTGTACCATCGCCATATGATTTCGCCCATTCGATGGCGCCTGCATCGCGGTCATTGGCTGTAATAATGACATTCTCAAGTAATTTTTCAGGTATTTCTGTACACCATCTGCGCGAGCGAGTTCCCGTCGAGCAAAGTGATTCGAGAACCCTCAATCCACTATTGGAACGAGTCAACCAACCGTACTCCAATGCGTCGGCTAACAGTAGGACTGAGCGGGTTCTAGGTGCAGCCATTGCCGGATTGTAAAAACCGGTCTCTCCCGCTGAAATCGGACCACGTGGCATATGGGATGGACGTGGTTGATTTGGTTTGAGACGAACTATTGTTCGCCCTTCAAGCCAAATATGTTCTTCGTTTCCCTCTGTGCTCAGAGGATCACCTCAATATTCCTTGTATTCCACTTCCGTAATCACATGAGTGACACGATGGCCATGGTCTCGAACCTCGCCAATGATATTGCACCCAGGTAATCTCTCTTCGAGCCAAGCAAGGATTTTGTCAGCCTTAGCGGCTGAGACGGCAATAATCATTCCACATCCCATATTGAAAGTCCGGTGCATCTCCCATGCATTGATCTCTCCTTCTTTGGCAAGCCATTGGAATTCTTCAAGTACCGGCATTGGATTAGAGATGTGCCAACCCAAAGTATCGTGCAATCGCAGGAGATTGGATAATCCTCCTCCAGTGATATGAACAATCGCATGAAGGTCACTATGCTCACAAGGCCCTCCATCCTTTGTTGCTTGGAATAAATCGACTATTGGGTCGCAGTAGATTCGAGTCGGGTTTAACAGAACCTCTCCAAAGGTTATCTCGCCTTCTTCGCTTCTCTCTATCCTTCCATGGTCACCAATTGCAAATGGTGCTTTTGCACGTATATCGGCATTGGCTTTCTCCAGAACTTTACGCACCAGAGAATATCCATTAGAATGAATACCACTACTTGGCAATCCAATTAACACATCGCCAGCTGTCAATCGAGCACCGGTTATTTCGTCGCCGCCGGCAAGCCAACCTAAAGCAGTGCCTGAGAGATCTAATTCTGTTACAATTCCCGGTAGACTTGCTGTTTCTCCACCAGCCAATGTTACTCTCGCCCTACGGCAGGCTTCAGCAAGACTAGCGCCAAGTGCTTGATGGACGATTGGATCGGGTTTAGGTACCGCAATATAATCGACAAACGCTATTGGTTCTGCACCGACACATAACAGGTCATTTACATTCATCGCCATGCAATCGATGCCGACTCCATACCATTTGTTCAGACTGCTGGCAATTTGCAATTTACTGCCGACGCCATCGGTAGCTAAAGCGAGGTAATCGCCTTTGAATTCTATTAGTCCGCCAAATCCACCCGGAAGATGAACCGGTGCCCCGGGGGTACCGCTAGGCCTTACGGAATTGGCAAGCGCACCGATTAGAGCGCCGACTGCTGCTCCTTCGAGAGAGATATCGACACCGCTCGAAGCATAGTCAAGCCCCTTCGCCATGCTGATGCCAGATAAAAGACAGTCATCATGATGTCGATGTCATCGTTTTGAATAGCCAAGGCAACGAGAGGTCCAAACGGTGGTCGATTCCACTATGAGTTCCAGAGAACTCCTCGTGATGATGAGCGATTGAAAGTTCATTTAATCGAGCGACTAAGAGGCGGATTCCATATTGTATATGGTATTGATCACGGTCCCCTACATCTATCCAAGTCGGCGGTAAATCCTGATATTCTTCAATAAGGTTCAATGGATCCCATGCTAACCAATTATCCCATCTTTCAGTGATAAACTCGCAGAAATGGTTGTCGACAGGTAATTCGATCTTTTCCAACGGGTCATATGATGCAGACATAGCACATATCATCAAAGTGTGGAAATCATCATGCGAAAGAGATTTGCTCTCCTTTACATGAGTGAGAAAACCCTCAACTCCAGAGAATTGTTCTACTCTAGTAAGGCTCGAAGCCATCGCTTCACCATACAGGAGATTGAAACCGCAATCACCAGAATGGCAAGCAACAGCATCCCAGCAATCATCCATCATTCCGCGCACTAACGCACCATAGCCTCCGCTTGATTTTCCAACCAATGCAAAACCAGAAATCGGATATCGAGCAGACAATTCGCGCTGTAAATCCTGTGCTAACCAAGTCCCCCACTTACCCATTACCGAACTATCGATGAATTGGTTGCCACCTAATGAGGTGAAAGTATCGGGCATCACCAAGATGCATGGACCCATTTTACCTTCTCGAATCAATCTTTCAAAACGTTGCGGCAAGGTCTCATCAAATGCCCTCCAGTTGGCACGACCCATTCCAGTACCGGTATATGGTGCGAGGTAAATGATACAAGGTACCTCGCCTTCAACACCTGGAGGAATGTGAACTAGGACCTCTCTTTCTAAAGGGTCACCAAGGGTATTTTCAAGAACCGTTGACGAAAATGAGAAGCGTGTTGACTCGCCCCGAAGGACCTCGAAAGAATGCTGCGGCATGGCTGATGGAACAGTTGCCTCCCCATTGGTTTGGCGGTTGGGCAGTGGACATACACAGATTCTCAAATCAAGCACTGAGGGACTATTATTTTCCAGTGGAAGCAAGGGGGTGCGGATTATCAGTGTAAGCCTCATAAGCCGGAGGCGTAACAAGCCAAAGCCCGAGGGAATATCATGACATTAGAATTCGATCTTCCCGCCCGTTGGCTTTCTTTACTCACCGAACAGTTCTCCGATGCGATTCACGACCTTCAAGTCACCTGGCCTGAAACTCAGAGTTTAGTAATCAGTTATCGCGTTATCGAAGCATTCAATCCCGAGTTTGCCAGCTCTATTATCGATAATCCTGATGGCCACCTTGGTGCGGCTAATCGCGTATTACGGGACCTGTTGATCGAAGGGGGTTCAAAGGGATTGAACCCATTCATTCGCTTAGTTAATCTGCCAGCAGATAGACACAGAACAGTTCGTCAACTCAGAGCCGATGATATCGGTTTGATGATAGGAATTGAAGGCATCGTCACCAAGATTTCAGGTGTAAGACCAAGGATATACAGGGCTGTATTCGCTTGTATTTCTTGTGGCCATCACCTGACGATAGAACAACCCAATGAGCAGGAATTAATCGAACCAATCGAGTGTATGCTCGCAGATGGTGGTTGTGGCAGAAAGAAAAGAGAGACTAGATTCGAGTTAGTCAGCAAGGATTCCGAATTGATAAATAATCAATTTATCGAAGTACAAGAATTACCAGAAGGCCTCAGTGGCGGTGTTCAACCACAGAGATTGTTGGGTATTGCTGAACATGATTTGGCTGGAATACTCAACCCCGGAGATAGAGTGACTGTGAATGGCGTATTGTTTGTCCGTTCTCAGCGCAAAGGCGGCAAAGATACACCGATTTTTGATATATTTTTACGAATATCCAGCATCGAAAGGCAGAATATACCGCTTGAGGAAATTGTTATTTCTGACGAAGAGGAGCGCTTCATCAAAGAACTTGCATCGAATGATGATGTTTACAATATCCTTACTAGGTCGATTGCGCCCTCAATTTTCGGAATGACACATGTTAAAGAATCGTTGATGTTACAATTATTCGGCGGTGTTGCAAGAAGAAATTCTGATGGAACTAGAACCCGCGGTGACATTCATATTCTTTTGATGGGCGACCCGGGTGTAGCTAAATCTCAACTTCTATCCTATATGTCGACGATTTCTCCTCGTGGCCGGTTTACTTCCGGTATGTCGGCTACAGCAGCGGGTCTTACCGCGGCAGCGGTTCAAGATACAACTGCTGATGGACGCTGGACTTTGGAAGCTGGAGCACTTGCTCTCGCTGACCTTGGGCTTGCGGCAATTGACGAATTCGATAAGATGAATGAAGGCGATAGGTCTTCGATGCACGAAGCGATGGAACAACAGCGGATTTCAATATCCAAGGCTGGAATAAGCGCAACTTTGCGCACCAGATGTGCGATTCTCGCAGCGGCTAACCCAAAGAATGGTCGCTTCGAGGCTGTCTCAGAAACCCCATTTACCAGTCAAGTAAATCTAGGCCCCCCTTTATTATCTAGATTCGACATCATTTGGTTACTGACCGATGCTCCAAATACCGAA
>Ga0209091_10003061_pt1 | contig 13587 bp, 11 predicted proteins | sample ArcticOcean_MG_C_6_FD_187438 | JGI IMG/M metagenome (GOLD analysis project Ga0209091, IMG submission 187438) | Marine microbial communities from western Arctic Ocean - ArcticOcean_MG_CB8_128 (SPAdes) (version 2) | ecosystem: Environmental > Aquatic > Marine > Oceanic | place: Arctic Ocean...
TCTAGTAGTTACTAGTAACTGATATAAAGCATTAACGCATTAAGGGAAATAGTAAGACATCTTTTATAGATGGAGAGTCAGTTAGTATCATCACAAGCCTGTCTATACCAATACCTTCGCCAGCTGTTGGAGGCATTCCGTATTCTAAAGCTTCTATATAATCCTCGTCAAAATACATAGCCTCATCATCACCACCTTCTTTAAGCATCGCCTGGTTTTCAAAACGCTTTCTTTGATCGTCTGGATCATTTAATTCTGAAAAACCATTTGCTATTTCTTTTCCCATAATGAAAAATTCAAATCTATCAGCTATCAGAGGATTTTCGTTATTAACGCGAGCTAAAGGAGAAACTTCTATTGGATACTCTGTAATAAAAGTTGGCTCTAAAAGATTAGGCTCAACAATTTTTTCAAAAATAGCAAAATGCATCTCACCTAATGTCTTTAAAGCGTCTGCGTCAATACCAATTTTTCTACAGTAATTTGTTATGGCTTGAGTATCGTCTATTAATGAAGAATCTATATCTTTAGTATTTTCTAGAATTGAATTTTTAAGCGTAATTTTTTTAAATGGCTTGCCGAAATCAAGATCTTGACCTTGATAATTTATAATTAATTTGCCTTTTACGCTACTAACTACATTTTTAAGTAGATCTTCTGTTAGATCCATCATATCTTGATAATTTGAATATGTTTGATAAAATTCAATCATTGTGAATTCAGGATTATGCTTAGACGATACCCCCTCATTTCTGAAGTTTCTATTAATCTCGTATATTTTTTCAAAACCCCCAACTATAAGTCTTTTCAGATATAATTCAGGCGCTATCCTCATAAATAAATCTATGTCCAAAGTGTTGTGATGAGTAATGAAAGGTCTTGCTGAGGCCCCACCAGGAATTTTTTGCATCATTGGTGTCTCAACTTCTATATAACCTTTATTATCAAAGTATTTTCTAATAGCTTTTATTATCTTAAATCTATCATTAAAAGTATCCCAGCTATCTTTATTGCAAATTAAATCGAGGTATCTTTTTCTATACTTTGTCTCCTGGTCTGATAAACCGTGAAATTTTTCAGGTAGCGGGCGTAAGGATTTTGTAACCACATTAAATTCATTGCAGTTTATAGTTAATTCTCCTGTTTTTGTTTCAAACAGGTAACCCTTAACATAAATTATATCTCCAACATCTGAGTCTTTGAAAATTTTAAAATCATCTTCTGATAATTTACTCTTATTAATATAAAATTGAATAGATCCAGTTTCATCTTTCACGCTAGCAAAGCTGGATTTTCCCATGATTCTTTTTGACATCATTCTACCCATAGCAATAAAAAATTTATTTTCGTTACTTAAGATATTTTTTTCTTTGGATATTTTTTTTATATCCTCGCAGCTTGTGTTACCTGAGAAATTATTCAAATAGTTATTCCCGCTGTCTTTAAGAATTTCTAATTTTTTTCTTCTCTCTACAACTAATCTATGAGAGTCATTTATTTTATCGCCCATTATTTTCACCTAGTTTTAAACTTGCCTCTATGAATAAATCAATATTACCATCTAATACAGATTGTATATTACTTGTTTCAACATTAGTTCGTAAATCTTTAATTCTAGATTGATCTAATACATATGATCGTATCTGACTTCCCCAACCTATATCAGCTTTTTCACTTTCTATATTATCTTGCTCATTTCTTTTTTTCTGCATTTCAAGCTCATACAACTTTGCTTTTAATTGCTTCATAGCAGTATCTTTATTTCTATGTTGAGATCTGCCATTTTGGCATTGCGTTACAAGTCCTGTTTTTACATGAGTTATTCTTACAGCTGATTCTGTTTTATTTACATGCTGCCCGCCAGCGCCAGAAGCTCTAAAAGTATCAATTCGTAATTCACTTGGGTCTATTTCTATTTCAATATCATCGTTTATCTCTGGCGAGACAAATATTGAGGCAAACGACGTGTGTCTTCTATTGCCAGAATCAAACGGTGATTTTCTAACCAATCTATGAACACCCATTTCTGTTTTTAACCACCCAAATGCATACTGCCCGTTAAATTTTATGGTAGCACTCTTTATTCCAGCTACGTCACCATTTGTAGTGCTAATGGTCTCAACATCAAAATTATGCTTTTCACCCCATTTTAAATACATTCTTAAAAGCATTTCTGCCCAATCTTGAGCCTCTGTTCCTCCGGACCCTGCTTGAACGTCTACAAAAGCATTGCATGCGTCTGATCTGCCAGTAAAAATTTTCAAAAAGGAAAGTTTTTGTAGGGATTCACTTAATTTACTGATTTCTATTTTTAGATAATCTTCAATTTCCTTATTATGATCTTCATCATAAAGTTCTTTAAATTCTTCGAGTTGAGTGAATTCTGAATCTAGAGAAGAAAATTCATCCAAATCTTTTTCTATAGAAGATTTTTTTTTAGAAATTAATAATGATTTATCCCTATCTGACCAAATTTTTTCGTCCTGCAAGTCGCTCTCGAGACTTTGAATTTCTCTTTTTTTGCTATCAATGTCAAAGAAACCTCCTAATTTCATCTAACTTATTTCTAATGTCAGATATTTGAGATTCATAATCGTTATCATTTTTTGCCATTATTAATACCTTATGTTTCCATCTCCAATAACAATAAATTTTTCATTTGTTAAACCCTCAATACCAACAGGACCTCTCGCATGAAGTTTATTTGTGCTAATACCAATTTCTGCCCCTAAACCATATTCAAAACCGTCTGCGAATCTAGATGATGCATTATGCATTACAGAACTTGAATCAACTCTTCTGAGAAAAATACCAGCTGTATCAATATTTTCTGTAACTATAACATCTGTATGGCCAGACCCGTATTGCGAAATATGTTTTATAGCTTCAGAAAAATCTGACACTACGATGATTGATAAAATTGAGTCAAGGTACTCTGTTCCCCAATCTTCTTCGGAAGCAGATTTTATCTTGTTCAAAATATTTTTTGTCTTAGGGCATCCGCGTATCTCTACATTTTTCTCATTTAGTTGCACTTTAAGTAATGGTAAGAATTTATCAGCTATATTAATATCTACAATTAAAGTTTCCATAGCGTTGCAAACACCTGTTCTTTGAGTTTTTGAGTTGATGGCTATAGATATAGCTTTTTCAATATCCGCATCTTTATCAATAAATACATGACATATTCCATCTAAGTGCCTTAAAACTGAAATAGATGACAGCTCATCAATAAGTTTAATCAAATTTTTTCCGCCTCTTGGAATAACTATATCAATATACTTATTTTGTAATAGCAGTTCATTAACAATTTTTCTATCAGTATTTTCTATTAATTGAACAATATTCTCATTGATATTATTTTTAATTAGAGCCCTTTTTATGCACTCTGCTAAAACAATATTTGTTTTAATAGACTCAGAGCCACCCCTTAAAATTATTGAATTTCCAGACTTTATACTTAATGCAGAAGCGTCAATAGTAACATTAGGTCTTGACTCATATATCATTGCAATCACACCTAAAGGCATAGACATTTTTCCAACTTTAATTCCACTAGGCATAACTTTTAAATTCTTTATTTCTCCCACAGGGTCTTTAAGACCAATAATCTCCTCTATGCTAGAGATCATGGAATCTATTCTTTCGTCATTAATCATCAACCTATCGACAAAGGATTTAATAAATTTATCAGATGACTTAAACTTTATTACATCCTCGTTATTAGAAGATTTTATTTTATCTCTACTCAGATTAATTTCATCAATTAGAGAGCTCAGTATTAAATTCTTAACATTTTCTTCTGTGCAGGCAATTTCTGATGCAGATGAGCTAGCATTTAGACATATCTTGTTTACGTAATCTTTAATATTCATGAGTGTTATTATATTAAGTATATTTGATAACTGAAAGTTTATTTTTTGCAACAGATATAGATAAATCGTATATAGAATCCCAAATGTTGCCTTCAAGTACGTTTTTTGACTGCATGTCAATTCTTACCAATATTCCTAGGTAAGATTCAATTTTTCTTGAAGATAGTTTATTTAGTGAATATGACATTAAATTCTTTTTCTCATAAGGCCAGATATTTTTTAGAATATCTTCCTTTGATTTTCCTTCATTAATAGAGTCAAAATTAAACAAGACAGATCTAAAGGACCTAATAAAAGACCAAATTACATACTGTGTAGGATAACTATTCTCTCTAAGAAAAGTTATACAGGTTTGAATTTTTTCTACGTTTCCTTCTATAGAATAATCAACTAAATTACTTGCTTCGAAATCAACATCTTTAGAAAAAACCTTTTTTAAAAAATCTAAGTTGATTTCTTGATCAGCATCAATCATTAAGTCTATTTTTGTAAGTGCTTGATTTGCAGCAACCATATTACCTTCATAAATATCTGCAATAAAATCTATACAGTCCCTACTGATTTTATATTTAAATTTTTCAGCAGAAAGAACTAACTCTCCTACAATATTTTTCTTAGTTAGAGGGTAAAGTCTTATTAGCCCAACATTATTATCTTTCATACCAAGATATTTTTTCTTAAAATCTGCAGCTTTTAAACCTGGAAGTCTAAATATCACTATATTACTATCTGTAAAACTGCTCAAATATTCGTAAATTTTTTTTTCAGCGGGTAACCCTACAGTTTTCGTTAAAAATCTAACCTCTATAATTTTTTTATCACCAAATAACGAAAGATTTGTATTTTGTAATTCAAAAGCACTCCAATCAAATGTTTTTTCAACATACATGATCTCATGCTCTATAAAACTATTTTGATTAGATTTTTTAATGATTTTATCAACACATCTGTCTTCTTGATAAACCTCGTCCCCAGCAACAATGTATATAGGTTTTAATTTTTTATCTAATTGCTCATCTAATTGATTGTAATATATTTGCATTTTAATTATATTAACCTATTAAACATTAAACTAAAATTCATTTATATATGAGCATTAATAAAAATACTATTGGGATTATTGGGACAGGAATTATTGGGCTACCTATAGCTATAAATTTACTCAAGAAAAACTTTATAATTCATGCTTACGCTAGAAATAAAAGAAAACATTTGGGGTTAAAAAAACAAGGCATAATTGTTGACGAGGATCTAGATAGATTCTTTAGCTCTATAGACATACTTATTCTTGCTGTATCTGATACTAAGGATGTAAAAAGCCTATTAGTAGGTAAAAGCGGCTTGGTACACTCTACTAAAAAACCATCTATTGTAATTGACATGAGTACAATATGCCCTATCGAGACAATAAATATTTCAAATATATTATCAAATCATAAGATTTCTTTCATAGATGCACCTGTTTCAGGTGGTGAAATTGGCGCTTTAAAAGGAGAATTATCTATAATGGTTGGCGGTAAAAAAAATACTGTTACTAAAGTTATGCCTATTTTTAAAATACTTGGAAAAACAATTACCCATGTTGGAGCGGTTGGATCTGGTCAAGTCGCTAAAGCATGCAATCAAATTATTGTGGCTCAAACTATTAACGCTATCAGTGAAGCCTTTATAATAGCTGATAAATTTAAAGTTAATAAAAGTAATATTCGTGAAGCTCTACTGGGCGGGTTTGCCTATAGTACAATACTTGAGGTCCATGGAAAAAGGATGCTTGATGGTAACTATAAACCAGGCTTTAAAACTAAATTACATGCAAAAGATCTGAGGATTGCCAAGAATATTACTATTAAAAAAAACCTTAAACTCAAAGGAGTCAATCTTGTGAATAAATTTATGGATATATGTACTAAAGAAGGAAATAACGAAAAAGATTCTTCAGTATATTTCACAACTATAAAGAAAATTAATAAATGAAAACTGTCCTAAAGTCTTTTATATATAGCTTTTATTTCGCAAGAGTATCATTAAAAAACTACTTGCCATTAATTATGTATTTAGTTATTTCTCACATTATAATAATTGTTACGCAAAACATTCTTCTGGCGCTAGTATTTTTCATGTGTTATCTCGTTGCATCTGCTCCTGTTGCCTTAAATGTATTTAGAAATATTCTTGCTGACGAAGATATTATCAATAGTTATTCTTACTTTATAAGTAAATCGTATTCAAAACTATTTATTAAAAAAATTATGCACTTAGCTGGATCAATGTTTTTAATTTATATAGCACACCTAATAGTGCTGTCACCGTTTCTTCCATTTGCTACTAGCCAAGAACTTACAAAAGCTGATATTCAAAAAATTATTCCATATTTTTATGTTCTTATGATGTATATGATTTATATATATACAAGAATAATGTTTATTCTGCCTGCAGCATTTAATAATATATCAAAATCTCTAAAAGATTCTTATGTTTTAACAAAGGGGAGCTCTATAAAAGTATATCTCATGTTTATATCAGTTCTTGCTCCTTATTTTCTTATCAAGCTGGCAATCCATAAATACGCAGGTAATAATTATGAATTTATTTTTGTATTCATATCAATCTTGATGCTGGTATTTTTTACTATTATTAGTAGCGCTCTCATAGCATATATTTACAAAGATTTTTACAAAACAACTGATTAAATTTTACTTTTTACTAGATTTATTACCTGAAATTCTAAATTTTTTAAAATATCACCTCTAATGATAGCTTCTTCACTTTCAGAGCTATTTATATTTGAGGATAAGAATTTATGATCTTTTGTTTTAGACACACTCATTTTATCGATTATATTTTTTCCTTCAGCATCCAGCATAGAAACTATAAATGTGCCTGTTATTAATAACTCGTTTTCTGTTGCATTACTTGTAACGGAAGCAGTTTCTCTTTTATAGTAGGGACCTTCTATCAAAATTTTATAATTATAATTCTCAGAAACTATTGTAAATCCAGAGTTTATAAAAGACTGCCTTAAAGATTGTGAGGAATTAATATTTATTAATGCCGTTTTTGAAGGGCCTTCACCTATAACCTCAAGACCCCCTAATTTATAACCACACCCTTGGATAAAGAAAAAGGAAAAAAATATAATAAAGCTTATTTTATCTGTATATTTCATGATGTTACTATATTAACAAGTTTTCCTTTTATATAAATTATTTTTTTTATACTACGATCTCCAACATGCTTAATAATTTCAGCAGATTCAAGTGCTTCAACCTCTAGTTCCTCCTGAAGTATGTCAGCAGATACCTCTATTTTTTTTCTAACCTTACCGTTCACTTGAATAATCATAAGAATCACATCGTCTTTGATAAAATTATGGTCTATTTCAGGCCAGCTTTTATCTTTATCAAGATCTAATATATTTAACTCCGATGCTAGCTCTTTACATATATGAGGGGTGATAGGATTTAAAAGTAAAATCAATACTTTGTAAGATTCAAAGATAACTTCTTTACCTACAGTTTCGAGCTGTATTGACTTATTAATAGCATTAAGCATTTCCATGCATGAAGACACGACTGTGTTTAAACTAACTCTTTCACCGTAATCAGCTGTTATTTTTGCTATTGTCTTATTAGTGATTATCTTTAATTTTTTTTCATCTTGCTCGTTAATATTATCTTGCTGATCACTTAGCGTGTTAATTTTATAACCTGCAGACCACAGTCTATTTAAAAATTTATGCGATCCCTCTACACCATGGTCAGACCATTCCAAAGAATTTTCTATGGGGGCAGCAAATATAACGAATAACCTTACTGTATCAGCACCGTATTTTTCAATTAAACTTCCAGGGTCTACAGTATTACCTTTAGATTTTGACATTTTTGAGCCGTCTTTAAGGACCATTCCTTGCGTAATCAATGATTTAAATGGCTCGTTTGACGCCAGCATACCTTGATCTCTAAGTAGCTTATGAAAAAACCTAGCATAGAGAAGATGTAATACGGCGTGCTCTATACCGCCTATATAAACATCTACTGGCAGCCAATAATTTGCCTCACTACCTATCATGTTATTTTTATCATTTGGAGTGCAAAATCTTGACTGATACCAACTAGACTCAAAAAAAGTGTCTAGCGTATCAGTTTCCCTTATAGCGTTTAAACCAGTTTTACTGCAGGTTGTGAATTTCCACGTTGGATGATTCTCTAGCGGGTTACCACCTAAAGAAAAATCCACATCATCTGGCAGTTTTATTGGTAACTCACTTTGCTCTACAGCTAAGACTTGACCATCTTCTCTATATATAATGGGAATTGGACAACCCCAGTATCTTTGGCGGGAAATTCCCCAGTCTCTTAATTTATAATTTTTTACCTGCTTACCAATACCAGCTTTTGTAACGTGTTCTATTATAGATTTTGATGCATGTATACTGCTTAAATTATTGAATTTATTAGAATTTAATAGTTTCCCTTGACCGGTAAATACATCACTATCGCTATCACTATCGCTGTTAATTACTCTGATTATCTCCAAGTCATATTTTATCGCAAAAGCATTATCTCTAGTATCATGCGCCGGAACGCCCATGACAGCTCCGGTACCATAACCAGTGAGTACATAACTTGCTACCCAAATAGGTATTCTTTTGTTGGTTATAGGGTGAGTAGCATATATGCCTGTAAATTTACCATCTATCTCCTTATTATCAGACTTATCAGCTTCATCATTAAGCTTAAATAGTTTTTTACAGTAATCTGCTATTGGTTGACCACATTTTTTTAATAGACTGTGATCTGCTGCTAAAGCTATAAATGTTACTCCAAAAAGCGTGTCTGGCCGAGTTGTAAAAACCTTTATATTAATGTTTTCTAGCGAGGTTTTAAAAGAAATTTCAGCGCCATTGGACTCACCAATCCAATTTTTTTGCATAGTTATTACATTGTCAGGCCAAAAGCCCTCAAGCTCTTTCAAATCTTCGAGTAGCTCACCAGAATACTTTGTAGTTTTTAAAAACCACTGAGAAATCTCTTTTTTTTCAACATCTACTCCGGATCTCCATCCCTTGCCATCAATTACCTGTTCGTTTGCAAGCACGGTGTTGTCTACAGGATCCCAATTCACCAAAGACTCTTTCTTGTAAACAAGATTTTTTTTAAATAGTTCTATAAAAAACCACTGTTCCCACTTATAGTAATTTTCAGAGCATGTAGAAATCTCTCTATCCCAATCGTAACTAAAGCCTAAAGATTTTAACTGCCCTCTCATATTATCAATATTAGATTTTGTCCAATCTTTTGGGGATAGTTTGTTCTCAATCGCTGCATTTTCAGCAGGTAGTCCAAAGGCATCCCAACCTATAGGCTGCATAACATTCTCTCCTAGCATTCGATGATATCGAGCTATTACATCACTTATAGTATAATTTCTTACATGGCCTATGTGGAGATTCCCACTTGGGTATGGGAACATAGATAAGCAATAAAATTTTTTCTTCGATGGGTCTTCGCTCGCTTTAAAAATTTTATTTGAATACCAGTAATCTTGTATATTTTGCTCTATTCTTTTTGGGTCGTAATTCTCTTGCATATAATTTTTTTATAATAATTTTATTATTAGTGTAATAATTTTACACAACCTAACATAATTTTTATATAATGACTTAATTATGATTATAAATAAAGAAACACTGAAGATTAATCCTAATATTTTCTCAAAGAGATTTGAAGATATTAGAGATTTTTTAAAAACAGAAACTGCCTCAGGGTTGCTGCTAATAATTTTTAGTATTTTTGCAATCATATTGTCTAATTCAGACTTTTCTAGTTACTACTATTTCGTAAAAGATAGCTATCTTACTATCAGTGTTGCAGGGTTACATTTAAGTGAAACCGTTCACCATTGGGTTAACGATGGTTTGATGTCCATATTTTTTTTAGTTATTGGGCTTGAGTTAAAAAGAGAGATGATAAATGGGCAGCTCTCAAGTTTTGATAAAATTCTACTTCCTGGTGTAGCAGCTTTAGGTGGAATGGTTGTTCCAGCTTTACTATACCTTTATATAAATCAAAATCAGCCTTTAGCATCGGCAGGATGGGCAATACCTACAGCTACTGATATCGCTTTTTCCCTGGCTGTCTTAGCTGTGCTTGGTAAAAGAGTGCCTATAAGTTTGAAAATATTCTTATTATCTTTAGCTATTATTGATGATTTAGGCGCAGTATTGGTAATAGCAATTTACTATACCTCTGAAATATCATATATACATTTACTATATGCTCTTGGAGCCTTCGTTACCTTAATCTTATTAAACTTAGCGAACATAAGAATAGTCGGTCTATATATATTTGTAGGCTTATTTCTATGGTATTTTATCTTGCATTCAGGGCTTCATACTACTGTGGCTGGCGTGATATTAGCTGCAACAATACCTTTTTCAATAAAAAATAATTCACATTCACCCTTGAGATACTTAGAGCAAAAACTTCATGGTTTTTCTGGCTTTATAGTACTCCCATTGTTTGCATTTTTTAATGCTGACATAGATTTATCTTCATTAAGCATAACCTCGATTACTAACTCGGTTCCTCTGGGTATCGGTATTGGTCTTTTAATAGGCAAGCCTTTAGGGATATCATTATTTACATACTTAGCTATAAGATTAAAAGTCTGTAAATTACCTAGTAGCGCGACAATGTATGATATAATTGGAATAGGATTTCTTTGTGGTATTGGTTTCACAATGAGTCTATTTATAAATACTCTGGCATTTTCTACCGAAGCCAATGCCGTTCAATTTGGTCAAGAATACTCAAAATCAGGAATATTTTTTGGCTCTATATTATCTGCTATAATAGGTTATGTAATGTTAAAAATTAGAATTAAAAAAGATGCAGACAAATAAAAGCCCAATATATAAAACAATATTAACTTTAAGTGGTCTAATAATTATATTTGCAGGTCTCAAAACTGCGGATAAAATTGTAGTTCCATTTTTTTTATCAATGTTCATTGCGCTAATATCTTTTCCGTTATTAAAATTTTTTCAATCAAAAAAAATTAGCACACCTGTTTCGGTTTCACTAGTTCTAATAATAATAGTTTCTGTAAGTTTAAGTATAGCTGCTCTAATAGGAACATCTTTAAATAGCTTTAGAAAATCTTTGCCTGATTACCAGGAAAAAATATCCAGTGAAATTGATAAAGTTTCAGTTATTGCACAAAAATATGACATCCATATAGATTCAAATTTTCTTTATAACTATATTGACCCTTCATTTATTATGCAGTCTGTAGCAAATACTATTAGTGCTTTTGGAAATGTTCTGACAAATTATCTCCTAATTTTATTAATAGTTATGTTTACTCTTTTAGAGGCAGCAGGATTTTCTAATAAACTTAAGCTTGCTTTTAAAAATAGCGACCAATCAATAAATAATTTTCATATTTTTAGTGAGAATATGAATAAATACTTAACAATAAAAACCATTACAAGCATTATTACTGGGTTACTAATATTCATATTTTTGAGTATTATCGGATTAGATCATGCAATAATGTGGGGTCTAATAGCTTTTTTCCTAAATTATATTCCTAGTATCGGTTCGATTATAGCCTCTATACCTGCAATAATTATTGCATTAATACAGCTTAACTTTTACTACGCTTTACTTGTAGCGCTAATATATTTAATTATTAATGTGGTGATGGGAAGTATATTAGAGCCTAAATATTTAGGTAAAGAGCTCGGGATATCAACATTAATAATATTTTTGTCTTTAATATTTTGGGGATGGTTGCTTGGTCCTGTGGGAATGCTGCTTTCAGTGCCATTAACAATGATTATAAAAATTGCTCTTGGAAGTAATAAAGACACCAAATGGATTTCAATTATGCTTGGCAGCAGTGTTAATAAATAAATTTCTTGCATATTTTTCTTAACATATAGTGCTTATCTTTAGATGCTAAAGAAATATACTGGCTATTATTTAAATAATTACTGGAAAAATAGTCATCAAGTATATTTTTTTTTAAAAAAAAAGAAGTTACATATTTTATTTTACCAAAATCAAAGGATTTTATTATTAATAATGGAGAGTTAATTTTTTTAGAGACAGATAAAGCGATAGTGTCAGATGTTGCGCTCCAGTTTAAAGGTATATTGAATTCATTAATCTCTTTGACTGAGGGCATCCAAATCATAAGCTTTCTTTTTTTATTATTTTTTTTTATATCTTCAAGTGAATTAATAACCTCAAAGTCTTTTAAGTTTTTTAGGTTATCAAAAGCAAGCCTCCTCATAGCATCTATTGCTAATTTGTGAGCTTCATAATCATTATATTTTTTTATTTTTTGTTCTTCGCGAATTTTATTTGCATACTTCCCTCCACCAAATATTATTAAAAAACTCGTACTCCTATTAATCCTTATAGAGTCAAGCCATTGTTTTATATACTTTGTAGACTGCAGGCTTCCCCCAATTTTGACAACTACCATTTATAATCACCATTTGAAAAAAACTTAATAAATATGGAAACTTTTTGCAAGCTTTCATGATATTCATCTATTGGAACGGAATCATAAACTATACCACCACCTGCTGAAAAATTTAGAGTATTGTTATGAAGAGCAATTGTTCTTATACATATATTAGTATCCATATTATTATTTTCATTAAAGTAACCGATAGAACCACAATAAATATTTCGCTTGCTTTCCTCTAATTCACTAATAATTTGCATAGCTCTTTTTTTTGGTGCACCGGTAATGGAGCCACCAGGAAAACAAGCTTTAAGGATGTCTACAGAAGATATATTGGGCTTTAACATGCCAACTATGGTAGTTACCATATGATGAACAGAAGCATAAGTTTCTATATCAAATAATTTCTCAACTTTTACAGAGTGAAGTTCGCAGCATTTGCTAATATCGTTCCTCAGCAAGTCGACTATCATTAGATTTTCAGCGATATTTTTCTCATCATTTCTCAATATTTTGATCTGATTAAAATCAAGCTCGGGATCTTTAAGGCGTTTTAATGTTCCCTTAATAGGCTTTGTTTCAACAATATTATTCTTTATGGAAATAAATCTTTCTGGAGATGATGAAATAAAATAGCTGTCATCAAATTTTAAATATGAAGAATATGGCGCTGGATTTATTACTCTAAGATCTTTATAGATATCCCAAGGATCACCTATATAATTCGCCTCAAAATTTTGCGAATAATTAACCTGATAACAATCACCATTAGTAATATAGTTTTTAATAGTAGTAACGTCATCAATATATTTATCATAAGAAGTATTATTTTTAAAATTGGTGAATGTATATTCAGCATTATAATTAATACTAGGACTGGGATTAGAATTATTACAAAATTTTATAATGCGAGTAATAAAATCCGTCTTAGTTTCAAATGTTAGCCACGATTCCTTGTTAAGGTGATCTACTATTATTGCCCAGTCATAAAATCCTATAGCTATATCAGGAAATTTCTTATTTTTTGAGTTTTTTTCAAAGGCATCATACCCAAAGTAACCTATCATTCCATTATTAAAAGGCAGGTCGTTATTACTAGGCTTAATATTAAAATATTTTTTAATTACATCTTGAGGGTTATCGTAAAAAGAAGATGAGTTATCACCTTGTCTAACATTAATAAGGTTACCAAAAGTAGTGATCTTAGTATGCGGATTAGACGATAAAATAT
>Ga0209091_10003070_pt1 | contig 13571 bp, 9 predicted proteins | sample ArcticOcean_MG_C_6_FD_187438 | JGI IMG/M metagenome (GOLD analysis project Ga0209091, IMG submission 187438) | Marine microbial communities from western Arctic Ocean - ArcticOcean_MG_CB8_128 (SPAdes) (version 2) | ecosystem: Environmental > Aquatic > Marine > Oceanic | place: Arctic Ocean...
CACTGAATGAAAAGTAAAGTGATTCATTGAGAAAAAGGGAAAGACAGTGAGGCTAGCTGTGTCTAAGACGATCGTCTGTTGAGTGTTTTGAGTGGGAGAGGGTTTGCTTCCCTTCACCCGCTCTACGTTTTCGTCTTTTTCAGAACGAATGGTTTACGGCTCGGGTCAGCCGAAGAGGCTCTGTATTGGTTTGCCGAGGCCGTCGCGGGTAACGTAGAAGGGGCGTTGCTCCACCTCGTAGGCCAGGCGCGGCGAGATGCCCATGGCCTTGTAGAGGGTTGCGTGCAGATCCTCGATGACGACCGGGTCCTTGACGGTCGAGCAGGGGCGCTCGTCGGCTGTCACCCCGTGGAGGTGGCCTTTTCTGATGCCGCCACCGAACAGCAGCACGGAGCCGGCGTCGGTGAAATGCCGGTGCATGCCGTAGTGAGCCAGCTCGTTGATGGTGTCAGGCACCTTGACCTGGTCCCGCACCTTGTTGCCCGGCTTGCCCTCGACGAGCATGTCCCGGCTGAACTCGCTGGCAAGCACGATCAAGGTGCGGTCGAGCAGTCCTCGCTCCTCGAGGTCGAGCACGAGCTGCGCGATCGGGGCGTCGATCTGCCGCTTCAAATCGGTGAGTCGCGTGTGGCCGTTCTCGTGCGTGTCCCAGTTCAGAAACGGCACGTACTCGGTGGTCAACTCGATGAAGCGCGCCCCAGCCTCGACTAGGCGACGAGCCAGCAGGCAGCCGCGGCCGAACTGGCCTGTGTTGTACGTGTCGAACACTTCCTTTTTCTCGAGCGACAGGTCGAACGCCCCAGCCGACGGCGACGTCAGCAGTCGATGCGCGTTGTCGAGCGAGCGCAGGAGCGATTCTTTTTGGTAGTCGCTGCCGGCGAGGCCAACGGGACTTTGGTCCACCAGTTTTTTGTAAGCCTTGTAGCGGTTGGAAAAGCGCGACTTACTCATGCCGGACGGCGGGCGAACGGTATTCAACGCCTCATCCGCGTTGGCGATGTGAAACGGCCCATACTCGCTGCCGAGGAAGCCGGCCGAGTGGAACGCTTTCAACTCCTCGCCCTCGCCGACGTCGAGCCGCTGGCCGATGTCGATGAACGCCGGCATCGCCGGGTCGCGCGGGCCAAGCGTGCGGGCGATCACCGCGCCGATGTGCGGGGCGGCGACGGTCTGCGGCGGCGCGTAGCCGGTGTGCCATTGGTACTGGTGGCGCGAGTGCAGAATGAACCCGAGGTCGCCGGCCTTGTAGGTGCGGATGAGGGTGCCGCGATCCATCACCGAACCAATTTTCTCGAGCCCCTTGGTCAGCTTGATGTGATCCACCGCCGAGTCGATCGCCGGGAAGGTGCTGAGCACTTGGCCGGGCGAGAGGCCTTTCTCGAACGGCGTGTAGCGCTTGGGGTCAAACGTCTCGGTGTGGGCCATACCGCCGCCCATCCAGAGGACGATCATGCAATCGGCGGTGGGCTCGATTCTCTCCCCGGCCGACTCGGCCAAGAGTTGGCGAGGGGCGCCGGCGGCCATGGCGCCAAGCGTTGCGGCACTGGCGGTCTTGAGAAAGTTACGGCGATTCCATTTGCCCTGCTGAGTCACGCGAGAAAGGTTGCCCAAGCGCAGCTTCTTGGCAAGTTTCGGCTACGACGGGCCGACAGGTCGGGTTCACTTGGCCGGGCGCGGCTCAGGCTTTTTCCTGGATGAGTTCCCGGCGGCCGCCACCGAGGAGTTCCCCGACGAAGTTGGTGGTATAGACGCCCCGGCAAAATTCCGGGTCATGCAGGATGGCTTTCTGGAAAGGAATGGTCGTCTTGATGCCGGTGACGATGTACTCGTCGAGCGCACGGTTCATCTTGTTCATGGCGTCGCGCCGGTTGGTGCCGTAGGTGATGAGCTTGGCCATCATCGAGTCGTAGTGGCTCGGGATGGTGTAGCCGGCGTAGGCGTGGCTGTCGAGTCGCACACCACGGCCGCCGGGCGCGTAGTACATCTCGATCTTGCCGGGGCTGGGGCGGAAGTCATTCCACGGATCCTCGGCGTTGATGCGGCACTCGATGGCGTGGCCGCTGAACTTGATGTCGCTCTGCGAGAGCTTCAACGGCTCGCCCATGGCGACAAGAATCTGCTGCTTGACGAGGTCGACGCCAGTGACCTCCTCGGTGATGGGGTGCTCGACCTGGATGCGCTTGTTGACCTCGAGGAAGTAGAAGTTGCCCTTGTCGTCGACGATGAACTCGACGGTGCCGGCGTTGGTGTACTGTGCTGCCTGCGCAATCTTGATTGCCGCCTTGCCCATTTGAACGCGCAATTTCTTATGCTTGCCCTCGAGAAATGGCGAGGGCGTTTCCTCGATGAGCTTTTGGTTTCGGCGCTGGATGGAGCAGTCGCGCTCCCCGAGGTGGATGATGTTGCCCTTGTTGTCACCGAGAATCTGGAACTCGATGTGGCGCGGGTTCTCGATGAGTTTCTCGATGTAAACCCCGCTGTTGGCAAAAGACTTTTCAGCCTCGCTGCGGGCGGTGTGGTAGCCCTTGACCAGCGAGATGTCGTTGTGGGCAGTGCGCATTCCGCGGCCTCCGCCGCCGGCCACGGCCTTGATCATCACCGGGTAGCCAATTTCCTTGGCGGTCTTGAGCGCCTCCTGCTCGGTCTCGACGACGTCCTTCGATCCGGGAGGGATCGGCACGCCGGCCTTGCGGGCCAACTCGCGGCTGATGGCCTTGTCCTCCAGCGCATTCATCGCTTCGGACTTCGGGCCAATGAAGCGGATGTTGCAGTTCTCGCAGACCTCGGCGAAGTGGGCGTTCTCGGAGAGGAACCCGTAGCCGGGGTGAATGGCATCGACGTCCGAAATCTCGGCTGCGCCGATGATGCGATCGATCCGCAGGTAACTCTCAGCGCTGGGCGCGCCGCCGATGCAGATGGCTTCGTCCGCCATCTGGGCGTGCATGGAGTTCGAGTCCGCCTCCGAGTACACCGCCACGGTGCGGATGTTCAACTCCTTGCAGGCGCGAATGACCCGGACGGCGATCTCCCCGCGATTGGCTACCAGTAATTTTTCAAACATTCAGTGGATCCTGGCTAACGATCGTGCTGCGTCGCTCCATCACGCGGGACGCACCCGGAACAGCGGTTGGCCGAACTCCACCGGACGACTGTCCTCGACGAGGATTTCCGTGACCACACCGCTCATCTCGGCCTTGATCTCGTTCATCACCTTCATCGCCTCGATAATGCAAACCACGGTGTCGGCTATCACCGTGTCGCCGATTTCAACGTACGTCCCGGACTCGGGTGAAGGCTTGCGGTAAAAAGTGCCGATCATCGGCGACTTGATCTCGGGATCGGTTGCCGGTGCGGGCGCGGCAACCGGGATCTCAGCCGACGAGACCGGGACGGGCGCGGCAGGCGGCAGGTAGTGCTGCACCTGCACCTCCTCTGATTTGCCCTCCCTGGAGGCGCGTCGCAGCTTGATCTTGAATCCCTCCTTCTCCATTTCGAACTCGGAGAGGGAGTTTTTCTTCATCAAGTCGACGATGCTTTTGATGTCTTTAAAGTCCACGGTGGATGAGAATGTTACGGCGCTGCGCCTGGGTTCGGGTTGTTGTTCACTCCTCAATATCGGGAATTGCGGCCGCCGCGCCTCATGCGCAGCAACTGTCAACGCCGCCGAGGCTAGTCACCGGCCCCAAGGCGGTCAAGGTCGATTCCCCCTTGGCCAAGCGCGTTTCCGACGTGACGCCGCAGCGTGGCCGGTGTTAATTCCCCGGAGGTGACACCAAGAGAAACCAGCCAACTGCTGCAGCGATACAAGGCCGGCGAGATCGACGAGGCCGAAGTACTGCGCGTGCTGTGCGCCGCGCCGATCGATGACCTTGGCTTCGCGCAGGTCGATGCCCACCGTGCGCTACGTCAGGGATTCCCCGAGATTATTTTCGGCGCCGGAAAAACCCCAAGCCAAGTCGCCGCCATAGCGGCCAAGGTGATGGAGCGCGAGGAGCGCGTGCTGATCACCCGCGCCAACGCCGACCACGCCGCCGCCGTACGCGGGCAGTTCCCCGATGCCGTGCACCACGAGTCGGCGCGGTGCATCGCGGTCGAGGCCAGATGCTTGGCCAAGCGACCCGGCACCATCGCGGTGCTGTGCGCCGGGACGAGTGATTTGCCGGTCGCCGACGAGGCGGCGCTCACGGCGGATTTCATGGGCAACGAGGTCGTGCGCGTGAACGACGTCGGCGTGGCCGGGCTGCACCGGCTGCTCGCGAGCATGCCCACCGTGCGCGAGGCCAGCGTCGTCATCGCCGTCGCTGGCATGGAGGGTGCGCTGCCCAGCGTGGTCTCCGGTTTGGTGCGGCGGCCGGTGATCGCCGTGCCGACGAGCGTGGGCTACGGGGCGAGTTTTGGCGGCATTGCGGCACTGCTGGGCATGCTCAACAGTTGCGGCAGTGGCGTGACCGTGGTGAACATCGACAATGGCTTCGGCGCCGGCTTCGCCGCCAACCAAATCAACGCCCTAGCCAGCGACTGAGTCGCCTTTGCCCCTTCTGCCTTTGATTGGCCAATTATTTTTTGGGCTTTGACTTGGTTTTGGTTTTTCTCCATTTTGCGCGCCGCACGACTTGGCCGCGCTTGGCCAAGCCCGTTAAAACCGCATCAGCCAAAAAACACCGTGGGAAAATCACTTGTCATCGCAGAGAAACCGTCGGTCGCCACCGATATCGCCCGTGTGCTCAAGGCGCCGCGCGACAAGTCGAAGGACTTTTTCGAGAACGACGACTACGTGATTTCCTCGGCCGTGGGCCATTTGCTGACGATTATCGTGCCGCCCGACCAGGACATCAAGCGCGGCAAATGGACCTTCGACAAGCTGCCGCACATCCCCACGCATTTCGACCTTGAGCCGATCGCCAAGAGCGAGTCGCGGCTGCGGGTGTTGCTGCGGCTGATCAAGCGCGACGACGTCGATCGCCTCGTGAACGCCTGCGACGCCGGGCGCGAGGGCGAGCTGATTTTCCGCTACATTTTCCAATACGCGAAGACGAAACACCCGAAGAAAACGGCGGGTAAAACGGTCTCACGGCTTTGGCTGCAGTCGATGACGCCGGACGCGATCCGCACTGGCTTCGCCAACCTGCGCAGCGACGACGACATGAAGCCGCTGGCCAACGCCGCCAGTTGCCGGAGCGAGGCCGACTGGCTCATGGGCATCAACGGCACGCGGGCGATGACGGCGTTCAACTCGAAGAGCGGCGGCTTTTACCTCACGCCGGTCGGCCGGGTGCAGACGCCGACGCTAGCCGTGGTGGTCGAGCGAGAGAAGGCGATCCGCGCGTTCGTCCCGCGCGACTACTGGGAGGTGCACGCCACGTTCCTCGCCGCCGGCGGCGAGTACACCGGCCGGTGGCTCGACGACGGTTTCAAGAAAGATCCCGACGACGCCCACAAGCGGGCGGAACGAATTTGGGAACAGGCCAAGGCGGACGGCATTCAGGCCAAATGCGACGGACAGGCGGGCGAGGTGAGCGAGCAAAGCAAGCCGACCAAGCAGGCGGCGGCGGCGTTGTTCGACCTCACGACATTGCAGCGCGATGCCAACGCGAAGTTTGGATTTTCAGCGCGCAACACGCTCGGCATCGCGCAGGCGCTGTACGAGCGGCACAAGGTGCTGACCTATCCGCGAACCGACTCGCGCTGCCTACCGGAGGATTACGTCGGCACGGTGAAGCAGACCCTCGAGTCGCTTGGCCAAGCGCGCTACGGCAGCCTCGCCAGCGACGTGCTCAAGAACGACTGGGTCCACGGCGGCAACAAGAAGGTGTTCAACAACGCCAAGATTTCCGATCACTTCGCCATCATCCCCACCCTCAAGCCGGCACCCGGCACGCTCAAGGAACAGGAGCAGAAAATTTACGACCTCGTGACCAAGCGGTTCATCGCCGTGTTTTATCCGTCGGCGGAATTCCTAGTCACGACCCGCATCACCCGCGTGGAGGGCGAGCCGTTCAAGACCGAGGGAAAAGTACTCGTAAAGCCCGGTTGGCTAACGGTTTACGGACGCGACAAAACCAAGGAAAACGATGGCCACTTGGTGCCGGTGGCGACCGGCGAGTCGGTGAAAACGAGCGAAGTAAACGTCGAAGCCAAGGCCACGCGGCCGCCGGCGCGCTACACCGAGGCCACGCTTCTCGGCGCGATGGAGCACGCCGGCAAACGCATCGACGACGAGGAATTGCGGGAGGCCATGAGCGACAAGGGGCTGGGCACGCCGGCGACGCGGGCCTCGATCATCGAGGAATTGATCCGCCACAAGTACATGGTGCGCGAACTGCGCGAGCTCATCCCGACAGCGCAGGCGTCCTCGCTCATCACCCTGCTCACGGCGCTCAAGGTGGACGCCCTCTCGAAACCGGAGCTGACCGGCGAGTGGGAATACAAGCTCAAGGAGATCGAGCGCCGGAACTTCGACCGCGAGTCGTTCATGAACGAGATCCGCTCGATGACCGAGAAGCTCGTCAACACCGCCAAGGCGTTCGACGGCGACACGGTGCCGGGCGACTACGGCATTTTGAAGACACCCTGCCCCAAGTGCAGCGGAGTGGTGAAGGAAACGTACAAGCGGTTCCACTGCGAGGCCGAAGGGTGCGACTTCAGTTTTTGGAAGACGATGGGCGGGCGGCAGTTCGAGTTGCCCGAGGCGGACGAGTTGGTGGCCAACCGGTGTATCGGCCCGCTGGACGGATTCCGCAGCAAGATGGGCCGCGCATTCTCGGCGGAGCTGAAGCTGACCGACGAACACAAGGTGGAGTTCGACTTCGGCAACGACGACGACGACGAGGAGGAAGTTGACTTCAGCGGACAGGAACCGATCGGCACCTGCCCGAAGTGCAAAAGCCCCGTGTACGATCACGGCCGCGCCTACGTTTGCGAGAAGAACACCGGCAAAGACCGAGAGTGCAAGTTCCGCACCGGCAAGATGATTCTCAAGCGCGATATCGAAATGGCACAGGTCGTCAAGCTTCTCAAGGACGGCAAGACGGACTTGATCCCCAACTTCGTTTCCAAGAAGGGCCGACCGTTCAAGGCATACCTCGTGCTCAAGCCGGACGGCGACGTTGGCTTTGAGTTTGAGCCAAGGGCCAAGCCGGCAGCCAAGGGCGGTAAATAGCTCCGCTTAGCCAAGCGGGGGCGATCAGGCTCAAGTCTTGCTTCTATAGTTTTGTTTGCGAGTTGCCACAACGCAAACTGCTATGCTAGATTTCTTTGTTCGAAGGGAATGGCTGACGAAAAACCACCAAAAATAAAGGGGAATAAGACCAAGGCCGACAGCGAGGATCGATTTCCGAATCCGCGCACGTGGATGCTTTGGGCGTTGGGTATCTTCATGGTCGTGATGCTGTTTCAGGTCGGCAAAACGGCCAACAACCCTACTGAAAAGATCGATTATGCCACGCTGCAGGGCTGGATCCGGAGCGGGATTGAAGTCACGGGCCACATCGAGTATCCCCCACCCAACGCCTCCGTGATGTGCACCATCACCGGGTACCGCGTTGAGAACGGTAAAAGAGTCCCGTTTTCGTTTGAGGACAAGCTTGACGAGGCGCAGGAGAAAGAATTGGGGAATGCCGGGTTCCAGTCGCGCGACAAGAACACCCTGCTGATGGGGTTCCTCGTGAACCTGCTGCCGATCCTGCTGATTTTTCTGCTGATCTGGTTTGTGCTGATCCGGCAGATCCGCAGCGCCGGTCGTGGCGCGATGAGCTTCGGCAAAAGCAAGGCCCGGATGCTTAACAAGGGTAAAAACAAAATCACCTTCAAGGATGTTGCCGGTGTCGATGAAGCCTGCGAAGAGGTCTCCGAACTAGTTGAGTTTCTCAAGGATCCAAAAAAATTCCAGAAGCTCGGTGGCAGAATCCCCAAGGGCATCCTGATGGTCGGCGCTCCGGGCACCGGCAAGACGCTGTTGGCCAAAGCCATCGCCGGCGAGGCCGAAGCCGCCTTCTTCAGCATCAGTGGCTCGGACTTTGTCGAGATGTTCGTCGGTGTCGGCGCAAGCCGCGTGCGTGACATGTTCGAGCAGGCGCGCAAGAGCACACCCTGCCTGGTGTTCATCGACGAGATCGACGCCGTGGGACGCTCACGCGGCCACGGGCTGGGCGGCGGCAACGACGAGCGCGAGCAGACGCTCAACGCGCTGCTCGTCGAGATGGACGGCTTCGACACGCAGGACGGCATCATCATCATCGCCGCCACCAACCGACCGGACGTGCTCGACCCCGCGCTGCTGCGTCCGGGCCGCTTCGACAGGCAGCTCACGGTAAACCTGCCCGACGTGCGCGGCCGCGAGGATATCCTCAAGGTACACGCCAAGAAAGTGAAGCTGGCCAAGGTGGTCGACCTCAGCATCATTGCCCGTGGTACTCCGGGTTTCTCCGGGGCGGAACTGGCCAACCTGCTAAACGAGGCCGCGTTGCTGGCGGCGCGCACCGACAAGAAGGCCATCAACATGGCCGAGCTCGAGGAGGCCCGCGACAAGGTGCGCTGGGGCCGCGAGCGCCGCAGCATGGCCATGACCGACGAGGACAAGAAAATCACCGCATGGCACGAGGCCGGCCACGCGCTGCTCAATGTCCTGCTCAAGAAGTGCCATCCGCTGCACAAGGTCACCATCATCCCGCGCGGCCAGGCACTTGGCGCCACAATGTCGCTGCCCAAGGAAGATGTGCTCAACCGCCAAAGCAAGGAGATGCGTGAGACGATTGCCATGACCATGGCCGGCCGGATCGCCGAGGAAATCGTGACCGGCGACGTCTCCACCGGCGCGTCCAGCGATATCAAGCAGGCCACCAGCATGGCCCACGCCATGGTCACCCAGTGGGGTATGAGCGACAAACTCGGCATGGTCCTCTACGGGGACAGCGACGACTACGTGTTTCTCGGCAAGGAGATTTCGCAGAACAAGACTTACAGCGAGCAGACCTCCCAGCAGATCGACGCCGAGGTTCGGCGATTGATCGATGAGGGGTACCAATTGGCCAAGAAACTCATCAAGGATAACCGCGACAAACTCGACCTCATCGCCAACGCCCTGCTCGAGCACGAGACGCTCGACGGCAAACAGGTCGAGGACATCGTGCTCACTGGCAAATTTACCCCCAATGCGCCGCCGCCGGACGTTGATCCTCCCTCGGGAGCCGACGCCGGCACTCCCACGCCGGACGTGCCGGAGACCGACAAACCCAAGCTCGACGACGGCTTGGGCGACCCCGCTCCCGCGACTGCCTGACGTTTTTTGCCAGAAGAACGCGCCGCTTCAATAGAAACCCATTGACTTGTAGTAACTTGGGCAGCTAAATTGACGCCCCCGGACTGAGCAATGCCCAAGCTGATCGTTTTAACCGAAGGAATCGAGCCAACCTCGTTTGAGTTGACGAAGGAAGCCGCTTCTGTGGGTCGCGACGACGAGAACGACATCACCCTCCCGCATCAGTCCGTCTCCGGCAGTCACGCCGAGTTGGTGATGAGGGGCGAGGACGTGCACGTCCGCGACCTCGGCTCCACCAACGGCACCTACATCAACGGCAGCAAGGTCGCCGAGTCGCCGCTGCAGCCGAGCGAAGTGATCACCTTCGGCGAAGTGGAGTTGAAGCTCGATGGCCCCAGGAAAGCCCAGTCCCACGACAAGCAACTCGAGCAGGGTGTCCGGCTGGGGAACCTCGACTCAGCACCCAAGGGGCCGGCCAAGGGCTTCAGCAAAAAATCGGATAAGTCCGGAAGATACTTCGTCATTTTCGGCGTGGTCGTGGCCTTCGTGATCATCGGCGCGCTGGTCATGGCCTGGACGAGATTAAATTAAGCAGCCGCGCTTGGCCAAGCGCAAACCTTCCCGGTCAACCCTCCCTCAACCAACGTGCCGCATTGGCCGCCGCGTACGTCACGATGATGTCCGCACCGGCACGCCGCATCGAGAGCAGAGACTCCATCGTCACCGCCCGCTCGTCTACCCAGCCGCGCTTGGCCGCCGCCTGCAACATCGAGTACTCGCCGCTCACCGCGTATGCCGCCGTCGGGCAGCCGAAGTGCGCCTTCACCCGGTACAAAATATCAAGGTAGGCCAAGGCTGGTTTCACCATCACGATGTCCGCACCCTCACGCAGATCCAGCGCCACCTCGCGTAACGCCTCCTCCGCGTTGGCCGCGTCCATTTGGTAACTGCGCCGATCGCCGAACTGCGGAACCGACTCCGCCGCATCGCGAAATGGCCCGTAAAACGCCGAGGCAAACTTGGCCGCGTAAGACATGATCGGCGTGTCGCCGAAGCCGCCCGAATCGAGCGCCGCCCGAATCGCCGCCACGCGGCCGTCCATCATGTCGCTTGGCGCGACGACATCCGCGCCGGCCTCGGCGTGGCTCACCGCCGTCCGGGCCAGCAACTTGAGCGACGGGTCGTTGTCGATAATCGCCCGCCCACCACGCTTCTTCACCACGCCGCAATGGCCGTGGCTCATGTATTCGCACAGGCAGACATCGGTCATGACGAGCAACTCTGGCAGGTCGCGCTTCAACTGCCGCACCGCCTTTTGCACGATACCGTTTTTGGCGTAGGCACCGGAGGCGCGCTCGTCCTTCTTCGGCGGGATGCCAAACAGGATCACCGCCGACACACCGGTTTTGTGCGCCGCCGCGGCCTCGCACACCGCCTCGTCGATCGAAAGTTGAAACACCCCAGGCATCGACGACACGGCGTTGCGAACCTTGCGGCCGGGTCGGACGAACAGCGGCAGCACGAGTTGGTCGGCGTGCAGACGCGTCTCGCGTACTATGCGACGCAACGCGGCCGAGCCGCGCAATCGGCGCGGGCGGTAGCTCGGAAACTCTCCGGTCAAGGCAGACGGCATGCGCGGCATGATAAACAATCCCGCCCACAAGCCAAGCGCTTGGCCAAGCGGTCAGGTGCCAATCTTCGAAACCAAAATCGCCAGCCCAATGACGCCGAAGCAAATGGCGAAGCAGATGACAAACCCCCAAAAATCCTGTGGGGTTGGCCGCTGAAACTCCAGCGAACTGCCCGGGAACAGCTTGCGCTCGTCGAACCGATCCGGCTGCGCGTAGCTCTTCTCCATCTCAGCCCGGTCGCCGGCCGGGTCGGGATCGACCGGCGTTTTCATTTTCACGTACAGCCGGTCGAGCGCCTCTTTGCTGTTTGGCTTGGTCACCAAACTGGCGAGGATCATAATGATAAACGGCACCACCGTGGCAAACGGCAGGTCGAGTGTCTTGATGGCCGCCTTGTCCATCGAGGCCAGGTTGAGGCCCAACTTGTCGATGATGAGCATGTCCAGCCGCAACCGGCCGCTGCCCACGAGTTCGCAGTCGTACTCGTAAACCACCTCCTCGCCGCCCGGCACTTTTCGGCGGTCGATCTCCTTGAGTTTCTCGTCGCCCATCGGCTTGACGCCGCCGGTCCAAAAGAGGGCCACGCCGCCGCGCCGCTTGGTCTCCGTCATCGGCGCGCCGGCTGTGCTCGCCTTGCCGCGCGCGACGTCCAGCGGTAAGGCGGGGCGGGTGACGGTGCTCTTGATGACGTGGCTGGTGCGCGTGTACGCCGGGCTGCTGGCTACGCCGGGGCTGAGCTTGGGCACGGCGATGGGCAGCACGAGGAAAAACAGCAGACAAAAGGTGAACGTGATCCACGCGGCACCGGTCGTCGCACGCCGCCAATACATCCCCACCCAAAACACGGCGGCGAAAAGCATTGGCACAATCCACGTCAACTGCAGGTTGGCGAACATGTCGTTAATGGTCAGCGAAAGCGCCACCGATCCGGCGACAACCAACGCGCCGACGATGCGGGCCAGCCGAAGGCTCTCGGCCTCGGTGGCGTCCGACTTGATGTACGGGTGGTAAATATTTCGCACCACCAGCGCGGCGCAGACAATCATGAAACAGTCCACCGTGCTCATCAGCGCGGCCAGCAGGCAGGCGACCATCAGGCCCACCAAGCCGATGTTCAGCGGCCCGAGCAGCTTGAGCGTGGCCACGCCCCATGCCTGGTCGGCGTCCGCCATCAGGGTCGCGTCACTGCCGTACAGCGTGAGCACGATCAACGCAGTGACCACCCAACCGATAGTGCAGAATCGCTTGAGGAAATTGCCCGTGACCAGCCCCACGCGAGCGTCCCATTCGCTCTTGGCCGTGCCGCCACCGGTGACAATGAAATGCGGTGTCAGCACGATGCCAATCATGTTGATGATCACAATCGCCACGATGGCGTACAGCGGAAACTCACTCGCCGTGCTACCGCCGATGATGGTGAATTTATCGTCGCCGAGCTGCTCGTGCATGAGGCGAAAGGCATCCATCAGCCCGTCGCCCTCACTACCAAATTTATCCACCACCGCCGAGAGCCCAAACGGGATCAGCAACACCGACAGCACGATGATGCAAATGCCTTGAATAAGATCCGTCCAGTACGCCGCCGCGATGCCCCCGAGCAGTCCGTAAGTGATGACGATCACCGCGACTAACGGCAGCAGCGTGTATTGCAGCGGCATCCCAAACATCGTATCGCCCAAGAGCGGCCCGGCCACCTTGCCGATGGCGGTGAACATCATCGCCCCGTAAGTCATGTAGAAAAAACAGCCGAACAGAGCATAAGCCACGCCGATGGCCTTCGACTCGTAACGCTCCACGAACCAGTCGCCGAGCGTCAGGCTGCGCATGCGCCGATACCACACCGCGCTGATCCAATACACCGGCGTGACGAACAGCCAATACATCACGTTCCACATCCCGCTCATGCCGTTGTGGAACGTTCCGCGCGCCGTGTTCACCGGGTCGGCCGAGCCTGTGCCCGAGCCGAACGCGGCAAACGTCTGCATCAACTTGCCGAAACTGCGGCCGGCCATGAAAAAATCCTGCTGCTTTTTCTGGCCGCGCATCAGCCAAAAACCAACGCCCGCCATCCCGGCGAAATACAGAAGCAAAACGAGGTAATCAATCGGTTGCATGAGGTTTACTGAGGTTCGGTTGAACGGCGGTCAGTCGATGCCGAAACGGCAACCGATGCAAACAAAAAACGGCGCGGGTGACACAGCAGTGGTGCGGGTGTAGTTTGCCCCCCCGCGAGACATCGGATGAGAGAATCACTCATAATAGGCAGCTTGATACTTGGCCAAGCGCTTGGCCAAGCGGGGCTGCCGCCGCGCCTCGACCAGTACACCCTGGCCAAGGGGCCGATGGTCATCGGGGGCGTCAGTCAAAACGCATCCGGCCTCACCTACCACGCCGGGCGCGACAGCCTGTTCGTCGTGCTCGACGCGCCCCAGCGGATCGTCGAACTTGGCCTCGACGGCTCCCTCAAGCGCAAGATCAACCTCAACAAGTTTGAGGACACCGAGGGCATCGTGTGGCTGGGCGAAAACCGGTTCGCCGTGGTCGAGGAGGCGCACGGAAACATCGTGCTCATCGAGCTCGAGCCCAAGGACGGCGGCGTCAGTTGGAAAAAAGCGAAGAAGCTCAAGCCCGACATCAAGGTCAACGCCACCAACGGCATCGAGGGCATTGCGTACGACCCCTTG
>Ga0209091_10003074_pt1 | contig 13554 bp, 9 predicted proteins | sample ArcticOcean_MG_C_6_FD_187438 | JGI IMG/M metagenome (GOLD analysis project Ga0209091, IMG submission 187438) | Marine microbial communities from western Arctic Ocean - ArcticOcean_MG_CB8_128 (SPAdes) (version 2) | ecosystem: Environmental > Aquatic > Marine > Oceanic | place: Arctic Ocean...
CACCGCGGAGAGACCGGATGCGGAGATGAAGTTGAAAGTGGGATGTTACGAAGCGTTGAACGATATCATTCGAGGTGCGAGCACAGAAACGTTAGTTACGGTGCACCAGCTCATTCCCGTCGTCTTGCAAAAGCTCGGGAGCACGTTCGAGACGCAAGTGACTTCCCAAGACATGTTGGAGAAGCAAACCGATCAACAGGCGTTGTTGTGCGGAACTTTGCAAGTTATCATTCAACGCTTGGGATCGGAAGAAGCGGCGAAAGGCTCCTTGGCGCAGCACTCTGATAACTTGATGACTGCTTTTTTGAGAGTTTTAGCGAATCGATCCGCGACTGTGCACGAAGAAGCCATGCTCGCGGTCGGCGCTTTGGCGCACTCGGTAGGTAAAGATTTCGAAAAATACATGGAGGCGTTTTACCCGTTCGTCGAGGTTGGTTTGAAAAACCACGAAGAGTTTTCTGTGTGCCAAGCGACGGTTGGTGTGGTTGGGGACATCTGTAGAGCATTAGACGAAAAGTTGGCGCAATGGTGCGACAACATCGTGTTTTTGTTGTTGCAAGATTTGCAATCGTCCGAGTTGCACAGAGCTGTGAAGCCGCCGATTTTGAGCTGTTTCGGCGACATTGCTTTGGCGGTTGGTCCTTCGTTCGATAAATATCTCGAATTCGTTTTACCCATGTTGCAAAGCGCGACGAGTTTGGCGATGACAAATCAAGATCCAAACGTTGAATTAGACGAAGATACGGTGCAATACAAGAACGATCTCAGAAATGGCATTTTCGAGGCGTACACCGGGATTTTGCAAGGGTTCCGAGACGATAAGTCCAAAATCGCGAGTTTGGCGCAGCACGCGCGCTTTATTTTATCCTTCATCGAAGACGTTTCAAAAGATCCGTACAGAGACGCGAGCGTGACGAGGAACATGATTGCGTTGTTGGGAGATATGGCGGATACCATGGACGGTATCGGCGAGCTGTTCAAAGAAAAGACGTTTTACCAAGCGTTGTTCCAAGAACTTCACTCGCAATCTTCAGACGACACCAACTTTGACTCGACTTTGCACTGGGCGAGCGAGCGCATCGCCCAACGATTGACGCAATAATACAAGTAATAATATACTAATACGAATAGCTGACGAATTGACTGACAATAGCATAACTAATAAATAATTAAGAATAAGAAGAGAGAGAGAGAAAGGGAGAGAAAGGAAAGACGTGAAGAGCTTTTTTTTTGTAAGAAGTACTAAAGTACAAACGAATCAAATAAACGATACTCTTCATAAAGCGTTAACAATTCAATATACGAGTAAACTGCTAAACGCCTTCAACTACTACTAGTACTAGTACTACTACTACATTACACACTTGTTCTCTATGATTGCTAATAATTGAATCTACATTCTTCTTTTGCGTTGCAAAAGTTAATAACTCCATCGTTGGCCATTGTCCTAAACATGATGTCTTCCGTGTCAAAGCTGTGCACCGGGTTCCCATAACTCCTGTGCGTTTGCTTCAAACGATAATACTGGTACGGATCGCCTCGCTGGCCTTTCCCTAAACCGTACACTGTGATATTTACGCACAACGGACGTAACATTGCGATACCTACTAAACCCGACGACGCGCAATTACCGCCTTTGAAGTTTTTCGAGTGCCTCTTCTCGTAACATTTTCGGAACTTCTTCAACGAATTCTCCGCCACCGCTCGGATTTCAGGCATGAGAAATAAAGTCTGCACGTCTTTTCGTTTTAACTTATTCTTTACGTAATACGCTAACCGAACGAAATTTTCCGCCGCCGTGCGCGAAGAAATCAGAGTGACTCCTTTTTCCAAAGGCCACCCTCCGCCTCGGTAGATTTTGTTTATGCCGCTTCCGTCGTGGTATGCGATTGTCCACAATCTATTTAATAATCTGTGCGTCGTTTTTTTTCCGACGAACTTTTCGTACCCTTTCGTCGGGGCTTGATTGATACGCACGACTACATCGTTCGCGTCGATTTGTTTCCCGTAATCCATTTTGAGAAGATGTCCTGAGTTCCCGACGAGTGCACACGTTCGCCACGGCGCGTCGCCATTTGCTGCTACACTATTTGTCGCTACTACTGCTGGTGCTGCCAAAATATCTCTCCCAGAATTTGGTAATATGGACGCGGGGATCTTCTTATCTCGATAAGCTCCCGTGTTTTCGTAGTTCTTTCTATGCGCGAGTGTGGAAACGGTGGTTGCTTTATTTGCTTTCGCTTTTGGCGGGAAGAGTGCGATGTACTCTGGCGAGCACGCGTGCGAGTGCGAAGCGTGGCGAGAGAAGCGCTGCGTCACCATAGCTGTTGTCGTTGTCGTCGTCGTAGTTTTCTTTGCTTTTGGAGCAACTGCTTCTTCACTTTCTGCTCCATCTTGTTTGACATTTTCTTCCTCGTTATCTTTGTTTCGAACGTCTTCCTCTTGGTCACCAACACCTAATAATTCCCCCGTCGCGTTTTCTTCTTCTTCTTCTTCTTCGTTCTTTCCGTGTACTTCCACCTCATCCTCGACTGATACTTTCGTCGATTCTTCCTCGTCTGGATTTAAGAATCCCGCATCGTCTGCGCCGAGAAGTCCTTCGTCCTTAATATTTGCTTCTTCCTTTCCAAACGCAAAAGGACTACTCGGTGATGATGTAAACGACACCACTACTGCGAGCAATAATACAAAGGAAACGAAAAGAGTTATTATAATAATCAATCGTCGTTGCCTTCTTCCTTTCACATTTGCCCCTATTGTTGGTGTTGGTATTGTTGCTGTTGTCGTCGTCGAAATCATCGTCATCATCGTATCCTCGTCGTCGTCGTCGTCGCTCCTCTCGTCGTCATTTTATCGAATACGTGTTGAGTCATGTTTTGTCCCGAAACTTGTTTTTTTTGCGTGTTTTTTTTAGAGGGTTGTGTGTGCAAAAGGTGGATGAATTCTTTGCTTTTCCCTCACAAAAAACAAAAAAAAAACAAACACACAAACCAAAAATTAGTGTCTTCGTCGATTATCGATGAGAACAACAACGGGTTTCACCTTTGGCACACACAGTGGAAGAGCAGGATTAAAAACGTCTTCTTCTTCTTCTTCTTCATTAGTCAGGCAATTCCTGCCTTCATCATCTTTGGTGCGCTTTCTTGACGCGCACAACAACAACAACAACACCTTTGATCACTCCTCGTCGTCGAGATTTAGACGAGGAAGGAATTGCGCTTTATTTTCAACGAACGCCGCCGGGAGAAACGATTCACGACAACAACAACAACAACAACAAAGAGGAAGAGGAGGAAGAGGTAGAGGAGGAAGAGGAGAAGGGAGAGAAAGAAGAGGAAGAAGACAAGATGTGGATTCATTCGATGATTCCGGTGGTTGGGGCGCTGGTTTACGAAACGCGCGACAAGGTGGAGGAGGAAAAGGAGACCAATTGAAACAACAACAACAATTAAAACCGATTTTTTCAGCCTCTGCGGAACCACCACCGCAATATCAACACGAAGTAACACAAAGTGTTGGTGGAGGAGCAGTACCACCTCCGGCACCACCAGGATGGAAACCAAGTGTACGCGAGGATATGCAAAACGATTTCGATGCCATCAGAGCGGCGACTACGGAACCGCCTCGAGACGGTATGAGGAGAACGACCAAGAAAACATCGTCTTCGGCGCCAAAAAATACGGCGACGAACAGGTTCAAAGAGAACCGAGGCAAAGGCGGTGATGAAGAGCGGAAACGATTATTTCAACGACAAATGGATCAATTCAAGCAAATCAGTGATGATTCTGATTCTGATGGAGATGACAATTACGATGATTACGATGATTTAGATGATGATGATGCAGACTTTAGAAGCTTCCACGAAAACTTTAAGCAAAGGAGCGAGACTACGACGCAACGCGCGCCGAGACAAAGAGAAGGCCGCGAGCGACTTTTTTCTTCTTCCGAAACGAGCAGAAACCCTCCTAATGCACAAAAAAGTAGTAATAGTAGTAGTAGAAGAAGAAGAGGTGAAGATGCATACCAAGACCAAGAAGCGGCACCCGAACGCGCACCGGTGTCAAAAGGCATGTCTCGCTTTTTCGTCACCTGCCATCCGGGATTGGAGGAAGTTGTCGCCAAAGAACTTTCATCGAAAGAGATTCGAGCGCAGCACGTTGAAATAGGCGCATCTGGTGTCTCCTTTGTCGGTACTTTAGAAACTGCATACAACGCGAACATTTGGCTTCGTTCGGGAACGAGAGTGTTGTGCGAACTCGCGTCTGGGGATTTAGATCCGCGCGAATCAGGTTTCGATTCCGTGTATGATTTTGTTAAACATTGCGTTCCGTGGCAAGAAGTTTTAATCAACGCAGAATTAACGTTTTCGATCGAAGCGAGAGTGTGGTCAAATTCTCTAATTTCGAGCACGAAACTCGCGTGCACGAGAGCAAAAGATGCCATTTGCGATTACATTTCCGACGCGTGCGGTGGTATTCGCCCGAGAGATCCGCGCGACTTTCGCGGCAACAAGGTGAAAGCAGACGTTCCATTGTTTATGACTTTGTATAAAGATCGGGCGACGCTTTATCGCGACACGAGCGGTGATTCTTTACACAGAAGAGGATACAGAGCAAATTTATCTGTTCATCGAGCCGCGTTGAACGAAGCCGCGGCAGCTGGATTACTTCACATCGCCGGATGGCCGGAAGCGCTCGACGAATGGAGAAGCCAGCGAGAAGAAGATGACGATATACCTCCTCCTGTATTTATAGACCCAATGTGCGGTTCAGGTACGATGGTTGTTGAAGCCGCCTTGATGGCTATGAATGTTGCACCTGGGCTAGTTCGGTACAAAAATGGTGGATACGCGTTCCAAAATTGGCCAGATTTTAACGAGGACGTCTTTCTCGATTGCATCGATAACGCCGAAAAAAAGAGAATCGCAGAGGAAGAATTCCATCAGTTTTCCGACCAAAAGAATAAAGTGACGTGCTTAGGCAACGACATCCATCCTGGTTCAGTATCGTTGGCGCAGCGCTCAGCTCTAGCCGCCGGTGTACCGCACGTCGTAAAAGTGTACCAATCTTCCGTTGACGAGTGGGTAGTTCCGCCTTCGTTATTAGAATCGAAAAGAAGAAGCATTTGTACGAACCCACCGTGGGGGAAGAGAATTTCACTCGATAGTAGAATGAGCGACGTGAATCGTAACGGCAGCGGATCCTCAAATAGAGCTTCTTCTTACGGAGGCGAGAACGGCTATAACAATGAAGACCAAGACAATGACGACGACGACGACGAAGAAAGATGGGGTGGTGGCGATGGCGGTGGTGATGACTACAACGAAATTTTGCCGGGAGATGTGAACTCGACCGAAGCCGGAGACGCTTGGAGAAAGTTGGGAATCTTTTTAAAAAGAGAAATGCCAAACCAGTCCGCGTTCGTTTTATCTGGAGACCCTTCTATATCGAGAGAAATTTACATGCGCGCGAGTCGCAAGCACGTCTTGGGGATTGGCGGCGTCGACACGCGATTATTACGATACGACATTCTTCCGCCAAAACCAAAGAAAGCAGATTTTTAAGTGGAAAATTGTCTAAATAAACTAGTTCTTCTACATGTATTGCTTACAATATTGCTAGTACTACTTCCTATCATACACTATGTGGGCCTACTGCTTTTGCTGAACTAGTGCTGCCTCGATATCGTTGTTGTTGTTTTTTTCGTTGTCGCTGGCTTTGATAAGAGAGACAAATTCTTCCTTTCCTCGTTTACCCGATTTATCGCAGAGCGGAGAATTTTTCTATCAAGCTCCTCAATTTGTTTAACCGGCTTGCTCGAACCCTCTTCCTTCTTTTCGCTCTTTTTCTTCCTTGAGTTGCTTTCAATGGTAGCTGATGTAGATAGTTTCTGGAGTTCAGCATCAATCGAATGTGCGCACATGACTCGTAACGCTTCGGCGAGGCTATACTCTGGAAACTGCGCGCTCATTCGCCTCGCGAACCATAAATATAAATCGTACGCTCGGTGTTGCTCTTCCAAAGTCGCCAAGATGCCCACGCTTCGTTGGTTCATGCGCGTCTGCGCATCTGCTCTAGAATTTCTATCGTGTTTGTTGACTGACTTTGGAATCAACTTTACGCTCACGTGACCTTCGTTTAGGAACGCCTTTGCAAAATTCATCAACGTCTTCATACTGTGCAGACAATCAACACTCGTGGGTGATACGGAGAACGTGTAATGATCCTCAATCTCCATGCCAAGGTTTTCTAAATACTTTGCCAATCGAATAACTTCATCGCTCTTGCGCATCTTGTAATATTTCGGAACTATTGCATCCGACGATAACGCTTTCATTGCATACTCCAAAGTCGCACCTTCAACTTTAGAGCAATACTCGAGTATTTGCTCAAACGTTGGTGCTAAACCCGCAGTTTTCAAAGCTTCCACAGGAGCATTGAGTTGATTTTGTATGAATTGTAAACCAGATACTCCGCTACTTTTTACGATATCATTTTTCGCGTTATCGCCATCTTTTCTACTACCATGAAGAACCATGCCATCGTCCGTCGTCGTCACAACGCCACCTCCTTTATCGTAGTAAGACATTTTATACCGTCCAGCTCTGCCTGCAATTTGTTTCACCTCTGGACTCGTCAGCTGTCGAATTTCTACGCCGTCAAACTTTGTTAATTCGTTGAAAATAATGCGTCGAATGTTTAGATTCAATCCCATACCAATGGCGTCGCTCGCGATTAACAAGTCGTATCCCGAATCCGGTTTATTGAACAATTCTGCTTGCCTCGATCGCGCCTCGGGAGGCAATCCCCCGTAAATCACGCACGCTCTCAAGGGCACTCTTCTCTCGATTTCGCTCTTCAGCGCGTACACCGCCTTTCTCGAAAATGCGACAAAACAATCCCCTTTCTCAATGTTTTGCTCCAAACGTTTCTTCGAAAAGTGTTCCTCGGCAACGTTTAAAGGACTCAAGCGCTCGTAGTTTCGTATTCTCAGCTTATCGCCGGTATCCTTGCATATCTTTTCAATCAACTCTACGCAGGAAGTGTCACCACAAAGATGCACCTCCAGCGCGGGTGTACCTAGTAACGCTCGCGTGAACGCGTACCCGCGAAAATCATCCCCGATAAGATGTATCTCGTCTATAACCGCGCAATCGACAACTTTGTTCACGTCTACCATTTCTACCGTACACGCTATGTGTTCCGCATTTTCTACTCTTTTCAATTCTTGACCAGTAACTAAGTCACATTTCGTGCCAAACTTATTCAGCGACTCGGAAATTTCCCAAGCGAGCAGACGTAAAGGCGAACAATACACCCCCGATGACGCTCGCTTCAAGCGCTCCATGGCCGCGTGCGTCTTCCCGGAGTTTGTCGGACCGACGTGTAAAATGATTTCACGTTGCATAGTCCGCGCCAAAGGGTACCATTTCCCGGGTTTTTTCATATCCATCAACGTTTTCAACTCCTCCGGGGTAACTTTTGTTTTTGAAGTCGTCGTTGTCAAAGAACTTTTTTTCTTCTTCTTATTTTTCTTCTTCTTCTCCTTGTTGTTTTGTTTTTGTGCGCTTTCATTCGGACTCGTTCTGGAAGTCATCGTTTCTGTGGAAGAAGAAGCGTACGATCTTCTGAAGGCGGACGACGATGAAGGCGAGGTGAAATTCTCAATCGTCACCAAGCGCGGCCGACACCAATTGTTCTCACTCTTTCTTTGAACGAAAAACGACGGAATCGTCGTCGCGGTCGTTGTTGTTGTTCGTATTTCTTTAAACGAAGGCGCACGAACACAATTAACACTCCCACACGCGAGAATTCGAGTCAGGAAAGAGGAAGAAAAAGAAGAAGATTTTTGTAAAAACCTCTTTCGAACAACAGACGAGAACGACGACGACGCACTCATCTTCTCTCTGTTTTTACTACCGTTTCTACGTGTTCGTTTTGCTCGTCATCTCTCTCTCTCTCTGTTGTTGTTCCGCTTTTTTTTAAAGCGACAGAAAGTGTTTTTGTTCTTTTTTTAAGAAATCCAAGAATAATTTTGTTTTTTGACGGCGCAAAGACAAAATTCTTTTTTCTCACTTTCTTCCTCCTCACAAACAACAATTTTGTACTACTAATTAATACAGATATGACGATGATGCGTGGGAACAAACCATCATCGCATATAGTATCGCCTGTTCTGTCTGCGAAAAATGATGGTGCTCCTCCCTCGGCTGATGATTTTGCGAGGCGGAGTGAGAGACCAATCATCAGAGAAGAACGCATTCAATCTCCGAGACAGAATTCGAAGGAGAAGAAAATTCAATCGAGGAATTCCTCCTCGCGGAGTTCCTCTTCCTCGAACGACGACAATAATAACAATACTAATAATAATAACAACAAAAAGAAGACGACGAAGAAAGAGGACGATGGGGCTACGAAGAGATCTTCCTCGTCTTCCTCGACGACATCGTCATCTTCATCCTCGGAAAGCGACGACGACGACGATGAGGGAAGTGGAGGAGGTGAACAGACGAGAGGGAACAAAATCGAGAGAAACAAGAAGAAAACGAAACAAACAACAACAACAACGACGGCCACGAAAGGACAAAAAGAGAAGAAGAAGAAGAAAAAGAAGAGTAAAACGAAGAACAAGACAAAAGACCGCAAAGAAAAACAGCATCAACCGAAAAATGAAGAGGAAAAAATGAATAAGAAGATCCGCGCGGCGAAGCGAGGCACGCGCTCTGAGCTCTCCGTCTCCAAAGGCGGTTGGACTAAGCACGGATACGCCTACGACAACGCGAACGTTTTGAACACGACAAACTTAAAATCAAAAGCGGGAACTATCGATCGCATATCTGCGAAAGAAGTCTCCCCGGAAGAGTTCGACAGACGGTTTTCCTTGACGAGAACGCCGTGCATAATCACCGACGCCATGGACCATTGGCCGTGCTTTATGAAAACGTTAAATAGCAAAGGGAAAGAGGATAACCCGCGAGAGTGGACGATTGATAAGTTACAAAAAAGGTTTCCGAAGGATAGATTCAAAGTCGGTTCCGATGACGATGGGTACGCCGTACGAATGACAATGACTGAGTTTCAGTTTTACTGCGACGGGGAAAGGAATCCTGACTACGGTTGCAAAAGAGACGATAGTCCATTGTACGTTTTCGACGGTTCCGTCTTTGATAAAGAGAATACGAAAGAGCTCGAGAAAGATTTTGACATTCCGAGTTACTTCTCCGAAGACTTGTTCAAATACGTCGGACATAAACGAAGACCTCCGCACAGATGGGTCGTGTTTGGACCGCCGAGAAGTGGATCCTCAGTACACGTCGACCCGTTAGCGACGTCCGCTTGGAACGCGTTGATTTCTGGACAGAAACGCTGGGTGTTGTACCCGCCAGATAAAGGCTTGTCAAAACCTCTTCTGAAACCAAAAGGTATTGGATTAGACGGAGAATCAGTCACGTGGTTCCAAAAAGCTTATCCAATGACACAAACGCGAGAGTGGTCGGAAGTTGGCGGATGTCCAAAGAGTTTCGACGTCGTACAAAACGCCGGCGAGATTATGTTTGTCCCAGACGGGTGGTGGCACGCCGTGTTAAACATCACGCATACCGTCGCGGTTACGCAAAATTTTTGCACGACGCCAAGATTTGACGCAGTGTACAGAGCCACGCGACGGGGAAGACCAAAAATGAGCAAAAAATGGCTCGAAAAGTTGAAAGCGAAGGGCCGACAAGATTTATACGATACCGCCATGCGCCAGCCGAGACGCTCGGAGTACTCCGAGAACGAAAAGACTTCGTCGTCTTCATCAAGCAGCAGCGAAGGAGAGAGCGACACGGAAGATGCCGACGATCGAATGGTTCGATTAAAAGAAGAGACGAGAAGATTGGCAAAACACGGAGGCAAGCGAGAGAGAGAGGAAGAGGAGGTGTAAAAAATTAAACATCACACGTTGAATGAAACGTTGTAATCATATATATAATACTCAATAGTCATTTTAACGCGTTGTCATATGTGTGTGTAAGTTATATATTCGAATTCACAACAATAACAGCAACAGCAACGACAGCAACAACAACAATGTTTTTAATAATATTCAGATTCGCTATATCAGAGTTACTTTAAGAACGTACACGTGACAAATAAGGTGAGGAACGAGAACAAACTCAAAATCAACTCAGGCGAGAACGACTCTGGGAAGAGAGGAATGTACACCGGAATGATCGAACCAATCAACCAACCGACGAGCATAGCTGCAAAAGTGTGTAAAAAGGACTTTCCAAGCGCCTTGTTCTTTTGTCCGCCTCTTTTGTCGTTGAGAAAGAAGACGCACGCGGCAAAAGCGCAGGCGAGTTGAAACGCCGGTCCTTGCGAAGCCGGAGTCACAATAGACCAGATGGAAATACCGAAATACAAAACCGCTCGTCGCATCAACGTCGTCTTGTCTGGCTTTTCAAACTGGTTCTTAATGCGCTCAACAAACGGCGGCGTGTAATCTTCCTCTTCTTTCTTCTGTCTCAGATTCTTTCTCTTCAAACCTTTCGATTTCTTCCTCGTGTTTAACTTTTCTTTCAAAATGGCGTCCATGGCGAGGTCGATTTGTTCACATCCATCCACATCTCTCATATACTCTTTCACTAAGAAATTCCTCGCCTCTTGCACTTCCTCGAACGAGGAGTCTGCCGTTAAACCTAATCGTTTGTACGGGTCTTTTTCGTTCCTTCTTGGAAACTTCACCATGGGGGCGCTAAAGTCGATTTCGCCTTCCTCAGCCTCCTCTTGCCCTTTTCCTTCTTCTTCTTCTTCTTCTACGACGTTGTTTTCTCCTAGAACGAACGAACGAAAGAAGAAGTTATCGGGTCAGTTTATAAAAAGAAAAACGCAAACGAAATTGAGAGCATATTCCAGACGATGGTGATCCAGGACGATTTTAAGAAAAGAGCAGCGAGAGAGAGAGAGCTAAAAGAGGGATAAGCGCAGTCTTGCGTGATGAGATTTCTCTTCTTTCTCTTGAACTCTCTTTCCCCGATTGGATAAAATAAAGCGCAAACAAAATTTCACTCATCATAGGTTCTTCTTCCTTGTTGTCTGAATTGAAAAGGAAAAGCCTCTCGCGCGCGGGCAGAAGAAAGACGACGAACACGAACGTCGATGCACCAAATGCTACTACTCACCATCGTCTCCTTCACTTTGTACTCTGAACGTTCTCAAAGAGTTCAGCTTTTTGTTTCTATCATTCATTGTAAGACGCAAAGACAACGACGACGGCGCTTTATGTTGTTGTTGTTGTTGCTGTTGAGTATCTCTGCTTCGCGCGAAAAGATTCGCTCGCACCGCCGCTCCTCGTGTCGATCGTCCCACGCTGCTCGGACGATGATAACGCGGAGCGGTGGTCGATGGAGGTATGTTTACGCAAGACATTTTGGTTCTTCTTTTCGTAAAATGAAGCTTTTTGACTGAAAATCAATCATCACTCAGACTGTGTGGAGAGAGCTTTTTTTGCTCTTCAAGCGGTCATCTCACTCAAAAAAAAAAGAGAGAAGAGAGACGAAAATCAAACAACACTCAAAAAGTTGTTTAGAAGAAATATAATACTGTATCATAATACAGTTCTAATCATCAAAAGGAGTAAGAGTAGTAGTACTTGGAGTAAAATGCTGTTGGTGTTCTTAATCGCGTCGTAGTTTCCACGACGACAAAAACAAGAACAACACACTTTACAGCGTTTAAAAATTAAAGCGTGTCTATTTTTATGTATCAGTAGTGAGGAAAGAAAGAGGAGTACTCGTATCGATATATCGATAAACCCGACGAGAAGAAGAAAACTTAATCCATCTCTTCCACGCGGCTTTCCTTCGGCGTCGGCGTTCCCTTGACCTTAGACTGCACGGTTTGCACGACTTCGTTCACCGATTTGGTCGCCTTCTTGACGTAAGCATTGTTCGAAACCTCCGTTGCTTTGTCGTGAACTTTTTGCGACAGATCTTCCTTCGCTTTGACCACCGTTTTGACTTGCTTCAAGTTCAAGGTAGCTTGCCACAATTCGTCGACTTTTTTCAAAAGTTCGAACGAATCGAGTTTTTCGCGGGCGTTTTGGATGGCGGTTTTGATGGCGTCGTACGCTAATTGCGGCACTTCCTTCGTCGCGCTTTGCAGTTCTTGGATTTTGAGTTCGATAAACTTCAAGTAGTTTTCTCTCTTCTCCTTCGTCGTCAACGACTTCAAATACGCGATGTTTTCCGGAAACTGTTCGCGTTGCGTTTGAATCGCCGTGGAAACAGAGGTGACCGCTTTCGCCGGGTACGAAGCCTTGACTCTGTTTTCCCAAACGGATTGAACAGCCGTCAAGACGCCATCGACTTTCTTGTCGACGTTCGTAACGACTTTCGGGTACGTCTTTTGCACGGTCGAGACGACCGGCGTGCCGTACGACGTAATCAACCCTTCGATGGTGTTGATAGATCCCTAAAATATTGCGCGTGCGTTCACAAAAGTAAAGTTGTTTCGATTCGTTATTGTTAGTATTTTTTTTTGTTGCGACGACGACTTGACAAAGAGGACGCGACGACGGTTCGTTCCCGTCGTCGCGTCCGTTTTTCACACACACCAAAAAAAGAATTCGCAACAAACGCGCGCTTGCTGCCTCTCGAAGAAGAAGAAGAAGAAGAAGAAGTCTACTACCGCAGTAAACACAAATCGAAGCAGCATCGAGATGATCGAAACCATTACACTCAATTTGAAGACGAAGAAGAATGAGAGAAGAAGTACTACCGCAGTAAACACAAATCGAAGCAGCATCGAGATGATCGAAACCATTACACTCAATTTGAAGACGAAGAAGAATGAGAGAAGAAGAAAGAGAGAGAGAGAAAGGCACCAAGAACAAGAAGAAGAAGATTTTGATACCTTTAAAAATGAGTCTTTGCCTTTGGTATACAAATTGGTCAACGTCGGCGTGACGGATCCGTGCGCGTAAGAGATGACATCGATCGCGAGGTTCTCGACTGGTGCCAATCTCTTGAGATCGGGAGTCGCGTCCATAAGTTTTGTAGACATAATAGTGTGTGTGTTTAAGTGAAGATTTCGAACAAAAAGAATAAAAACAACTTGTAACTGTTCTTTAGAGAGAGAGATGAAAAAACAAGTGGCTCTCATTCTCCCAAAAATTTCTTTCTTGTTGCTCTTTTTCTCATCTCACTTTTACTTACTCTGTTTGCCACACTTTCATCACTTTTTTGCCAAATCACCAAAAATATAAATTTGTTTGACACAAAATGGACGACGACACCACCACCAAGGACGACCAGTACTTGACGGACGTGTTGTCCTATTCCGTCGATCGCTTGGCCAAGGTGCGTTTTTTGTTTGTTTCTTTCTTTTCTTTTCCGTTCGTTTTTACTTCTTCTTCTTCGTTATCGTTATCGTTCTCTTTCCTTTTCCATTTTCACAATCGATCTCCAAATTTAAAGCGGTTTTGGAGATAAAAATGCATCGAGAGAGGAGACGTGTGCGTTCTTAGTATCGCACCATTCCGACGAGGAGGAGGACCACACTCGCGTGCTTT
>Ga0209091_10003075_pt1 | contig 13554 bp, 10 predicted proteins | sample ArcticOcean_MG_C_6_FD_187438 | JGI IMG/M metagenome (GOLD analysis project Ga0209091, IMG submission 187438) | Marine microbial communities from western Arctic Ocean - ArcticOcean_MG_CB8_128 (SPAdes) (version 2) | ecosystem: Environmental > Aquatic > Marine > Oceanic | place: Arctic Ocean...
GTCAAATTGAATGTCCATCCAAGAAAAACTATCAATGATCGCCTGAGTATGTTCTGGCTTTGACCTTTCCAGATCCGTATCTTCAATCCTCAAAAAACACTCACCTTGATGACTCTTAGCAAAAAGCCAGGCAAACAAAGCGGTCCTTGCACCACCTATGTGCAAAACACCGGTAGGGCTAGGAGCAAACCTTGATTTAATTTTATTTTTCATCTGTAGTGCTTAACCAGCGAGGCTTAACTCCCGTTTCATCCTCCATCTTTTTTAAATAAACCTGATTGGCCTCTTTTTCTTCACTCGTTAAACTGATAACAAGTGGCCTGACGCCGTCGTGAAAAAAATCTTTTTTTGCATCTTCAATCTCTTCTGCATTGCCTTGAGTACTAGACTCAAAGTCTAAGGCGCTTTGACCGCCTGTCATTGCCAAATAAACATCACCCAGAATTTTAGAATCCAATAAAGCTCCGTGCAGCTCTCTATCGTATCCACCTACTTCGTATCTGCCTACAAGCGCATCCAAACTGTTTCTTTGTCCTGGGTGCTTTTCTCTGGCAATCTGCAATGTATCGGTAATTCTTTCAACTATTGAGGCTATTGGAGGATTTTTCTTTGCAATCAATTTGATCTCATTATTAAGAAAGCCCACATCAAACTCAGCGTTATGAATAAGCAGCTCACTGTCTTTAATAAAAGCAATGAAGTCTTCATAGACTTCTTGAAAATGAGGTTTGTCTTTTAAAAATTCCGTTGTTAGTCCGTGCACCCTCAAGGCACCTTCATCACTATCTCTGCCTGGGTTGAGGTAAACGTGAAACTCTTCTCCAGTAAAGCGTCTGTTTACAATTTCCACACATCCTATTTCTATAACTCTGTGACCGGACTTATGATCCAACCCAGTCGTCTCTGTGTCTAGAATAATTTGCCTGTTCATACTAAAGCTCTTCCACTCCTCTATTAGCCAGCATATCGGCTATTTCATTTTCTCTGTGGCCACTGTGACCTTTTACCCATTGCCAAGTTATAGCATGTCGAGAAGATTGAACATCCAGTTCCTGCCATAAATCTTTATTTTTTACTGGTTTTCTTGCAGAGGTTTTCCAATCATTCTTTTTCCAATTCTGTAACCATTTTGTTATTCCATCCTTGACGTAACCGGAGTCGGTTGTGAGAGTGAGGTCTGAAGACTCTTCTAGGTACTCTAAAGCTTTTATGGCTGCCATCATCTCCATTCTGTTGTTTGTTGTCTCTTTTTCTCCTCCCCAAATGAATTCTTCGTGATCATTTATGCGGATAATAGCGCCCCATCCACCATCACCGGGATTGCCCTTACAGGCTCCGTCTGTAAAAATTTCTATATTACTCATATTAAATAATAGATAATTGTATTACAGATAAGCTAACTAATCTGACTTACTAAGTGTAAAATCTACTTTTTATTATGTACAAAATAATTCCCATAAAGGCGTTTTCTGATAATTACGTTTGGACAATTATCAAAGGCGATGAAGCCGTTGTAGTGGATCCGGGCGATCCAAAACCGGTTATTGATAAATTACAGGAACTAAATCTTTCTCTTAAACAAATTATGATAACTCATCACCACTTTGACCATAGCGGTGGGATAGAAGAACTGCAAAAGACTTTTGATTGCCCTGCTTATGGACCTGCAGGAGGACACATTAAGGGCATTACACACCCTTTAGATGACAACGAGCATTTTGCTGTTTTTGACCAATATTTCATGGCCATGGCAACGCCAGGACATACCAACGATCAATTGGCTTATTTTTGCGATTCTGTGCCTAACCCTATTCTCTTTTGTGGTGATACACTTTTTGCTGCTGGGTGCGGAAGATTGTTTGAAGGAACGCCACGGCAAATGCATGAATCGCTATCAAGATTCGCTGCTCTTCCTCTTAATACTTCTGTTTATTGCGGTCATGAATACACTGAATCAAATCTTAATTTTGCGATTGAAGTTGAACCGGATAATCAAGATATTATAAATAGAATAGATGACGTAAAGAATCTAAGAAAAAATAATGAGGTCACTTTGCCATCCTCCATAGAGCTTGAACTTAAAACAAATCCTTTTATGCGATGCGATCAAGAAAATATTATTCAAGCTGCTAAAGCTTACTCTGCTAGTTCAGGTGAATCGCCTGCAGAGGTACTTGGAACTATAAGAGACTGGAAAGATAACTTTTAGAAGATTATGAAAATGCCTATTTTTTGGATCTTTTTTCTTTTTGTTGGATGTGCTTCGATAGCGGCCAATAAAATAGATCTAGTGTCTGATGCAGAAATTACCTCAGATCCGCCAAAAATTATAGAACAAATAATCAATGAAACTCCATTTGACCTTTGGGACAGTATTCGCAGCGAACTAACCTTAACGATACCTCAAGATTATGCAGAGGCCGATATTTACAGAAATAGATTTAAAAATAATCAACATGCGGTTAATAGAATCAGCAAATCAGGACAACGCTACCTCTATCACACGGTTAAAAGGGCTAAAGAACTAGGTGTTCCTATGGAGTTGGCCCTCCTCCCTTTTGTAGAGAGTGAATTTGATCCCTACGCCCAATCTATTTACGGGGCTACAGGCATATGGCAGTTTATGCCTGCTACTGGTAAAGAATGGGGATTGAAGTCTAATTGGTGGTATGAGGGAAAAAGAGATGTAATCGCTTCAACCGAGGCTGCTTTTGGTTTTCTTATGTATTTAAATAAGAGGTTTGACGGTGACTGGTTGCTTGCAATGGCTGCTTACAATGCGGGAACAACAAGAGTAAAGCGAGCCATAAGAAAAAATGAAAGAGCCGGAAAACCTACTGATTTCTGGTCTCTTGATTTACCAAAAGAAACTACAGCTTACGTTCCTAAATTACTGGCACTTTGTGAACTCATAAAAAATCCTGAAGATTATTTCGTTACTCTTCCCTCCATAGCCAATCGACCTTATTTTGTAAAAGTAAAAACGCCGGGACAAATAGATCTCATGCAAGCAGCAGATCTTGCAGGAATGACTCCCGAAGCAATCTATGAACTCAACCCTGGGTTTAGTCAATGGGCAACTGATCCGAGCGGTCCTCACTACTTACTTCTGCCAACAGGTATTGCTGATAGATTTACCTTACAACTCTCATCGTTGGAAGAAATTGAATTAGTGCAATGGGATAGGTACAAAATAAGAAGAGGTGATAATCTGACTAAGATCGCTGCCAAATACAGTATAGAAGTTCCTATTTTGAAAGAGATCAATCAAATAGATAATGATGTTATTTACGCAGGTCAAGAAATCATGGTTCCTCGCGGTCCAGCCTGGGAAACAACTTTTACTCCTAAAGCAAGAACTTACAAAGTAACTAAAGGCGATAGCTTTTGGGGAATTTCTAAACAATTTGGTGTAACCATCCAGGATATTGTAATGTGGAATGACCTGGAACTAACCGAACCTCTGCAAATAGGCCAAGGAATTAAAATCTTTTCTAAATACGAAAGGGCTAGAGGAAAAACACCAAACAAGAAGACTCGTACTCTTTTGTACCCAGTTAAGTCTGGCGATACTCTTTACAGGATAGCAAATAGATTTGATGTCTCTATAAAAGAAATACAAAGCTGGAATGAGCTAAAGTCACCTGAGAGAATTTATCCAGGACAGGTTTTAAAAATTATATTGCAAGCCGGAATTCAAACTTAATCTAAGGACCCGAGCGAGGGTCAAGAGCATCCCTAAGACCATCCCCAATAAAATTTAAAGAAAAGAGCGTTAAAGAAAAGGTTAAAGAAGGAAAAGCCAACAACCACCAATACTCTTCCATCGAAACGGCACCGTCTCTTATTAAAATTCCCCAAGAGCTTAAAGGAGCTTGAACACCCAAACCCAGAAAACTTAAAAAAGCTTCTAGTAGCATAATCTGAGGAACGGTAAGGGTGGCATAGACAATCACCGGTCCGATAGCATTGGGTATCAGATGCCTAAAAATAATGTTTATTTTTCTTACGCCCATTGCTTCAGCAGCCAGTATAAACTCTTGTTTACTGAGTCCCATCACTTGGCTTCTTACTATTCTTGCCATGGTGAGCCATTCCACGGCTCCAATAGCCATGAAAAGAAGAATTAAATTTCTTCCAAAAATTACCATTAATAAAATAATTAAAATAATAAAAGGTATTCCATAAAGAACATCAACTATCCTCATCATAATTGCGTCCGTCTTTCCTCCAACAAAACCTGCAATGGTTCCCCACATAACGCCTATTACCAAAGCCACGGTAGTTGCCAAAAAACCAACCATAAGAGAAATCCTACTTCCGTACATCATTCTGGTTAGCAAATCTCTTCCCAGAGTGTCTGTACCCAATAGATGGTCAGATGAAGGTGGAGCAGGACCAAGATCTAAATCTTGGAAGGCATAATCGTATGGAGCTATAAAAGGTGTAAGAATCGCAATAACTAAAATAATAAAGATATAGATGCAACTAAAGAAGGAGAGTCTATTGGAAGTAAGCCTTCCAACGGCTTCTCTAAAAAGGCTTGGTTGATTAGATTCCATAAACTACCTTAATTTTGGATTAATGCTTGCTGCAATAACGTCCGACAGTAGATTAAAAGAAATAATTAAACATGAAAAGAATATGGAAGAACCTAAAATCATTGTGTAATCTCGATTAAAAGCCGCCTCTACATAAAACCTTCCTAAACCTGGAATTCCAAAAATTGTTTCTACCACAAAAGAACCTGCCAATAAGCCGGCCATGGCTGGTCCTAAAAAGGCTATGACTGGTGTTAAACCGCCTCGCAGAGCATGAACCATAACAACTCTAAATTCGCTCAAGCCCTTGGCTCTGGCAGTTCGTATAAAGTCTTGATTCAAAACTTCCAACATCCCTCCTCTGGTTAATCTTGCACAATAAGCGGCATAAGCCGTACCTAGAGTTATCGTGGGTAAAATCTTATCTCCGGGCATGTCTCCCCATCCGCCAACCGGCAGCCACTCCAGCCAAATTCCAAAGGTTAAGATTAAAGATGGACCAAGAATAATAGAAGGCACACAAATTCCCAGCATGGCAGTTGTCATAGGCAGGTAGTCGTAGGCCGTATTGGGCTTTAAAGCCCCTAATATTCCAGCACTAACACCCAATATTAAAGCAAACAATATGGCATAAACTGCCAATTCAAATGTGATTGGCAATCCAATCATTATTAATTCTGTGACTGATCTGCTGGGGTATCTGAACGATGGACCAAAATCTCCCTGCACCACACCAAACAAATAATCTGAATATTGTTTCCACAAAGGCGCATCAAGATTGTATTTGGCATTCAGTTTAGCCAAGACTTCAGGGGTAACTGCTTTTTCAGCATCAAAAGGGCCGCCAGGAGCCGAATGAACCATAAGAAATGTAAGTGTAATAACTGCCAATAAGACCGGTATGGCTGTTCCTAATCTTTTTAGAATCAGTTCAAACATTTAGTTTTCTATCGAAACGAACTGGTAAGGATGTGAATCTAGTAAATTGGGATTCCAGCCCTTAACACTTTCGTGCAGCATATAAATTCTTGTGTAAGTGTAAACAGGAAGAATGGGCAGTTCTTCCATCAGTATCTTTTCTGCTTCGTACAACAGGCCATATCTCTCTGTGCGAGAAGTTGATTTAGCCGCTTCTATCAACAGGTTGTCGTATTCAGAATTAGACCAGCCTGTTTGATTATTTCCTCTTCCTGTTACCATCATGTCCAAGAATGATTTTGGATCGTGATAATCACCTATCCAACCCGCCCTTGAAACTGAGAAATCTCCTACGGACTGTCTTGATAAATACACCTTCCAGTCTGTATTGGCGAGTGTTACGTTTATCCCAAGATTAACCCTCCACATCTGCTGAACGGCTTGCGCTAACTTTTGATGACCTTCGCTGGTGTTGTATAGCAATTCAAAGGAAGGAAAAGTTCCTTCTTCATAGCCCGCCTCTTTAAGTAGTTCTTGGGCTTTTTTTGGATTAAAGTCTAATGAAGTGGGTGGGTAGTAGCTGTTTGGGTCAGGAGGAGTAAAAGAAAAAGCAGGACTTTGGCCTCCTTTAGAAACTTTATCCACTATCAGCCTTCTGTCCAAAGCAAGCGATAAGGCCTGTCTCACAAGCTTATTATCAAAAGGCTCTTTCTCTGTATTAAATCTGTAGTAGTAAGTGCCGTAATAAGGATCTATATGGATATTATCAGGGTACTCCTCTCTGTAAACTTCAACTTTTTCAGGTGGAATGGTAGAAGTAACATGCAATTGCCCTGCCCTAAACATTAAATCTTCTCTGGAAGTGTTGTCTATGGGAAAAAAATGAATCTCGTTTAACTTAACGTTCTTCGCGTCCCAATAATTGGCGCTCTTTTTAACGATAAGAACTTTGTTGAGCTTCCATTGATCAAGAGTAAAAGGTCCATTACCAATAAAGTTACCTGGCCTGGTCCACTGACTGCCAATGGTGTCTATTTGTCCAAACTTCTCTATGGTTGGCTTGTGGACGGGCCTCGTGGTGTAGTGCGCAAGGAGACCAAGAAAATAGGTTGCTGGGTTTTCTAATGTAACGACCAGTATGCTATTGCCTTCAGCTTTGACTCCAACCTGTTCAAAATCTGTTATGAGGCCTTTATTGAACTTTTCTGCATTGACTACGTCATAGAGCATGTCGGGATATTTAGATCCCAAGCTTGGCGTCAACATCCTCTTCCAAGCATAAACAAAGTCATGCGCTGTTACAGAGTCACCGTTAGACCAAAGTGCAGAACTTCTGATTTTAAAAGTGTAAGTCTTGCCGTCATCCGAAATAATCCAACTCTCAGCCATACCCGGCAAAGGATCTAATCCTTCTGGGTGTCGTATAACCAACCCTTCTAAAAGGGCCATTAAGATGTGGCTTTCAGGAACACCCGTAACCACATGCGGGTCTAAATCTTGAGGTTCAGTGCCATTACCCATGTAAAGAATTGAATCTATATGAGCTCTTGATACGGGTGATTCAGATGGTCCGCAACTTAAAAATATAAATGGCAGAGCAACAAATAATAAAAATCTTAGTTTCATATTAGGAATTTTTTAATTAAGCTTAATTAATCAATTATTTTATCATGCTTAACTAATCAATATATTAAAAAGGAAATAATGAAAAAACACTTAGTAATCATTGCATTGTATTCTCTTTCTCTGAACATAATGACTTCTAGTCTTGGAAGTATGTCAGTCACTTCTTCACTTAATGAAAGCCTGGAAGCCACCATTGCAGTAAATCTTAATACAGCCTTAAACCCCTCCAGTATAAGTATTGAAAAGTCACAAAAGGAGTTTATTAAGAATGCCCAGATGCTGGATATCAGTCAATTTATTTTGAATACAACTGATAGTAATGGCATTCAGAATATTATTTTAACAACCTCCGGTCCCGTGAAAGACAAACACTATGATTTTAATTTAATTGTAGATCTTGGTGGTACAACTATAAGAAAGAGATACTTTGGTTTTATCCCAAAAGTTAAAATATTAAAAGTAGAGAATCAAACTAAAGAAAATAAGGTGGCCGTTAATGATCTGTCTTCTTGCTTAGATTTAGGTGACTCTCAGGCTCGTTTAGACTGCTATGATAAATCACTCAGCAGAAAGAAAGACACCAACGCCATGGCCATTAAAGAAGACTTATCAGCCGTTGCCAATAGCGTAGTTAAAGAAGAGTACTTTGGTAAGCGAGGAGAAGACCTTCAAGAGAGCATAGCCAAAACTCAAAGAGTTGTTATTCCTGATGAGATGAGTTCAGTGATAGGAAAGATTACAAGGTACGCAGCAGAGAAGTATATTTTAACTCTTAAAAATGGGCAAAAATGGAAAGTACTGGAACCCACACGAAAAGGTCTGTTTAAAAAAGAACAACCCGTAGCCATTACGAAAGGTCTCTTTGGTTCTTATAATTTAAGCATTAAGAATCAAAATAAAAAATACAAAGTTAAAAGAGAGAAGTAAAAAAAAAGGGCCCGAAGGCCCTTTTCTTTTGAACTAAATTTAGAATTTTTGTTCAAGTTTTAGAGTAAACGTTCTTCCGTAAATGTCATACAAATACGAATTCCACGAATAATTACTATCGATCACAGGATCCTCATCTTCCAGATTCCTTATACCAAAAGTTACCGTAGTATCTGTTTGAGCAGTATAAGAGATTTGGATGTTTTGTGTCATGTGCGAGTCTAAGCTTCCTGAAGGAGTGCTTGACAAAGTAGCAACGTCAAAACCAGAACTCTCATACATGCTATCAACCCATTCGATTTGATAATATGCATTCCAGTCGCCTTTTCCCCAAGCTAAAGTGAAGTTGGCTCTCATTTCTGGAAGTCCATTACGACCTTGCAGTTCAACTAAAGGACCACCTAGATAATCTTCGCCTAGGTATTCATCAACCACTGTTAAGTCTAACATTGGTCTAAACGTACCCCAGTTTTCAGTGTCGTATGCATAGTCAAGAGCAATATCAAAACCTGATACTTCAAACCCACCGGCGTTTGCCATAGGTGCATAAATTTCTTTAAGCGATCCTAAGCAAGCAACTTTTGAAGCTTGTCCGTATTGGCACATTCCTGTTCCATCATCTACAGCACTGCTTCCCGCAACGTAGTTATTTCTAACTAATCTTGCAGTAGGGTTGGCAGAAGTGATGTTTTCAAGCACACCGGCCCACTCTGCTAATAGCATGTCGTTAGCAGAAACTAGCGTTTCTTGATTTTCAAGAGTCAACTCATATGCATCTATAGCTAAGGATAAGTCATCAGTTATGTTCCAAACGATACCAAAGTTGACGTACTCTCCAGTTTCAGGTCCTAGATCAGGGTTAGCCAATCTATAAACTTGTTTTTGTTGAGATCTTGCGGCTACACCAGCGTTAGCTGCTTGCACTCTATCAGTAGCAGAGTCAGCAGAAAATGCAGTAGACATTCCAAGAGAGTCTAGAGTTGGAGCAATGAAACTTTCAGAGAAAGATGCTCTAACAACTAAATTATCCATGGCTTGCCATCTTGCCGATACTTTAGAGTTATTGGCTGAGCCAAAATCACTATAGTCATCTGCACGGTGAGCAAGGTTTAGTTCGATATCATCAGTGATTGGAAGTCTGAATTCAGCAAACCAAGCACGGATATCACGATATCCACTTGAAGAGCTACCAGCACTACCCATTACGTTTCCTGATTCTCTTTGAGCATCTACTTTTACAGAGTAATCTGTAGACATGTACTCAAAACCAACAACCCAGTCCAAAGGACCGGATACTGGTAAACCTGTATCAACATCACCTATTAGTGTGAAACCAGCGTGTGAAAGAGCCATATCGTCTTCACTAACTTCAGTGTAACGAAGCTTTCCAGCTTGAGTATCACTCATGTTAGCAAATTCAAAGTCACCGTCTTCAGCCAATTTTGAAGCTACGGATTTCAACGTGTAGTTGTAACCCATGTGTCCATAATCCGCTCTTGAGTGGTGTAAGAAAGCGCTGTAATCAGCGAATCCTAAGTCACCAGTGAAATCAATAAGGTAATCAGTGAAATAATCTGTGTTTTTACCGATACGTGGTCCAACACTTCTCATACGGTAGTAGATTGAAATATCATCCCAATCTGTAATTCCATTGGCACTAGTACCAGCAGCTATATCAGCTGCCGTCCATCCGCCACCCGCTTTTAATTCAGCTTCTGTGTAAGGACATCCGCCCCATTTAGAACATTCAACACCAAAGAAACCAGCTACTGGAGCATATCGTCCAAAACCGTTTACTTTAGTTACGATACCACGAGCATTTACAGAGTGATTATCGTTAATGTCGTAGTTGTAGTTAACAAACATTGTGTCTCTACCTGTAGAAGCATCTTCAGCCATAATTTGATTGTATGGATAAAGAACCACTCCGCCGCCGCCGTAATCATAAGTATTACCGTTGCCTAAGAAGTCACTTTGACCTACACAAGCAGGAATAGCTTCATAACCAAAACCTGGGCTAGCTGAAGAGTACATGTTACAAGAATAAAAACTTGCGTTAAGTGTATCGAAGTAACTTGTAGCATTTGAAGCATCTTTGCCGTCAATGAAGTTACGTTGTGACCACCATCTGTCGGCCATGTATACGATTTCTCTAGAGTCATGCTCAAAAGAAATAACAACATTACCTAATTCAGAAGTTAAGCCAGCTGTGAAACCAAAAGCTTCTTGCTCACCGCCGCCTCTTTCAGGGTTCCCTGAATAGATATAGGCTTCAGCTCCTTCGAAGTCTTTTTTCATGATGACGTTAACAACACCAGCAAGCGCATCAGACCCGTATAGAGCCGATCCACCGTCCGTTAATATTTCTACTCTTTCTACAGCAGAAAAAGGAATACTGTTGATATTAGAAGCAACACCACCGTAACTAGGTGATCCTGCCATTCTTTTACCGTCTAATAAAACTAAAGTTCTTCCAGCTCCAGCTCCCCTCAAACTAATTGTGGCCTGACTTTGCGCAGTCGAACCAGAACTAGGTTGGAATGAACCAAAACTGTTAACGCTTGATTGCCTTAAAACTTCTGCTAGTGACATCTCACCAGAAGCTCTGATATCTTCAGCAGTAATAGCTATGATAGGACTAGCCCCATCCGTTTCTGCTCTAGCAATACGTGAACCAGTTACAATAACCTCTTCAATTTCATCATCAGCTTCGTCATCATCAGCACTAAACATAGTGGTTGAAAATGATAAAACCAGAGATAAAACCAATAGAGATCTTATAGAAAATGATCTAAATAAACTCATATGAGTCCCCCAAAGTTAAAATTTACTTCTTGATTTTAATAAAAAAAACAAAAATAAGCTACTAATTAAAGATATGCTAAATTTTACAGTTAAAGCTGAGGAAAAAAATATAGCTTTTTAGTTTAATAATCAGATAAAGTCTTCCTCTGACATAACAAAATATTCTAATAACTCTATAAAAAATATGTATAAATCAAAAATTTTCTTACTCTTTATGGCTTTGTCTCTAGCTTCTGCAATCAATGGGAAAGTAATTCCTGTAAATGACTTTTTTAAAGATAGTGAATTTAGTTCCGTGAAAATCTCACCAGGAGGAGAATACTTTGCTGCTTACATGGAAGAAAAAAATACTGCTAGAGTAGTTATTATTGAAAGAAGTTCAAATAAAGTAATTTATGCCCATTCCTTTGGTGACGATATGTTCATAGGCAGATATGAATGGCTGAATGACAACAGGATAGGAGTGGCTCCTGCTAAAAGATTTGGGTCTTTAGCTGCTCCAAGGGAACTTGGTCAATTTGTTGCCTTCAACGCAGATGGCTCAAGAAAAGAAATGATCATTGGTAATCAAAATAAACAAAGAACCACTAAAGTTACACGAGGTAGCGTTGGTAGAGCTTGGTTTACCTTAGAGAACATGCTTGATGATGATAAAGATAATATTCTGGTAAATTTCTATGAAAAAAGCTATCCAACTCTCTTTAGTGTCAATGTTTACACAGGAAAGAAAAAGAAAATTTCCACTTCGCCGGCACAAAGAGGCGGTGTTTTACTAGATAAAAATAATATTGCCAGAGCGGCTTGGGGTGAGAATAACTCCAATCAAAATGTTTTTTATTATCGAGACTCAAAAGATACTGAGTGGGAGCTTCATGGGCAATACAACTATGGAGAAGGATCAATAACACCAATCAACTTTTCTGAGGATGAGAAAAGTTTAATTGTTAGATGCTCGATAAATAACCCCATTAACGGTCTTTGTTCTTATGACCCTAAAACAAGAATTCTTAAAGAAATCTATAGACACTCCAAAGTGGAAATGATGGAACCAATTTATCAACACGATCTTAATGAACCTCTGGCTCTGACAGTTGTGGATGGTAAGCCTGAAAGAATATGGCTAAATAAAAAAGCTAAAATGTCTAAAAAATTAAGAGGTATAGAGAAAGCCTTTCCGGGCTATTACGTAACTATAGCTTCATCTTCAAGGGATGATGCCGAAATTGTTTTATATGTTAGAAGCGATAAAGATCCAGGTGGTTTTTATATTTTTAATACAGAAACAAATGAACTTAAAGATCTTGGCATGAACACCAGAGGTTGGATTAAAAGTGAAGAAATGACGGAAATGGAACCAATAAGCTTTAAAGCCAGAGATGGCTTAGAAATTAACGGATACTTAACCAGACCAAAAAGCAAAAAAGAAAATCTGCCGATGGTCATGTTTGTCCATGGAGGTCCGCATGGCGTCAGGGACTATTGGAGGTACAACAGTCAAGTCCAATTCTTAGCTAATAGAGGTTACGCTGTTATGCAATTAAATTATCGTGGCTCAGGCGGTTACGGAATGGACTTCTTAGAAGCAGGTTTCTTAAATTGGGGAACAACAATGCAAGATGATCTTACAGACGGTGCAGAATGGGCCATAAACAATGGTATTGCTAATAGGAATAGACTTTGCATCTATGGAGCTAGCTATGGAGGATATGCTGCCTTGATGTCTGCAGTAAGAGAGCCTGATCTCTATAAATGCGCCATTGGTTATGTGGGTGTTTATGACGTAGAGTCTTTTACTAGTGTTGGAAATATTCCAAATTACAGAGCTGGTGCGTCTTACCTTAAGAAAGTCATACCTGAAGATCCTGCTATAAGAAGAGCCTTCTCTCCTTCTAAACAGGTGAAAAAGATTAAAGCGAATTTGTTTTTGGTTCATGGAAAAATGGACAGGCAAGCTCATTTTAAAAACTATGAAATCCTGACTAAAGAATTAGACAACATAGGTAAGGAATATAAATCCATGGTAAAAGACAAAGAAGAGCATGGCTTTGTTATAGAAGAGAACAGAATAGAGCTTCAAAATGAACTGATTGCATTTCTTGATGAAAATATTGGGAATATCTAGAAATGCTAAAGAATAAGAACATTCTAATCGTTGGGGTTGCCAATAAACATTCAATTGCTGCAGGCATAGCACAATCAATGCATGAGCAAGGGGCCAATCTAGCTTTTACTTATCAAAATGAAAGGTTAAAAGATAATGTTGTTAAGCTAGCTAAAGAGTGGGATTCGGATATTTGTATTCCTTGTGACGTAGCGGATGACAATGAAATTACAAAAGCTTTCGAAGAACTTTCTAAAATTTGGGATGGACTGGATTGCATTGTTCATGCCGTCGGCTTTGCTCCTAGAGAAGAATTGGATGGAAATTTCTTAGACGTTACAACACGTGAAGGCTTTAAGGTTGCTCATGATATCAGCAGCTACAGTTTCATTGCCTTAGCCAAGGCTGGTAAGCTAATGATGGAGGGAAGAAACGGATCTCTGCTGACCCTTTCTTACTTAGGATCGCAGCGAACACTTCCTAATTACAACGTCATGGGCCTGGCTAAAGCCAGTTTAGAAGCCAGCGTAAGGTATCTTGCCGTTGCTGTTGGTAAAGACGGGCACAGAGTCAATGCAATATCGGCTGGGCCGATCAAAACTTTGGCTGCTTCGGGTGTTAAGAATTTTAGAAAAA
>Ga0209091_10003076_pt1 | contig 13538 bp, 12 predicted proteins | sample ArcticOcean_MG_C_6_FD_187438 | JGI IMG/M metagenome (GOLD analysis project Ga0209091, IMG submission 187438) | Marine microbial communities from western Arctic Ocean - ArcticOcean_MG_CB8_128 (SPAdes) (version 2) | ecosystem: Environmental > Aquatic > Marine > Oceanic | place: Arctic Ocean...
TTGCGATCCATTTGATAATTCGACATTCAATAAACCGAAGTTATTAATATTTGCAACTTGAAATGCCATACTTTCTTCATATGATTGCTGATATGTTTTAAAGAAATCACAAGGTAATATTTCAATAGCTGTTCTAGAGGCATTTTCCTCTATTAAGTCTGTATCTTTATTCCTAGAGTCAGAATATATTCTTGAGTAATAAGCATGTTTAGCATTGTTAAATACTAACGGCTCATTAAGATATGAACGACGAATACTGAATAAAGACTTCTTTTTGCCGATGAGAGGAAAATCACTATGCGGGTATGGTCTCTCCCTAATATAGGAAAAAATAATTTTCATTATTTGCTGGATTCGCCATGGCAATTTTGTATAAATAAATTTAATTACTAACAGTAATTTATTCATAAAACTCCACTCAAGATAAATGAGACTCTCATAAATCTAACATAGATCTGAATTGTTTATCAGAATCCTTAAGGCTATCGAATGAGCCACTTGACTTAACCTGGCCCTTTTCTAAAAGATAAATATTATCACAATGGCGAACTGTACTCAATCGATGAGCGACTATAATAATGGTTACTTCTTGCCCTAAATTCTCTATAGCCTCCATTACTACTGCCTCTGTCATTCCGTCTAAGGAGCTTGTTGCCTCATCAAGAATAAGAATTTTTGGCTTATGATATAATGCGCGTGCTATTCCAATACGTTGACGTTGGCCACCTGACAAACGAACTCCACGTTCTCCAATAATAGTATTGTAGCCATCTGGCAATTCTTTTTGAATAAATTCATCTAAATTAGCTATTTTAGCTGCTTGCTCAATAAAGCTTTGATTGACTAAATTTTCATCTATCCCAAAAGCAATATTTGAAGCTATGCTGTCGTCAGAAAGATATATATTTTGAGGTACATAGCCAATATTCCTAAGCCATTGACTGCGATTACTTTTATCGATGATAATATTATCTACTGTGAGTGTGCCTTGTTGAGGTTCCAAAAGACCAAGAATGAGATCCACTGAAGTGGTTTTTCCACATCCTGTAGAGCCAACAAAACCAACAGAACTTAAAGCTGGAATAACTATATTTAACTTGTTTAATGTTTGCTTTGATACATCTGGATAACTGAAAACTACATTATTCAATTTAATCTCTTTATCAAATTTTATATTTGGCGCAAAAGAGTCTTGATAAGTATTATTGAGCTTTAAAGTGTTAATATCGTTACTAAGATTTTGAAGAGCGGAAGTAGAAAAGCTCCATAAAGAAAAACCATTGTAGACTTGCTGTAATGCGGGCAAAATGCGATATCCAGCAAATGCATACAGCGCAATAATTGGAAAGACAGATTCTAAATTATTTTGACCACTCATAAGTATAAGCAACATTAGAAGTAGCCCACCAAAAGCAATCAATTCCAGACCAAAACGAGGAAGTTGCGATAAAACTTGAGCTGATGCATAACTCTTAGCGTAAATTTTTGCATGTTTGGAAAAACGATCTACAAAGTTTCTTTCTAGCCCACCTACTTTTACACCTTTAATCGAGCCAAAAACTTCACTCACAATTTTGAATCGTTCGTTATTAGCCTCTAAACGTTTATGGCCAGCATTGGAAATTATATTTCTACCCATATAAAAAAAAAGTAGATAAAAACTTATAAGTACAATGGAAACGACTAATGCAACCTGAACATTCACAATAATTAGCAAAATAATAAGCACCAATGTCACTAACCCATGAGCAAATATGTTCATCAGTGATAACATTGAACTATTCACAACCTCTGCCACCTCTGAGAGTATATTTTTTCCAAGATCTGCACTATGACGATTTAAAAACCATACATAAGGCTGATTAAGGTAGCCCGCTATTAGTCTCTTACCAATGCTTGCTTCACGCATCAAAATAAAACGTAGTTGCACATAAGTGGTCATAGCTTTAAAGCTGATAGAAATAACCAACAGAACAAAAACAGATAAGCCTAAAAAATATAAAAAATCTTGGGAATTAGTAAATCCAAAATTACTATATATGTAAGCTAAATAAGCGTTAGTTTCGATTATTTCTGGATTAACTAGGACTGCCATGAAAGGCATAATAGAAGCAACACCAAGCACATCAAAAAAAGCCATAATCATTATCATTGCCATCAAAAGGTATGTACTCCTTCGTTCCTGAAGCGTTAAAAAATTAGAAAGTTTCCTTAAGTTAATCAAAATATTCCTTGTATTGAATTATTTAAAGCCTTCCATCGACTTCATTTGCTTTGAGTAAATATTTAATATCATAAAGTACACTATTGTCTTTTCCATATGCCTTAATAGTAGTCAATGCAAGGTTTTTAAATAGATCATGAGCAACGGCTAATACAATCGCATCATATCTGTTATTTTCTGGTTTTTGAATTGGCTGAATATTGTATTTAACGTCCGCCTCTTGATTATCTACCCAAGGATCATAGACTTCGACGTTACAGTTATAATTCATGAGCTCTTTAATCAGATCTACTACCTTAGTATTTCGCAGATCTGGACAGTTCTCTTTAAAAGCTAGACCCATAATTAGAATATTTGAACCAATGACATTGATCCGCTTCTTTGTCATTAGCTTGGTAACCTGTCCTGCCACATAACCACCCATACTATCATTCAAGTGTCTTCCAGAAAGAATGACTTCAGGGTAATACCCAGCCTCTATGGCTTTATAAGTAAGATAGTAAGGGTCGACACCTATACAGTGTCCACCAACCAGACCAGGCTTGAAAGGCAGAAAATTCCACTTTGTGCCAGCAGCCATTAAAACCTCTTCAGTATCAATCTCAAGTTTGTTAAAAATCAACGATAGTTCGTTTATTAGCGCTATATTTAAATCTCGTTGTGTATTTTCAATAACTTTTGCAGCTTCTGCAACCTTTATACTACTTGCCTTATAAGTTCCTGCACTGATAATTAATTGGTAAAGTTTATCTATCTCTTCCGCAATCTCTGGGTTTGATCCTGAAGTAACTTTCCTTATGGAAGTCAGTCGATGCTCCTTATCTCCAGGATTAATTCTTTCTGGACTGTAACCACAGAAGAAATTTTGGTTAAATATCAATCCTGAATTTTTTTCAAGAATTGGCACGCAAACTTCTTCTGTTGCACCAGGATAAACTGTTGACTCATATATAACAATATCCCCCTCATTGAGAAGTACACCTATCACCTCACTAGAACTCACTAGGGGCGTTAGATTTGGCTGTTTTTGAGCATTGATTGGTGTTGGAACAGTTACTATATAAACGTTACAGTCTTTAATTTCTTGAGGATCAGTGGTAAAATTAAGATTTAAAGCTAAATTCAATTCTTTTTTTTCAACCTCGAGTGTTCGATCCGTTCCCGCCTTTAATTCCTCAACACGCAAATAGTTAATATCATAACCAATAGTTTTTATACTCTTACCAAACTCAACAGCTAAAGGTAGGCCCACATAGCCGAGGCCAATGATTGCAATTTTGTACATAAATACATAAGAAAAGATGTTTGAAGTATCATTATATATTGGCTAAATTTTTTGTATAGTGCAAATAACACCTCATTTACTAATTATTTCAACATACTCTCGCTTAAAACTTCTTAAATATAAGGCAATTATTGATACTCTATAATTATATAAAGCATGATAAATCATAAAACAGACTTCAACGATAAAAATATTCTAATTACTGGAGGTGCTGGATTTATTGGAAGCAATTTAGCTTTCTATTTTCAGAATAACTTTCCAAGATCTAAAGTTGTTGTTTTTGATTGTTTTAGAAATGATGATATTTTTCCTAATGGCAATCTAAAAAGCTTTGGTCATTTCCACAACCTAATTAACTTCAAAGGTGAAGTTATCTGTGGCAATATCAATAATAAATCTGATTTAGCAATCCTTGATAATTATAGTTTTGACTTCATTTTTCACCAAGCGGCAATTTCTGATACACGAGTATATGATCAAGATATTATCATGCGTACAAATGTTAACTCTTTTTATGATTTACTTAAGAAAGCTAAAAAAGATAACGCTAAATTGGTTTATGCCAGTTCAGCGGCCACATATGGTAGTTTGCCCTCTCCTCAAACTGAAGGTAAGGAGAATCCTGAAAATCCTTATGGTTTTAGTAAATTAATAATGGATCAAGTTGCCTATAATTTCTCAAATGAAAACCCTAATATGACAATTGTTGGGTTAAGGTTTTTTAATGTGTATGGCCCTGGAGAATATTTTAAAGCTAAAACTTCATCAATGGTAATCCAGCTAGGTCACCAAATTTTAGATAATAAATCTCCGCGTTTGTTTGAAAATTCATCTCAAATATTAAGAGATTTTGTCTATATTGATGATGTAGTTCAAGCGAATATTAAAGCATGCTCCCCTAAAAAAAATGGAACTTATAATGTAGGGACAGGCATACCAAGAAGCTTCCAAGACATTGCTGACATTCTACAAAAAGAACTAAAAGCTAAATTACCACCAGAATACTTTCCTAATCCTTACAAAGACTATCAAATAAACACTCAAGCAGACATCCAAAATAGCATGAAAAATTTAGGCTTTAAATCTAAATTTTCCCTAGAGGAGGGAATTAAAGCTTATATTCCTGAAATATTACGTATGCATAATACTAGCTTAAAATGATTGATTTAAGAAATAAAACTCCCAAAATATTAGTTATTGGTGACTTGATGATTGATCATTATCTATGGGGATCATGTGAACGCATATCACCTGAGGCTCCTGTTCAAGTAATAAATGTTGAAAATGAAAGTAAAGTGTTGGGTGGTGCAGGCAATGTAGTCAATAACCTCAATTCTATGGGGGCAATTGTTGATGTCATAAGTGTAATTGGCTTATGTAAATCATCTAAAGAGTTAAAAGAATTACTAAATGATATTAAGGTTGATACTCAATATTTGATTACTCAAAAAAATCGTGTTACCAGTAAAAAAAGTAGGATAATTGCCGCAAATCAGCAAGTAATCAGATACGATCGAGGGAGCACTGATGAAATTACTGATAAATCACAAAGTGAAATTATTAAAATTTTTGAAAAAATTGTTAATAATTATGATGTCATACTTCTATCAGATTACGGCAAAGGTTTATTAACTTTTCAGTTAACACAATCGTTAATTAATTGTGCTAATAAAAATAAAAAGAGAGTATTGGTTGATCCTAAAGGATTAGATTATTCAAAATATTATGGCGCTTATCTGTTAACCCCTAACAAAAAAGAAGCCAGTGAAGCAACACAGTCCTTTATAAAAGACAATAAAAGCCTTACTCAAGCAATCAAGAACCTTAAAGAACAATGTAATTTAGAAGTTTCGATTATTACTTTAAGTGAGCAAGGTGTCGCTGTTTTTGATCATGAATTAAGGATTCACCCTACAGTTGCTATTGAGGTTTTCGATGTAACTGGAGCTGGCGATACTATCTTGGCCTCTCTTGGATTTGCTTTATCATGCAATATGAATATTGATGAGGCTACTAAATTTGCCAATTTAGCATCGGGCGTTGTAGTGGGTAAAATTGGCTCAGCTACAACTTCACTTAATGAAATAATTGAGTATGAATCTAGTTTGCATAAATCTAATAGTTTAGATCACATTAAGACTTGGCCTGAAATCTCACAAATTATCAATGAATTAAAAAGCAAGGATCAAAAGATTGTTTTTACCAATGGTTGTTTTGATATTTTACATATTGGTCATATAAAATACTTAGAAAAAGCCAAAAGCTTTGGTGATGTATTAATTGTAGGACTTAACTCTGATGACTCTGTAAAAAAACTAAAAGGTAAAAATCGTCCAATCAACCCTCAGAATGATCGCGCATATCTTCTTGCATCTTTAGAAGTTGTTGACTATCTAATAATATTTGATGAAGATACTCCTAAAGATTTAATTACGCTCATTCAGCCAGATACACTGGTCAAAGGAGGTGACTATCAAGGCAAGGAAGTGGTCGGCCAAAATATCGCAAAAGAGTTACAGATAGTCAAATTTATTGATGGAAAAAGTACCACTAAAACAATTGAGAGAATAAAAAAAGCATGAAAAAGATTATTATAAATGAAATTAACAACCACATAAAAGTAGCAAAATTACTTGGAAATTTAACTGACGAAATTACTTATGCTGCGCAACTATGCATTGATTGCCTTAACCAGGATGGAAAAATTTTAATATTTGGAAATGGAGGGAGTGCTGCAGATTCGCAACATATTGCTGCAGAACTTGTTGGCAGATACAAAGTAAACCGCAAAGGATTACCTGCAATTGCATTAACAACTGACTCATCTTCACTAACTGCTATTGGAAATGATTTTGGCTATCAACATGTATTTGATCGCCAACTTGAAGCCTTGGCTAATGAAGGGGATGTGGTAATTGGAATTAGCACAAGTGGCAAAAGTGAAAATGTTATTAATGCACTTCAATTGGCATCTAAATTAAATTGTATTACAATTGGGTTTAGCGGAAAAGATGGGGGAGAAATGAGCAAAATTTGTCATATAAACCTGATTGCTCCTTCTAATGACATTCCACGAATTCAAGAAATGCATATCGTTATTGGCCATATAATTTGCCACTTAATAGATCAAGAATTTAAAGTCTAATTGAAGCTCTTAACAGCCTCCAGTACATCTGATGATTGAACCAGCTTCATACAATTATGGTGCTTGAGAGGACAAGTTTTCTTCATACATGGCTGACATTCTAAATTCTTTTTAACTATCAAGCTCTTTTCATTCATCCATTGCGAGGTCTCTTCATCCTTAGTTGGGCCATAAATTGCTACAGTTGGAACCTTTAAAGCTGCAGCTAAATGCATCGGCCCACTGTCACCTGTAATGAATAAATCAAGATTACCAATTTGAGAAATTAACTCTTTAATACTTAAAGTAGCGGCTAGATTTTGATAATTATCTACACCCTTCTCAATTAAGCACTCCTCAATATCTTTTGCAATATCTTTTTCTTTAGGCCCACCAAAAATAACAATATCATACTGACTGGATAAATCTATAGCTACATCTGCAAATTCTTTTGGGTACCATCGTTTGGCACTTCCATACGAAGCGCCCGGGTTTATTCCCAATAATTTATTTTTTTTAGCTTGAATCTGGCTTGCATTATGCAATTCCAATCTACCTGCAGCATTATTGATTTTCAGAGAATCATTTATAAAATTATTATATTTTTCTACCTGATGACCTTTACTATATTTTTTTTTGGCAAATTGATGTTTAATTTTAGATGAGATGCAAAATTTAATCAATTTTGCTCGGAGTGAATTTCTAAAAGAAAAATATACATCAAACTCCTCAAACTCCATAAAAATTTTATAGAAATCACTATAATTTTTATCGAAAACATAAGTTTGAACTACTTTTGGATGGGTTTTTAAAGCCTCAACTGAGGCAAGTGACCCAAGTAAAGTAATTTTCACATTATCAAAATGCCCTACTAAGTTCTCAATAGCTGGCGTAGCCATTACTGTATCGCCAAGCCAAGTTGGTAGCTCAATTAATAACTTCATTAATTATATTAAGAGTTTGTTTAAGATTTTCCTCAATAGAAAATTTTTTAGATTCTATTCTATTGGCTCCCTGTATTTCCTTTAATTCTTTTGTATTGGATAATAACCAATCAATTTTATCAGCAACTGAAAAATCATCAGGAGAATTCATAATAAATTTAGTATCTAAGATCTCACTTGCCCCATTTTGCCTTGTCGTAAAAACAACATTTTTAAAGGACATCGCCTCCAAAATTACATTTGAAAATGGCTCATAGTGAGTTGGAAAGAGAAAAATATCTGCAATTGTATAAAAATCATTCACGTCACTTCGTGGGCCTGTAAAAATAACTTTATCTTCTATGCCAAATTCTTTGGCAATTTCAACATAATCGTTTATATTTTTATCTTTACCAATGACAAAAGCTTTAACATTTTCATACTCAAGCTTTGATACTATATTTAAAAATTCTTTGACGCCTTTTCTTTTGAAGCCACTGCCAACATATAATATATACTTTTTCCCAGGAATAAGTGAGTATTCATCTGACAACCTATCAAAAGCTATATCATAATTTAACTTTTCGATTTTTATGCCATTTCTAACCAGCTTAATCTTAGATTCATCTATCTTATAAGTATCAATAATTTGATTTTTAATTAGCAATGAATTAACAATAATACATTTTGCTGAAATAAAACATTTCTTTTCCAAATAAAAATATGTTGGATGCAAAGGATTTAAAATTGATTTATTCTCAACATTTAAGAATACTCTATGGACTCCATCTCCAGCTCGGTAAATATCTGGACAAGTAATTCTATCCAGAGAAAAATAGAATTTATCTTTCTTGGTAATTAAAACTTGAAAATTAAACAAAATTGCTTGAAGCCAAGATGGCAAAAAATTTGGAAATATTGAGTTAACTACTTCATGTTGAATTTCTGCATCTTTTAATGCTAAAGAAAGCCTGTCTAAATAAACTTCTGCTCCACCAAATTTAGTTCTTTTCGAGCGAATAAAGTAAATTAATTTAGAGGGCTTCTTGTTTTTTGTTTTTCTCATAAAATGCCAATACCAGAGTAATTCCTAGAATCAGAAAAAACTGTTTAAACATATGATCTCTCATGTTACTGTCAACTACACTTCTAATAAAAAATCCAGATGAAATAAAGACACTAAGAAGTGCAAAATAATTTCCTTTATTTATAAATACACTTGTTCCATGAAATATTACTGAACTAATAAAGGAGATCCATAGTAAAAGCCCTATTAACCCGACTCCAATTGTAAAATCTACTATTCCACTATGTGAATGCCATCCACGAATTGAATCATTATCATCATATTTTTCAATAGCATGCCCAAAAACATTTCTTCCATAACCGATACCATAAATATCTTTAGATATGTATTCAACTCCTTTTGCTGCCCACGCAATTCTCATATAATTTGAATGATCCAATTGCACACCATTCGCAAGTGACCCAATAGCACTATTGTTCCCCTCTCTCCAAGTAGCATCTTTAACTTGCCAGAATACATTATTTTCAGTATCGAGTGCTATAGGGATTGTTTCGATTAAAGAATCCCATCTGGAATCGTACTTTACATTGTATAGCAATGGCAATGAACAGAGAATTACAAGAGATAATGCAATACAAGATTTAACTTTTAAATTATATTTTGGATTATCAATAATAAAAAATATTGCGCCAGTTAAACTCATAAAAAATAAGCTAATTACCCCGAATCTCATACCCTCAATAATCGAAGACAAAACACATAGCAATAGAAATAGAAATAGAAAATATGAATTGAATGGCAACACCTTCTCTTTCATTCTAAATCTGTAGATAAATTCAACAATAATCATTGAATTTAGTATATTTGTAATGTAGTTCCCAAGAACAGGACTCTTAGTAAGGCCTCCAAAACGTGTTAAAAGTTGGCCAGTTTCAAAATATTCAATTATTGCAATTAAATCAATATACAGCACATGTACAAACAAAGAAGAAAATAAAACAGTTAATAAAGTTTTATTATTAAAATATTGATTACTTGCCGCAAGAAATGCTAAAAGACTGCCCATTATAAAATACAACATTGGGTATATCCACTGAGTTCTATATTGTGACAATGACCACTCAATTTCATCTGCCTTAAATACACTATGAAAGAAAATATATATAGTCAAAGTCAATAAAATTAACGTTAAATTACTAAAATGCTTGCTATTAAATAACAATTTAATTGAAGTCTCACTTTTTAAGAAAATCAAAGCCAAAGTTACTAGAAGAACTACTGCTAATAAATTTCGTAGTGCGATTGTTCCAGGAATATTTAAAATAAAAATTAATAAAGCAAAGTTGCTTAAAACCAATAATTTTATTGGGTGTATTTTAAAAAAACTTAACATAAGATTTATCCTATATAAATAGTTAATTTATCGCCAGAATTTAACACAACTTCAGGTTTGGTTGAATTAAAGACAGCAAATACATGCTTTTTTAATGCATTAGCTATATGAAGAGGAGCAGAGTCAGCACAAATTATTAAATCGCTACCCTTTACTAATTTAATAAAATTTTGAGAAGATATAGCATTTTTCTTAAACACAAAACTATTGACATTATCCCTTAAATATTCTAGTCTCATAGATGCAATAGTTATATCTGGACTATCAAAATCCGATTCAACTTCACTAATAATTTTATCTAATTGATCGCTTAAAATACTTCTTTCATTATCGGTAGATTGCGGGCAGATTAATATATTTTTATAATTTCCCTTTGAAACTAGATTGACTATTTTCCACTCTTTTTCTTTTAAATTTAAATATCTTCTAACTACTTGATAATGGTTAATTGTTTGAGGCTTTAAAAAATCTTTATAAAATAGAAATTTTTTGCAATATGATATAAAAAAACAACTATCTAAACCATTTGACCAAGGATTAAAGCCAATATCTGGCCTCCATTTTTTTAATACTAAATCTATCTTTAATAATTCAAACAAGTTGCGTTTATTTATAGCCATACATCTAACATTAGGGATAATCTCATTAACATAAGGCCTCATTTGTTTAGGGCATAAAATTAAATAATCCTTGTCTGGATACTCTTCAATAAACTCCTTAATAATCACTAAGTCAATAATTGTGTCGCCAAAACGGGTGAATAAACAGAATAATATTTTTTTTGAATTTTGAATATCACTAATATTAATTTCATGATTAATCATTTTGTTGGCTTTATACTGGAAAAACCAATTAATCATTCCCAAATTCCCTTTAACTTCATTTCATTAATATTTTCATTACATATTTTTTCCCAATCAACCAAAGGGGACATAACACCTTCGGTCATATGGGTAGATAATCCCAAAATAGGCGAAACACAAATAGCCTTATTGTGAAATAAGAATCGTCCATATACTTTTTCACTCAATTTTGAATCACTAGGTCCAACAGATGAAGCTTTAATATACTTTTCAAATTTTTTAATACTACTGGACTGAAGTAAAAAAGTATGAGTAGTATTGGTAATTTGCCGCCAATGGCAATATTTGGATAGAAAAATATAAGAAGGCCTTTTCCAAGGAGGGTCATAACGATCAGGGTAATCTGGCGTATGTATAATTAATGGTGTATTGGATATATCTCCAATTATTCGATTTACATAATTTTTCTTTTTTGAGGAAGTCTTAAGATATTTTTCTTTATTTTCAATAAACTCAGAAATATATTCAAACGAATGAGGCAAATGTAAATAATCATCTTCACACATATAAACCCACTCATCATCAGGAATCTTAAGAGCTATATCGATTTGTTTTTGTAAAGATTTTGCAGCGCTATCAAGATTACTATTATCAATTAAGACATCATCAAAAAATTTAAAAAAAGCTAATAATTCATCTGATAAATCGTCCCCAATAATTACAAAATTACATCTAAAAAGTTTTAATGAATAATATATGCTATAAAAACTGACTTTAATAGTTTCAGTTTTATTTAAGCCAAAGACTCTTTTTGAGTTGTGAACTGACTCTACTTTGTCGCAAGCTCTAAATAAAATATTAAATTTATTATCCATGCATAACACTATTAATTCTTTTGCTGTATATTGAATCACCTTTACAAAAGAGAATATTTCTTCCATTACTAAAGATACTATCAACCTGAGAGATATGATTTTTATGAAATCTATAAAATTGATAGTTTAAACTTAAAAAATAATCTTCGAGCCATTGGCCTGTATTTCTATCAATTTCGATCATAATCAAAGGTGCATTATTCTGAAAAAAAACACTCGCTCCTTTAATTACCTCCTCCTGGAAGCCTTCTACATCGATCTTAAGGAAGTCTGGGATTTTTAATCCATTACAAATATCATCAATAGTATTTATATGAACTAGCTCAGAGTTTTTAAATAAATCAGAATTCAAAAAACTAGCAGTTCCAATTGAAAGGTCAGAATGACTATAAAATATTTTTTTATCTTCACAATGTGATCCAAGAGCATAGTTATTTACTTTAATATTTTTATATTTATTTATCTCTTTTGCAATTTTTAAGTCGTCATAAGTTTTGGAAATTGGCTCAAATGCAACAACCTCTCCATCATTGACAATAGATGAAAAAAGAAAACTATAAAAACCAATATTTGCTCCTATATCCCAACATATATCGGAGCTCTGTATTATATTTTGGAGGTTATTAATTTCATATCTTTCATCATGAGACATATAAAAGTAATAGTATTGGTGCTCTGGGTTTTGCAAATTAAGCTTCAAGTAAAAGCCATACTTCATCTTTGAAATTATTTTGGTTTGCTTTGGGATAAAATATTTTTTTGCAAACATATAAATATATTTCTTCCCCTCAGTTATCGGAAATTTAGATAGATAAAGACGCAATAAGTGTCTGATAAGCTGCATAATTTATACTATTTTTTTTTAATATGAAAAAAAACTACATAAGTAAATAAGTTTGGAAATTTATGTGAAAAGTATGAGTCAATCAACCTAAGAGTTTTACTTTGATATTGATAAAAACCTTTTTGAATCGTTATTTCATTGCTAGCAGAATTTTTAGAAACAAAGTTAATAGCAGAGTTATAAGAGGGGATCCATCGATGCCTATCTAAGACCTGAGCTGAGGAAAATATATATTTTTTACTGATGTCCTTCCCCTTTAAAAACCTTAATCTAAATTTCCAATATGACATATTAGGTAAAGCAATTATTGCCTCATCTTTCGAAACTCGAATAATTTCATCAAACAAAAAATGAATATTCTCAACATGCTCTAGAACATCTAGTGCAAAAACTATATCAAAGCTTTTATCATCAAAAGGAATTCCATTTTCAAGATTATGGCCAACAACTTCATTCGAATCCTTATAATCAATACCCTGATATTTAACATCTTTTTTTATAAAGTTTTTTAAAACCTTATCTCTGCAGCCTACATCTAATATACTGTCATAATCTCCAGTAATTAAACCAACTGCATCAATAAATCTTTTTAAATCTCGATTTATTTTTCTAGACATACTTCTATTGCTTGTGAAACCATTTCAATGGTAATATTATTCATTTTATTCTTCGTTTTAAAATCTTTCCCTCTATTTCTAACAAAATCGCTATTAGCACCATTAATTACAAGATGTTTATTAGAATCTTGATATGGCCCAAATTCAATTGGATTAGTTGGGCCAAATAAAGAAATAGTTTGATTAGTAAGTGCTATTGATAAATGCATTGTACCTGTGTCATTAGTTAATAAAAGATCCAGATCATTCAAAATAATTGGTAATTGACTAATAGTTGAGTTTCCACAAAAATTTAATATAGATTTTTTTTTGGAAACACCATCCTCCAATTTTTTTGCAATTTTTTTTTCTAGCTTAGTGTTACCAATAACCACAAATCTCAACTTTTTATGTTTCAAATTAAGTAAATTAACTAAAGATATA